>Ga0222648_1000047_pt1 | contig 62686 bp, 57 predicted proteins | sample AntAcemetagen335_FD_181021 | JGI IMG/M metagenome (GOLD analysis project Ga0222648, IMG submission 181021) | Saline water microbial communities from Ace Lake, Antarctica - #335 | ecosystem: Environmental > Aquatic > Non-marine Saline and Alkaline > Saline | place: Antarctica: Ace Lake... | reverse complement strand
CGCATGTTTGGCAGGCTCAAAGACTGGAGACGCGTCTCAACCCGCTATGATCGATGCCCCAAGGTCTTCCTATCGGCAATCGCTCTCGCCGCAACCGTCATATTCTGGTTATGAGTCCTGACCCTAGCGCCGACTGACCCCAAGATGAACATTACTATGATCACAAAAATGTATTTGAAAAAGTACGATATCTCTATCGGAACGATAAAGTTAACAATCTCATGTGATAGACCAATAAACACTATTACTCCTACACTTTAATTGAAAAATCTCTACGCAAACTGCTCCCTGATCAACCGCTCCTCCAACCCATGCCCCGGATCGAACAGGATCCGGTGCCTGATCCCCGGTTCCGACCGGATCTCCACGCTCACCACGTCGCGCACGGACTTGCCGTCGGCATCCGCCATCACGGGCCGTTTCGCGGGGTCGATCACGTCGAACCGCACCACCGCCTTTTTCGGCAGCAATGCCCCCCGCCAGCGGCGCGGGCGGAAGGCGGCCATGGCGGTCAGGGTCAGGACGTCGGACCCGATGGGCAGGATCGGGCCGTGGGCGGAATAGTTATACGCCGTGGACCCCGCCGGTGTTGCCAGCAGCGCGCCGTCGCAGACCAGTTCCGGCATCCGCAGCTTGCCATCCACCGTGATGCGCAGCTTGGCGGCTTGGGGTCCGGCGCGCAGCAGGCTGACTTCGTTGATCGCCAAGGCCTCGTGCATGGCGCCGTCCACGCACAGGGCGGTCATGTGCAGGGGGTTGATCACCTCTTCCTCGGCCACGGCCAGACGCGCCAGCAGGTCGGTGTCGTGATATTCGTTCATAAGGAACCCCACCGTGCCACGGTTCATACCGTAGACCGGCACGTCCAGCCCTTGGGTCGCGTGCAAGGCCTGCAACATGAACCCGTCACCGCCCAGGGCCACGATCACATCGGCCTTGGCCTGCGGCACATCGCCGTAAGCCTGCGCCAACGCGCGCAAGGCAGATTGCGCCGTGGGCATGGCACTGGCGACAAAGGCGATCTTGACGGGCGACATTGGCATTTTCCCCTGCGTTTGCGTTAACTTGTGAGGCGATCACACCCGAAACGCAAGCAGCCGATACGAAACATGCATGACGCGCTCATAAAGATCATGGTCGTTTTGATGCTTCAGATGCTGGGGTTTCTAGGGTAAACGGGGCGCAATCACCCTGATCCGCGCCTGCAAAGAGGATGCACCCCATGAATATCACGATCCGCGACCAAGGCTTTTTCACCGAAACACTCGCCACGCGCGACCCTGTGCTGCATGCCGCGATGCAGGCCGAACTCAAGCGCCAGCGCAAAGAGATCGAGCTGATCGCGTCGGAAAACATCGTCTCTGCCGCCGTGATGGAAGCGCAAGGCGGCGTGATGACCAACAAATACGCCGAAGGCTATCCGGGCCGCCGCTATTACGGCGGCTGCGAGCATGTGGACGTGGCCGAAAACCTTGCCATCGAACGCGCCTGCCAGCTGTTCGATTGTGCCTATGTCAACGTGCAGCCGAATTCTGGTTCTCAGGCCAATCAGGGCGTGTTCCAGGCGCTGCTGCAGCCCGGCGATACGATCCTTGGCATGTCGCTGGATGCGGGCGGCCACCTGACGCATGGCGCGAAACCCAACCAGTCCGGCAAATGGTTTAACGCGATCCAGTATGGCGTGCGCCGTCAGGACAACCTGCTGGACTATGACGAGGTCGCGCGCCTGGCGACCGAACACCAGCCCAAGATGATCATCGCCGGTGGGTCCGCCATCCCCCGCATCATCGATTTCGCGAAAATGCGCGAGATTGCAGATAGCGTCGGTGCCTATCTGTTGGTCGATATGGCGCATTTCGCGGGTCTGGTGGCGGCGGGCCTCTACCCCTCGCCCTTCCCGCATGCCCATGTCGCCACGACGACCACCCACAAAACCCTGCGCGGTCCGCGCGGTGGCATGATCCTGACCAATGACGAGGATCTGGCGAAGAAATTCAATTCCGCCATCTTCCCCGGTATTCAGGGCGGCCCGCTGATGCACGTGATCGCGGGCAAGGCCGTGGCCTTTGGTGAGGCGCTGCGCCCTGAATTCAAGACCTATCAGGCACAGGTGATCAAGAACGCGCAGGCGCTGGCCGATCAGCTGATGAAGGGCGGTCTGGATATCGTCACTGGCGGCACCGATACGCATGTGATGCTGGTCGACCTGCGCCCCAAAGGCGTCAAAGGCAACGCGACCGAAAAGGCACTGGGCCGCGCCCATATCACCTGCAACAAGAACGGCATCCCGTTTGACCCCGAAAAGCCGATGGTCACATCCGGGATCCGCCTCGGCACACCCGCAGGCACAACACGCGGTTTCGGAGAACCCGAGTTCCGCCAGATCGGCGACTGGATCGTCGAAGTCACCGAAGGTCTGGCCGCCAATGGCGAGGACGGCAATGGCGAGGTCGAGGCGAAGGTCCGTGCCGAGGTCGAGGCGCTGTGCGATCGGTTCCCTATCTATACCAACCTGTGATCTTGCAGGTAGGGTGGGTCAAGGCCCACCCTACCGCCCTCAGACCAGCCCGCGCTGCACCAGCATAACGATCACCAGGACCGCAGTGATCAGCAGCCCAAAGGCAATAGAGGCCGCAACGCCCAGCGCCGCGCTCCACCGCCGTTGCTTGATATCGATGCGGTCCAGATACGCCAGCGCGTTGCGATGCGCGGCGTCTAGCCGAGGCATATCGATCATCCGGTGCAGCTTGGGATTGTCGGCCAGCGATTCGGCCTGCGCCAGATAAATCAGGTCGCGGCGCAGGGCGCGCGGCAGGAAACGGCGGGCCTTGTGGACCTGTGCTTGAAACGTACGGGCGCGCAGTCCGAGCTTTTTTGTCAAAAGCGCGCTGATCTCTTCTACCTGCTTGTGTATGTCGGATGCCATGAACGCCGCGGTAAATCGTTCGCGTGGCAGCCTCAATCCCTCTGGCCAGCGCAGGTTAGGAAGGTTAGCAACAGATGCATGTTGAACACGGTCCTGCATGACGGCCCTGGTGCCGTCCCCCTTTTGATTGCCCACGGGCTGTTCGGGTCTGCCCGCAACTGGGGGGTCGTCGCGAAAAAGCTGTCTGAAACGCGGCCTGTCATCACGGTCGACATGCGCAACCATGCGGACAGTCCATGGTTTGACAGCCATTCCTATCCAGACATGGCCGCAGATCTGGCGCAGGTGATGGACCGGCCGATGGATGTGTTGGGCCATTCGATGGGGGGCAAGGCCGCGATGGTGCTGGCGGTGCAGCGCCCCGATCTGGTGCGCAAGCTGATCGTCGGCGATATAGCACCCGTCGCCTATACCCACGACCAGCACGGGCCGATTGCCGCGATGCGGCGCGTGCGATTAAGCGCGGTGACCAACAGGGCCGAGGCCAAGGCACAACTGGGCGATCTGGAGCCAGGAGTTGCGGATTTCCTGCTGCAAAGTCTGGATATGAAAGACAAATGCTGGCGGCTAAACCTTGATGTGCTGCAGGCCGAGATGGACAGGATCATTGGCTTTCCACAGCTGGATGGGCAGTTCGACGGGCCGACCTTCTTTCTGTCGGGGGCCAAGTCCGATTACGTCACCGCCGCCTACCGCGCGCCGATCAAGGCACTTTTTCCCAACGCGGTCTTTGCCAAGATCCCCGATGCAGGGCACTGGCTGCATGCCGAACAACCGCGCGCCTTCATGGGGTCGGTCGCGGCGTTTCTGGGCTAGAGCAAATCTTGCGCCCTGCCTGCCGGTCCACTAGGATCGTGGCATCAACAACGAAAGTAATGCTGATGATCCGTCTGCTTGCCCTTGTCGCCATCCTTGGCCTGTCTGCCTGCAACACCGTCCAAGGCGTGGGGCGCGATATCACAAGCGCGGCGCAAACGGTCGAGAACGCTTTCTGATCTACCAGAGCTGGGCCGAGGTCCAGATCACGGCCAGACAGGCGCCGCCAAGAAACATGGCAAAGCCGTGGGGCAGGTAATGCATCGGCACCTCCATCAGGTTGATGCATCCTTAACGCGCGAAGATGACATTCTGATCGCGGCGATCAGCGCATATTTTGCGTGATAGCGCGGGCGACGTACCAACTGGCGGGAATCCCCAGCAGCCCGCCCGCCGCCGCCGCGACGATGATCGGCCCCAGCGTGTCATATCCGGTCGCCAGCGCCGCGATCACAAAACTGCCCGCAAAACTGGTCCCGATGATGCTGTAGAGCATGGCTGCAAGACGAAACATGGCTGACCCCTCTGGAATGCACTGTCACGCAAGGCGTAGCGGAGGCGGCAGGGGCGTGCCTTGATGTGGGTCAAGTGGGGGGTGGGTGTGCCTTCGGCGCAACGATGGGGTGGATACGATGCGGAGCGAGTGCGCACCCTACGGTGGCTTCGTGGTGCGTTCGATGAAGCTAACGCGCGCTCACACCCTCAACTATCCATCTTCAGCGCCGAAATAAACGCCTCCTGCGGGATGTCCACCTTCCCGAACTGCCGCATCTTCTTTTTCCCGGCCTTCTGCTTGTCCAGCAGCTTGCGCTTGCGCGTCGCGTCGCCGCCATAGCATTTCGCGGTCACGTCCTTGCGCAGCGCCGACAGCGTTTCGCGGGCGATGACCTTGCCGCCGATGGCCGCCTGGATCGGGATCTTGAACATGTGGCGGGGGATCAGGTCCTTGAGCTTTTCCACCATCGCGCGGCCGCGTGTTTCGGCGCGGTCGCGGTGCACCATCATCGACAGCGCGTCGACGGGTTCGTCGTTGACCAGCACGCTCATCTTGACCAGATAATCCTCTTGGTACCCCGTCAGGACATAATCAAAAGACGCATAGCCCTTGGTCACGGATTTCAGGCGGTCGTAGAAGTCGAACACCACCTCGTTCAGCGGCAGATCGTACACCACCATCGCGCGGCTGCCCGCATAGGTCAGGTCCAGCTGCACGCCGCGGCGGTCCTGACAGAGTTTTAGCACATCGCCCAGATATTCGTCAGGGACAAGGATCGTCGCCTTGATGCGCGGTTCTTCCAGATGGTCGATCAGCGTCAGGTCGGGCATGTCGGCGGGGTTGTGCAATTCGCGCATCTCGCCGTCGCGCATATGCAGATGATAGACCACCGAGGGGGCGGTCGTGATCAGGTCGATGTCATATTCACGCTCGATCCGGTCGCGGATGACCTCCAGATGCAGCAGGCCAAGGAACCCGCAGCGAAAGCCAAAGCCGAGCGCGGCGGATGTTTCCATCTCAAAGCTGAAGCTTGCATCATTCAGCGCCAGTTTCTCGATCGCGTCACGCAGGTCTTCGAATAGCGACGAATCGACGGGGAACAGGCCACAGAACACCACCGGCTGCGCGGGTTTGAAGCCGGGCAAAGCTATATCGCAACCCTTTTTCTCGGATGTGATCGTGTCACCGACGCGGGTGTCGCGGACCTGTTTGATAGACGCCGTGATGAACCCGATTTCACCGGGGCCAAGGATGTCGACATCCTGCATCTTGGGCCGGAACACGCCGATCTTGTCGATCTGGTGCACGGTGCCGTTGGACATGAACCGCACGCGGTCGTTTTTCTTCATCGTCCCGTCGATGATCCGCACCAGCACGATGACGCCAAGGTAACTGTCGTACCAGCTGTCCACCAGCATCGCCTTTAAAGGGGCGTCGCGATCGCCCTGCGGGGCGGGCAGCAGGTTGACGATGGCTTCCAGCGTTTCGTGGATGCCGATACCTGTTTTCGCCGACACGCGGATCGCACCGGATGCGTCAAGCCCGATCACATCCTCGATCTGGGCTGCGACCTGATCGCATTCGGATGCCGGCAGGTCGATCTTGTTCAGCACGGGCACGATTTCATGGCCCGCATCCAGCGCATGATAGACATTGGCCAGCGTCTGCGCCTCGACCCCTTGGGTGCTGTCGACGACCAGCAGCGACCCTTCGACGGCGCGCATGGACCGCGACACTTCATAGGCGAAATCCACGTGGCCGGGAGTGTCGATCAGGTTCAGAACATAGGCGCGGCCATTGTCGGCGGTGTAATCGATCCGCACCGTGTTGGCCTTGATGGTGATGCCGCGTTCGCGCTCGATATCCATGCTGTCCAGCATCTGTTCCTTCATATCGCGCGCTGCCACAGTATTGGTCGACTGGATCAACCGGTCAGCCAAGGTGGATTTACCGTGGTCGATATGCGCCACGATCGAGAAATTGCGGATATGCGAAAGGTCTGTCATGGCTGGGATATGATGCGGATTCCGGTTCCCGTCAATCGCGATGTTGCCCCGTCTCGGACGTGATCCGGGACCTCTTACCGTCATTCTCCGAGGTCCCGGATCAAGACCGGGACGGGGCTGTGCCAAAAGGCCGCGGTCGGTTTGTCCGCCGTCGCGCGCTGACTGCCTGAAAGGCCGCTTCGCCTTCGTGAATTGCATTGCCGCGCCTGACCCTGCATATTGCGCCCGAACTTGCAGGGCGACCCTGCAACACGCCAAAAAGACAGAGGGCAGGATGCGGATTTTTCTGGTGATGGGGGCGGTTGCGACACTGGCCGCTTGCGGCGGCGGGCGTGTGTCCGGCGATATCAGCGCCGCCTGTATGAACGCGGGCCGTGTGGCGGCATCGCCGCAGCTGTGTTCCTGTGTCCAGCAGGTCGCCAACCAGTCACTGCCGGACCGCGATCAGGCGCGCGCGGCTGCGTTCTTTGCCGATCCGCAGCGCGCGCAGGACACCCGCCAGTCCGACAACCGCAGTGACGAGGCGTTCTGGCTGCGCTACCGCGCCTTTGCCGATCTTGCGACACAAGTCTGCCGTCCTGTCGCGGTCTAGGCCCAACACACTGGACAGCGCCGCCCTGCCCGATATGAAGGCAGCATGACCCGCCACCCTGCCCCCGATGATCTGGCCCAGCGCATCCGTGCGGGCGACAGGCGCGCGCTGGCCAAGGGGATCACTTTGGTCGAAAGCGGGCGCGCGGATGACCGCGCTGCCGCCATTGCCCTGTTATCAGCCCTTGGCACCGACCGGCAGGCGCTGCGCATCGGGCTGTCCGGCACGCCGGGTGTCGGCAAATCGACCTTTATCGAAAGCTTCGGCCTGATGCTGACCGGTCAGGGCAAACGTGTCGCGGTGCTGGCAGTCGATCCCTCCTCGGCCCGGTCAGGCGGGTCGATCCTGGGCGACAAGACCCGCATGGATTATCTGGCGCGCGACCCGCTGGCGTTCATCCGCCCCTCCCCCAGCCAGACCCAGCTTGGCGGCGTCGCCCGCCGCACCCGCGAAGCAGTGGCCCTGTGCGAGGCAGCAGGGTTCGACATCGTGCTGATCGAAACTGTGGGCGTTGGCCAGTCCGAAACCATGGTGGCGCAGATGGCCGATCTGTTTATCCTGCTGCTTGCCCCTGCGGGCGGCGATGAATTGCAGGGCGTCAAGCGCGGCATCATGGAAATGGCCGATCTGATTCTGGTGAACAAGGCGGATGGCGATCTGAAAAGCCAGGCAATGCGCACCTGCGCCGATTATGCCGGTGCCTTGCGCCTGCTGCGCAAGCGCCCGCAAGACCCCGAAGGCTTCCCCAAGGCGATGACCGTGTCGGCGCTGGAACAGCACGGGCTTGCCGCCGCATGGGACGACATGCAGCATCTGGCGGACTGGCGCCGCGCGCAGGGGCTCTGGGACCGGTTGCGCAAGGATCAGGCCGGTTTCTGGTTCACCGAGGATGTCCGGCAGGGTCTGTTGCAATTACAACTGGACGATCCCGCGACCCGCGCACGGGTCAAGGCCGCGCAAGATGCGGTGGCCGCTGGCACCCTGTCACCGACCGCCGCCGCAGCCCAGGTGCTGGACCCGCTGCGCAAAGGCTGAATTGATGCAGGCGCGATGGCAAAGCGGGTTGACGCTGTCCGGGAATCCGCCTATTTCGCGCTGATCTTATGCCGACCCTGCATTGCGGGGTTCCAACCCGTATGCAGGATGTCCCGCCATTTGGCTGGCGATATCCCTCAGAACAAGGAAAACGCCCATGTCGCGCCGTTGCGAATTGACTGGAAAAGGCCCGATGTCTGGCAACAACGTCAGCCACGCCAAGAACCACACCCGCCGCCGGTTCCTGCCGAACCTGCAGGACGTGACATTGCAGTCCGACGTGCTGGGCCGGTCGTTCAAGCTGAAAATCTCGAACGCAGCCCTGCGCACCGTCGATCACCGCGGTGGTCTGGATGCCTTCATGGCCAAAGCGAAAGAGGCGGAATTGTCGCCCGACGCGCTGAAAATCAAAAAAGAAATCGCCAAAGCGACTGCAGCGGCATAAGCCGGCAGCCCAAGGCGGATGCTTTGAACGCGGTCGTGCAAACGGCAGCGTTTGTCGTTGTGCAGCCGCGCTTGACCGCGCCTGTCCCCCGCGTCAGACCGTCCCCATGACCGACCTGCCGATTGACATCATCCTGCCCGACTTGGTCGCAGCCCTTGGTCGCCATGGCCGTGCCGTTCTCCAAGCGCCGCCCGGTGCGGGCAAGACCACGCGCGTGCCGCTGGCCATGCTGAAGGCCGGGCTGACCACGGGCAAGATCATTCTGCTGGAACCCCGCCGCCTTGCCGCGCGTGCTGCCGCCGAACGGCTGGCAGAAACCTTGGGCGAAACACCCGGCCAGACCGTCGGCTACCGGATGCGCGGCGAAAACCAGCCCGGCAGCCGTATCGAGGTGGTGACCGAAGGCATCCTGACCCGCATGATCCAATCCGACCCCGCGCTGACCGGCATCGGCGCGGTGATCTTTGACGAATTCCACGAAAGGTCCCTGAACGCTGATCTGGGGCTGGCGCTGGCCTGGGAAGCCCGCAGCGTGCTGCGCCCCGACCTGATCTTGCTGGTGATGTCGGCCACACTGGACGCCGCCCCCGTCGCCGCCATGCTGGATGATGCGCCGGTCATCACCTCGCGCGGGCAATCCTATCCCGTCACCACGCATTTTCTGGACACGGCATTGCCCAGAACCACCCGCCTGCCGCAAGCCGCCGCCGATCTGGTGGTCCGCGCAGTGCAGGAAACCACAGGCGGCCTGCTGGTTTTTTTGCCCGGCGAGGGCGAGATCAGGGCAACCATGGCCGCCTTGTCAGGCCGCCTGCCCAATGACTGCGTGATCCGCCCGCTCTACGGCGCGTTGCCGTTCAAGGACCAGCGGTCAGCCCTTGCGCCTGTTGCGTCAGGGCGCAAAATCGTGCTGTCCACATCCATCGCCGAAACATCGCTGACGATCCCCGATATCCGCGTCGTCGTGGATGCAGGCCGCGCGCGGCGGGCACGGTTTGACCCCGGCTCCGGCATGTCGCGCCTTGTGACCGAACGGGTCAGCCGCGCCGAGGCCACCCAACGTGCCGGTCGCGCGGGCCGTGTCGTCCCCGGTGATGCCTACAAGCTCTGGACCAAAGGCGAGGATGGCGCCCTGCCCGCCTTCGCCCCCGCGGAAATCGAGGCCGCCGATCTGGCAGGCCTTGCGCTGGAACTGGCCCTTTGGGGCAGCGATGACCTGGCCTTCCTGACCCCGCCACCCCCCGCCGCCTTGGCCGAGGCACGCGCCCTGCTGCAAAGCCTTGGCGCGCTGGATGCAAATCTGCGGATCACGGCGCATGGGCGCGCGCTGGCGGCGCTGCCGCTGCATCCAAGGCTTGGACATATGCTGCAGGTGGCAGGCGCACAGGCCGCCCCCCTTGCCGCGCTGCTGGCCGCGCGCGATCCCCTGCGCGGCGCGCCTATCGATCTGGCGGGGCGGATACAGGCGCTGGCGGGGCGTTACGACGGACCGGGACAGGTCAATCCAGCGGCCCTTGCCCAGATCAAACCCGAAATTCCGCGCCTTGCCAGAGGCTTGCCCAAGCCTGCGGCGATGACGCTCGCTGAACAGGCCGCACTCGCCTATCCCGACCGGATCGGGCTGCGGCGCAAAGGCGACGCGCCGCGCTATCTTTTGTCGGGCGGCAAAGGCGCGGTCATCGACAGCGCTGATCCGCTGGCGGGGCAGCGGTTGATCGTGGCGACCGATCTGGACGGTGATAAACTCGAAGCGCGCGTGCGGCAGGCAACAGCGATCACGGATGGCGCATTGCGCGGGCTCTTTGCCGACCGCATCCGCTGGCACGACCTGTGCCACTGGTCACGACGCGACAGCAAGGTGCTGGCGCGCAGACAGGAAATGTTCGGCGCGCTGGTGCTGGATGACCGGGTCTGGTCGGATGCGCCCGATGACGCGGTGGCGCGTGCTATGCTCGACGGTGTGCGCCAGCTCGGGCTGCAATTCTCGCCCGCCGCACGGCGGTTTCAGGCGCGGGTTGCCTTGGTCGATGGTCTTCCCGCCATGGATGACGCAACGCTGCTGGACTCGCTCGACGACTGGCTACTGCCGCATCTGGCAGGCGTGCGCAGTGCCGAAGACTGGAAACGGTTCGACCCGCTGCCTGCGCTGCGCGCGATGCTGGACCGGGACCAGATGCAACGGCTCGATACCGCGGCCCCCGCCAGTTTCGAGACCCCCTTGGGGCGCAAGATTCCGATCGACTATGATGATGCAACGCCAGCGATCACGCTGCGCCTGCAGGAAATGTTCGGCACAACACGGCACCCGATGGTGGGGCGCACACCGCTGCGGATCACGCTTTTGTCGCCGGGGCAGAAACCCGTACAGGTCACGCAGGATATCGTGGGCTTTTGGGCCACATCATACGCAGATGTGCGGCGCGACATGCGCGGCCGTTATCCGCGCCACCCCTGGCCCGAAGACCCGACCGAGGCAGACCCGACCCTGCGCGCCAAACCGCGCGGCACCTGACCGGCGAAGGTTGCGCGATAGGCTGCACCACCTTTGCCCTCGCTTTGTTCAAAATACTCCCGCGCGGAGCGCTCCTGCTGGGGCGGCTGACACTACCGGCCCAGACAATAGCGCATGATCGCCTTTTGCGCATGCAGCCGGTTTTCCGCCTCGTCGAAGATCACCGAATGTGGGCCGTCCATGACGCTGCTGGTCGCTTCATCCTCGCGGTGGGCGGGTAGGCAATGCATGAACAATGCATCCGGTTTCGCGCGTGCCATCAGCGCGTCATTGACCTGATAGCCACGCAGCTGGTTGTGGCGGCGTTCGCGGGCGGATTGCGGGTCGTGCATGCTGACCCATGTATCCGTCACCACCAGATCGGCACCCTGCACCGCCTCGTTCGGATTGCGCATGATGGTGTATAACCCGTCCAGCGCCGGATCAGGGTCAAGCGGCGGCGGACCCGTGAACACCAGATCGAAATCGAACTGCTTGGCCGCATGGGCGAAGCTGGCGAACACATTATTGCCGTCGCCGGACCAGACCACCTTTTTGCCTTTGATCGGGCCGTTATGTTCCTCGAATGTCATGATATCGGCCATGATCTGGCAAGGATGCGTGCGGTTGGTCAGCCCGTTGATCACCGGCACCGAGGCATATTCGGCCATATCCAGCAGGGTCTGTTCCTCGAAGGTGCGGATCATGATCAGATCGACATAGCGTGACAGCACGCGCGCGGTATCGGCGATGGTTTCGCCATGGCCCAGCTGCATGTCGGTGCCGGACAGCACCATGGTCTGCCCGCCCATCTGGCGCACACCCACGTCAAAGGACACGCGCGTCCGCGTCGACGGTTTTTCAAAGATCAGCGCGACCATCTGGCCGGCAAGCGGTTGTTCGGCATCGAGCGTGCCCTTGGGCAGCCCCGCGCGCGCATCCTTCATCCGGCGCGCATTGGCGATAATCGCGGACAGATCGTCCGCAGGGGTGACATGGATATCGAGAAAATGATTCATATTATTCGCTTTAATTGGGCCGGTCCAAATGGCCGATGTTCACAGATGGGTCTGACCTGCACCAAGTTGCGGTTCCGGGGCGGGGCCAACCGTCGGATGGCATGCCCCGCTTTCGCAAAAATCACGCTGGGGCAGGCCGCCCTGGTGCAGCATGGCAAAGGCCCACATTGGCGCAACGGCTGATCCAACGCAGTCAGTTTGGGACATGCGCATCACGCAACTTCGCTTTGCATCTGCAATGCCGCCGCATCAAGCCGTACCACGGCCTGCCCGATCTCTTCGTCCGTGATGGTCAGGGGCGGCAGCAGGCGGATCACATTATCTGCGGCAGGCACGGTCAGCACGCCGTGGTCATATCCCGCCTTGACGATATCGGTGTTGGTGGCCTTGCATTTCAGGCCCAGCATCAGGCCCGACCCGCGCACCGCCACAAAGACATCGGGATGTGCTGCGACCAGCCCTTCCAGCTTTTGACGCAGCAGGCCCGCCTTGCGGTTGACCTCGGCCAGGAAGGCCGGATTGGCGACAATCTCCATCACGGCACAGCCCACTGCGCAGGCCAGGGGGTTGCCGCCATAGGTGGACCCATGCGTGCCCGCCGTCATCCCGCTGGCCGCATTTTCGCTGGCCAGCACGGCCCCCAATGGAAACCCGCCGCCGATGCCCTTGGCAACCATCATGATATCAGGGGTGATCCCTGCCCATTCATGCGCGAATAATTTGCCGGTCCGGCCCATGCCGCATTGCACCTCGTCGAGGATCATCAGGATGCCGTGCTGGTCGCACAGATCGCGCAGCCCTTTCAGGCAGACATCGGGCAAGGGGCGGATGCCGCCTTCGCCCTGCACGGGTTCAACCATGATCGCGGCAATGTTGTCGCCCGCCGCAGCAAGGGTCAGCGCGTCATGATCGCCAAAATCCAGATGGGTGAAACCGGGCAGCAGCGGGCCAAAGCCCTTGGTCATCTTTTCGGACCCTGCCGCGGCGATCCCCGCGCTGGACCGGCCATGGAACGACCCGGTAAAGGTGATAATCTCGGTCCGGTCGGGCTGGCCTTTATCATACCAGTATTTGCGGGCCATCTTGACCGCGAGTTCGCAGGCCTCGGTGCCGGAATTGGTGAAAAACACCGTGTCCGCAAAGGTATGTTCTACCAGCAGGTCCGCCAATTTTTGCTGGGCGGGAATGTGATAAAGGTTGGACACATGCCACAAGGATTGCGCCTGCGCCGTCAGCGCCGCAACCAGTGCAGGATGCGCATGGCCCAGCGCGTTTACGGCAATCCCCGCCCCAAGGTCCAGAAATCGGCGCCCGTCTGCCTCGGTCAACCAAGCGCCAGACCCTGACGTAAACGTCAGCGGCGCGCGCGAATAGGTCGGCAGAACAGATGCGATCATGGGGTCATCCTTTTCAATACGCCAGATTGGTGCAGGACCAATACAGCAGAGTCAATTTAATTGGGGGTGGCTGGCAGACGTAATTCAGGCGCGCGCGAAATCGCGTCGGCGTCGAAGGCTCTGATGAAAGCTGTTCGTCATTGAGATAGTTTAGCGCGTCGCTTTCGCCATGAGAAGCCAAAAACGGCCAGCGAAAAAGAATCCAAGACGATTGCCCGAAAATGAAGCGCGACATCTGCAAATTGTCACCGCCACACCCTGCGAAAGGCTTTGTCGATTGTCATCGGCAGGGCGGCGGATCACATATCCCCGCATGACCCTGCGCGCGCCGAATCCTCCGCTTGCCATCGCCTTGATACTGACTGCGACCGCATTCATCGCGGGCACGATGATATTGGCAAAATTGCTGGGAACAGGCGTATTAGGCCCACCGTTCCATCCGTTGCAGGTCAGCCATGGGCGGTTCCTGTTCGCCTTTCTGGCGGTTGGCGCAATGGCCGCGGTTCTGCGGCCGCAAATCCGCAAACCAGACCTGCGGCTGCATATCGGGCGCACTGCTTTTGGCTGGGGCGGTGTGACGTTGATGTTCGCGGCGGTGGCATTCATCCCGCTGTCGGACGCAACCGCGATCAGCTTTCTGAATCCGGTCTTTGGCATGTTGCTGGCGATCCCGCTTTTGGGCGAAAAGGTCGGGCCATGGCGCTGGGTCGCGGCGGCGACAGCGTTGATCGGGGCGCTGGTCCTGTTGCGGCCAGGGCCAGAGACGTTTCAGATCGCGGGATTGCTGGCGTTGGGGGCAGCGGTTCTGATGGGGATCGAGCTGATCTTTATCAAAAAGCTAGCCAACCGCGAACCGCCGTTCCAGATCCTGCTGGTCAACAATGCCGTCGGGCTTTGCATCGCGACACTGGCCGTTGTGCCGGTCTGGACGATGCCGACAGCGGGGCAATGGGCGGCCCTTGCGGGGATCGGTGTGCTGATGGCCGCGGCGCAAACCTGTTTTGTCAATGCGATGGCGCGGGCGGATGCAAGCTTTGTGACGCCCTTCAGCTATCTGACGCTGGTCTTTGCCGCAGTTTATGACGGCGTGATCTTTGGCGTGGTCCCCGACCGGATCAGCGTGCTGGGTGCTTTCATTATCCTCAGCGGCGCAACATTGCTGGCCCTGCGCGAAAGAAAACGTAAAAATTCGCCCTAATCAGCACGACTACAGACAAAATGCAGCCATGATGCGATGTTACGCGGTGTTCAATGAACGAGGTTTACGAGTATCGCCGCGCCCGCGGTAAGGGTTTGATCTGGCTCAGCGGCATGGGCGTCGTCCTTTTGCTGGCGGCGATGTCCGTTGCCGATGCGCCAGATCTCATTTGGTTGGTCTGGGCCTTGGGCATGCTGACTTTTGCGCTGATGCTGGTGCCGCGTCCGGTGACGGGCATCCGTGTCGATGACGTCTATCTGGTGTTGTCCGCCTGGCATCGACCGCGCGCTCTCGCATTGGACAAGATCGCCTATCTGCGCGCGACCCAGACCGATCCTGAAACCGCCGCCATCATCATCTGCAAGGACGGGACCGAAGAAAGGATCCTCAGCCGTGACATGCCTGATCTTGTAACGCTGGTCGCGGTCATGGCGGCGCGCGGCATTCCGGTGCGCGACATCTATTAGCGCGTCAGGCTTTGAGCCGGTAACCAGACCGCATCCAGCGGTGACAGATCGCGAGCACGACAATGCAACTGCCAGTCACGACCCAAAGGCCGGTCCAGGGGCTGCTGTCGCTGACCCCAATCATGCCGAAACGCACGCCGTCGATGATATAGAAGAACGGGTTGGCATGGCTTAACGTCTGCATGAATGGCGGCAAGGCGTCGATGGAATAGAATGTGCCCGACAGAAAGGCGAGAGGGGTCACCAGAAAGTTGGTGATCGCGGATAATTGGTCGAACTTGTTGGCATAGATGCCCGCAATGATCCCCAAGCCGCCCATCAGGACCGAGCCGAGCAGGATAAAGGTCACTGCCCAACCGGCATGCACCAAGCCTACATCCAGAAACACGAAAGACCCCGCTGCGATCACGACGCCCACCAATAAGCCGCGCGCAACCGCACCGCCAATATAGCCCGCGACCAGCTCTGCCGCGGACAGGGGCGGCATCAACGTGTCCACGATGTTGCCCTGCACCTTGGCCGAGGCCAGACTGGATGACGAATTCGCAAAGGCATTCTGGATCACTGTCATCGTCAGGATACCCGGCGCAAGAAAGGTCATGAAATCGACCCCCATCACATCACCACGCTGCGATCCGATAGCGATGGTAAAGATCATCAAAAGCAGGCCCGCGTTGATCAGCGGCGCCATCACTGTCTGCAACCAGACATTCACAAAGCGCCGGATTTCGCGGATCATCAGGGTCCATGCCCCCAGCCAGTTCACGCGGCCAAAGCGGCGCACACCCATCTCGGTCTTGCTTTTCATTCTATTGGTCCTTTGTCTTGGCCTCAGACATACTCTTTCTTGAGCGGGTGGCCAGCCCGATCCGGCAGCAAGTAACGGGACTATCATGTGGTGTCGCGCTTGGGCGTGTTCGCCATGCTGGTCAGCGCGCCACGTTTTTGATCACAGATGCGGTGGGCTATCGCCGCTGTCGCAGCACCGGCTGAGGCCACAGCGCGCCGGAACTTATGCAAAAGGTGCTTGAGCGCCTTCACATCACCCGTGGCAAGGACTAGTATGAAAGGCTAGACACGGCGTGGCGCGACCCCAAGGGGTATCTGGCCCGCGAAACCGAAGGAAGTCATATGTCCTGGACAGACGAGCGCGTTGAGACGCTCAAAAAGATGTGGGGCGATGGCCAGTCGGCCAGCCAGATCGCCAAGGAATTGGGCGGTGTCACCCGCAATGCCGTCATCGGCAAGGTCCACAGGCTGGGCCTGTCCAATCGTGCGGGCACCGGAGCTGCGGCCCCCGCCGCGAAACCCGCGCCCAAGGAAAAGCCGTCTGAAACCGTCGAGGCCCCCAGCGCCAAGCCTGCCAGCAAGCCCGCGCCCAAGGCAAAGCCAAGCATGGCTGTTGCGATCACAGAAGAGCTGGATCTGGACGAGAACGGCATCCCGATTTCCGCCGCCCGCCGCGCGATCATTCCCGCAGGCCAGCCATTGCCACCGCAACCGTCGGCCAATGAAATCAGCCCCGAGGCGCTGGCCAAGGTGAACGAGGTCGAAAAGACCGCCAAGCGGCTGACCTTGATGGAACTGACCGAGAAAACCTGCAAATGGCCTGTGGGCGATCCTGCGACCGAAGATTTCTGGTTTTGCGGCCTGCCCGTCCAGCAAGGCAAGCCCTATTGCGAGGCGCATGTCGGCGTGGCGTTCCAGCCGATGTCGGCACGGCGCGACCGTCGGCGTTAAAATCCGCGTAGGGTGGGTCAAGACCCACCTTACCAGCGCCCTTTGGACCGTCTATAGGGGGCTATGACACAGAATCCGCCCTCACTCCGCCCCGATCTTGCCCGCGCGCAGGTGACCGACACCCGCCGCGACGGCCAGCCCACGATTGGCATGGTCAGCCTTGGCTGCCCCAAGGCGCTGGTCGACAGCGAACGCATCCTGACCCGCCTACGCGCCGAAGGCTATGCAATCAGCGCCGATTATGCGGGCGCCGAGGCAGTCATCGTCAACACCTGCGGTTTTCTGGACAGCGCCAAGGCCGAAAGCCTTGATGCCATCGGTGAAGCCCTGCGCGAAAACGGCAAGGTCATCGTCACCGGCTGTCTGGGGGCCGAACCCGATTACATCCGCGAACATCATCCGCGCATTCTGGCCGTCACCGGCCCGCATCAATATGAACAGGTGCTGGATGCCGTGCATCTGGCGGTGCCGCCCAACCCCGATCCGTTCATCGACCTGTTGCCTGCAACAGGCGTCAGCCTGACGCCGCGCCATTACAGCTATCTAAAAATTTCCGAGGGCTGCAATCACAAGTGCAAATTCTGCATCATCCCAGACATGCGCGGGCTGTTGACCAGCCGTCCCGCCCATGCCGTCCTGCGCGAGGCGGAAAAGATGGTGCAGGCAGGCGTGCGCGAACTCTTGGTCATTTCGCAGGATACCAGTGCCTACGGCCTTGACCGCAAATACGACCTGAACCCGTGGAAAGACGGGCGCGTGCGCAGCCATATCACCGACCTGACACGCGAGCTGGGGCAGTTGGGAGCTTGGGTGCGGCTGCATTATGTCTATCCTTACCCGCATGTGCGCGACCTGATCCCGCTGATGGCGGACCCGGCCAACGGCGTGCTGCCCTACCTCGACATCCCGTTCCAGCACAGCCACCCCGATGTGCTGCGGCGCATGGCGCGGCCTGCGGCGGGGGCGAAAACGCTGGATGAAATCGCTGCATGGCGCGCCATCTGCCCCGATATCACCCTGCGCAGCACCTTTATCGTCGGCTATCCGGGCGAGACAGAGGCGGAATTCCAGCACCTGCTCGACTGGCTGGATGCAGCCCAGCTCGACCGTGTGGGCTGTTTTCAGTATGAAAACGTCGCGGGCGCGCGGTCAAACGCCCTGCCCGACCATGTGCCCGCAGAGGTGAAACAGGACCGCTGGGACCGTTTCATGGCAAAGGCACAGGCGATTTCCACCGCCAAACTGGCCGCCAAGGTTGGCAAGCGGCTGGAGGTCATTGTGGACGACATCGACGAGGACGGCATCGCGACCTGCCGCACATGGGCCGACGCGCCCGAGATCGACGGCAACCTGTTCATCGACGAAGGAACAGACGCGCTGTCCGTGGGCGATATCGTTCAGGTTGTAGTGGATGAGGCGGGGGAGTATGATTTGTGGGGTGGGTTAAGCGGGTAGTTCTCTGTCCCGTTTCAACTTCCACGAAGGCTCGGTATTTCGGGCAGGTCGCCAGTAGACTTGCCCCGCCCGGCATCGCCGGGCAGCGCCCGGACCTCCCCCATGGGGAGGGCGCTTCGCACCCACCCCGAGGTCCGGACGCTGCCCTATGTCCCGTGTCCCGGCACCCCAACAAAAAACGCACCGCTCTCGCGATGCGTTCTCTGGTTCCCTTCCGGCTGGCTTGGCTTAGGACGTCACTTCCCTTGCGGCAGAGAAGCTGCAGCCAGAACTGTCGCTGGCCGCTGGCGTCGGAGTTTGTGCGGGGGTCAGGCCGCAGCTTTGCGTGGCGGCGTTGAAGGTCATGCCAACGGGGCAGCTTTGGGCCACGGGTTCTGTCGGGGTCGGCAGGGTCGTTTCCTGCGCATGCACCGCAACGGGCAGCATGGCCAAGGCAAAGAGGATAGCGCGCATGTCAGTCTCCCTTGATCGACGATGGGTCAAGCTTAGGACGCTTTGTGCGAATCACAAAGCTTTCACAACGTCGCACCCTTGGCAGATACCTCAGACCGTCTGCACGCTGCGCAATTGGGCGAATTCATCGCGGTTTTCGCAATAGGCGGGGGCTTGTGGCAGGACAGGCATCGTGGCCAGCAGCTTGTCGCATTTGTCAACCTGCGCGCAGCCACGGCAGCGCGTGACCATATCGGCGTATTCCGGTGCGTCGATCTGGCGTTCATCCAGCGCGGCCGACAGGTTGACCCCGCAGGCCCCCGACATTTTCACCACCCGCAGGAAATGTTCGCGCATGTCACCCAATGTTTGCATCTTGGACCTCCATTTCATTGGGTCAGCCTGACAGGTCGGGAAAACGCGGTCCTTGCGCTGGATCAAATCAGTATGTTGTGCCAACCCCTGATGCGATCGCCTGCGCCAGCGCCAGTTCCGGCCATGTGTCCCGCCCGCCGCGCATCCGGATTTCTGTCAGTTGCACCTGCGCCTGCACCATATCGCCAGAGGCCACAAAACCCTGCCCCATATAAGACCGCGCGAGCAGATTGTCCGGGTCCGCCGCAAGTGCTGCATCGTAATAGGCCATGCCCAGATCAATTTCTCCGGCCTTGCGATGGGCAAAACCGTAATAGGTCAGCGCAAGAGGCGCGGCCGGGTTATCCAACGTGTCCAGCACATCCAGTGCAGCTTGGTAATACCCGGCATAGGCCAGTTCCCGCACGTCGTTCAGCCGCGCATTATCGTCATTGGTGCTGTCAGCGGGGGACAGGCAGCTTTTCGTGGCAAGGTCCCAGACAAGCCCGTCACCACAGACAGTCGTTGTTTCCGTTGGCTTAGGTGGTTCAGGATCATCACTGCCCGCGGAAAACGCAACAGCAGGCAGGATGGCAAAGGCGAAAGCAAGATGTGACAGGCGCATGATATCTCCGATCAGGCAGGTTTTGAATAGTTAGCGGGCAAAGCCATTTCATCAAGTCACCGCGAGCCTCAGCGCCCCAAGCAAGGCGCCGCGCATGACCCAACGGAACATTTGACCCAGGCAAAGACTCGTCCAGTTCTAAAGCCAATCAGGAAATTGCCCCATGTACCCCACCCCCGCCAAATCCGAACGCATCGCCGATGGCACGGTCCACGCCATCGGCGTGATCGGTGCTGTGGCAGGTGCGGTCGCGCTGCTGGTCTGGGCGGCAGGCAGGGCCGACGCAACCCAAATCGCCGCCATTGCGATTTACGCTGCGACGCTGATTGCGACCTTTGTCGCCTCGGCCGCCTATCACCTGACGCCTTGGCACGGTATCCGGCCCCTGTTGCGCCGCGTCGATCACGCCGCAATCTATCTCAAGATCGCGGGGACCTATACGCCGTTGGTCGTGATGATCGGCAGCGGTTTTGCCTATCTGGTGCTGGCTGTGGTCTGGACGCTGGCGCTGATCGGCGTGCTGCTGAAACTGTTTTTCTGGCGCACGCCAGGGCGGTTCGGGCCAGCCCTATATCTGGTCATGGGCTGGCTGAGCCTTGCGCTGGTCTGGTCGCTCTGGCCGGTCGTGCCAGTGTCAACGATGATCCTGATCGCCTTGGGCGGGTTGATCTATACCGCGGGGGTGCCGTTCTACGCCGCGCAGCGCCTGCGCTATGCGACAGCGATCTGGCACGTGTGTGTGGTCATCGCCTCGGCGTGCTTTTTCATCGCCATCGCCTCAGGCATGGCCGCACAGGGCTAAAGCGTGGCCGCAACATCGCGCACCACGCGCAGCCGGTCAGCATTGGCCGGATGCGTGCCAAGGAACCGGTTGCCCGGATCAGGAATGCGGAAAAAGAATTCCGATCCCCGCAACGGGTTGAACCCCGCCGCATGGGCGATGCGGGTGCCGGTGGCATCAGCCTCGAGTTCAAAGTTGCGCGAATAGGCGCGCGCGCCGACCGTGGCCCCCAATTGCTGGGCGGTCTGGACCGCATCGGGCGAATTGCCGCCCAAGGCCCCCGCCAGACTACCGATCAGCGTCGCCCCCAGAACCGCGTTTTGTTGCTGGCGCGCGAGATGGCCTTCGATGTGATGCGCGGCCTCATGCGCCAGAACAAAGGCGATTTCATCGACGTTGCGGGCATCCGCAATCAGCCGTTCGGTAAAGACGATGACAGGACGTCCGCTGCGGTCCAGCGTCTGATAGGCATTCATCGGCGCGCCGGGCCGGTCGTCCACAAGGATCAGGAAATCGCAATTGCTGTTATTGCCGCGCTGCCGGCAGATCTGCTCGGCCACGGGTTCGATCCGTGTCACGGCAATGCGGAAATTGACCATCGCCTGACTGGCAGGCAGCAGCGCGCCGCTGTCAACCAGTGGCGGGACGGACGGTGTCGCGCCCGTTGGTCGCGGTGCTGTGTCCATCGGCGCGCAGGCAGAAAGGATAAGGGCAAAAAGACCGCCGACAAGACGCATGCAGCACTCCGGATCAGAACAGGACCAGCTCAGACAATAGCATGTTGCCCCGACCCTGCCACTGACGATTGCTTGGCCTGCGATGTCCCGCTAGGCTGACCCCATGTTTAGCATAGAACACGATTATGACGCGACGGTGGTCACCCTTGTCGACGAAGGCAAGGCACCGTTGCGCGAGGATGTGATCATCAACGCCTTTGATGATTGCGTGACCCTGACCCAATATGATCCGCGCAGCGACAGCGACGTGCAGATCACCATGTCGATGACGCAGCTGCGCGATCTGCAGGCCGCACTTGATTTGCCCGAAGGCATTTACCGGCTACGCAAGACATGACGACCGGGTTTTTCTGGGATGAACGCTGTTTCTGGCATGGCGGCGGCAATTACGCGGGCATGTTGCCGGTGGGCGGGCTGGTGCAGCCCATGAACGGTGGCTTGCCCGAAAGCCCTGAAACCAAGCGCCGGTTGAAAAACCTGATCGAGGTGACGGGGCTGGCCCGTGATCTGGTGATGCGCGGCGCCGCACCCGCCGACACCGCCGATCTGTTGCGCGTGCATCCGGCCCATTATCTGGACCGGTTCAAGGCGCTGTCGGACGCTGGTGGCGGCGAGTTGGGCCGCCGCACGCCTTTTGGTCCCGGCGGATACGAGATTGCGGCTCTGTCCGCAGGGCTGGCCAAGGCCGCGCTTTTTACCGTCCTTCAGGGCGAGATGGACAATGCCTATGCCCTGTCTCGCCCACCCGGCCATCATTGCCTGCCGGACTTTCCCAACGGGTTTTGCCTGCTCAACAATATCGGCATCGCGATCGAAGCGGCGCGCGCGGCCGGGCTGGCGCAGCGTTTCGCGGTGCTGGATTGGGACGTGCATCATGGCAACGGGACCGAGGCCGTGTTTTACGACCGCGCCGATGTGCTGACCGTTTCCATCCATCAGGACCGCAATTATCCGATGGATACCGGCGCTTTTGCCGACCGCGGCACAGGGGCGGGGGCGGGTTGCAACCTCAATATCCCCTTACCGCCCGGCACGGGCCACAAGGGCTATCTGGCCGCGATGGACCGCCTCGCGCTGCCCGCGATCCGCGCTTTTGCGCCTGATGTGCTGATCATCGCCTGCGGCTATGACGCGGCGGCGAACGATCCCTTGGGGCGGATGCTGGCCACAGCAGATACATTCGCACAGATGACCACACGGGTCATGGAGCTTGCGCGCGATATCTGCCGCGGGCGGTTGGTGATGGTGCACGAAGGCGGCTATTCAGAAACCTATGTGCCATTCTGCGGCCATGCCGTCCTGCAAAAGATGGCGGGCAGCGCGGTTCACGCCCCCGACCCTTTTGTCGAGGTATTTCCGCTGCGCCAGCCAGATGCGGGGTTCGATGCCTATCTTGACTTGGTGATCGCGGGTATGGCCGCGCATCTGGGGGCATGACGATTTCGTGCAGCGTCGTACCCTGCGCAAAATACGGCCTCAATCAAGTCTGAATTGTCCGCAAGGGTCACACCCAAAGGAAATACAGCCCGCAGATCGCCAGCTGGATCCCGCCCGTCCCGTTGCCACCCGACCACCGACGCCCTATCACTTTCGCACCCATCCGCAGGAGCCACCATGCCCACACCAAACCCCGAGGCGCTTGCCTTTTTGTTGTCCCGCCGGTCCCGCCCGGCCAGGACCTTGACCACCCCAGTCCCCGATACTGATGCGTTGGACACCCTGTTAACCGCCGCCGCGCGGACACCCGATCACGGCAAGCTGGAACCATGGCGGTTCATCGTGCTGACCAAGCCCGCCTTGATGCGTCTTGCAGGGCTGGTGGCCGCGCGCGGTGCGGCGCTTGGCATCGATCCTGACCGCAGCGCCAAGGCGCAGGACCAGTATGCACAAGCTGATCTGGCGATTGCCGTGGTCAGCAGCCCCAAAGCATCCGACAAGATCCCCCAAATCGAACAGGTCTATTCGGCGGGCGCGGTTTGTCTGGCCTTGGTGAATGCCGCGCTGGCGGCGGGCTGGGGCGCGAACTGGCTGTCGGGCTGGCCAAGCCATGACCGCGCCTTTCTACGCGACGGGCTGGGGTTGGCCGACCATGAAAACATCGCCGGACTGATCCATCTTGGCACTGAAACCAGCGCGCCGCCCGACCGCCCGCGACCCGATATTGCCGCGATCACCAGCTGGATGACCGCATGATCCTGTCATCCTTCCTGCTGGCACTGGCGCAATTGTCGGACCCACGTTTTCGCAGCGTGCTGTGGCGCGGGATCGGGCTGACGATCGCGCTGCTGGCAGGGATCTATGCAGGTCTGCTGTGGCTGATCGCGGCGCTGACCGCCGAACCGATCACCTTGCCCGGCGTCGGGCAAATCACCTGGCTGGGTGATTTGCTCAGTTGGGGGTCGCTGGGAATGATGATCCTGTTGTCGGTATTCCTGATGGTGCCTGTCGCATCCGCCATCACATCGCTTTTTCTGGACGAGGTGGCACAAGCCGTCGAAGACACCCATTTCCCCGACCTGCCACCGATGCCACCCATCGGCTTTTTCGAGGGGCTGCGCGATACCATCAGCTTTCTTGGCCTGCTGATCGCAGCCAATCTGCTGGCATTCGGGGTCTATGCGATGTTGCCTTTCGCGGCGTTCTTTATCTTCTACGCGCTGAACGGGTTCCTGCTGGGGCGGGAATATTTCCAGCTGGCGGCCATGCGCCGGATCGGGCGGGTCGATGCCCGGGCCATGGCCAAACGCCACCAAGGCACGATCTGGATCGCCGGTTGCCTGATGGCGGTGCCGCTGTCAGTCCCGTTTATCAACCTGCTGATCCCGGTGCTGGGGGCTGCAACATTCACCCACCTGTTCCACATGCTCAATCGCTGGTGACGGCTGGCCCCATCCGGTCGAACATGTCGATGTCACGCACGGAAATCACGCCCGACAGGATGATCGCCGTGATGATGCACCACAAAGGCACCGCCCAATAGGTGGTGATCTTCGCCTTGCGACCGATCTGGGCATCTGCCGGGGCCGATGCATGGGTGCCCGGCACGATCTCGCCCGCGTCACCTTGGCTGACCATGCGCAGCGGCAGAACGATGAAAAACACCATCGACCAGATGACCATGAACAGAACGATACCAGATGTGATGGCCAAGACGTTTCCTTTCGCTGTTGTGGTTCAGATACGCCGATTTCAGACCTGTTCAAGCTCGATCAGACATCCGTTGAAATCCTTGGGGTGCAAAAACAGCACCGGCTTGCCATGCGCGCCGATCTTGGGTTCCCCGCCGCCCAGCACGCGCGCGCCTTGGGCCAGCAGGTGGTCGCGGGCGACAAGGATATCATCAACCTCGTAACAGATGTGGTGAATGCCGCCCGAGGGATTTTTATCCAGAAACCCCTGAATCGGCGATTGATCGCCCAAGGGATAAAGCAATTCGATCTTGGTGTTCGGCAGGGTGATGAAAACCACGGTGACGCCGTGATCCGGCTCATCCTGCGGCGCGCCGACATCGGCCCCCAGCATCTGGCGGTACTGGTCGCTGGCCGCTGCCAGATCAGGTACGGCGATGGCAACATGGTTCAAGCGTCCGATCATGACGATCCTCCTTTGTATGATTTTGTTATGCCGCAGCGTGGCGCAGCGCGCAACGCGCGTCGGCCTTAAGGCTACGTTCACCCTATCCTGCCCAAACTACAGCACCGGCAGTGAAAGGACGAATCGCCATGGACACAACCGACAGCATCTTGCTTGCCCGTACACCCACCGCGCAACGCCCCCTGTTGGGGCTGACAGTGCTGCTTGTCGAAGACAGCCGTTTTGCCAGCGAAGCGGTACGCCTGCTCTGCCTGCGGTCAGGCGCGCGTATCCGGCGTGCCGACAGCCTGCAAACGGCGCAGCGGCATCTGGCGGTCTATCGACCCTCGGTCTGCCTTGTCGATCTGGGGCTGCCGGACGGGTCGGGGCTGGACCTGATCGGCAGGCTGGCGCGCGCCACGCCGCGCATTCCGGTGATCATCGGCACCAGCGGGGATGAAACGGCGCATGATGCGGTGATCCGCGCAGGTGCTGACGGGTTTCTGGCGAAACCGATCGATAATCTGGCAGCCTTTCAGACAGCGATTCTGCAACATCTGCCTGCGGACAGACAACCACCCGGACCGCGCGCCTTGCCCGACGAACGGGTGGAACCAGACCGGATCGCCTTGCGTGATGACCTGTCGCAGGTCGCGCATCTGCTTGGCCAGCCCGAACCAAACCGGTCGCTGCCCTATGTCATGCAATTTTTGGGCGACGTCGCGCGCAACGGCAAGGACAGCGATCTGTCGCGCGCGGTGCGCGCCGTGGAAATCACGCGCAACCGGTCACAAAACCCGCATGCCGATATCGCGGCGCTGTCGCAACTGGTGCAACAGCGCCTTGCGGCAGGTGGGCCGATTTAGCTTTCGGGCGGCACAACGCGCAGGCGCAATTCGCGCAATTGTTCGTTCATCGGCTCGCTTGGCGCGCCCATCATCAGGTCTTCGGCACGCTGGTTCATCGGGAACATGATGACCTCACGGATGTTGGACGCGTCGGCAAGCAGCATCACGATCCGGTCGATCCCCGCCGCACAGCCGCCGTGTGGTGGCGCGCCGTATTGGAACGCGTTGACCATGCCGCCGAACCGCTTGCGCACCTCGTCCTCGCCATAGCCCGCGATCTCGAAGGCCTTGAACATGATCTCGGGTTTGTGGTTGCGGATCGCGCCCGACACCAGTTCATAGCCATTGCAGGCCAGATCATATTGATAGCCGCGCACGGCCAACGGATCGCCCGACAACGCGTCCATCCCGCCTTGCGGCATGGAAAACGGGTTGTGTTCGAAATCGATCTTGCCGGTCTCGGCGTCCTGTTCGTAGATCGGGAAATCCACGATCCAGGCAAAAGCAAACCGGTCCTTGTCGGTCAGGCCCAATTCGTCGCCGATAACAGTGCGGGCGCGACCCGCCACCGCCTCGAACGCCTTGGGCTTGCCGCCCAGGAAAAACGCGGCATCGCCAAGGCCAAGCCCCAGCTGCTGGCGGATCGCCTCGGTCCGTTCAGGCCCGATGTTCTTGGCCAGGGGGCCTGCGGCCTCCATGCCTTCGCCCTGATCGCGCCAGAAAATATAGCCCATCCCGGGCAGCCCTTCTTTCTGGGCAAAGGCATTCATGCGGTCACAAAACTTGCGCGACCCGCCTGTTGGCGCGGGAATGGCGCGGATTTCGGTACCGTCCTGTTCCAACAGCTTGGCAAAAATCGCGAAACCGCTGTCGCGGAAATGATCGCTGACGACCTGCATCTTGATCGGGTTGCGCAGGTCTGGCTTGTCGGTGCCATACCATAGGGCCGCATCCTCGTAGGAAATCTGCTCCCATGTCTGGTCGACTTTGCGCCCGCCGCCGAATTCCTCGAAAATCCCGCCGATCACCGGCTGGATCGTATCGAATACGTCCTGCTGGGTGACAAAGGACATTTCCAAGTCCAACTGGTAGAAATCCGTAGGTGAGCGGTCAGCACGCGGGTCTTCGTCGCGGAAACAGGGCGCGATCTGGAAATATTTGTCATAGCCCGACACCATGATCAGCTGCTTGAACTGCTGCGGCGCCTGCGGCAGCGCGTAAAACTTGCCCGGATGCAGGCGGCTTGGCACCAGAAAATCACGCGCACCTTCGGGGCTGGATGCGGTGATGATCGGCGTCTGGTATTCGCGGAACCCCTTGTCCCACATCCGCCGCCGCATCGAGGCAACAACATCCGACCGCAGTTTCATATTGCTCTGCATCGCCTCGCGGCGCAGGTCCAGATACCGGTATTTTAGCCGCGTTTCCTCGGGATATTCCTGATCGCCGAACACCATCAGCGGCAATTCCTTTGCCGCACCCAGTACTTCGACCTCTCGGATAAACACCTCGATCTCGCCGGTGGGCAGCTTGGGGTTCACCAGCGACGCATCACGCGCCTTCACTTCGCCATCAATCCGGATGCAGTATTCCGACCGAAGCTTTTCGACATCAGCAAAGGCCGCGGAATCAGGGTCGCACAACACCTGCGTGATCCCGTAATGGTCGCGCAGGTCGATGAACAGGATGCCGCCGTGATCACGCACACGATTGACCCAGCCGGACAGACGCACGGTTTTGCCAACATCGGCGGCGGTCAGATCGGCACAGGTATGGCTGCGATAGGCGTGCATGGCTTGGTCCTTTGGCGAAAATACAGGCCCGCCCGATACACCCCTTTGGCCCGCCCGTGTCAACCACTGCTTCGCTTTGGTCAAAATACTCCCGCCGGAGGCGTCAAAATCAGCAGATTTTGACTTTGCACCCATTCGCCCACGCAAAGCCTTGCACCTGCGCGCGTCATCCCTATAACCCACGACAATTTGCACATCAGGGGGCAGTACGATGCCAAAGCGGACCGACATCAAATCGATCATGATCATTGGCGCGGGTCCCATTATTATCGGGCAGGCCTGCGAATTCGACTATTCCGGCGCACAGGCCTGCAAGGCGCTGCGCGAAGAAGGGTATCGTGTCATCCTCGTCAACTCGAACCCGGCCACGATCATGACCGATCCGGGGCTGGCGGACGCCACCTATATCGAACCGATCACGCCGGAAATCGTCGCCAAGATCATCGAAAAAGAACGCCCCGATGCGCTGTTGCCCACGATGGGCGGGCAGACCGGCCTGAACACCTCGCTGGCGCTGGCCGATATGGGCGTGCTGGAAAAATTCGGGGTCGAGATGATCGGCGCGAAACGCGAAGCGATCGAAATGGCCGAAGACCGCAAACTGTTCCGCGAGGCGATGGACCGTCTGGGGATCGAAAACCCCAAGGCCACGATCATCACCGCCCCCAAGGGCGACAATGGCAAACGTGACATCAAGGCCGGTCTGCAACTGGCCATCGACGCGATCGAATATGTCGGCCTGCCCGCGATCATCCGCCCCGCCTTTACCCTTGGCGGCACGGGCGGCGGTGTTGCCTATAACCGCGAACAATATGAACATTTCTGCCGCACCGGCATGGAGGCATCCCCCGTGGGGCAGATCCTCGTCGATGAATCCCTGCTCGGCTGGAAAGAATTCGAGATGGAGGTCGTGCGCGACAAGGCTGACAATGCCATCATCGTTTGCGCCATCGAAAACGTCGATCCGATGGGCGTGCATACCGGCGACAGTATCACGGTCGCCCCCGCACTGACCCTGACCGACAAGGAATACCAGATCATGCGCAACGGCAGCATCGCCGTTTTGCGCGAAATCGGGGTGGAAACGGGCGGGTCCAACGTGCAATGGGCGATCAACCCCGCCGATGGCCGCATGGTGGTGATCGAAATGAACCCGCGGGTGTCTCGGTCCTCCGCGCTCGCGTCCAAAGCCACCGGTTTTCCTATTGCGAAAATTGCCGCAAAACTGGCGGTGGGCTACACGCTGGACGAGTTGGACAATGACATCACAGGCGTCACGCCCGCATCGTTCGAGCCGACCATCGACTATGTCGTGACGAAAATCCCCCGCTTTGCATTTGAAAAATTCGCAGGCTCCGAACCGCATCTGACCACCGCGATGAAATCCGTGGGCGAGGCGATGGCGATTGGCCGCACCTTCCACGAATCGATGCAAAAGGCATTGGCGTCGCTGGAAACCGGCCTCACCGGCTTTGACGAAATCGCCATCCCCGGTGCGCCTGACGCTGCCGCCATCACCAAGGCGCTAGCGCAACAGACCCCCGACCGCATCCGTGTGATCGCGCAGGCGATGCGCCACGGCATGTCAGATGATGACATCCACGCTGTCACCAAATTCGACCCGTGGTTCCTGGCCCGCATCCGCGAGATCATCGACGCAGAGGCCGAGATCCGCAAATCCGGCCTGCCCGTGACGGAAACCGGCCTGCGCAAGATCAAGATGATGGGCTTCACCGATGCCCGGCTTGCAACCCTGACGGGCCGGACCGAGGATAACGTGCGCCGCGCGCGTCATAATCTGGGCGTGACGGCCGTGTTCAAACGCATCGACACCTGCGGCGCCGAATTCGAAGCGCAGACGCCCTATATGTATTCGACCTATGAAACCCCCGTCATGGGCGATGTGGAATGCGAAGCGCGCCCATCGGATCGTAAAAAAGTGGTCATTCTGGGTGGTGGCCCCAACCGGATCGGGCAGGGGATCGAATTTGATTATTGCTGTTGTCACGCCTGCTATGCCCTGACCGATCAGGGCTATGAAACCATTATGATCAACTGCAACCCCGAAACCGTGTCCACCGATTACGACACATCGGACCGGCTGTATTTCGAACCGCTGACATTCGAACATGTGATGGAAATTCTGCGGGTCGAACAGGAAAACGGCGTGCTGCACGGTGTGATCGTGCAATTCGGCGGCCAGACGCCGCTGAAGCTTGCAAATGCCTTGCACGAGGCGGGCATCCCGATCCTTGGCACCACGCCTGATGCCATCGATCTGGCCGAAGACCGGGAACGGTTCCAGCAACTGGTGCAGAAACTGGGCCTCAAACAGCCCGTCAACGGCATTGCCCATTCGGATGCCGAAGCGTTCGAGATCGCCAAAACCATCGGTTTCCCGCTGGTGATCCGCCCGTCCTATGTACTGGGGGGCCGCGCGATGGAAATCGTGCGCGATCAGGCGCAATTGGAACGCTATATTTCCGAAGCGGTGGTGGTGTCGGGTGACAGCCCCGTGTTGCTTGACAGCTATTTGTCTGGCGCTGTCGAGGTGGACGTGGATTGCCTGTCTGATGGTGAAAACACCCATGTCGCGGGCATCATGCAGCATATCGAAGAGGCGGGCGTGCATTCCGGTGACAGCGCCTGTTCCTTGCCGCCCTATTCGCTGTCGGCGGCGATGATCGCCGAAATCCGCGTACAGACCGAAAAACTGGCCAAGGCGCTGCATGTTGTCGGCCTGATGAACATCCAGTTCGCCGTCAAGAATGAAGAAGTTTACCTGATCGAGGTGAACCCCCGCGCATCGCGCACCGTGCCATTCGTCGCTAAGGCAACCGATAGTGCCATTGCATCCATTGCCGCACGGCTGATGGCGGGTGAACCTTTGTCCAACTTCCCGCTGCGCGCGCCCTATCCTGCATCGGAAAACCCGATGGATGTGCTGCCCTTGGGCGATGCATTCACGCTGGCTGACCCCAACACCCCGTGGTTTTCGGTGAAAGAGGCGGTGCTGCCCTTTGCCCGTTTCCCTGGTGTCGATACGATCCTTGGGCCGGAAATGCGCTCGACCGGTGAAGTCATGGGCTGGGATCGGTCATTCCCGCGCGCATTCCTTAAGGCGCAGATGGGCGCTGGCACCAATCTGCCCGAAACCGGGACTGTGTTCATCTCGATCCGCGATGCGGACAAAACCGCAGATATGGTGCAAGCGGCGCAAATCCTGCGCGCCATGGGCTTTGATATTGTGGCCACACGCGGCACAGCGGCTTGGCTGACCGAACACGCGATCACCTGCGAAGTGGTCAGCAAAGTCTATGAAGGCGGGCTGACCATCGTTGACCGCCTGAAAGACGGGCATATCGCGCTGGTGTTTAACACAACCGAAGGCGCGCAAGCGGTCGAGGACAGCCGCGACATCCGCGCCGTCGCGCTTTATGACAAGATCCCCTACTTCACCACCGCTGCCGCCAGCCATGCCGCTGTGCTGGCCATGCAGGCGCGCGAAGAAGGGGATATTGACGTGCGGTCCTTGCAGGGCTGACCGGACGCTGCGTTCCGGTGGACAATCCGGCCACCCCGGCCCTAGGGTCGCGCAGGTTTCACGGGGACGGATATGCACAAGGCAGCTATCACCGGGACGGGGGTTTTCACCCCGTCCCAAGTCATCACCAATGACGAACTGGTCGCAGCCTTTAACGCGCATGCCGACCTGTGGAACGCGCAGAACGCAGATGCCATCGCCACGGGTGCTGTCGCGGCGAAACCGCAGTCTTTGGCCGATTTCATCCTGGCCGCCTCTGGCATCGAACAGCGCTATGTGCTGGACAAATCCGGTGTGATGGACCCCGCGCGCATGTTCCCGCGTCTGCCGCAGCGCCCCGATGACGCGCCCGGCTACATGGCGGAAATCGGCGTCGATGCCGCGCAAAAGGCGCTGGCGGCGGCGGGTGTGGATGCTACCGACGTCGATCTGGTGATCTGTGCCGCATCCAACATGGAACGCGCCTATCCGGCGATTGCCGTGGAAATCCAACAGCTTTTGGGCACGGGCGGGTTTGCCTTTGATATGAACGTCGCCTGTTCCAGCGCCACCTTCGGTATCCAGACCGCCGCCGACATGATCCGCGCAGGCTCGATCCGCCGTGCGCTGGTCGTCAACCCCGAGATTTGCAGCGCCCATCTGGAATGGCGCGACCGCGATTGCCATTTCATTTTCGGCGATGTGGCGACAGCGACCCTGCTGGAACGCGACGAAGACTTGGACAAGCCGCACTTCAAGGTCCTGTCCACCCGTTGCGCGACACAGTTCAGCAACAACATCCGCAACAACAACGGCTTTCTGCGCCGCACCCATGACGCGATGGAGGACCGCCGCGACATGCAGTTCATGCAGAACGGGCGTAAAGTATTCAAAGAGGTGCTGCCGCTGGTCAGCGACCACATCGCCGACCATCTGGCCGATACCGGCGTGGCCGCGGATGAACTGCGCCGGCTCTGGCTGCATCAGGCCAACAAGACGATGAACGATTACATCGGTCGCAAGGTGCTGGGCCGCGTGCCGGACCCAGCCGAACAGCCCAATATCCTGCAAGATTATGCCAATACGTCCTCTGCCGGGTCGATCATCGCCTTTGCCAAACATTCCGCCGATCTGGCGCCGGGCGACAAAGGGCTGATCTGTTCCTTCGGCGCAGGCTATTCGGTGGGATCGGTGATCCTGGAACGGGCCTGAGCCGGATCAGGCCTTGGTCCAGACCGCCATCGCCGCCCCGCCCGGTTCGCGGAATTCGAAACGCCGCCCGCCGGGAAAGTCGAAAATCTCTTGCGTGATCTCGGCCCCGGCTGCGCTGATCTGGTCATAGGCGGCCTGCAGATCATCGGCGTGCAGCACGACAAGCGGTGCTTTCGCGGGGGCGCGTTCGATGCCGCCACCGATGCCCGCACCCTGGATGTCGCGGTAATCCGGGCCGTAAACAACGAAATCCCAGCCAAAAGCCTTAGCGAAGAAATCCTGAGTCTCCTCCAGCCGCGGGCTGTAGAATTCTACGTAATCGATCCGCAAATTTTCGGTCATGGGGCTGTCCGCTGCTTTGGTGGTATGAATGTTCCCTATATGTTCACGGCGGTCAACCACTGACCCGTTGATGCACATCCTGCAAGGATTCAACCCGTTCGGAATAGCGGTCCGTCAGCATCTTGTCGCGACTGCGGGTCATCAGGGTGAAGCGGGCCAGTTCCTCCATCACATCGACGATCCGGTTGTAAAGCGGGGATGGTTTCATCCGCCCGTCTTCGAATTCCTTCCATGCCATCGGGACGGATGACTGGTTCGGGATCGTGATCAGCCGCATCCAGCGCCCCAGTATCCGCATCTGGTTGACCGTGTTAAATGATTGCGACCCGCCCGAGACCTGCATCAGCGCCAGCACCTTGCCCTGCGTCGGGCGGATGCCGCCGATGGGCGCCAGCGGCAGCCAGTCGATTTGGGTTTTCATGATGCCCGTCATCGCGCCGTGCCGTTCGGGGCTGGACCAGACCATGCCTTCGGACCAAAGCGCAAGATCGCGCAGTTCGGCGACCTTGGGGTGGTCGGCATCAACCCCGTCATCGGGCAGCGGCAGGCCGGAGGGGTCGAAAAACCGCGTCTCGCAGCCCAGCGCACGCAGCACCCGCGCGCCTTCCTCGGCGCAGAGGCGCGAATAGCTGACGGGGCGCAACGATCCGTAAAGCAAAAGGATACGCGGCGGATGGCCTGCATCATCCGGCGCGGCAAGGGTGGCATGGTTCAACGGCTGCAAGGCACCGGGGGTGATATTTGGCAGATCGGACAGGTCCATAGGCGTCTCTTTCGCATGTGGTCGGTGACGGACCTATCACAGATGGCGCGGGTGAACAGACCTGCGGGACTTGCCAAGGGGGCTGACAGCGGGCAAATCAGCGGGATGGCAAAGCTCTATTTCAACTATTCCACCATGAACGCGGGCAAATCGACTGTTTTGTTGCAGGCGTCGCATAATTACATCGAACGCGGCATGCAGACCTATCTGATGATCGCGCAGCTGGATAACCGCGCGGGGCATGGAAGGATCGGCAGCCGGATCGGGATTGGTGCCGATGCCGACACCTTCGCCCCCGGAGAGGACCTGTTCGCTAAGATCAAGGCGCGGCTGGACGCAGGCCCCTGCGCCTGTGTGTTCATCGACGAGGCGCAATTTCTGGACCCCGAACAAGTCTGGCAACTGGCGCGCGCGGTCGATGATCTGGGCGTGCCGATCATGACCTTCGGGCTGCGGGTGGATTTTCTGGGCGCGCTGTTTCCCGGCTCTGCCGCGCTCTTGGCGCTGGCCGATGAAATGCGCGAGGTCCGCACGATCTGCCATTGCGGCAAGAAGGCGACGATGGTCGTGCGCAAGGATGCCGACGGCCGCGTGATGACGGCGGGCGACCAGATCGTGATCGGCGGGAATGACCGCTATGTGTCGCTGTGTCGTCGTCACTGGCGGCAGGAAATGGGCGAGGACGTGCCGGAAAAGAAAAACTTTTAAGCCTCCGGCGGGGATTAACGTGAATTGCCATAGGCAATTCACGGGCTCGGAAGATGGGGTCAGTAAAAGCTTTGCGGGTCGATGTCGATCGCAAGGCGCAAGTTCGCGGGCAGCCGGAATTGCGCGACCCATTGCGCGAGTGCGGCCTGCAAAGGCGCGGATTTGTCGGCCTTGACCAGCAGGCGCACGCGGTGTTTGCCGCGCACGCGGGCGATGGGGGCAGGGGCGGGGCCGAACACCTGCGCCCCGATCCGGGCCAAGGGTCCGTCGCGCCGTGCCATGTCGTTGCCCAGATCGAAAACTGCCTTCAGGTCAGGCCCGCTGAGAATGATCCCTGCCATCCGCCCGTAAGGCGGCACGCCTGCGCCGCGGCGTTCGGCGGCCTCGGCCGACCAGAAACTTTCCTCGTCCCCGTTCAGGATCGCGTGGATCACAGGGTGATCGGGCTGGTAGGTCTGCAACAGCGCCGCACCGGGGGTCGCAGCCCGCCCGGCGCGGCCTGCCACCTGCCGCATCAGTTGGAACGTGCGTTCGGCGGCGCGCAGATCGGACCCTTGCAGCCCCAAATCGGCGTCGATCACGCCGACCAGTGTCAGCAGCGGAAAGTTATGCCCTTTCGCGACCAGCTGCGTACCGATGATGATATCGGTGCCGCCCTGCGCGATATCGGCGATATGCGCCTTCATCGCGCGGGCCGATCCGTAAAGGTCCGAGGACAGCACGGCGATGCGGGCGGCGGGGAACAGAGCTGCGACTTCCTCGCCCATCCGTTCCACGCCGGGGCCGACAGCGGCGAGCTTATCCGCCGCCCCGCAGGACGGGCAGATCACGGGAATCGGTTTGGTTTCACCGCATTGGTGGCACATCAGCCGTTTCTGGAACCGGTGTTCGACCATCCGCGCATCGCAATAGTCGCAGCCGATCTGATGCCCGCAGGCTCGACACAGCGTGACCGGCGCATAGCCGCGCCGGTTCAGAAAGATCAGCGATTGTTCGCCCTTTTCCAGCCTGTCGGCGATGGCGTCGCGTAAGGTGGGTGAAACCCACCGCCCGTGCGGCAATTCCTCGACCCGCATGTCAATCGCGGCCATGTCAGGCATCACAGCCGCCCCGAACCGCGCGGTCAGGTCTAGCCGCGCATATTTGCCCGCCTGCGCATTGGCCCAGCTTTCCAGACTAGGTGTGGCCGAGGCCAGCACGACCTGCGCCCCGCACAGCGCCGCGCGCAGCACCGCCATGTCGCGGGCGTTATACAGCACGCCGTCTTCTTGTTTATAGGACGTGTCGTGTTCCTCATCGACGACGATCAACCCAAGGTTCCGGAACGGCAAAAACAGCGCCGAACGTGCGCCCACAACCAGTTGCGCATCCCCCTGCCCGACCATCCGAAAGCAGCGCCGCCGTTCGGTCATGGTGACACCCGAATGCCATTCAGCGGGCCGCATGCCGAAACGCGCCTCGACCCGTTCGATGAATTCGCCTGACAGGGCGATTTCAGGCAGCAGCACCAGCGCCTGTTTGCCCATGCGCAGGGCTTCAGCGACGGCCTCCAGATACACTTCGGTCTTGCCCGATCCTGTCACGCCTTTCAGCAGGGTGGTGCCATAGCCGTCCTTGCGCAAGGCTGTCCGCAGGGCCTCGGCCCCTGCCGCCTGATCGGGGTTCAACGCCTTGCCGCCGTGGTCGGGGTCAAGCGGCGGATAAGGGACATCACGCGGGGCGTCCTCTTCCAGAACCGCCCCTTGGGCGACCAGCCCTTTGACGACCGAGGTGCCGACATCTGCCGCCTCGGCCAGTTCGCCAAGGGTAAAGGCCAGCCCGCCATAGTCACGCAGCACAGCCAGCACCTTGTCGCGGGCGGCGGTCTTGCGATCGGGGTCGCGGGGACCAAGGCGGTAGACCTTGCGCATGGATGGCGCATCACCCAGCCCCGGCGCGCGGGTGCCAAGCCGCAGCATCGCGGGCATGGGTGTCAGCGTATAATCGGCGGCGCGGGTCAGGAAATCGCGCATCTCGTCGCGCATCGGTGCAAGGTCGAGCACGCGGATCACCGACCGGATTTTGGCAATGTCATAGTCCCCCTGCCCCGGCCCCCAGACCACCCCCAGCACCTTGCGCGGACCCAGCGGCACCTCGACAAAGGCACCCAGATGACAGCCGCCTTCAGGCGCCTTGTAATCCAAGACCCGGTCAAGCGGTTGGGTCGTCAGAACGCCGACCAGATCGCCTTGATGAAAGTAGCTCTGGGTCATAACCGCCTTTTGAGGGTTCACGCTGCCTGCGTCCTCAGGTAAACGCTGGGCCAACAAACACCAACCCATCCCCGGAGGGAAGTTATGAAGTTTTTTGTCGACACGGCCGAACTTGACCAGATCAAGGAACTGCACGATCTGGGCATGGTGGACGGGGTCACGACGAACCCGTCGCTGATCGCGAAGTCGGGGCGCGACATCCTCGAAGTCACCAAGGAAATCTGTGATCTGGTCAAAGGCCCTGTCTCTGCCGAAGTTGTGGCGCTGGACGCGGACACGATGCTGGCTGAAGGCCGCAAGCTGGCCAAGATCGCCGACAACATCGCGGTCAAAGTACCGCTGACATGGGCAGGCCTGCAGACCTGCAAAACGCTGTCGGACGAAGGCATCATGGTCAACGTGACCCTGTGCTTTTCGGCTAATCAGGCACTGCTGGCGGCCAAGGCAGGTGCGACCTTCATCAGCCCGTTCATCGGGCGGCTGGATGACATCAACCTTGATGGTCTGGAACTGATCGAGGATATCCGCACGATCTATGACAACTACGGGTTCAAGACGCAGATCCTTGCCGCCTCAATCCGGACCGCCAACCACATGTCCGATTGCGCCAAGATCGGGGCCGATGTGGCCACGGCACCGCCGGCGGTGATCAAGGCGATGGCGAACCATATCCTCACGGACAAGGGTCTGGCAGGATTTATGGCAGATGTGGAAAAGGCCGGCATCAAGATCCTGTAATGCAACCTGGGTAAGGTGGGTCTGGACCCACCTTACCCGCTATGCTTGATAAATGCGCCTCGCTGTGGCGTTACGGCGAAAAAAGTTGCGGCATCCCGCCCGCGGACCTGCTAGCTTGTTACAAAACAAAAGCAGAGCAGGCATATGACAGAGTCTTCACTGGTGGATGATCTTCGTGCAAGGATCATTGCGAACCCCGATTTCCTTTTGGATGATCACGACGTGATGCGTGCCCTTGTCGGCGCGAATGACGATGCGCGCGGTGGCAATATCATCGATCTGCGCGCCATCGCGATGGAAAGGCTGGAGGCCCGTTTCGACCGGCTGGAAGACACCCATCGCAATGTCATCGCCGCCGCCTATGACAATCTGGCAGGCACCAATCAGGTGCATCGTGCGATCCTGCGGATGATGGATGCCCAGACCTTTGCCAGCTTTTTGCGCGACCTGACCGGCGATGTCGCCGATACATTGCGCGTCGATGCGATCCGGCTGGCGCTGGAAACGGATACACCGGCGGATCATCCTTCCATGGACCCGGCCATCGTCGTGGTCGCAGCGGGGTTTGTGGATCAATATATCACGCTTGGCCGGAACATGCCTGCCCGGCAGGTGACATTGCGCAAGTTCCAGAATGTCGGTGCCAGCCTTTATGGCGACCGCGCGCCGTTCATCCAGTCTGAAGCCTGCCTGAAGCTTGACCTTGGCGAAGGCCGCCGCCCCGCGATGCTGGTCATGGGCAGCGAAAACGCTGCGCAGTTCAGTCAGTCGCAAGGCACCGACCTGTTGGTGTTTTTCACCGGCGTTCTGGAACGGGTGCTGCGCCGCTGGCTGGCCTGATGGCGTTTATCTCCCCCGCGCTGACCGCAACGCTGGATCACTGGCTGGACCACGAACGCGCGCTGACCGGTGTCGCGGAAAATACGATTGTCGCCTATCGCGCCGATGTGCTGGGTTTCATGGCCTTTCTGACGCAGCACAACGGGGATGCGCAGGGGCTTGGTCCACTGGCGCGCGTGACCTTGTCGGATATGCGCGCATGGATGGCGCATGAACGCGGGCGTGGTGTCGCCGCGCGCTCGCTCGCGCGGTCGCTGTCGGCGGTAAAATCGTTCTATCGCTGGCTGGCCGCGCGCGAAGGCTTCGAGCCAACTGCCGTTCTGTCCACCCGGGCGCCCAAGTTCCAGCCCAAACTGCCCCGTCCGCTGAGCGCCCCTGCCGCCAGCGACATGATCGACCAGATCGGTCTGCAGGCGCGAGATCCTTGGGTCGCAACCCGCGATGCCGCCGTTGTCACCTTGCTATATGGTTGCGGTCTGCGGATATCAGAGGCGCTGTCACTGCAAGGCCGCGATGCGCCGCTACCGCCCGTGCTGCGGATCACGGGCAAGGGCGGCAAGGAACGGATCGTGCCGGTGCTCGAGATCGCGCGCGATGCTGTCGCGGCCTATCTGCGGCTGTGCCCCTACGAGAAAACCGCTGATGCACCCTTGTTCCGTGCTGTCCGCGGCGGCCCGCTGGCCCCGCGCGCGATCCAGAAGGTTGTCGAACAAACCCGCCTACAACTGGGTCTGCCCGCAACGGCCACACCCCATGCCCTGCGCCATTCCTTTGCCACGCATCTGATGGCGGCGGGCGGTGATCTGCGCTGTATTCAGGCACTGCTGGGTCATGCATCATTGTCCACGACCCAAGCCTATACGGCAGTCGATGCCGCCCAACTGATGGCCGTCTATGACCGCGCCCATCCCAAAGCCTGAGTTTGCCGTTGCTCTAAGATGAAAATTGGCTATGACAATTTGATGAGTTTACGCACCAAGGCCCTTTTCGTCCACTTGCTGACTGCCTCGGGTGCCGTTTTCGCGATGCTCGCGATGCTGGCGGCGGTGGACCAGAAATGGGACTTGATGTTCCTGTGGCTGGTCGTGGCGTTCTTTGTTGATGGGATCGACGGGCCATTGGCACGCCGTTACGAGGTCACGCGCAACGCGCCCGTGTTCGACGGCGTGCTGCTGGACCTGATCATCGATTATCTGACCTATGTCTTTGTGCCGGCCTATGCATTGTTCAAGTCAGGCCTGCTGCCCGGCTGGACAGGCTGGACCGCGATCATCGTGATTACCTTTGCCTCGGCGCTTTATTTCGCTGACACTCGGATGAAGACCAAGGATTATTCCTTTTCGGGTTTTCCGGGCTGCTGGAACATGCTGGTCCTTGTGATTTTTGCATTAGAGCCGAATTTCTGGGTCTCGCTGGTGCTGGTGTCGTCACTGGCGATCGCCATGTTCGCCCCGCTGAAATTCGTTCACCCCGTCCGCACAAAACGGTGGCGGAACGTGACCTTGCCGATGGCGCTGGGCTGGACTTTCTTTGCCGGCTGGGCGGCCTGGGTGGATTTCCACCCCGAGACGCTAGCCCATTGGGGGCTGGTTGTCACATCGGTCTACCTGCTGTTCGCAGGCATCGGGCAACAGATCATCTATGGCAAGGACGGCTGAAGAAAGAACTTTTGGCCTCCGGCGGGGATATTTGGGCTCGGAAGATGATGAAGGGCGGCAGTTGGGGCCGCCCTTTTTGTGTTTCATCCCAAAGCGGTATCGCAGCGCCCGCAGACCCCCGCATGCGCATGGGTGCCGACATCGGGCAGGATTTTCCAGCAGCGTTCGCATTTGTCACCCGCCGCATGCGCAAAGACCACGGCGATATCGGCTACGTCATCTAGCCGGAATGCGCCTTCGGGGGCGGCTTCTGTGCTGATCGTGATGGCGGATGTGATGCACAGATCATCAAAGGCGGTCGTTTCTAGCACCTTTGCAACATCTGCGGTGACATGGACGGTTGGTGCCGCCTCGAGCGAGGCACCAATCACCTTGCCGGTGCGTTCCACCTCCAAAGCACCCGTCACGACACGGCGGGCGCGGCGGACGGTGGCCCATTTCGCAGCCAGCGCATCATCGCGCCAGTCGTCTGGGGTTTCTGCGAAATCCTCCAGATGGACCGAGCTGTCGTCGCCGGGAAAACGTTCCAGCCAGACCTCTTCCATCGTGAAGCACAGCATCGGCGCCAGCCAGCGTGTGATGCGGTGGAACAGGATGTCCAGAACGGTGCGCGCGGCACGGCGGCGCGCAGTGTCCCCGTCGCAATAAAGCGCGTCCTTGCGCACGTCGAAATAAAAGGCCGAGAGATCAACCGTGGCGAAGGTAAAGATCGCCTGGAACACGCCTTGGAAATCATATCGCGCATAGCCTTCGCGCACAGTGACATCGAGTTCAGCAATACGGTGCAGCACCCAGCGTTCCAGTTCTGGCATATCGGCGGGGTCCATGCGGTCACTTTCCGAGAAATCGGCCAGTGATCCCAGCATATAGCGCATTGTGTTGCGCAAGCGCCGATAGCTGTCGGCGACACCTTTGAGGATTTCATCCCCGATCCGCAGGTCGGCGGTATAATCCGACTGCGCCACCCAGAGCCGCAGGATATCGGCCCCGTACTGCTGGACCACCTTCTCAGGCGCGATGGTGTTGCCGATGGATTTGGACATTTTCATGCCCTTCTGATCCAGCGTGAACCCATGCGTCAGCACCCCGCGATAGGGGGCATGACCCTTGGTGCCGCAGGCCTGCAGCATCGAGGAATGGAACCAGCCGCGATGCTGGTCGGTGCCTTCGAGGTAAAGATCGGCCATCCCGTCGGTCGAGCCATCCGCGCGGTCGCGCAGCACAAAAGCATGGGTCGAGCCAGAGTCGAACCATACGTCCAGAATGTCGAAAACTTGATCATAGGCGTCAGGGTCCACGATACCGGACAAGAACCGCTCTTTCGCACCGTCCTTGTACCACGCATCCGCCCCTTCAGCCTCGAAGGCCTCCAGCACGCGGGCGTTCACCTGCGGATCGCGCAGCAGGAAATCGGGATCGCTATGCGCAGCCCCATTCTTGGTGAAACAGGTCAGCGGCACGCCCCAGGCGCGCTGGCGGGACAGAACCCAGTCAGGCCGCGCCTCGATCATGGAGTAAAGCCGGTTGCGACCCGTCTTGGGCGTCCAAGTCACCAATTCGTCGATGGACCGCAAAGCGCGTTCGCGGATCGTGGTGCCATACTGGTCCTGCCCGTCACCCACCGGTTTGTCGATCGCGGCAAACCATTGCGGGCGGTTCAGGCGGATCACAGGAGCTTTCGACCGCCAGCTATGGGCGTCGGAAATGGTGACGCGCTTGGTCGCGATCAGGGCTGCGACCGCTTTGAGCTTGTCGATGACGGCCTTGTTGGCCCCGCCCGGTTTGCCATTGGGCTTAAGAATACACTCGCCACCAAAAAATGGCAGGTCCGCGCGGTAGGAGCTGTCATCGAGGATGTTATAGGTCATCGGCAGCCCATGTTTGACCCCGATGGCATAGTCATCATCCCCGTGGCTGGGCGCTGTGTGGACAAAGCCGGTACCGGTGTCGTCGGTGACATGATCACCGGGTAACAATGGTACGGGGAAATCCCATTCGGGATCGGCACTGGCCAAGGGGTGCGCGCAGACCAAACTGGCAAGCTCATCGGCCGTCACATCCGCCAGGCGGGTGAACATTCCGACTTCAAGCCGGGCTTTTTCCATCACATCAGCCGCCAGCGCATCAGCGATGAGATAAGTATCGCCAACCGATGCCCAGCATTCGTCAGGCGTGCCGGTCACCTCATAAACGCCGTAAGCGATGTTTGGTCCAAAACAGATCGCGCGGTTTTGCGGGATGGTCCAAGGTGTTGTCGTGAAAATCAGCACTTTCGCTTTGTTCAAAGTACTCCCGCCGGAGGCTTCCCGCACGGGAAACTTCACCCAGATCGCGTCAGTCTGGCGGTCGTGGTATTCCACCTCGGCTTCGGCCAATGCGGTCTTTTCCACCGGCGACCACATCACGGGTTTGGACCCCTGATAAAGCGTGCCATTCATCAGGAATGTCTGGAATTCCTCTGCGATCACGCGTTCGGCGTGAAAGGCCATCGTCAGATAGGGATCGTCCCAGTTGCCGGTGATGCCAAGGCGCTTGAATTCCTCGCGCTGGATATCGACCCAGCCTTCGGCGAACTTGCGACATTCCTGCCGGAAATCGACGACGTTGATGGCGTCCTTGTCCTGGCCTTTGGCGCGGTATTTTTCCTCGATCTTCCATTCGATGGGCAGGCCGTGGCAATCCCAGCCCGGCACATAGCGCGCGTCGCGGCCCATCATCTGCTGGCTGCGCACAACCATATCTTTCAGGATCTTGTTCAGCGCGTGGCCGATATGCAGGTTGCCGTTCGCATAGGGCGGGCCGTCATGCAGGGTGAAAGGTCTGCGCCCTGCGGCCTTGGCGCGCAGCTTGTCGTAAACGCCGATCTGCGCCCAGCGGGCCAGCCAGTCGGGTTCGCGTTTGGGCAAACCCGCGCGCATCGGAAAATCGGTTTGCGGCAGGTTCAGCGTGTCTTTGTAATCGGTGGTCTCGGCGCACATATCGCGTGTCCTTTGGTCAGAATGCGGATGAAAAGCGGTGCGCGGGCGCAGACACCTTTTCCCGGCCAGCCTGATGTCAGGCCGCCGGGCAAGTAATGACGATGATTTTCAGGCGCTGCATGCGCGCCTTATAGAACTGCCGATTGGGCGGGTAAAGGCGCATGGCTCAGGTCTTTTTCGCCTTGGCGCGGCCAAAGTCGGGGGCATCGGTGTCCTGCCCTGCCTCGATGATCGACCGGCGGATCGACCGCGTGCGGGTGAAATAGGCGTGCAGATGATCGCCATCCCCCAGCCTGATCGCGCGCTGCAGGGCGAACAATTCCTCGGTAAAACGACCAAGGATATCCAGCGTCGCCTCTTTGTTATGCAAGAAGACATCGCGCCACATAGTCGGGTCGGATGCCGCGATGCGGGTGAAATCGCGAAAACCGGCGGCGGAATATTTGATGACCTCGCTATCGGTCACGCGGCGCAATTCATCGGCGACACCGACCATCGTATAGGCGATCAGATGCGGCGTGTGGCTGGTGACGGCCAGCACCAGATCATGGTGATCGGCGTCCATTTCATCGACATTGCTGCCCATGCCGCGCCACAGATCGGCCAGACGGGCCACAGCTGCCGGGTCCGACCCTTCGACTGGCACCAGAATACAAAACCGGTTGTCGAACAATTCGGCAAAGCCTGATCGTGGCCCGGAATGTTCTGTCCCTGCCAGCGGGTGGGCGGGGATGAAATGCACGCCTTCAGGCACGAACGGCGCCACGGCGTCGATCACAGCGCGTTTGACCGAGCCCACATCGCTCAGCGTCGCACCCCGCTTCAGATGCGGGCCAATCGCGCGGGCGACATCCTCCATCGCGCCCACGGGAACGCAGAGAACGACAAGATCGGCATCTGCGACAGCCTCGACCGCGGTGTCAGTCACCAGATCACACAGGGCAATCTCGCGCGCGGTGGCGCGTGTTTCGGCAGACCTTGCATAACCCACGATCTGCCGCGCCAGCCCGGCCCGCCTGATCGCATGGCACATGGATGACGCGATCAGGCCCAGACCGATCAGCGCGACCTTGTCATAGATCACCGCCATCAGCGCGACCCCTTGAACTGACCCACGGCATGCACGACCCGCCGACAGGCCGATTCGTCACCAACCGTGATCCGCAGGCACTGTGGCAAACCGTAGCCGGCGACCTGCCGCACAATAATCCCCTGCGAGCGCAGATAGGCGTCGCAGTCCTGCGCCTCGTCCGCTGAGGCGAAACGGGCAAGGATGAAATTGGCGCCGGATCGGTCGGATGGCACGCCAAGATCAGCCAGTCCCGCCGCCAGCCAGTCACGCCAGCGGGCATTCTCTGTACGGCAGCGGTCGGTATGGGCGGTATCGCGCATCGCGGCTTCGGCAGCGGCAAGTGCTGCAGCGGACAGGTTGAACGGCCCCCGCAGCCGGTTTAACACATCGATCACCGCCTGCGGGCCATAAGCCCAGCCTACACGCAGACCGCCCAAGCCGTAGATTTTGGAAAAGGTGCGGGTCATGATGACATTTTCCCGCGCCTCGACCAGCGCGCGTCCGGCATCGAAATCTTCGACATATTCCGCATAGGCCCCGTCCAGCACCAGCAAAGCCTGTGGCGGCAAACCGGCGGCAAGGCGCGCGACCTCGGCCTCGGGGATCATCGTGCCGGTGGGGTTGGCAGGGTTGGCCAGATAGATCAGGCGGGTGCGGTCGGTGCAGGCCGCAAGGATCGCATCGACATCGACCAGACGGTCACGTTCCGGCACGATCACCGGCGTTGCACCGCAAGCATTGGCATAGATCGGATACATCGAAAAACCGTGTTCGGTGAACACGACCTCATCACCCGGCCCGGCATAGCCTTCGGCCAGCAGTTTCAGGATCTCGCCAGACCCGACGCCGCAAACCACACGCGCGGGATCGACGCCCCAGACATCGGCAATCGCAGTCCGCAGATCGGCATGATCGGTTGACGGATAACGGTGCAAATCATGGCCCGCACGCGCAAACGCCTGTATCGCCGCAGTGCTTGGCCCCAGCGGGTTCTCGTTCGAGGATAGTTTAAGCACATTGCTCTGCCCGTCCAGCCGCGATGCCCCGCCCACATAAAGTGCGATATCCAGAATGCCGGGTTGGGGTTGAATGCCAGTCGCCATGTCAATGTCTTCCGCGTAAAGTTTTGCACGTTCTACCCGCGCGACCAAGCCGTGACCAGAGACAAGCTGCCGCTATCATCTTCAGAGCATAAATATCCCCGCGCGGAGCGCCTCCGGGTTTGCCAAAACCCGGATCAGCGCGCCAGCAGATGGCGCAAAACCAATCCTTGGCAGACCCGCGCCAAAAACGAAAAAGCCGCCCCGAAGGGCGGCTTTGCAATCGCGACACTGTGTCGGATCAGTTCTTGGCGTAGAATTCGACAACAAGGTTCGGTTCCATCGTCACCGGATAAGGCACATCGCCCAACGTGGGGGTGCGCACGAAAGTCGCGATCATCTTGTTGTGATCAACTTCCATGTAATCGGGCACGTCACGCTCGGCCAGTTGGGCGGCAACCAGCACGATTTCCAATTGCTTGGATTTCTGGCGAACTTCGATCACATCGCCTTCTTTGACGCGGTAGGACGGAATGTTCACGCGCTGGCCGTTCACGGTCACATGGCCGTGGTTCACGAACTGGCGGGCTGCGAAAACAGTCGGCACGAATTTGGCGCGGTAGACGACAGCGTCCAGACGACGCTCCAGCAGACCAATCAAGTTCTCGCCGGTATCACCCTTGACGCGTTCGGCTTCGGCATAGATGCGGCGGAACTGCTTTTCGGTCAGATCGCCGTAATAGCCTTTCAGCTTTTGCTTGGCGCGCAGCTGAGTGCCGAAGTCCGACAATTTTCCCTTACGGCGCTGACCGTGCTGGCCGGGGCCGTATTCACGACGGTTGACGGGGGATTTTGGACGGCCCCAGATGTTTTCACCCATCCGGCGGTCAATTTTATACTTGGCAGCTGTACGCTTTGTCATACGCTGATCTCCTTCTGTAAGTTACGAAGGGCGTTGTCCTTTGCGTGGATTTTGCCGCGCCGACAGGGTTCCGCTTGCGCGGTCCACCAACACCAATGAAGTCGCGGCTTATAAACAGGAATCGGGGGGTGTCAACGGCCCGTCTTTTCTCGGGTCTTTTCCCGCGTCTTTTTATGTCGAACGCAGGAAAGTAAAAGTTTCGCCAAATTGTCACCACATCTGCCTGTCATGCAGACCATGGGACGGCAACGTTGACACAGGCGCCTTTTGTAACTTGGTTTTTGTTTAATGAGTTGGCAGGCCTTTGGCTCGTGTTGCGGTGCAGAACTTTGGTTCTGAACGTAGCACACTGGATTGCACGCCGCTTGCCAGTCTTTGATTGCTGTCCCACCTGACCCACCGCATCCGCAGCAGAGATTGCCTTTGCGCTTTGCTCGGTGAATAGATCACGTCATGTCCAATCCTGTCCCTGCCCCACGTCTTTTGTATTTCGCAGCTGCTTTTGGGGCGGGCAGTCTGTTGTCGTTGATGGTTTTGTTCAACGGGACGCTGGCCGCCTATGGATCGCTGTTGTTCGCATCATGGGTGCCGCATCTGACAGGCACGGTGCTGGCCATCGTGATCCTGCTGGCGCTGCGCCCGCGCCGCGTGGGTGGTATATCGCGCCCGCCAGTTTGGGCCTATCTGGGGGGCGTTGTGGGCGGTGTCACCGTGATGCTGACCTCGGCCACGATGAACACTGCTCTGGCGCTGTCCGGTACGATCGCGCTGGGGTTGGCGGGGCAGATGCTGTTCAGCCTGTTCGCCGATATCCGCGGGCTGTTCGGCCTGCCGCAACGGATGCCAAAGGCGCGCGATTATCTGGCGCTGGCGCTGATCATCGCGGGCAATCTGGTGCTGATCTTTCTGGGCGGTGCGGCATGATCGGCTTTGCTGCCCTTGCACTGCTCGCAGGCGTGCTTGTGTCACTGTCACGCCAGATCAACGGGCGCTTGGCCCTGTCCACATCGGCATGGGAATCGTCGTTCTGGAATCACATCGTGGGGCTGGGGTTCATCACGTTGATCGCAATTGTCTTCGGCGGATTGTTCGCAGGCGCGCCGCAAGACGCGCCGTGGTGGGCCTATCTTGGCGGGCCGATCGGCGTGGTGTTCATCGCCGCAGGGTCTTGGTTGATCGCCCGGATCGGGGCGGCGCAGACGGCATTGCTGATCATCGCGGGGCAGATGATTTCGGGCGTTGTGATCGACATCGTCATGGGCATGGCGGGCAATGCCTTTGCGCGCATCGCAGGCGTCGCCCTGATCCTTGCAGGCATGTGGGTCGCGCGGTCGGCCAAGGACTGACCGCGCAGGCTCAGGTGGTTTTCTTGTCGTTGACCACGCCCAACGCCGCGACGCCCGAATTGCCCAGCTCTACCGTTGCGAAGGGACCGCCGATGCACAGGTTGGCCAAATCCTTGTTGTCCAAGTGCGGTGTTGTGGCGAACACATCCCGCGCGAATTGTTCGGCATTGTCTTTGGGCCGATAACCCAGATGCCCAGCTTTGCTGTTATCCACCACCGCGCGGTCATTGTTGGAAATCCCCCAGACCTTGGTGAAACCAACGACAGGGCTGTCGATGGACCGTTCAACCAAATGGATCAGGTCGCCATAGGACAGCCAAGTGCCGATGCTGCGGGCATTGGTCGCCTGCGCGCAGGAGAAAATGCGCATGCAGACCGATTCAATGCCGCGCTTGTCCCAATAAAGGCTCGCCAGATCCTCGGCAAAGCATTTGGCCAGACCATAGTAAGTATCGGGCTTATGCGGTGCATCCAACCCGATGGTGTCGGTCTTCAGATGCATGCCCACGGCATGAACGGAACTGGCATAAATCACCCGCTTGACGCCTTGGCGATAGGCCGCTTCCCAGACGTTATAGGCCCCGATGATGTTGGATTGCAGGATATCGTCCCATGGTGCCTCGTCCCCGATGGCGCCAAAATGCACGACCATCGTGGCATCTTTGACAATAGCCTCCATCGCAGACAGATCGGCCAGATCGGCCTGGACATAGCTTTCACCGTCATAAAGCTTGCCGATCTCCGCCGCGATATCGGTCGAAACCAGTTCGTCACACATCCGCGTCAACGGTTCGCGCAGATAAGACCCAAGCCGGCCCGCAGCCCCTGTCAGGACAAGTTTCTTCATGGCACTTCCTTTCGTCGCGGTTCAGATCACCGCTTTTTCGATGAACTTTTCGCCCTTGGCGATGCGGGTATAGCCGAACGGGGTCAAGTCCAGCGTGCGGTAGGCCCCATAGGTGATCCATTCTGCAATGCCCCGCCCCATCGCGGGCGATTGCTGGAACCCATGCCCAGAAAAGCCGTTCACAAAGATAAAATTGCCCACCTGCGGATGCGGCCCCGCAATCGCATTCTGGTCGAGCGTGTTGTAATCATAATGCCCTGCCCATGAATTGCGCAGCTTCACCGCCTCGAATTGCGGGATGCGGGTGGCAATGGTGGGCCAGACATGGTCTTCCCAGATGCTGTGATCTTCGGTGAAATCAGTGGGATCGACGGGCTGGTCATCCTGCGGCGGACAACCTGCCATGTAATACTGCCCGTCGGTGCGGACATGCACGCCTGATGGGTCAATCGTCAGCGGCAGATCACGGTCGAGCCTTTGGGCAGCCTCGAAGATAAAAGTATAACGTTTGCGCGGTTCCACCGGAATACTGATCCCCGCCATCGCCGCCACCTGCGCGCCGCGCGTCCCTGCGGCGTTGACGACATGGCCGCAGGCGATGGTGTCGCCGGTGGCCAGCGTGACGCTTTGCACGCGGGTGCCGCTGGCGTCACGGGTGATCGCGGTGACCTCGTTGGTGACATAGTCCACGCCGCGTTCTTTGGCGCTGCGTTTCCACCAATCGAACAGGGTGTTGCCGTCGAAATAGCCCTCATCCACCAGATTGTGGTTGCCCGCGATAATATCGTCAAGCTGGTAGAACGGATAGGCGGCGGCGATCTGGTCGCGGGTCATGTGCTTGGTTGCAGCCCCGCAAGCGGCCTGCACCGCCTGCGCATCGCGCAAGGCTGCGGCGAATGCAGGCGTATCGGCCAGATAAAGATAGCCGAAACTGTGCAACCGCGGCTGTGGCACGCGGGGGTCATTGCCCATATAGCGGGGGAAATTCTTGACAAAATCCGCGCCGAATTGCGAAATCTGCACATTGATCGCGGCGCTGAATTGCTGGCGGATGCAGGAATTGGTCAGCGATGTGGCGGCCTGCGCGTAAGTCGGGTCGCGTTCCACCACCAGCACAGACCCGTCGAAATCGGGGTTATCCGTCAGAAACCACGCGACCGCCGACCCCAGCATCGCGCCGCCGATGATGACCACGTCGTAACTGGATTTGGCGGGGGTCTGCATCAGGCGGTTTCTCCCTTGGTGACTTGGGCCTCTACGGCGGCGACATCGGCGGCGGTTAGCCCGTAATCGCGCATCGCAGCTTTCGCAGAAATATAGCCGCGCGCAAGATCACGCTTGATCAGCGCAGGATCGCGGTCAGCGGCAGGGCCGTAACCCGCCCCCCCCGGCAGCCCCAGCATGACCCGTCGCCCTGCGGGCACGAATTGCTTGCCTTTGCCCTGCATCGCACCGCCATCGTCCAGCGCAATGGTGGTCGCCGCACCATCAGCCCCCCCCTGCCGCCCGCGTGCAGGGTGATGCACGCGGTCGAACATGGCGGAAAAATCAGCCTCAAACCCCGCGGCAGGGCCAACCTCCATATATTGACCCAACCCGCCGCGATATTGGCCGGCCCCACCGCTGTCGGGACGCAATTCCTTGCGCCAGATGATGACGGGGCCAGTGTGTTCGGTCGCCTCCACCGGCATGGTCATCACGCCGGACGGAAAGGCGGTGGCATTCAGCCCGTCCACGGCAGGCCGCGCGCCTGCCCCGCCGGAGTTGAAAGTCAGCACCTCGGCCCTGCGCCCTTGGCCGCTGGCAGGGCGCAGACTGACCTGAAAATTGCACAGACACCCCGCCCCTTCGGCAGGGACGGTGGCAGGCAAGATCTTGTCCAGCGCGCCGAACACCACATCGGGAATCATATGCCCGATGATATGGCGCAGCGCGACAGGCGCGGGATGCACCGCGTTGACGATGCTGCCTGCGGGCGCTGTCACCTGAAACGGGGCAAGCGAGGCGGCGTTGTTGGGGATTTCGGGTGCGATTGCGCATTTGAGCGCATAGCAGGCATAGGCCTTGGTATAGACCAGCGGCACGTTGATGCCTTTCTTGTCCACGCCCGATGTGCCGGTGAAATCGCAGATGATGCGGTCAGCCTCGATCTGCAGACTGACGCAAAGGTCGATGGGCACATCAAACCCGTCGATCCGCATGGCACCCGTGGCGCTGTCGCGCGGCAAGGCGGCGATCCGTTCCAGCGTCGCGCGGCGCGAATTGGTCAGGATGAAATCACTGATCCCGTCCAGATCATCCAAGCCGAATTCCGCCAGCATATCCGCCAGCCGCCGCTGGCCAATCTCGTTGCAGGTCGCCAGCGCATAAAGATCGCCGACCACCTGATCGGGTTCACGCACATTGCCACGGATGATCGCGATCAGGGTCTCGTCCACGCGGCCCGCATGGGCGAAACGCATGATGGGGATGTGGATGCCTTCCTCATAGATACTGGCTGCATCCGCGCCAAACCCGCGTCCGCCGACATCGACGACATGGGCGGTGCAGGCGAAAAACCCGACATGGCGGCCTTGATAGAAGGATGGCGTCACAACGGTGAAATCATGCAGATGGCCGGTGCCTTCCCACGGATCGTTGGTGATATAGACATCGCCTTCGCGCATCGTGGCGCGGCCGATCCGGCGGATGAAATGCGGCACGGCATCGGCCATCGCGTTGACATGGCCCGGTGTACCGGTCACCGCCTGCGCCAGCATCAGGCCCGCGGCGTCATAGACACCTGCGGACAGATCGCCTGCCTCGCGCACGGATGTCGAAAAGGCGGTACGGACCAGCGCCTGCGCCTGTTCCTCGACAATGGAAATCAGACGGTTCCACATGACCTGGTTGGCGACATTGCTCATGCGCTGATCTCCGTGATGTCGATACTGCCGTCGGGGCGGGCAATAGCCCTACGGCTGGCGGGAATAACGATGGTGGTTTCATCCTCGGTGATCAGCGCGGGACCGGTGACGGTATCGCCCGGCGCCAGCCCGGCGCGCGGGACGATTTGCGCCTGCACGATCTGCGCCAAAGCTGGGTCGAACAGCGCGCGGGTGGCGTGGCCCGTGATCACGCGGCCTGCGGGGGTGGCGGGCAGCGGGGTGGCTCTGGCGCTGGCCGTGGTCGCATTGACCGCCCAGACGGTGATTTCGATATCCATGCCGGTGACAATGCGGCCAAACAGGGCAGTATAATCCGCCTCGAACAGCGCCTGAAATATCGCGGCATCGGGGTTGGCCGCCTGATCCGGCGTCAGGCTGACAGGGATTTCCCAGCCTTGGCCGGTGTAGCGCATATAGACCTTATATTGTGCCTCGATCGGGGCAGCGGCATCGCAATTGCGCACGAAACCAGTCGCTTCCTCCGCCAAGGCGGCGAGCAGGTCGCGCACCGTTGCTGCGTCAAAGGCCGACAGTTTCATGTAAACACTGCGCGTCGCCTCGAAACTGAACGGCGCGCGCAGGAACCCGATGGCAGAGCCAACACCTGCCCCTGTCGGCACAAGCAGGCGCGCAACACCCAGCTTTTCACACAAACGCCCCGCATGCAGGGGCGCGGCACCGCCAAAGGCGATCATCGTGTAGCCCGCCAAATCCTCGCCATTCTCGACCGCATGGACGCGGGCGGCATTGGCCATGTTTTCATCCACGACCTCGGCCAGACCGTAAGCGGCGGTCAGGGCGTCCATCTGCAATGGTGCGCCAAGCTCTGTCAGCGCGGCCTCTGACGCATCGGCATGCAACCGGATCGACCCGCCCGCAAAATTCTCGGGGTCAAGCCGGCCCAGCACCAGATCGGCATCCGTGACGGCGGGTCTTGACCCGCCGCGCCCGTAGCAGGCAGGCCCCGGTTCGGACCCCGCACTTTCCGGCCCGACGCGGATTTGCCGCAGGCTGTCGACATGGGCCAGACTGCCGCCGCCCGCGCCGATTTCCACCATGTCGATCACGGGAATCGAGATCGGCATGCCCGATCCTTTCTTGAAACGGTAACTGCGCGCCACCTCGAACACGCGGGCAGTTTTCGGGGTCTGGTTCTTGATCAGGCAGATCTTGGCCGTGGTGCCGCCCATGTCAAAGGACAGGATTCTATCCAAACCATACCGCGCGGCGATATGGGCGGCAAAAACAGCCCCGCCGGCAGGCCCAGATTCCACCAGCCGGACCGGAAATTCCGCCGCGTTTTCAAGGCTGATGATCCCGCCGCCCGAATGCATCAGGAAGACCGGACAATCCGCGCCTTCATCTGCCAGCCGCGATTTCAAGCGGCCCAGATAGGATTTCATCAAAGGCTTGATATAGGCATTGGCGACGGTCGTGTTGAACCGTTCATATTCGCGCATCTGCGGCGAAACCTCGGACGACAGCGACACCATCACCCCCGGCAGCCGTTCGGCCAGCACGTCGCGGATCATGCGTTCATGGGCAGGGTTCAAATAGGAATGGAGCAACCCCACGGCGATGCTTTCGAAATTGTAGCTGGCCATATCCTCGGCCAGTGCAACAACTTCTTCGCGGTCCAGCGGAATCAGGACGGCACCCTGCGCATCGACACGCTCCAGCAGGGTGAACCGGTGCTGGCGCGGCAGCAGGGGGTCGGGCAGTTGCAGGTTCAGGTCGTATTGCTCAAACCGGCTTTCGGTGCGCATCTCGATCACGTCGCGGAAGCCTTGCGTCGTGATCAGCGCCGTGCGTGCGCCGCGCCGTTCGATCAGCGCATTGGTCGCCAGCGTCGTGCCGTGGATGATCTGGTCAATCTGCGCAGGGCTGATCCCCGCCTTGGCGCAGACCTGATGCATCCCGTCGATGATCGCATCCTCGGGGGCGGCATAGGTGGTCAGCACTTTGGTCGAATGGCTGGCCCCGGCAAGTTCAAGCACCACATCGGTGAAAGTGCCGCCGATATCGACGCCAAGTCGGATTGCGTGCTGCATGATCTGTCCTTTTGCTGCCACGGGCAGGTTAGGCTGTGGATTGCATCACATCCAATTATTTTATGAAATTGATTAGATCACGATTCCTGATCAAAGGCCTGCGCTGCCCGCGCCGCCACAAAGGCTGCATCGGCCACGACGCGCGGCGTGCGTCCGACGTCGTAGCGGGCAAAGAAATGCAAAGGCGTTGGCGTCCAGCCATAGCCGACCCGCACCAGATCACCGCGCGACAGCGCATCGGCGGCCATCGCTTCGGGCAGGGTCGCCACGCCCATGCCGTCGATGGTCATATGCAGACAGGCGGCGAGGTTGCTGGACGGGACCAGACGGACAGGCACTTTTGCCGCCGCAAAATGGTCGGCGACCTGCGCGAACAGATGCGTGTCACGCGCATGGGTCAGGATCGGATGGGCGGCCAGATCGTTCGGTGACGCAATCGGCGGCAGGCCAAGGGCGGCGCTGGCGACCCAGATCAGCCCGTAAGCGCCCAGATCGATTTCGCGAGTCACCAGCTGCGTGAACGGGCCATTCTGGATCGCCAGATCAAGGCGGTGGTCGGCCAGCATCCGTTCCAGATTGACCGACAGATCGACGGTCAATTCGACGCTGAGCTTTGGATAGGTCTCCTTCAGCCGCCGCAGATAATCGCGCAGCCATGTGTGGACGATCATCTCGGTCACGCCCAGCCGCAGGGTGCCGTCGATCAGCGCCTTTTGATCCGCCGCCGCGATTAGCGCATCGGTGGCATCCAGCACGCGGCGGGCATGGGCCAGCAGGTCACGCCCCTTGGCCGTCAGCACCACCGACCCTGCATCGCGCGTCATCAGCACCGTGCCCAGCGCCTGTTCCAGCCCCGCGATCCGCGCCGAGATATTGGGCTGCGTCGTGCCCAGCCTGTCGGCGGCACCGCGAAAGCTTTGCAGATCAGCGACCCAGACGAAGGCTTCAAGCTGTTTGAGATTAAGCCGCATGGCGGACCTTTCGCACCGGATGTCAGGCAGGGATACAGCCGATGACCGGCACAGGGCAAGCTGCGTGCTTGCATTTAGTTCGATTTCGCATTACTTAGTACGACATCGTATCATTTAACAGAATCACAGGAGACCAGACATGAACCGTCGCAAATTCCTTGCCCTGTCGGGTGGCGGCATCATCATTGCCGCGACCGCGACTGTCGGCACCTTCGCCAGCCGGACCCCCGCCGCCGCATTGGCCCCTTGGGACCGCGCGGGCAGCCTGTATGACGAACCGCGCATGCGGGCGCTGTCCTATGCGATCCTTGCGCCCAATCCGCATAATCGCCAACCCTGGCTGGCCGATCTGTCCGAACCGGACCGCGTGGTGCTGCGGGTCGATACCGGTCGCCTGCTGCCCGATACTGACCCGTTCAACCGCCAGATCACCGTGGGGCTGGGGTGTTTTCTGGAATTGCTGGTCATGGCGGCGGCACAAGACGGTTTCGCCGTGGATCTTGACGTCTTTCCACAAGGGTCAGACGAGATGGCGCTGGACGACCGCCCTGTCGCCATCGCCACATTCCGCGCCGGTGCAGGCAGGCCGGACCCGTTGTTTGCCCATGTCATGACGCGCCGGTCGAACAAGGAACCGTTCGACACGACACGCCCCATAGCGCCCGACACGATCGCCCAGATCGCCGGTGCCGCGATCCATGGCAGCCGAGTGAAAGGCGATGCATCCGAAAGCAGCATCGCCACCCTGCGCCAATTGACCACCGACGCGATGATCGTGGAAATCGAAACACCGCACACCTTCAAGGAAAGCGTGGACCTGTTCCGCATCGGCAAGGCCGAGGTCGAAGCGAACCCCGACGGCATCGACTTTTCCGGTCCCCTGTTCGAGACATTAGGCGCCTTTGGCCTGATGACCCGCGAGGCGATGGCAGACCCAACGACCAGCATGTTCGCCCAAGGCAAGGCCGTTGTGCTGGCCAATACCGAAACCGCGATGGGCCATCTGTGGCAGGCGACAAGTGGCAATACACGCGCCGACCAGATCATCGCAGGGCGCGACTGGCTGCGGCTGAACCTTGCGGCGACGGCGCTGGGTGTGGGCATGCAACCGCTGAGCCAGGCACTGCAAGAATTCCCCGAAATGGCCCTGCATTACGAGGCCGCGCATGCAATGCTGGCGCAGGACGGAGAGACCCTTCAGATGCTGTGCCGTCTGGGCTATGGTCCGACCATCGCCCCAAGCCCGCGTTGGCCGCTGGAGGCCAAGCTGATCTGAGGGCAGAATGGACGAAAATGGCAGACGCGTGTTCCAGTTCTTCAACGAAATCGGGATCATCAACCAGTTGGCCGGGGCGATATTCACGGCCCGGCTGCCCGACGGTTTGCATGTGTCGCATTTCGCCCTGCTGAACCATCTGGTCCGGCTGGGCGATGAAAAGACGCCACTGGCGCTGGCATCCGCGTTTCAGGTGCCAAAGACGACAATGACCCACACGCTGGCCGTGCTGGAAAAACGTGCCGCAATCCAGCTGACCCCGCATCCCAGCGACGGGCGCAGCAAGATCGTGTTCCTGACGGATGCAGGGCGCAAGTTGCACGCCGACGCGATTGCCAGCATGGCGGACCCGATCCGTCAGATCACCGCTGATCTGGGGGATGGCACGATCAGCGACCTGATCCCGCAACTGGAAAAGATCAGGGCCTATCTGGACCAGAACCGTAGCATCTGACCCTAGTGGAAATCCCGCGATTTGGGGATCACGCGCACATCGCGCGGATGATGCACGCGCGGATCACCCCCGATGGGGCGGCGCACCTCGTCGGCATGAGCAAGCGGCGGGGTCATGCGATCCTCGGACAGACGTGCCAGCGCATCGCTGCGGTCGGTCAGCACATGGGCCACCACATGGATCACATCGCCGTCGCGCTGCACCACGCCATGCACGTCGATCAGGCGGGCCTGCATCACGGTCTTGCGGTTGGCCTCCATTACCTTGGGCCAGACGACCAGATTGGCGACACCCGTTTCATCCTCGAGCGTGATGAAACACACGCCCTTGGCGCTGCCGGGGCGCTGGCGGATCAGCACGACACCTGCCAGCTTCACCGGCTGGCCGCTGCGCATCTGGGCAAGCTCTGCCGCCGCGCGATAGCCCTGCCGCGTCATGCTGCGGCGCAGGAAGGATAGGGGATGCGCCTTCAGCGACAGGCGCAGGGTCTGGTAATCGGCGACCACCTGTTCGCAGACCGGCATCTGCGGCAGATCGAACCGGACCTCGGCCCCTTCGTCGCGGGTATCCGCAAAAAGCGGCAGGTCGGGTGCATCGCGCAAAGCGCGCGCCTCCCACAAAGCCTGACGACGGTCGAGCGTCATCGACCGCAGCGCATCCGCCGCCGCCAGCCTTTGCACCGTGCCTGCATCGAGTTTGGCGCGGGTTTTCATATCCTTGAGATCATCAAAAGGCCGCCCGCGTGCATCCATGATCCGCCCCGCCATATCGCGGCGCATCCCGTCGATCTGGCGTAACCCCAGCCTGACGGCAAACACACCGAGGGCCAACGGTTCAAGGCTGTTGTCCCAATCGGAATAATTCACATCCGCCGCGCGCACGATTACCCCGTGTTCGCGGGCATCGCGCACGATCTGGGCGGGGGCGTAAAAGCCCATCGGCTGGGAATTGAGCAAGGCAGCGCAAAACACGTCCGGGTAATGGCACTTGATCCAAGAGGAGATGTAGACCAGCAGCGCGAAACTGGCGGCATGGCTTTCGGGGAAACCGTAATCGCCAAAGCCTTTGATCTGGTTGAAACAGCGCGCTGCGAATGCGGGATCATAGCCACGCCTGATCATCCGGCCAACCATCTTTTCCTCGAGCGCGCCAATGGTGCCATGCGACCGGAAGGTCGCCATAGCCTTGCGCAATTCATTGGCCTCCTTGGTAGAAAATTCGGCGGCGACCATCGCAATCTTCATCGCCTGTTCTTGAAATATAGGCACACCGAGCGTGCGGCCCAGCACCTTTTTCAGCTCGTCAGGGTCATGCTGCGGGCCGGGGCTAGGGTATTCAACAACCTCGGCCCCGCTGCGACGGCGCAGGTAAGGATGCACCATATCGCCCTGAATAGGGCCGGGGCGGACGATAGCGACCTGAATGACCAGATCGTAAAACGCACGCGGTTTCAGCCGTGGCAGCATGTTCATCTGCGCGCGGCTTTCGACCTGAAACGTACCCAAGGAATCACCCTTGCACAGCATGTCATAGACGGCGGGATCTTCTTGCGGAACAGTTGCCAGATCGAAACGCTTGCCATGATGCGCCGCGATCAGATCAAACGCCTTGCGAATGCAGGTCAGCATGCCCAGCGCCAACACATCGACCTTGAGAATGCGCAATTCGTCAATGTCATCCTTGTCCCATTCGATGAAGCTACGGTCCGGCATGGCGCCATTGCCGATGGGGACAGTTTCGGTCAGCGCCTTTTCGGTCAGGATAAACCCGCCCACATGCTGGCCCAGATGGCGCGGCATCCCGATCATCTGGTCGGCCAGCCGGATCGTGCGCGCCATCAGCGGATCACGCAGGTCGATCCCCGCCTCTGCGGCCTGTGCCGCCCCGATCTCGCGGCCCCAAGAGCCCCAGATCGTCTTGGCCAGTGCAGTCGTCACATCCTCCGACAGCCCCATGACGCGCCCCACCTCGCGCACGGCCATGCGCGGGCGATAATGGATCACGGTGGCGCAAAGTGCGGCACGGTTGCGGCCATATTTGTCATAGATATGCTGGATCACCTCCTCGCGGCGTTCATGTTCGAAATCCACGTCGATATCGGGGGGTTCCTTGCGTTCCTCGCTGATGAAGCGCTCGAACAGCAGGTCGTTCTTGGCGGGGTCGACAGCGGTGATCCCCAGCACATAGCAGACGGCGGAATTGGCGGCAGACCCGCGCCCCTGACACAGGATCGGCGGCTTGCACTGGTTGCGGGCGAAATCGATGATCTCGTGGATCGTCAGAAAATATTGTGGGATATCCAGCTTGGCGATCAGCGCCAGTTCCTTGCGCAGCGTCGCCTGCAAGGCCGCAGGCACCCCATCAGGATAGTGCGCCGCAGCCCCCCGCCATGTCAGCTCTTCCAGATAATCCTGCGGGCTGCGTCCTTCGGGGACGGTTTCATGCGGATATTCATAGGCCAAATCGCGCAGATCAAAGGTGCAGGCATCGGCAACATCGCGGGTCGCACGGATCGCATGCGGCCATTCAGCAAACAGGCACGCCATCTGCTCGGGCGATTTGAGGTACCGTTCGGCATTGGCATCCAGCAAAAACCCCGCCTTGGCAATCGTGGTTTTGTGCCGGATGCAGGTCATCACATCCTGCAGGGGGCGGCGGTCTGGCGCATGGTAATGCACATCGTTCGTGGCCAGAATAGACATCCCCAGCCTGCGCGCCAAAGCATCAAGACGATTGATCCGCGCGCGGTCATCGCCACGGTAAAGACAGCTCGCCGCAATATGGCGCAGACCCGGCAAAGCGCGCGCCAGACGTGGCAGGCCCGCCGCAAAATGCCCCAGATCCACCCCCGGCACGGCAATCAACTGCACGCCTTCGCCATGGGCAGCAAGATCATCAAGGCTGATGTCGCAGGCCCCCTTGGCCTGCCAGCCCCCTCCCGCATCCTGCATCTTGCCCTTGGACAACAGCGCACAAAGCCGCCCGTAAGCCGCGCGATCCCGTGGATAGGCAAGAAAAGCCTCACCCGAAACCAGCTGCAACCGGCAGCCAATAACAGGGGTAACCCCCGCCTTCAGCGCCGCCGCATGCAGCCGAACAACCCCGGCCATGGTATTGAGATCGGCACAACCGAGCTTGTCATAGCCCAAACTATGCGCCGTCACGGCTAGATCCACCGCATCAGAGGCGCCGCGCAAAAACGAAAAACAGGTCGCGACCCCCAATTCCACGAAATCGGCGCGCGGATTGGGGACAAAACCGTCCCCTTCCAATGCGCGTCTGGGATGCTGGTGGTCATTCTGCGGCATGACACCCCACCTTCTTATTTCCCAAAATACTCCCGCCAGAGGCAGCGCAACCCATCCCCGTCACGCGAACATCCCGTGGACAAACCAGCGCGGGTCCCCGCCGCGCCCATCGCTATGCAAACCTTCACGGTATAGCCACAACCGCCGGCCCATCTGATCCTCGACCTTAAAATAATCGCGCAGGCGGGTGCCGGGGCGGTCGCGCCACCATTCGGGCGCAATGCGTTCGGGCCCTGCATAACGGGTCACACGGTGGGTCTGGCGGCGCCAGACGAATTGCGCGGGCGGGCCTTCGGGAACAGCGTAAAGCACGCGCACCTCCTCGGGCTGGTCCAGCAGGCGGATCGGGCGTTCGCTGGCGGGCACAGGCATCAGCGCAGGCGCATCGGTCAAGACCGGCAAACGCATCTCGGCCCGTTCAGGGATATGGCTGGCACGCAGCACCGGACGGGTCACGGCACGATCACCAAAACGGGCGGCCAGCCGGTCCAGCAGATGCGCAAGCTCCAGATCATCATCTGACCCGCCGTCAAGATTGCTCTGGACAGTCTTGACGCCCCCCAGATCAGCCGCCTCCAACGCGATCAGATCAAAGCCATAGCCCGGGTTGATCCGGTCCAGCTTGTCGCGGAACAAACCGTTAAGGTGGACAGGATCACGCGACAGGGCGGACATCGCCACCGACAGATGGCTGATATCGCCATCGGTGCGATAGATCGTCAGATGCAGCCGCCTGCAGCCCTGCCCTGCCTGTTGCAACTGGTCGCACAGATCTGCGCACAGCGCTGGCAAATAGGGGGTGGGGTCAAAGATCGGCTCTGCCAGACGGGTTTGCACGATGAGCCGCGGCGCGGGATCGATGCTCGACACCGGTTCCGCAAGCTTGCCCAGCACCTGATCCAACCGCAGCAGCGGATTGGCGGGCAAGGCCGCCTTGGCGAAACGGCGGGTCAGCGAAAGACGCGGCACATCCATCACCGCGCCAATAGTTTTCAGCCCCAGACGGCGCAACAGTAGCACCGTCGCCGGATCAAGGCGCAGGCCGGTCACAGGCAGCGCGCCCAGTTTCATCGCCAGATCCTCCGCACCACAGATCGCGCGCACAGGGCCATGGCGCGCCAGCGCCCAGGCCGCCCCCCATGTGGGCGCGACGGCAAGCCGCGACGTCAGGCCCAGCAGCGACAATTGCGTTTCCATCTCGACCAACATCGCGGCCTCGCCACCCAACAGATGGTCCGACCCGGTGGTATCAAGGATCAAGCCATCATCGCCGTCGCGCACATTCCACGGACACCAACGCCGCGCCCAAAGCACCAAGCGGTCCAATGCGGCACGATCCCCCGCCTGATCGGCATAGGCGACCTGCAAATCGGGACAAAGCGCGCGCATGTCCACCACGCGCGACCCCGCCATGATCCCTGCCAGCCGTGCAGCCCGGTTGGCGGCATGTACAACAGGGCCGTGCTGCCCGTCGCGTGCCAACACAAGGGGGATGTCATCCGGCGGCGCGTTGCCCTGCCGGTCCATCACCCGCATCCAGCGTTCGATCGGAAACTGCGGCAACCAGATCGACACGATCCGCCGTCCGGTCATAGCTGGCCACCCATTGCCCAGGCTTTGCATGGCGCGACCGGAACAATTCGACCGCCCAGCGCGGCGCCCCCGGCGATTGTGAATCGTGCGGATGCGGGGCAGAGGGACGCGCCCCGATCCGCCAACGGTCGCGCGCGGCACTCAGATTGGGATGCGCCAAGCGACGGATCAGCCAGCATGGCACCCCTGCCGCCTCGGACCGCAGAGCCAGCCTCTTGGTCGCGGTGAAATCCAGAACTGCCGGATCTCCCCAGATCTCGCCAATCACGCCACCAAGGCTGCGGCAGCGCAACCCGTCCTCCATCGTCCAGAGCACATCGGCGGCGCGCGTGACATTGACCATGATGATCGGACGCAACGGGCCTATCCCCGCAATGCAGGGATATCCGCTTTCCTTGCGCGATACGCGATCCTGCACCCACAAGACTGGCCGCTGACCACACGGCAACCGCGCCAGCGCAAAGCCGAGGGCAGCAGCATCCGCGACGGTTTCGACAAATACCTCGGACAAGGTAAAGCAGGACAACCCCGGCTGAGGCGGATAGCCTTGCAGCGTTTTCTGCATATGAAGCAAAGCCATACACGACACACCTAATTTCGGGTTATAATGTTCATGCTTTGTTCTATTTCATCATATTGATTCTGACAATCCGCCAACCGCCAGTGCCACGCAATGCCACAGGGCAAAGGCCTCTCGCGCCAGATCGAAACAAACGCGCATAGCGACAATTTCCGCTTGTTCTTGGCGCTTCATTGCTGCTAGACTCCGCGGCGGAGATGTGGCCGAGTGGTCGAAGGCGCTCCCCTGCTAAGGGAGTAGGCGGGAAACCGTCTCGAGGGTTCGAATCCCTTCGTCTCCGCCACTTGCCCTCAAGAAAAGTTTCTCCCGATCGGCCTGCGGCCAGAATTTCCCGTTGTTTTCGAGGGTTATGCAGGTTGGGCTGTTAACCGGCGTCGGTGCCGCAGTAGCCGGAAGTGTTCTCTCCGGGCTGATATTCTCCGGACCTGTTAACCGCGCCCATTCCGGTTCAGAGCGACAACACACTGGAAAACAAAGAAAATCATCCTTGTCCGGAATGATGGCGTTTGCAAAACCATTCCCATCGAGTGCGCGACTGGCGTCGGAAAGCAGAGCGACGCTACATTTTTCGGAGATGTTCGAATGCCACCGCAAATGGCTTTCGCATGGACGTCCCTTCGTTGAAGAACGGGAGCCCATAGACGGTATAGTCTCGGCCTTGGAACACGGTCTCCAAGCGCGCCACTTGCCCGATTTGCAGAAGGAATTCCTCCTTCCATTGGTCTTGCTGGCGCAAGTGATCGCCCTTCGGCTCGATGAATATCTGCATGATGGAGGTTTGGCCGTTGTCTGCACGACGAAGGAACAGGACGAAATCTGGCTCGAACGGGCGTCCCTCTTTGAAATCATACAACTGGAACAGCTTCTCGTTCCGGATCAGGTGAAAATCCTGATAGATCGCCCTGAGCGCCGCCTCGTTATCGTGGATAAAGCGGATGAAATGCTTTTCTTGATCGGTGCCATAGCTGTCATCGTATATGTGCCAGTCTTTGGCCCCCAGGTCGATCAGGCTGAGCCCTTCGATCTTACTCTCTGCCCAAGATAGCCCGGTTTCGCCTTGAACGCTTACTTTCAACGTCTTGTCGGTCAGAACCGCATTAAGGGCGTGAGGCACAAAGTCCCTCGTGCCCTTGTACTCGACGCTTTCCTGGCGAATCCCTGCCTCGATGCCATGCAGCACGAACTGCGCTATCTCGACCTTCGACCGTGCAGGCAGATTCCGCAGGTCCGCGGCAAGTCCGGTCACCTTCACCGTCACGCCTCCCAGAAAGTGCTCAGAGGTCATGAACTGGATCATGCCAACCAATTGCGGAAAGAACTCCTGCAAACGTCCGAATTGGTAGAATGGGTTGGTGTCCAGCGCGAAACGCAGGATTGGCTGCCCCAGAGCGGACAGGGCCCATGTTTCGGTGACCGGCTCCTGTCCGGGCGCGGCCTGCCGAGGCCGGGTTTCACCAAAGGCTGTCGCCTCGGTCACTTGCCCGGTCATTAGTCGGGGAAAGCTGAATTCGCGTCCGGTCAGATAATCGTCCAGTCCCTGAACCGTATCGCGCGGGTTCTTGATGCGGTTATTCAGCCAGATATGACCGTTTTGATACAGGTCGGTCAGTTTGAAGCCGTCCTTGACCCGCAGGGTGATGGTGCGGGCCGTGTCGTCCAACATACCGGTTTCGCGGAGGGCGTTCCGGATATCCTGAATGTACTTCGGGTTGTGGGAACAATGATAATGAAGCTGTTCCAGGAGCCTGAGCGGATGATCGGCCTGACGATCAAATTTTCGCATAGCGCGCGGCGCGTCTGGCTGGTCCGAGATGGAGAATGGGAAATATCGCGCACCACGCCCGATTAGTTGAGCTTCTTGCATGGTGGTCTTGCCCACTTTGTTTTCGCGCCCGTCCCGAGTGTCATAAAGGCGCACGATATCGAACAGGTTGAGAACGTCCCAACCCTCGTTGATGAGCGACAACCATCTTGGCCGGTGCCGACAACCACCTTGGCCGGTGGGTCTGGACGGAAGACGGGCATGCCCGTCTGGAGGGCAGCCCCACCGGCCTGATTG
>Ga0222648_1000034_pt1 | contig 78999 bp, 78 predicted proteins | sample AntAcemetagen335_FD_181021 | JGI IMG/M metagenome (GOLD analysis project Ga0222648, IMG submission 181021) | Saline water microbial communities from Ace Lake, Antarctica - #335 | ecosystem: Environmental > Aquatic > Non-marine Saline and Alkaline > Saline | place: Antarctica: Ace Lake... | reverse complement strand
CCTTTTCGGTCATGTTGACGGCGGGTGAGTTCGGTCCAGGCCATTGGGGTCTCCGTTCAGCTGCACAACCGAACAGAATCACAACCTGCTGAACTCACTCAACTAGTTTTAAATCGGGCTCTTAGACCCTCTGCATAACAGCAGACGGAGCAGCGGGATGAGCGTTCATACCAATCTGGGAAAGCAGGATAAATCCGGCTTGACGGACGCGCGCAGCGCAACCTTCATGGCGTCCTATCTGGATGTCCTGACCTTGGTCGAACGATTGCACCGTTTGCTGCTGGACGTGATCAAGGATGAATTCGAACGGGTCGGCATTCTTGAAATCAACGCGGTGCAGGCGCTGTTATTGTTCAACATCGCCGAAAACGAGGTGACGGCAGGCGAATTGAAATCGCGCGGCTATTACCAAGGCTCGAACGTGTCCTACAACCTCAAGAAACTGGTCGAACTTGGCTATATGCACCACCAGCGCAGCGAAATCGACCGCCGGTCAGTGCGGGTGCGCCTGACCGAAAAAGGGCGCAATGTGCGGTTGATCGTGGCGAAACTGTTTGCCACCCATGCCGATGGCCTGTTGGACCGGCAGGTGCTGGACCATGCCGGTCTTGACGGCATTTCCTCCGCACTCCGCCGAGTTGAACGGTATTGGAGCGATCAGATCCGCTATATCTATTGACCGGACCTGACCGGTGCCGGCCTTACCAGTGGCCGGTATTGCCCATGCTGGCCCAAGGTTCAGCCGGCGGCAGGTTGTCGCCTTCCTGCAGCAATTCGATGGAAATATTGTCAGGCGACCGCACAAAGGCCATGTGCCCATCGCGGGGCGGGCGGTTGATCGTCACGCCATTGTCCATCAGATGCTGGCACAAAGCATAGATATCGCTGGTGCGATAGGCCAGATGCCCGAAATGGCGGCTGTCCGACGGCAATCCGTCATCGCCATCCCAGTTATAGGTCAGCTCGACCGGACAGTCCTCTTGTCCCGGCGGCGCCATGAACACGAGCGAAAACCGCCCCTTGTCATTGTCGATGCGCCGCGTCTCGCGCAGGCCAAGCAAGGCGTAAAACGCCATCGACGCCTCGAGGTCGTTCACGCGCACCATCGTGTGCAGGTAGGTCAGGGTCATTTTTGCAATCCTTCTGTCATCTTCGCGCCAGCCTAGCGCGGCTCGGCAGGGGGCGAAACAACCGAACCGACAACAAAACCGAAAAATGCTGCATCCGCGCGCAGGATTATCAGCGACCACAGCTCTAATACATTGATTTTATGACAATTTTTTGATGAATTTCACCATGGCAGTCCCTAGGGGAATCGAACCCCTCTTTTCAGGTTGAAAACCTGACGTCCTAACCGATAGACGAAGGGACCGCGCTTGGTGTCGCGCTTTTAGGCAAAGCCCGCAGCGCGCGCAAGGGGGAATTTACGGTTTTTTCCAAACCCGCGTCAATGCGCGGGGGCGGCGTCTTCAAGGCGCAATTGCACCGATTGGCGGCCTTGCCAGACATTGACTTCGATCCGTCCGGCAAGGTGGAACCGGGTGCCGTTATGCTGCAACAGCGCAGGCCCCAAAGGCCCGTCCATCGCCCCGAAACAGATCGCATCGATGCGCGTGCCCAGCCCGTCGCCAAAGCTGATCTTGAGATGGGTTTCGCCCACCTGCTTGGCGAAAAGAATCTGGCAATCGGGAAAAGCAAAACGCGGCGCAGGCGCGCCCGCGCCGAACGGCCCCGCATCATCCAGCAAGGTCACCAGATCGACGGTGGCCGCCCCCGGCATCAGGATCCCGTCCAACCGCAGATCGGCAGGCCCCAGCGCGCTGGCCCCCTGTTTGTCCAGCAATTCTGCCAGCCGCGCCATCGCCGGTTCCAGCCTGTCCTGCGCGACACTCAGCCCCGCCGCCATCTTGTGCCCGCCCCCTTTCAGCAACAGGCCCTCGATGGCCAGCCGCTGGATCGCAGCCCCCAGATCAATGCCCGATACCGACCGGCCTGATCCTTTGCCGATCCCATCCTCGAACCCGATCACGATGGCGGGGCGGTTGGTGGCCTCTTTCAGCCGGGCCGCGACGATGCCGACGACGCCCGGATGCCAGCCTTCGCCCGCCGCCCAGACCAGCGGACCATCCGTGCCGCGTGCCAGCGCCTGTGCGATGGCCACATCGCGGACCGCCTGTTCCACGGCGCGCCGGTCGGTGTTCAACTGGTCCAGCATATCCGCCAGATCGCGCGCCTCTGCCGGATCATCGGTGGCCAGCAGCCGTGCCCCCAGATCGGCCTTGCCGATCCGCCCGCCCGCATTGACCCGCGGCCCCAGCAAGAACCCCAGATGATAGGCCGTGGGCGCCGCATCCAGCCCCGCCACATCCGCCAGCGCCGTCAGGCCCACGCGCGCACGGCGCGCCATCACCGCCAGCCCTTGGCGCACAAAGGCGCGGTTCACCCCGACCAGGGGGGCGACATCGGCGACCGTGGCCAGCGCCACAAGATCGAGCATCGTCATCAGATCCGGCCCCGCCGTGCCCGTCAGGCGCAATTGCCGGTTCGCCTCGACCAGCATCAGAAATACAACGCCCGCGGCACAGAGATGCGCCAGATCACCGCTTTCGTCCTGCCTGTTGGGGTTCACGACAGCATGGGCCGCAGGCAGGGTTTCACCCCCCAGATGATGGTCCAGCACGATCACATCCGCGCCTATCGCCGCGGCAATCGGGCCATGCGACAGCGTCCCGCAATCGACGCAGATGATCAGGTCATGCGCCGCAGCCAATTCTGCCATGGCCGGTTCATTGGGGCCGTACCCTTCGTCGATGCGGTCAGGGATATACAGCGTCGCGCGCAATCCCCTCTGCCGCAACCAGACGATCAAAAGCGCGGCAGACGCCCCGCCATCCACGTCATAATCAGCAAAAATCGCGATCCGCTCGCGCCCTGCCACGGCCTGCAAAAACCGCATGGCCGCCTTATCCATATCACGCAAACTGCGTGGATCAGGCAGCAGATCGCGCAGGGTGGGGGCTAGGAACAACGCCGCCTCGGGCGACGGCACGCCGCGGCGCGCCAATGTCCGGCAGAGCGCGGGCGGCAGGTTGGTCGCCTGCGCCATCGCCTCGGCAGCGCGGTCTTCCTGCGCGTTTGGCCCAACCCAACGACGACCTGTCAAGGACGCAGCCACCCCTAAAAACGCATGATCTTGTGGTATGTTCATGCGCCCATACTAGCAGCGCCGCAACTGGCGCGCCACGCCTTGACTTCTTATTTCCAAAAATACTCCCGCCGGAGGCGGCGCGCCAGCGCCTCAGCGCACGGGATTGCGATAGATCATCCGCCGCACCGATCCGGTTTTGGACCGCATCAGGATCGTCTCGGCGGTGACAAAACCGACCTCGCGCTTGATCCCGGGCACCAGAGATCCATCCGTGACTCCGGTCGCGGCAAAGATCACATCGCCAGTCACAAGGTCGTCGCGGGTATAGACGCGGTCGAAATTGGTGATACCGGCCTTGGTCGCGCGCGCGCGCTCGTCATCATTGCGGAACAACAGCCGGCCAAAAATCTGCCCGCCCATGCATTTCAGCGCGGCTGCGGCCAGCACACCTTCGGGCGCGCCGCCAGACCCCATATACATGTCGATGCCGGTGATATCGGGTTCGGCGCAATGCATGACACCCGCCACATCACCATCAGTGATCAGCCGGATCGCGGCCCCCGTGCCGCGGATTTCGGCAATCATGTCTTCGTGGCGGGGACGTTCCAGCACGCAGACGGTGATGTCCTTGGTCGAACAGCCTTTGGCGGCGGCCAGCGCCGACACCCGTTCTGCAGGCGACATATCCAGCGTTACGACACCGGTGCGAAACCCCGGCCCGATCGCTAGCTTGTCCATATAGACATCCGGCGCATGCAGCATCGACCCGCGCGGGCCCATTGCGATGACGGCCAATGCATTGGGCATGTCCTTGGCGGTCAGCGTGGTGCCTTCCAGCGGGTCAAGCGCGATATCCACGCCTGGCCCGTTGCCGGTGCCGACCTCTTCGCCGATGAACAGCATTGGGGCTTCGTCGCGTTCACCTTCACCAATCACCACGACACCGGCGATATCGAGCTTGTTGAGCTGGTTGCGCATCGCATCCACCGCCGCCTGATCGGCGGCCTTTTCATCGCCGCGCCCGATCAGAGACGCGCAGGCGATGGCGGCCGCTTCAGAGACGCGGGCCAGACCCAGCGACAGGTTGCGGTCGTTGAAATCGGCGGGGCTGGGCATATGGGTATTCCTTCGGGATGTTCACCCCACGGTAAACCCTGCTTGGGCCACGGTCGCAAGGCTGTTTGCGCTAAACCGCCTCGATCCGGATCGCAACAGGATCGCCCGACACCACGCCGGTGTCCTTGAACGCGGCCAAAGCCTCGTCCAAGGCGGTGCGGGTCGTCTTATGCGTCACGATCAACACCGGGGCCGTGGGTTCGGCATGGCCATATTGGCGCATCCGGTCGATGGAAATCCCCGCATCGCCCAAGGCGCGCGCGACCTTGGCCAAAGCGCCGGGTTTATCCAGCAATTGCAGCCGCAGATAATAGGGGGCCGGTATCGCCGCCAATGCGGGGCGCGCGCGCCGCAGGCTGGTCGCGGGCTGCCCAAAGGTCGAAATCCGTATACCGCGCGCGATATCCATCACATCGCCCATCACGGCACTGGCGGTCGGGCCTTCGCCTGCACCGGGGCCACGCAGCACGATCTGGCCGACAGAATCGCCTTCCAGCACGATCATATTGGTGCCGCCTTGCAATTGGCCAAGCGGTGATGTGTCCGGCACCAGACAAGGCGACATCCGCTGTTCCAGCCCGCGGCCCGTCATCTGGGCGACACCCAAAAGCTTGATCTTGAAGCCCATATCGGCGGCTTGGCGGATATCTTCGATACTGACCGCACCGATGCCTTCCAGCTGCACGGCGTCGAAATCGACCTGCGTGCCGAATGCGATGGCCGATAACAGGGCCAGTTTGTGGCCCGCGTCGATCCCGCCCACATCCAGTTCGGGGTCGGCCTCCAGATAGCCAAGGGCGTTGGCTTCGTCGAACACCTCTTGATAGGTCAGGCCCGCGCTTTCCATCCGCGTCAGGATATAATTGCAGCTGCCGTTCATGACGCCCATGATCCGGGTGATGTCATTGGCGGCCAGCCCTTCGGTCAGCGCCTTGACCACGGGGATGCCGCCCGCAACTGCCGCCTCGAACCGGATCACACGGCCTGCGGCCTCGGCGGCTTCGGCGATGGCTTGGCCATGCACGGCCAGCAGCGCCTTGTTGGCGGAAACCACATCCTTGCCCGCGGCAATTGCGGCCTCGGTCGCGTGTTTGGCGGGGCCGTCATGGCCGCCCATCACCTCGATGAACAGGTCCACATCGTCGCGGCGCGCAAGGGCCACGGGATCATCTTCCCATGCATAGTCGGACAGATTGACGCCGCGATCCTTGTCACGGCTGCGCGCCGATACCGCGCTGATCGTGACCCTACGGCCCGAACGCGCCTGCAACAGATCGGCATGCTTTTGCACGATCCGCACGACGCCCACGCCAACGGTGCCCAGTCCCGCAATGCCGAGCCTTAAGGGGTGTGTCATGCTGTCAAATCCATATCTGTCGCGGTTGCCCTGCGGTGTAGCGAATAGATTTGGCTACTGCAACGCGTCCGGATCAATCGCACGCAGCGCCGCTGCACGGCGTTGCAACGCGGCCAGCCGGTCGCCCATGCCATCCGTTTCGGTCATGACCGATGCGGGCAGATCTTCCAGCGGTGCCAGACGCGGGTAAGGTGCAAGGCGCGCGGCCTCGGACACCGTACCATCCAAGGCGGGAGTATCCGCGCAGGCGGCAAGGATCAGCAAAAAGGGCAGGGCGTAGCGCATGTGGCAGACAATAGACATGCAGCGGCCTTTGCAGCAAGTCGGGCTTTTCATTTGAACGACTGTTCAGTTAGATGGGCCCATGGCGCGCAAACAAGGGTCTCATTCCGATATCACCGGCCCACGGGTGCAGGACACGGCCTTGCGGCTGATTGCGCGGCATGGCTATGCGGCCGTGTCGATGCGCCAGATCGCGGCCGAGGTCGGGGTGCAGGCGGGGGCGCTGTATAATTACACCCCTGACAAGCAGACCTTGTTGTTCGACTTGATGCGCGCGCATATGCAGGACGTGCTGGATGCGCTGGCCGCGGCCGATCTGCGCGGTGATCCGCCCGCGCGGCTGGATGGCTTCACGCGGTTTCACATCCGGTTCCATCTGCCGCGGCCGGATCAGGTGTTTGTATCGTACATGGAATTGCGCAACCTTGCGCCTGAAAACTTTGCCATTCTGGAAACCATGCGCCGCGATTACGAAACCGCGCTCGAAGATATCTTGCGCGACGGGGTGGCGACGGGGGTCTTTTCCGTGCCTGACACGCGGATTGCGACGATGGCGATCATTGCCATGTTGACCGGGCTCAGCCATTGGTACCGCGAAGGTGGCAGGCTAGGCATGGATGCGATCGAAGAAATCTATTGCAACCTTGTCCAGAAATCCGTCCGGCGCTGACGCGAAAGGCTATCCATGTTCAACCCCGATCACACCGGCGGTTATCCGACCGTTCATGCCTCCGAAGGGCGCCGCTATTTTGCCTGTGCGGTGATCTATGGCTTGGGTGGATTGCTGATCTATACGGCGATGGCCCATCCGCCTGACCTGATCTGGCTGATCTTTCTGTTGGGTTTCGGGGCTGCGATGCTGTGGCTGGGGGAAATGATGCGCCGCGCCACGCGGCTGGGCATTGTGCTGACCGAGACCGACCTGCGCGATACCGAAGGCAAGGTTCTGGCGCGGATCGACGATATCGTGCTGGTGGATCGCGGCGCGCTGGCGATGAAACCCGCCAACGGCTTTACGCTGGTGCTGAAAACGCGTCAGCCACGCGGTTGGTCACCCGGTATGTGGTGGCGGATCGGCAAACGCGTCGGCATTGGCGGTGTCACCGCGGCTGGCCCGGCCAAGTTCATGGCCGAACAGATCGCCCTGCGGATCAAGGCGCGCAGCGGCTGATCAGCAAATCTCGTCGCCATTGGTCGGGATCAAGGGTGTCGGGTCAAAGCAGATCGCCGGCACGAACCGTGGCGATATGACCGTGAAGGTCGTCATCTCGACCGGACCCAGAGTGTTGTTCGTGAAGGGCGCGATGCCCAGCGAAAACGGCGCGCGATAGGCGGCGCTTGTTTCAACCAGAAGCGACGTCGCCCCATCCGCCAGCAGCGGTAGACGGTCTGTCATCAAGGCAAGATCGACATCCGTCAGCGCCTGACCCATGCCGCGACTTTCGGACCAGCGCAGCACATAGCGGTTTGCCGCCGCGTCCCAAGCATAGGATGTGACACGCAGGGCGGGGGCGGGGTCGAATTCGACCAAAGTGCCCAGCAGCGCCTGCGCTGCATCAACATAGCCTGCACCGATGGCAACTGGCGCGCTGGCCTCGCGGCTGAACATATCCGCGATGGTCAGGCCCGCGCGCGCGCTGCGTGTTTCCGCGCGGAAGGCGTCGAAATAAACGATCGTGGACAACAAGGCCCATGTGATGATCGGGGTGACCAGCACCAGTTCAATGGCGGCTGATCCATCCTCGTTGTCGCGAAAGCGTTTGATCAGATCGGTCATCATGATCCTGGCGTGTTCCGGAACGGTTCAACAACAAAAGCCGTGGTCGAGACCAGCGCATAAGACCCGGCCGCCGCGCTGTTTGCATTGGCGTCAACAATGGTGCGGCCCAAAAGGCTGGTCGGCAGCACCGGATCAAGCCGGACGCAAGCGCGCAGAAAGATCAATTCGTTATTGCCGCCGCTGGTGAATTCAACGACGGGCTGTACTTCGGCGCCGCGATCAATGCATTGCACCGTGTCCGGCACATCGACCCAATTGCGCAGGTCACGGCGGATCATTTCCAACTGCAACTGGTTTTCGCAATCCGGCAAGAGCCGGGCTACGTCACAAATATTCGCCCGCAGGGTGTTGCGCGTCGGATTCGGGATTGCCCCGATGCGCACATCACGCACGACGACATCCACCGCCCGTTCCAGCGCGAAATGGCGCAGCGAAATCATCCCGCTTTCATAGGTCATCAGAAAGAATGTCATGAACACCGGAAAGATGATCACGAATTCAACCGTGACCACACCATCCTCATTGGCGTGAAACCGGCGCAAGAGATCGCGCAAACGCAAGGCGGACGTCACAGGTTCAACCTCAGGTCAGTGATCCGTTCGGCAATACCGGCAAAGACGTCGATCAGCTCGGCACCGCTGGTGCGGAAAAACATGGATGGATCAGAGGCGCAGTTGCGCATCTGTCGGTCGGCGGCGCTGTTCGGCTGCACCTCGAATGCGACGGTATAGACGTCCACACTGCGCGCGGGTTGGTTTGCCAGCGTGCAAATCGCCTCGAACCTGCCGACGTTGGTGGCAGTATCGACAAAGGGGCCACGGTTGTCCGTGCCATTGATGGACCGCGAGATGATGTAGTCAGTATCCCGTGCCTGCTGCGCAATGCGCGGTCGTTCCTGTTGCGTGATGTCGCCATCGGTCATCAGAACGATGATCTTTTTGGTTTCGGAATCTTCCCATGCGGCAGGGCGGTTTGCAAATTGGGGCGGGACAAGCACCCTGCTGGGGTGGCTGAGATGCTTGAAAGCGGGTTGGCTGGACGGGTCGAGCGTGGCGAGCGCGTATTTCATCGCATAATGCGTGCCGGTGCCGTCATGCATCCGCAGGCCATTGATGAAAGACCGGGCCTGCGCAGGCGTTGCCATGGCATATTGGATCGATGACCTGTCCTGCGGGCACCAGCCCCAATCCATCACCGATCTGGCGATATCCCAGACCTGGAAATGCGGTACTTGGGCCCGTCCGGCCCCCGGCAAACCGGCGCTGGACCAGTCGGTGCCGACCATTTCCACACAAGACGACACCTGTGGAAAGAAATAATCGTCCTTGGTCCCTAGAATGCCGTCATCACCCGCCAGCAACGTATCGGGATAGCGCACGCCGCCCATGAAGGCGAACATCTCTGGCCCCGGATTTGTCGCGCCCGCATAGGGGATGATGGTCAAGGACACGGTGCCGCCATTGGCGGGGTCCAGCACTTCTTCGGCGAATGCGATCGCCGCGGCCTGCATATTGGTAAAGCGGTTGCTAAAGCGCATCGAGCCGGAAATATCCAGCACCAACGAAATTTCGACCTTGCCGACGCCTTCGGTCGCGCTTGACCGTGCGGGGGCTGTCAGACGGTCCATACCGGCCAGCCGCAAGTAGAACGTGTTCACATCAAGTGCGGACCGCACCGTCACGGTGCGCGAATTGCCGTTGTCCACCACGACCGGCGTGCCGACCAACGCATCAGCAAAGCCAGCTTTGGTAAAGTAATCTTCGACGACGTCGCGCGAATCGAGGGTCTGGTTCAAGCTGGCCGCCGCCAAAACAGCGCGGTCCGACACCGATTGCAGCGTCGCGCGCCGCGCCTCATAGCGCATGAAATCGACCGCCATGCCGCCCAAGATCAACATCGTGACCAGCAGCAGGATCGTCATGATGATGACGCTGCCGTTCTCGTCCTGTCCAAAGGCGCGCAAACATTTGATGCGCCAGCGTGGGTTGTGTGCCTTGCTTGTCAAATGCGGCTTTGAATTTTGCATTCTGAATCCTCGCAGCTGGCGATTTTCATCGTGCCTTGTTCATGAAAGCGTTCATCTTCTGTTTAACACAAGCAGCTGGACGACGTGACAAGAATGTTAAGATTTATGTAATGAAAAGAGATATTTATAGCAGATTAATGGACAGTTTATCCAAATCAATATGACTGTTTATTTTTGCGAAACAAACGCCCGCAGCCGATTGACCGGATCCACCGCATGCTGGCAGGTAAATCGTCTGTTTTTTGAAAACTGCTGCTTTTCTCATCTTGTTTTAGCGAATCGCCCCTATGTTGACGATGGGGCGTGCTGCGCCCGAACAGACCCGGCGCTGCGCCGGGACAGGAAGGAATGACAATGAACGCCCACGATCCCGTGCAGGAACCCAGTTTTCGCGAATCCGTTGATCTGATGTTCAACCGTGCCGTCGCCCTGATGGACCTCAGCCCCGGGCTGGAGGAAAAGATCAGGGTCTGCAACGCAACCTATACGGTCCGTTTCGGTGTGCGCCTGCGTGGCGCGCTGCATACATTCACCGGCTATCGGTCGGTCCATTCGGAACATATGGAACCGGTCAAGGGCGGCATCCGCTATGCGATCAACGTCCATCAGGACGAGGTCGAGGCATTGGCGGCGCTGATGACCTATAAATGCGCGCTGGTTGAGGCGCCTTTTGGCGGCTCAAAGGGCGGCTTGCGGATCAATCCCGCCGATTGGAACGAACATGAACTGGAATTGATCACTCGCCGTTTCGCCTATGAATTGATCAAGCGCGACCTGATCAACCCCGCCCAGAACGTGCCTGCGCCCGATATGGGCACGGGCGAACGTGAAATGGCCTGGATCGCGGATCAGTACCGGCGGATGAATACCACCGATATCAACGCTGCGGCCTGTGTCACGGGCAAGCCCACCAATGCAGGCGGTATCGCCGGCCGGGTCGAGGCGACGGGGCGCGGCGTGCAATACGCCCTGCGCGAGTTTTTCCGGTACCCCGAGGATGTGGCCAAGGCGAACCTGACCGGTAGCCTTGATGGCAAGCGCGTGATCGTGCAGGGCCTTGGCAACGTGGGGTATCACGCGGCCAAATTCCTGTCCGAAGAAGATGGCGCGCTGATCACCACGATCATCGAGCGCGACGGGGCGCTGCATGACGAAGCGGGGCTGAATGTCGAAACCGTCCGCGCCTGGATTACCAAGAATGGCGGTCTGGCCAATTACCCCCATGCCAAATTCATCCCCGACGGGGCCAGTATGCTGGAGGCTGACTGCGACATCCTGATCCCCGCCGCATTGGAGGCGGTGATCAACCTGTCCAACGCCGACCGCATCAAGGCCCCCCTGATCATCGAGGCGGCGAATGGCCCGGTGACCGCGGGGGCGGATGAAATCCTGCGCGACAAGGGCTGCGTGATCATTCCCGACATGTATGCCAATGCGGGCGGCGTGACGGTGTCCTATTTCGAATGGGTCAAGAACCTGTCGCATATCCGGTTCGGCCGGATGCAGCGCCGCCAGGAAGAATCGCGCCACCAGCTGGTGGTGGATGAATTGGAACGGCTGTCGGCAGACAAGGGCCTTGGGTGGACCCTGTCGCCTGATTTCAAGGACAGATATCTGCGCGGTGCGGATGAGCTGGAACTGGTCCGCTCGGGGCTCGACGATACGATGCGGACGGCTTATCAGGCGATGCGCGCGGTCTGGCATGGGCGCGACGACGTACATGACCTGCGCACGGCGGCCTATCTGGTGTCGATCCGCAAGGTTGCTGACAGCTATCGCGCCAAGGGGCTGTAGGGGCTGAAACGTAAGGTGGATCATGATCCACCTTACACCCGCATTTGCCCTTTCGGTCTGCCGCCAATCGGCTAGAGTCGGGCTGGCGCGGCAAGGGGCAGGGCATGGGCTATTCGGGGTTTCAGATCATCAAGGAAGGGTTGTTCGGCCAGAAAGGCTGGAAACCGCTGTGGCGCGACCCCGCGCCCAAACCGCGCTATGACGCGATCATCATCGGCGGTGGCGGACATGGGGTGGCCACGGCCTATTACCTTGCCCGTGAACACGGGCTGACCAATATCGCCGTGCTGGAAAAAGGCCATATCGGCGGCGGCAATATCGGGCGCAACACCACCATCGTGCGCGCCAATTATTTCCTGCCGGGCAATCAGGAATTCTATTCGCATTCGCTCAAGCTGTGGGAGCGTATGGAACAGGATCTCAATTACAACGTGATGCATTCGCAACGCGGGCTGATCAACCTGTTCCATTCTGACGGCCAGCGTGATGCCTTTGTGCGGCGCGGCAATGCGATGATCAATCAAGGTGATGATGCGATCCTGCTGGACCGCGAAGGCGTGCGCAGCCATCTGCCCTATCTCGATTTCGACAATGCCCGGTTCCCGATCTACGGCGGCCTCTATCACCCGCGTGGCGGCACGGCACGCCATGACGCGGTGGCCTGGGGCTATGCGCGCGGTGCCGACCAGCGCGGCGTCGATCTGATCCAGAATTGCGAAGTCACCGGCATCGACATCGAAAACGGCGTCGTGACCGGCGTGCAGACCACGCGCGGCCCGATCAGGGCGCGCAAGGTGGGCATCGTCACTGCAGGCCGATCAGGGCAGGTCGCAGCCATGGCGGGCATGCGCCTGCCGATCGAAAGCCATGTCTTGCAGGCCTTTGTGACCGAGGGGCTGAAACCCGTGATCGACCATGTCGTCAGTTTCGGTATGGGCCATTTCTATATCAGCCAGTCTGACAAGGGCGGGTTGGTCTTTGGCGGCGATCTGGATTTCTACGCCTCTTACGCCGCGCGCGGCAATCTGCCGATGGCCGAACATGTGATGGAGGCCGCGATGACCCTGATGCCGATGATCGGCAAGGCCCGTGTGTTGCGGTCATGGGGTGGGATCATGGATATGACCCCCGACGGCAGTCCGATCATCGACACAACGCCGACCAAGGGGTTATTCATCGACTGCGGCTGGTGCTATGGCGGGTTCAAGGCCGTACCCGCCTCTGGCTTTGCCTTTGCGCATCTCATGGCGACCGGCCAGCCCCATGCAACGGCGGCGAAATTCCGGCTTGATCGGTTCCGCACCGGGGTCGGGTTGATGGACGAAGAAGGCACCGGGTCGCAGCATAACCTGCATTGAGCGCAGGAAATGAGTATTTTGAAGAAATGAGAATGAAGGCGGATCATGCGGATTAACTGCCCCCATTGCGGCCAACGCGACCGGCGCGAGTTTTATTATATGGGCGATGCCGTGGCGATCACCCGCCCCGCAGCTGATGCGGGGCCTGACGCCTGGGATGATTACCTGCATAACCGCGACAACCCCGCCGGCGACACAAGCGATCTGTGGTATCACGAGGCGGGCTGTGGCGCATGGATCGTCGTGGCGCGCAACACGCTGTCCCATGCGGTTCATGGCGCGACGCTTGCGCAAAAGGCCGCATCATGAGGCTGCGCAACCCTGGCCAGACCGTGACCTTTACCTTTGACTGCAAACCCGTGCAGGGCGTGCCGGGCGAACCGGTCGCTGCCGCGCTGCTGGCCAGCGGGATCAGGCTGATGGGCCGCTCATTCAAATACCACCGCCCGCGCGGCGTGCTGACGGCGGGGTCCGAAGAACCGAACGCGCTGGTCACGGTCGGGCGCGGTGCCGCACAGGACCCGAACCGGCGTTCGACCATGGTCGAAGTGGCCGAGGGGCTGGAGGTGTTCAGCCAGAACGCCTGGCCCAGCCTGCGCCATGATGCGCTGGCGGTGAATGACCTGTTGTCCCCGTTTCTGGGGGCGGGGTTTTATTACAAGACCTTCATGTGGCCCGCGTCATTCTGGGAAAGGCTCTATGAGCCGGTGATCCGCCGCGCGGCGGGCCTTGGCCGGTTGAGTGGTGAGGCCAATGCTGAGCGTTATGAAAAGGCCTTTGCCTTTTGCGATCTGCTGGTGATCGGGGCGGGGCCTGCGGGGCTGATGGCGGCACTGACCGCAGGGCGGGCGGGTGTCGATGTGATCCTTGCCGATGAGGACAGCGCCATGGGCGGCCGTCTGCTGCGCGAGGTCGAGGATGTGGATGGCAGGCCTGCCGCTCTGTGGGTTGCGGATGTGCTGGCGCAATTGCGCGCGCTGCCCAATGTGCGGCTGCTGACGCGCACGACCGTGACCGGTGCCTATGACCAAGGCACCTATGGCGCGCTGGAACGCATCGTGGGTGCGGATGCGCCGGTTGAGTGTTTCTGGCGGATCGTGGCCAAACGCTCGGTGCTGTGTGCGGGTGCGCTGGAACGCCCTATCGCGTTTCCTGACAATGACCGGCCCGGCATCATGCTGGCGGGGGCGGTGCGGGCCTATGTCACCCGCTGGGGTGTGGCACCCGGCCGGTCGGTCACGGTCTTTGGCAACAACGATGACGCGCACCGCACCGCGCGCGATCTGGCGGCGGCGGGGATCAAGATCGCGGGGCTGATCGATGCCCGCGCTGATGTGCAGGTCACGGCGGATTATCCGGTCTATACCGGTGGCAGCGTCACGACGACGACCGGCAGGCTGGGTCTGACCAGCATCACTGTCACCCATCAGGGCGGCACGCGGGTGATCCAGACCGATTGCCTTGCTGTCTCGGGCGGCTGGAACCCTTCGGTGCATCTGACCTGTCACATGAACGGACGGCCCCAGTGGCGCGAAGATATCGCAGCCTTTGTGCCAAGCCCTGACGCGATCCCCGGCATGGCGGTGGCAGGGGCGTGTCACGGTGTCTTTGACACCGCAGGCTGTCTGCGCGACGGGGCCGCGGTTGCCGCAGAGATCGCCCGTGGCCTCGGGTTCACACCCGAGGTGACGCTGCCCATGGCCGAGGCCCGCGCCTATGCGATTGCACCGCTGTGGGAGGTACCCGGAAAGGGGCTCAAATGGGTCGATTTCCAGAATGACGTGACGACCAAGGACATCGCACTGTCGGCACAGGAAAACATGCGCAGCGTCGAGCATATGAAACGCTATACCACCCAAGGCATGGCACCCGATCAGGGCAAATCCTCGAACGTGCTGGCGCTTGCTGTGCTGGCCGATCTGACCGGGCGCGGCATCCCCGAGACGGGGACCACGACCTTCCGTCCGCCTTTCGTCCCGGTCAGTATCGCCGCGATGGGCGCAGGCGGGCAGGGCAAAGGGTTTGCCCCCAGCCGCCTGATGACATCGCATCACGCAAGCGTCGCCGCCCGTGCGCCGATGATCGAGGCGGGGCTATGGTATCGCCCCAGCTATTTCCCGCTGGAAGGCGACGTCAGCTGGCGCCAATCCTGCGACCGTGAAGTGAACTATGTGCGCAATGTTGTTGGCGTTAGCGACGTGTCCACCTTGGGTAAGATCGACGTGCAAGGGCCTGATGCGGCAGCACTTTTGGACTTTGTCTATACGAACCGCATGTCGACCCTGAAGGTCGGGCGCGTACGTTACGGGCTGATGCTGCGCGAGGACGGGTTCGTGATGGATGACGGGACCGCCGCGTGTCTGGCGCCAGATCATTTTGTGATCACCACGACGACGGCTGCGGCAGGGCAGGTGATGCGCCATCTGGAATTCGCGGGGCAGGTGCTGCGCCCCGATCTGGATGCGCGCATCGTGTCGGTGACGGATCATTGGGCGCAGTTTGCCGTGGCCGGACCCCGCGCGCAGGTGCTGCTCAACACCGTGCTGGATAACCAGATTACCGATGAGGATTGGCCTTTCATGGCTTGTGGCGCTGTAGGTATCGGCGGTGTGGCGGGGCGGCTGTTCCGGATTTCGTTTTCGGGTGAAACTGCCTACGAGATCGCGGTGCCTGCGCGGTACGGCGAAAGCCTGTTTCGGCAATTGGTGGCGCAGGCGCGCACCTTGGGCGGTGGCCCTTACGGGTTAGAGGCGCTGAATGTCCTGCGCATTGAGAAGGGCCTGTTGACCCATGCCGAACTGCACGGGTGCACCACGGCGTATGATCTGGGGCTGGCGGGGATGGTCAGCACCGCGAAAGATTGTGTCGGGCAAGCCGCATCCCGGCGTCCCGGTCTGCTGGACCCTGCCCGCGAACGGCTGGTCGGTCTGCGTGCGGTAGAAGAAGGGCGGCGTCTGACCGCGGGCGCGCATCTGTTTGCCAAAGACGCCAAGGCCGTGACCGCCAATGATCAGGGCTATGTCACATCCGCATGCTATTCGCCGACGCTGGATTGCTATCTGGGGCTTGGGTTTCTGAAAAACGGCCCCGAAAGGTATGGCGAGGTGATCCGCATGGTCGACCATTTGCGCGGTGTGGATACATTGGCCGAGGTCTGCCATCCGGTGTTCTTCGACCCCGAAGGAGGACGCGCCCGTGGCTAGAGTGATCGCACTTGGCGCTTTTGGCGATCTGTTGCCGTTGCAGACAGGCGATGTGACCTGCACCGAGGTCACGCACGAGACGCTGTTTTCCATTGCCCCCTATCGTGGCCAGCACAAGCCGGTATCGGCGGCGATCAAATCGCAGCTTGGCCTCAGCCTGCCCGCCGTTGGGCGGCGGACCATTGCGGGCGATGTGATCTGCCAATGGATCGGCCATGATGCGTGGATCGTCAGCGCGCCTGTCATGCTGGACGGGCTGGCGGCGGTCACTGATCAATCCGACGGTTATGCCGCGCTGGAGATCGCGGGGGCGGGGGGCGAGGCGGTGCTGACGCGGCTGGTCCCGCTTGATCTGCGCATAAGCGGTTTCAAGATCAACCATACCGCCCGCAGCCTGCTGGGCCATTTGCCGGTCAGCATCACCCGCACCGGTGCGCAGGCGTTCGAGGTGATGGTGATGCGGTCAATGGCGGCGTCATTGGTGCATGATCTGCAAGAGGCGATGGCGGGGCTGGCGGCGCGCGGATCGGCCTGACGCTGCGCGTCTGACCGAGGCCTCCGGCGGGGATATTTTTGCTCGGAAGATGCAAAGGCCTTTTCGGTCGATAGCAGCCCTTGGAAAGCAGGGGCAAAAGGCGGATACTGCGCGCATGAGCCTGCCACCTGGATTTTTGGACGAATTACGCAACCGGCTGTCGCTTGGACAGGTTGTCGGGCGCAAGGTCATGTGGGACGCCCGCAAATCCAACCCCGGCAAGGGCGATCTTTGGGCGCCATGCCCGTTTCATCAAGAGAAAAGCGCCAGTTTCCACGTCGATGATCGCAAAGGGTATTATTACTGCTTTGGCTGTCATGCCAAGGGCGATGCGATTTCATTCGTGCGCGAGACCGAGAATGTCGATTTCATGGAGGCGGTGAAGATTCTCGCGGGCGAGGCGGGAATGCCGATGCCCGAACGCGACCCGGCCGCCCAGCAAAAGGCCGATCTGCGCGGCCAGCTGGTCGAGGTGATGGAAAAGGTCATCAAATGGCATCGGTTGCAATTGCAGACAGCGGCGGCGGCCGAGGCGCGCGATTATCTGGCACGGCGCGGCCTGAGCGTGCAGGCGCTGGCGCGGTGGGATATCGGCTTTGCACCTGCGCAGGGCGGGGCGCTGGCGCATCTGACCGCACAGGGGGTGGATGCCAAGCTGGTGATCGCCGCGGGCATCGCCGCTGAAAGCGACCGAGGTGGTGCGCCTTATGACCGGTTTCGGGGCAGGATCATCTTTCCGATCCGTGATGCGCGAGGCCGCGCCATCGGGATGGGGGGGCGCGCGATGGACCCCAACGCGCCTGCGAAATATTACAATTCCCCCGAAACGCCGCTGTTCGACAAGGGCCGCAGCCTGTTCAACCATGGCCCCGCGCGCGAGGCGGCGGGCAAGGGCAAGCCTTTGATCGTGGCCGAAGGCTATATGGATGTGATCGCGCTGGCAGAGGCGGGATTTACCGCGACGGTGGCCCCCCTGGGCACCGCGATCACCGAGGATCAGTTGCGCCTGCTCTGGCGGATCGCGCCCGAGCCGATCATCGCGCTGGATGGTGATACCGCCGGTCTGCGCGCCGCGATGCGGTTGATCGATGTTGCGCTGCCGCTGCTGGAATCGGGGCAAAGCTTGCGGTTTGCGCTGATGCCGGCAGGGCTGGACCCTGATGATGTGATCAAGACGCAAGGCGCGGGCGCGATGCAAAAACTGCTCGATGCTGCGATCCCGATGGTGCAGCTGTTGTGGCAGCGCGAGACCGAAGGCAAGAATTTCGACAGCCCCGAACGCAAGGCCGCTTTGGACAAGGCGCTGCGTGACAAGATCAAGCTGATCGCCGATCCATCGATTCGCAGCCATTATGGCGAGGCGATCAAAGAGATGCGCTGGGCCTTGTTCAGCACCCGCCGTCCCGCCGCGCCCAGGGCCCCAGGCGGGACATGGTCGCGCAATGCCGATCCGTGGAAACGCACGATCAGCCCCGTGGCCACGGCGCGCAATTCCATGCTGGGGGCGGGGGCCGTCAGCCAGGAACATCTGCGCGAGGCGGTTATTCTGGCCACGATGATCGTCGCCCCCGGTGTGGCGGTGGAATTCGGTGATGCGCTGGAACGTATTGATTGCCGCGATCCGGCGCATCGTGACCTGCAGGCAGCGATTTTGCGCCATCTTGGACATGCCGATCTGCAAACCGCTATTTCGGCTGATCTGGGAGCAGATGCTCTTGAAAAGCTGCTGACGCAAAGCCATGTCGCAATCAGCCCCGCGGTGCGCCGCAAAGGGCAGGCCGAGGTCGCGCGCCTGTGCCTGGCCGAGGAGTTTGCGAAACTGACCGCCCGCCGCGGCCATGCCCGCGAGATCGAAGATGCGGTCGAAGACCTTGGCGGGCTGGCCGATGAGGGGCTGACGTGGCGGCTGGCACAGGCCAGTGCGGCGGTAGACAAGGCCGGACGCGGCGATAACGAGGACCGCGCCGAATATGCGGTTGGCCCCAACGGGGCGCGAATGAAAAAGGACGAGCGCAGTGCATTGGACCAATTGCTCGACCAGATCAATTTTGCCAAAGGACAGGACCGGCCTAGGTCATGACATGGCAACAGAACTGAAAAACACGCGGTCGCCTGCTTGCGGTTCACGCCGATGCAGGGTTGATTCGGGAATGACCGAATCAGCCGAATCACCCTGGCTGCGTAACGACGACTTGGAAGGGTCCCTCTGATGGCTGCGAAAGACACCGATGATCGCAAGGACAACGACCAGGATGGGGATATCATTCTTGATGTGAGCCAGGCCGCGGTCAAGCGAATGATCGCCGATGCCCGCGAACGCGGCTACATTACATATGACCAGCTGAACGCGGTCCTGCCACCTGAACAGGTGTCGTCCGATCAGATCGAGGACGTGATGTCGATGTTGTCCGAAATGGGCATTCAGGTCACCGAGGAAGAAGAATCAGAAGAAAGCGATGATGGCGCCGGCGGCACCGACATTGCCACCGTATCTGGGTCGCGCGATGTCACCATCGGCGGCGCCGAGGCGGAAAAGCTGGACCGCACCGATGACCCCGTCCGCATGTATCTGCGCGAAATGGGATCGGTCGAGCTTTTGTCGCGCGAAGGCGAGATCGCCATCGCCAAGCGGATCGAGGCTGGCCGCAACACGATGATTCTGGGCCTGTGTGAAAGCCCGCTGACCTTTCAGGCGATCACCATCTGGCGCGACGAATTGCTGTCAGAGGACATCCTGCTGCGCGACGTGATCGACCTTGAAACGACCTTTGGCAACCAATTGGGCGAGGAGGGCGAGGTTGAAACCGTCGTCACCGCCGCCTCTGTGTCCGACAGCAAGGAGGATGGCGGCAGCGAATTGGATGCTGACGGCAACCCGATCAGCAAGGACGATGACGACGACGATGACGATCAGGCCAATATGTCGCTGGCCGCGATGGAGGCCGCGCTGAAACCGCGCGTGCTGGAAACGCTGGAAATTATCGCGCGCGGCTTTGCCGATCTGTCCGATATGCAGGACGCGCGGATGTCCGCGACCTTGAACGAGGATTCGTCGTTTTCGGTCAAAGAGGAAGAACGCTATCAGACGCTGCGCTCTGAAATCGTGGTGCTGGTCAATTCGCTGCACCTGCACAACAACCGGATCGAGGCGCTGATCGACCAGTTGTATGGCATCAACCGCCGGATCATGTCGATCGACAGCGCGATGGTGAAACTGGCCGATCAGGCCCGTATTAACCGACGCGAATTCATCGACGAATATCGCGGGCGCGAATTGGACCCGAACTGGCTGGAACAGATGGCCGCCAAATCGGGCCGAGGCTGGCAGGCTTTGGTCGAGAAATCGACCGACAAGATCGAAGAATTGCGCAATGATATGGCGCAGGTCGGGCAATATGTCGGCGTCGATATCACCGAATTCCGCCGTATCGTCCAGCAGGTCCAAAAAGGCGAAAAAGAAGCGCGGCAGGCGAAAAAGGAAATGGTCGAGGCGAACCTGCGTCTGGTCATTTCCATCGCCAAAAAATACACCAACCGCGGCCTGCAATTCCTTGATCTTATTCAAGAAGGCAATATCGGCCTGATGAAGGCCGTCGACAAATTCGAATATCGCCGTGGCTATAAATTCAGCACCTATGCGACATGGTGGATCCGGCAGGCGATCACGCGGTCTATCGCGGATCAGGCCCGCACGATCCGGATTCCGGTGCATATGATCGAGACGATCAACAAACTGGTCCGCACCGGCCGCCAGATGCTGCATGAAATCGGCCGCGAACCGACGCCAGAGGAATTGGCAGAAAAGCTGCAAATGCCGCTGGAAAAGGTCCGCAAGGTGATGAAGATCGCCAAAGAACCGATTTCGCTCGAAACGCCGATTGGTGACGAGGAAGACAGCCAGCTTGGCGATTTCATCGAAGACAAGAACGCGATCCTGCCGCTGGATTCGGCCATTCAGGAAAACCTGAAAGAAACCACGACCCGCGTGCTGGCTTCGCTCACGCCGCGCGAAGAACGTGTGCTGCGCATGCGGTTCGGGATCGGGATGAACACGGATCACACGCTCGAAGAGGTCGGCCAGCAGTTCAGCGTTACCCGCGAACGCATCCGCCAGATCGAGGCGAAGGCGCTGCGGAAGTTGAAGCACCCCAGCCGGTCACGCAAATTGCGGTCGTTCCTGGACCAGTGATACAGTCAGGCCTTGCCCAGTCGGTTGTATCGGCTGGGCGGGGCTGACCCAAGCCGTATATCTGGCGTGGCAACCCGTGTTCTGGCCCAGTGAAATAGCAGATTAAACGATAGCGTCAGGCTTTGGTTTGACGCGACAAGGCGGCGAGACCTCTGTCTGCGAAAGCATGGCAGTTTCTTGGCCGGTCGCGATTGAGCTGCCTGTCTCATGCTGTATCTAGCGGTCTAAAATCCCCCCTACCCAAAACCAAGGCGGGTTCTTATAGTGGCTGTGGATAAGTGGGGTCTTGCCCCAACACATAGACCCAAAGGACCCCCTTATGCGTTGCCCATTTTGCGGAAATGTCGATACTCAGGTCAAGGATTCCCGTCCCGCCGAGGACCATGTGGCGATCCGGCGCAGGCGGTTTTGTCCGGCCTGTGGCGGGCGTTTCACCACCTATGAACGCGTGCAATTGCGTGATCTGGTGGTGATCAAATCCAATGGGCGGCGCGAGGATTTCGACCGCCAGAAGCTGGAACGCTCGATCCGGATCGCGCTGCAAAAACGCCCTGTTGAACCAGAACGGATGGATCAGATGATCAGCGGCATCGTGCGCAGGCTAGAAAGTCTGGGCGATACCGACATCCCGTCTGGCACGATTGGCGAGATCGTGATGGAAAGCCTGGCAAGGATCGACACGGTCGCCTATGTGCGCTTTGCCAGCGTTTACAAGAACTTTCAGGCGGCGGATGATTTCGATAAATTCGTCAGCGAATTGCGCCCGCAAGCAGCCAAAGAAGACGAGTGACCGACGCCCGCTACATGGCACTGGCGCTGCAACTGGGGCGGCGCGGGATGGGCCGTGTCTGGCCCAATCCGGCGGTGGGCTGCGTGATCGTGACCCATGGCCGCATCGTCGGGCGCGGTTGGACGCAGGATGGCGGGCGGCCGCATGCCGAAACTGTCGCCTTGGCGCAAGCCGGGGAGGATGCGCGCGGTGCAACGGTCTATGTCACGCTGGAACCCTGTGCGCATCATGGCAAGACCCCGCCTTGCGCCGAGGCGCTGATTGCCGCGGGTGTGGCGCGGGTCGTCGTTGCGCTGGGTGATCCCGATGGGCGCGTGGCCGGTCGCGGGATCGCGATGCTGGAACAGGCGGGGATCGTCGTGGAAACGGGGTTGCTGGCAGATCAGGCGCGTGCCGATCATGCGGGGTTTTTGTCGCGGATCACGGCAGCGCGGCCTTTTGTGACGCTGAAGCTGGCTGGCACGCTGGATGGCCGGATCGCCACTGCCAGTGGCGAAAGCCAGTGGATCACGGGGCCAGAGGCCCGCCGCGCGGTGCATATGATGCGCGCGCGCCATGATGCGGTGCTGGTGGGCGCAGGAACCCTGCGCGCGGATGATCCGGCGCTGAGCGTGCGCGGTCTGGGCATCACCCGCCAGCCTGTGCGCATCGTCGTATCGCGCGCTGTGAAACTGCCGCTGACCAGCCAATTGGCGCAAACCGCGCGCCAATCGCCGGTCTGGATCTGCCACGGGGCAGAGGCGGATGTGGCCGATTGGTTGGCGCTGGGCGCTGTCAGCCTGCCCTGTGCGGTGCGCGCAGGACAGGTCGAACCAGAGGCGATGATGCAGGCGCTGGCAAGCGCGGGGATCACGCGGGTGTTTTGCGAAGGCGGCGGGATGTTGGCCGCGTCGTTGCTGGGTGCTGGGCTGGTCGATGATCTGGTGGTGATGACCGCAGGCTGTGCGATCGGGGCCGAAGGCACGCCTGCACTGGCCGCGATGGGAATCGGGCGGCTGGCGGATGCGCCGCGCTTTGCCTTGCATGATCTGGCGCGTCTGGGCGATGATGTCATGACGCATTGGCGGCGGGTCTAGGGTTGCACGGGGCGCTGCCCCGTACCCCGGAGTATTTTTGGAAATAAGAAGTCAACGCCACAAGGGCGCGAAGCTCGCAAAAAGGCCCTGCAGTTTCGCTGTGGCGCGGTTGAGGCGCGTGGCGGGCGGGACATCGTCATGGGTGAGCCTGTCCACGATCACCTCGACCGGGCAGGGCAGGCCGCTGACCGGATCGCGGTAGCGCGGATAGGCGATCAGCGTGGCATGGACCAGCGCGGTGAGGTCCAGTGTTTTGTTGCGCCGTGCAAGCGGCCGCGCGCGGTCATCGGTCAGCCCCCAGCCGGCATAGAACGGCATCCCAAGGCTGGTGACCGGGCGGTCGTGCAAGAGCGCCTCGAACCCCAGAAGCGATGTCATGGTCCAGACGCAATCGCAGGCCTGGATGGCGGCGATCGGGTCGGCGTCGTCCAGCACCAGATCGGCCCAGTCGCCTGCGTTGGCGATATGGCCGGGCCGCAGGTTTGCGCGCACATCGGGGTGCGGTTTGTAGATGATCACGGCAGCGGGGTTGGCCATACGCACCGCTTGCAGCAGCGCTGCGTTGCTACGCACTTCGCCTGCGCCCAGCCGGATGCTGGCGTCGTCCTCGACCTGCCCCTGCACAAGGATGCGCCGCCCTTTGGGCAGCTCGGGCAGGGGTTTGCCCTGCAGATTGTATTTTGACAGGCCCGCCGCCCTGATCCGTGTGATCAGCGCCGCTGCGCGATCGCGGGCGGCGGGGGGTAGCGTGGGTGATCCGGTGATCAGCGCCTCGAGCCTGCTGGGGCGTGTTGCGTCGTAATAGATGCCCAGATCGTCCAGCACCAAGGACAAGGGCGCCACCAGATCGGCGCCCAGCCCGCGCGAGCGTAGGAAACCATCCTCGACCAGCACTGCGTCGCGTGCATCCGTGCTGGCCCAGCGCATCAGGCGGCGGTTGGATTGTGCGGCCTGTGTGGGCGCCTTGGACTCGCGCGCGAACCGGACCTGCGCGTATTGGCCGAAGAACTGTTGCAAGGGCCGGCGTTTCCACAGCCGCATGTCGGCGGCGACCCAGCCTTGGTGGTCGTCACGCCAGGCGCGGGTCAGCGCGGACAGGGTGGCTGTCGCTTCCTCGAAGCTGCACAGACGGTCGTGGTAGGGGTCGTACCAAGATGGATAGAGGATCATCGCGCCCGCGAAAAGCTGCGCCCGCGTCAGGCGGCGTTGGCGGCGTTGGACCGGTTTGCGGTCGTCTGTAAGCCCCCAGCCTGCATAGAATGGCTGGCCGAAAACCACGGGTTTGTGGCCAGCTAAAATCGCCTCGAACCCCAGCTGCGATGTGACGGTATAGACCGCGATCGCCCCCGCAAGCAGCGCCCAGGGCGAGACGGGGGCAGCACACAGGCTGATCCTGTCGCTGGTATCGGCGGCGGTGAAATAGCCCGCCTTGTTGCCTGCTATGGTTTCAGGATGGGTCTTGATCACGATCCTTTGGTCGGGATGTTCGGTTTGGGCGTAAAACAGCATTTCGCGGAATGTGTTGCTGTCGGCACCGCTGGCGGTGATGGACGCATCCTTGCGGGTCTGGTCGATGACCAGCACATAGCCTGCATCGGGCACGGGCGTGGCGGGATCGAAACAATTGTATTTCGACAGATGATCCGCCTGCAAGGCGCTGATCCCCGCCTTAGCGCGGTTCAGCAGGACGGTATCGTCCAGCGGATCATGCGCAAGTATCAGGTCCAGATCGGACGGCACGGTCGGGTCGAAATGCACGCCGCGCCGGTCGATGTTCAGCCCGATGGGCAGGTCACCGGACCGTCCGGGCCGGACCGAGCGTAGAAAACTGTCCTCGACCCGGATCAGGCCCGCCCCTTTGTGCCGCGCCACAGCCTCGCCGCGTGGCGCGGTCGAGCTTTGGCCCCAGACGCCGACATTGTCGTGGGGTCCGGGCGCGCCAAGCCGGATGTCGAAGCCCGCCAGCGTCAGGATGCGCCGGATGCGGGGCTGGGTCAGGAAACCCCCCGAATAGACATAAAGGTTATGGCGGTTTTCATCCGGCATTGCGGCAGGTTAGGCCACGCGCTGTATCTTGGCCAGCGCGGCGGTTTGCAGATCGCGCGCCTGATCATCACCGTGCCGCGCGGCATAGGGACCCACATCCGCCAGCATCATCGGGGCCAGATGCCGGATCAGGTTGCGCCGGCCCTTGGCGGAATAGAACCCGCCGGGTACCTGACTGGTTTGCAACAGGAATTGCCGGAAATCGCGATAGGCTTGGGTGTCGGGGGGGCGTGGGGCTGCGAAAAAGGCGGGCAGCGGTTGGTCGGACACGAATTGCGGTTTGTCATAGACCGCGGCGCCGAAAATCCGCAACGGAATCCCGCGCCACAGCACCTGCTGGCCCGCGGTGGAATTGACCGTCACCGCCGAGAGTGCGGAATCGAGCAAACGCGCCAGTTTACCACCGCGCACGAAATGCACGCGATGCGCGATGCCCTGCGCCGCCGCCGCCTGCCGGATCAGGCGGTGCAGCGGTTTGCGCCCGTTTTCCAGCGGATGCGTCTTGAACACCAGATGATGGCCCGCCGGTGCGCCTTTGGCAAAACCGGTGATGACCATGTCGATGAAGCTTTCCATGTCGCGGAACGGTGAATGGATCTGAAAGCTCGAATCATGTTCCAGTTGCAGCAGCGCCAGATGATAGGGATAGCCGCCTGCCTTGATCCGCAAGGTGGCCAGCCCGCGCAGCAGCGCCATAACCGGCATCATCAGCAGACGGCCTGTGTAAAGCTGCGCTTCGGTGCGCACCGGCAGGGCGCGGTGCGGGCGGAATTGCGGATAGCGCGCGTTTCGGAACATCACGAACCAATGATAAAGCGCGCCGTAAAAGATATGCTGGCGCATGTCGCCCCAATGGGACGGCGGCGTCGGCTGGTCTTGCCCCGGCTGGGCCAGATGCGCGCGCATGTCAGCGATGCTGAGGCTGAGTAGCTGCGAATGTCCGTTGCTGCCGCCGCGTTCATAGGTGACCCAATAGGGGCGCAGATAGCCTTCTTCAAAGACATGGATGCGCAGACCGGTGGCGCGGGCTTGGCGCACCGCCTCGGCATGGATCGGGCGGGTGTCGCCGTAAAGGACGATATCGGTGATCTGTTTGTCGCGCAGGATGTGGGCCAATGCGCTGGGCCATGCGTCAGGGCTGTCGCGGAACGGCAGATAGCCGGGGCTGCGCCACCAGAAAGCCGCATCGCCCGCGTTGAACCCGACGCGCCAGACATCGGCCCCCGATTTGCGCAAGGCCGCTGCGATCTGGCGAAAGAACGGGCCATGCGGCCCTTGCAGGAAAAGGAAGCGGCGTTGGGAACTCATAACACTGAACTGACTGAACAAACTGAACGCCAGCTTAACACGGCAATTCTGGCGGTAATGCGGCAAGCCGCCTGCTTGCCTGCACGCCTGCAAGCCGCTAGGTCAGGAGCAAGCGGAAAGGAAAGCGCATGTTCACAGGAATTGTCACCGATATCGGGCGGGTGCTGGTACTGGACCAGCAGGGCGATCTGCGCGCGCGGATTGGCACTGGCTATGACGTGGCAGGGATCGACATCGGGGCGTCGATTGCCTGTAACGGGGTGTGCCTGACGGTGATCGCATTGGGCCGTGATCCACAGAACTGGTTTGATGTGCAGATTTCGGCGGAAACCGTGGGGGCCACCAATGTCAGCGGCTGGGCGGTGGGCAAAAGGCTGAACCTGGAACGCGCGCTGAAGGTGGGTGACGAATTGGGCGGGCATATCGTGTCGGGCCATGTTGATGGCGTCGCCGAGGTTGTGGCCCTGCGCGATGAAGGTGACAGCACCCGCGTGACATTCCGCGCGCCAGAGGCGCTAGCGCGGTTCATCGCACCCAAAGGGTCGGTGGCGCTGGACGGCACATCGCTGACTGTGAACGAGGTTGCGGGCCGCGATTTCGGGATCAATTTCATCCCCCATACCAAGACCGCGACGACATGGGGCGATGTTGCGGTGGGCGATCTGATCAATATCGAGATCGACACGATGGCGCGGTATGTCGCGCGGTTGCAGGATTACGCCTGATGGCGCAGCCCTGCCGGGCTGTGGCGTTTTTGGCGTAAGGTGGGTCAAGACCCGCCCTACGCCCTGCGCCCCTTTTCAAACCGTGGATGCTGGGCTATCTGGCAGGCAACCAAGCTGCGGGGTCGCTTATGTCCATCACTTTCGAAACACCGGGTCCGGTTGAACAGGACTGGTCCGATGCGATCAGCAAGATCGAGGATATCATCGATGATGCCCGCAATGGCCGGATGTTCATCCTTGTCGATCACGAGGACCGCGAGAACGAAGGCGATCTGGTGATCCCCGCCCAGATGGCCACACCTGACGCGATCAATTTCATGGCAAAGCACGGGCGCGGGCTGATTTGTCTGTCGCTGCCCGGCAGCCGCATCGATGCGCTGGGCCTGCCTTTGATGGCGTCCAACAATTCATCGCGCCATGAAACAGCGTTCACCGTCAGCATCGAGGCCCGCGAAGGCGTCAGCACCGGCATTTCCGCCGCCGACCGTGCGCGCACCGTCTCGGTCGCGATTGACGCAGCCAAGGGGGCGGCCGATATCGCCACGCCAGGCCATGTGTTCCCGCTGCGCGCGCGCGATGGCGGTGTGCTTGTCCGTGCCGGCCATACCGAGGCCGCTGTCGATATCAGCCGTCTGGCGGGGCTGAACCCGTCGGGCGTGATCTGCGAGATCATGAAAGAAGACGGCGAAATGGCGCGTCTGCCCGATCTGGTCGCCTTTGCGCAATTGCACGGGCTGAAGATCGGCACGATCAGCGATCTGATCGCCTATCGCCGCCGCCATGATAATCTGGTTGTGCTGCGCGACAGCCAGACCATCACATCCGAATTCGGCGGTGACTGGGAGATGCGGATTTTCGTCGATGAAACCCAAGGGGCCGAACATATCGCGCTGATCAAGGGTGATATCACCACGCCGGACCCCGTGCTGGTACGGATGCATGCGCTGGACCCGATGCTGGATGTCGTCGGTGTCGGCCCCAAGGGGCGGCGTAACGAATTTGGCGATGCCATGCAGCTGATCGCCGATGAAGGGCGCGGCGCATTGGTGCTGCTGCGCGATCTGCATATGAAACTGGACCCGAGCGAAGAGGCGACACCCCAGACCCTGCGCCAGTACGGCCTTGGCGCGCAGATCCTGTCTGCACTGGGCCTGCACGACATCACGCTGTTGACCAATTCACCCAAGCCGCGTGTCGTCGGACTTGATGCTTACGGTCTCGAAATCGTCGGCACGCGCAAAATTTCGGAGATTGGCTGATGGCCGGACCCACACACCATATCATGCCCATGCCGGAGTTCGACAAGCCGGTGAAGATCCTGATCGCCGCCTCGCCCTATTACAAAGATATCAGCGATCACCAGATCGCCGGAGCCTTGGCCGAGATTGCAAAGGCCGGTGCCAGCCATGAAATCGTGCATGTCCCCGGTGCGCTGGAAATCCCAACCGCCATCGGCATTGCCGCGCGGATGGGCGATTTTGACGGATATGTCGCCCTTGGCTGCGTGATCCGGGGCGAGACGACGCATTATGACACCGTCTGCAACGACAGCAGCCGCGCGCTGCAATTGCTGGGGTTGCAGGGCCTGTGCATCGGCAACGGCATCCTGACCGTGGAAAACTATGCGCAGGCGGTCGTGCGTGCGGATGCAGCACAGATGAACAAAGGCGGCGGGGCGGCGGCGGCAGCGTTGCATCTGGTCGCGCTGGCGCGCAAATGGGGCAAGGCCGAAAAAGGCGTGGGCTTTACCCGCGACATCCTGATGACAGGTCATACAACCGCATGACGATTTCCAACAACCAGCGCCGCAAGATGAAATCCGCCGCACGGCTTTATGCCGTGCAGGCCCTGTTCCAGATGGAAGCCACCGGCCAGACCGTCGAAGGCATCGTGCGCGAATTCGAAGACCACCGTTTCGGCGAGGTGATCGACGATGTCGAACTGGTGGAAGGCGATGTCGATACCTTCCGCCGGATGATGGACCGCGCTGTCGATTTGCAGGCCAGTATCGACCAGATGACCGATCGCGCATTGGTGGCAAAATGGCCGATCGCGCGGATCGACCCGACATGGCGCGCGTTGTTCCGCGCGGCGGGGGCGGAACTTTTGGACAAGGACACGCCGCCCAAGGTCGTGATCAGCGAATTTGTCGCCGTGGCCGAGGCGTTTTCCCATGACGGCAAGGAACCGAAATTCGTCAATGCCGTGCTGGACCATATGGCTCGCGAAGCCCATCCCGAGGCGTTCTGAGCCTGCCTGCGACCGGCGGGTTAGGGTTTTGGATGTGCGGCGCTTGCGGCGGCATCCGGACCGATATGATCCCGATGCCGCGCGTCAAAGCACGGCGTCAAAGCCAATCCGTCTTTAGCGTCCCTGGCCCAGCGACTGGTCCGGGATGACCGGTTGCTGGCCGGTGGCCTGCGCAAAGACTTGCTCGGTTTGCTCTTTCAGCCAACCCGCCGAGACGCCGAAATCGAAATTGCCGTCAAACCCCAGATCGAGGCCTATATAGGTGTCATCACATAGATGTGCCGCACCGATGGTGGCGCGCCAGGACTGGCTGGTCAGCATGTAATCCAGACCGATGGATGCCACATTGCTGTCACGCTCGTTGTCCGAAAACAGGCGGACACCGACACCCGTATCGACCCTTTGCTGGCCATAGCTGATCGACAGGCCAAACCCGATGGTCGGGTCCGCCTGCACCGGTGCCGCGGCGATGATCAGCGCGGCACAGGCCGCGCCTGTCAATGTGGTGAAGCGCGACAGATATTCGGCTCGTCTTTGCATCATACTCGTTCCTTGTTTCACTGGTAAATTGCAGCAACACTCTGGCGTCGCATGCGCCACGGAGATGATTTTGAAATCTGTCCATTCTGAGGCTGTTAGCCGGTTTTAATATGAATCAAAGGTTAAGGTCATCACAGTCGCGGCTTGGCCACACGACAGGACCAGACGCGGGGGCGGTTGACGGGAATGCAGACCCGCGACATTGGCACGTCTTGTATTCCTTGGCACATGGCTTAGCTTTTGACCGAGGGGGCGATGACATGACACATGATAATGAGCCGGACCTGATGCGGCTTTACCTGCGCCATTGCGCGGTTGGATTCGTAATCGCCGCAGGATTTGTCGCGCTGTTACTGTTGCATGACGTGGCGCGGCTTGGCAGCCTTGTCGCCAATTCCGATATCGGCTGGCTGGCCGTGTTCCTGCTGTGGTTTTTCCACGGCACCGTTTTCGGCAGCGTGCAATTTGCCATTTCGATCATGCTGGACGCGCAGGATGACGATGACGACGACCAATCCGGCGGCCAATTGATCCCGATCCGCGTGACCGCTGGGTCGCGGCGCGGGCGTTAGGCGACGGGCACCACATCTGCCGTAGCGGTAGCTAATCCCGAGGACCTGTTTTTACAGGTGGGCGCCAGGTAGACTGACCAGGGCCAGAACAGAGCCAGCTCCCTCGGAGTTGCTTAAGGCCACTGGATTTGTACCGATGGTATACATGCAGCGCAGAAACCCGTCTGACAGACAGTTAGGGCGCAACACTGGGTTCCACAAGTGGGATGATCTTATTCTTCGATATCGCCGCGCATCAACCAGCCATTGCGGCCCACCATCGACGCAGGCGCGTAGCCCAGCAAGACCCGTTCGGCCAGACCGATTGTCACCAGCGCCATGCAGATGTCGAAAAAGGTGATACTGGCAATCGCAGACATGTCCGCCCTACTTTCGTGACGGGAACATATGTCGCAGCAAAACCTGACCAAATCATAAAGATGGCGGGTTGTCGGACGCAGAAATCCGGCGCGCCACCATGCTGTTGCACCGCCCCCGATTGCAATTTGTTCACTTATTGTTCAGTATCGCACCATGTCCTCTGGTTTCGTATCCCCCGCCTTGCTGCCCGGCCAGACTCTGGCCCGTGGCGTGTGCCGTCATCTGCGCGGTCATGATTTCGTCAGCGTCGAAGAACTGGTGCCGACACTGGGGCTGCGCGTCGATGTCATGGCGCTGGGGCCGAAAGGTGAAATCTGGGTGATCGAATGCAAATCCAGTCGTGCCGATTTCCAGACCGACCGCAAATGGCAGGGCTATCTGGACTGGTGCGACCGGTTTTTCTGGGCGGTAGATGCCGCTTTTCCGCTGGAATTGCTGCCCGATGACACGGGCCTGATCATCGCCGACAGCTATGACGCCGAAATTCTGCGGATGGGGCCGGACCGGCCTTTGCCCCCCGCAAGGCGCAAGCTGCTGACGCAGAAATTCGCGCGCCATGCCGCGATCCGCGCACAAGTGGCGCGCGATCCGGGCTTTGTCAGCGCTTTTTGACGGCGCGGGCGGCCTGGGCTGCGGCGCGGATCTCGTCAGCGATTTCCTCGGCCTCTTCGGGTTCGAAATCCATCGGGATCTCTGTGTCGCCGGCCTCGATGAAGATGCGCACCATGCCCAGTTCGGTCGGGCCGATCTGCATATTGGCCTCGATATCGCGTTCGCTGTTGATACCCATGATCTGTTCCTTGCTGTCTTTTGCCTGCCTACAGCGCCGCGCGATCGCTTGGCAAGTGCCGCGCGCGAAAAGCCGTGACTAGCCCTTGCAATCATGCGGTCATGCGGCTAAATCCGGCGCCAGTGCCGCCTTAGCTCAGTTGGTTAGAGCGCTTGATTGTGGATCAAGAGGTCGCTGGTTCGAGACCAGCAGGTGGTACCACCCCCTTTTCAGCCCGCAGATGATGACGGAGAACTTGATGGGGCCGACCCTGATCACATTCACGATTGCCCAAAACCCGCCGCCACGGCTGGACAAGGCGCTTGGCCGCGACGTGCCGGATGATGCCGCGCTCAGCCGGTCGCGTCTGGCGCGTCTTATCGCGGATGGCGCCGTGGCCGTGGACGGGCAGGTGGTCACCGACCCGCGTTTCCGCATCGCTGAGGGCGCGCAGGTCGCCGTCACCGTCGCCGCTGCCGTCGAAAGCCATATCGGGGCGCAGGATATCACGCTGGATGTGGTGTTCGAGGATGACGACCTGATCGTCATCAACAAACCCGCCGGCATGGTCGTGCATCCTGCCCCCGGCACGGCGGATGGCACCTTGGTCAATGCGCTGATCCACCATTGCGGTGACAGCCTGTCGGGTGTGGGCGGCCTCAAACGCCCCGGCATCGTGCATAGGATCGACAAAGACACGTCGGGCCTGCTGGTCGTGGCCAAATCCGACCGCGCGCATCACCATCTGGCCGATCAATTCGCCGATCACACGGTGGAACGGCGCTATATCGCTGTTTGCTATGGCGTCCCCGAAGCGAACGATCCCCGCCTGCGCGGCATCAAAGGCACGTCCTTTGAACCCGGCAACATCCTGAAAATCCAGACCCAGCTGGGCCGGCACCGCACTGACAGGCAGCGGCAGGCGGTGTCCTTTACCGCCGGGCGGCATGCGGTGACACGGGTGCGAATCCTTTCCGCTTTGGGCGCAATGCCTGTTGCGGCGCTGGTCGAATGCTGGCTGGAAACCGGCCGCACCCACCAGATCCGCGTGCATCTGGCCCATTGCGGCCATGCGCTGATCGGCGATCCGACCTATGGCAGCCGGCGCAAGATGTCGCCCAAGGCATTGGGCGAGGCCGGCGTCGACGCCGTCGCCGCCTTTCCGCGTCAGGCGCTGCATGCCGCGACCTTGGGTTTCGTGCATCCGGTGACCGAAGAATTTCTTGAATTTTCAGCACCTTTGCCCGCCGATATGCAGGCTCTGCTGGCCGCAATGGGCGCGCCGGTCTGAAATACGCTATCCCATCTGCGTGAGCGCACATAAAGGCCACTCGTAAAACTGAACCGAATGGTTCATATTGCGTTGACCAGATGTAAAGACTGAGACTTGAAAACGGCCGCAGCGCGACCATATCCATGTTAAGCCTTTATACATAATGGAGGGCACGACAGTGAGCGACTATAAAAATCTTCCCGCACCAACCCCGGAAGGCGGATTGAACCGCTATATGCAGGAAATCCGCAAGTTCCCGATGCTGGAACCCGAAGAAGAATACATGCTGGCCAAGCGCTGGGTGGACCACGAAGACACCGAAGCCGCGCATAAGATGGTCACATCGCACCTGCGACTGGCTGCCAAAATCGCCATGGGCTATCGCGGCTACGGCCTTCCGCAAGCCGAGGTGATCTCGGAGGCGAACGTGGGCCTGATGCAGGCGGTCAAACGGTTCGACCCCGAAAAAGGGTTCCGCCTGGCGACCTATGCGATGTGGTGGATCCGCGCCTCGATCCAGGAATATATCCTGCGGTCCTGGTCGCTGGTGAAAATGGGCACAACATCGGCGCAGAAAAAGCTGTTCTTCAACCTGCGCAAGGCCAAGAACCGCATTGGCGCGCTGGAAGAAGGCGATTTGCGCCCCGAGAACGTCAAACAGATCGCCAATGATCTGGGCGTGACCGAGGACGAGGTGATCTCGATGAACCGGCGCCTGTCGGGGGGCGATGCCTCGCTGAACGCGCAGATCGGCTCGGACGGCGAAGGGTCGATGCAGTGGCAGGACTGGCTCGAAGACGACAGCGCCAATACCGCCGCCGATTATGAAGAACATGACGAACTCGACGCGCGCCGCGCCCTGCTGGCCGAAGCCATGACCGTGCTGAACGACCGCGAAAAGGACATTCTGGTGCAGCGCCGGTTGACGGATGAAACTGTCACCCTCGAAGATCTGAGCGCGCGCTACGAGGTCAGCCGCGAACGAATCCGCCAGATTGAAGTGCGGGCGTTTGAAAAGCTGCAATCGCGCATGACCCAGCTGGCGCGCGAAAAAGGCATGCTGGAAAGCGCCTGAGCTTTTCCGCGACCCGTCGTCCCTGTGATCCCCGTCGGAGCCTCCGGCGGGGATATTTTTTCTCTGAAGATGGGAAAGGGGCGTGGCGGCGGCCGGATGATAGCGCTACCATTACCAAAAGGGAGATGACCATGACACCAATCCGCTGGGGCATCCTGGGTGCCGCCGAATTCGCCCGCCGTTTCATGGGCCCCGCCATCCATGCCGCCAAAGGGGCCGAGCTTTACGCGCTGGCCACATACAGCCCCGCCAAGGCGGCGCATTTCGTGGATTTCGCGCCGAACGTCATTGTGCATGACAGCTATGACGCGCTTTTGGCCGATCCGGCGGTGGATGCGGTCTATATCCCGCTGCCCAATCATCTGCATGTGGATTGGTCGCTCAAGGCGCTGGCGGCGGGCAAACCGGTGCTGTGCGAAAAACCCATGGGGCTGGCGGCGGCGGATTATGACCGGCTGATCGCCGCGCGCGATGCGGCGGGGCTGCTCGCGGCAGAAGCATTCATGATCGTGCATCACCCCCAATTCGCCCGCGCGCGCGACCTTTATGCCCAAGGCGCGATCGGCAAGCTGGTGCATGTCGATGCAACCTTTACCTATAACAACGCGGATGATGTGACCAATATCCGCAACCGGCCTGAAACCGCAGGCGGCGCGCTGCGCGATATTGGCGTTTACACCTTTGGAGCCGCCCGTTTCGTGACAGGACAGGAACCCGATGCTATCACCCACGCCGATCTGCGGCTGGAAAATGATGTCGATGTCTTCGCGCAGGTCGCCGCGCGTTTCCCCGATTTTTCCTATTCTGCCATTGTCTCGATGCGGATGCATCCGCGCCAGCAGATCACCTTTCACGGTGACAAGGGGATCATGCGCCTGACCTGTCCATTCAACGCCAATGTCTTCGACATGGCGCAATTGATACTGGAAACTGATGGCAGCAGCACAATCACCGAACGCTGGCCCAGCGTGAACCAGTATATCCTGCAAGTCGAAAACTTCGGCCGGACGCTGCGCAGCGCCGCCCCCTATCCCTGCGCGCTGGAATTTTCACGCGGCACGCAGGCGATGATGGACATGGTCTTTGCGGCGGGCGCGAGGCGTTAACCACGCGCCACCCTACTTCTTATTTCTAAAAATACTCCCCCGCCGGAGGCGCTGGCACTACAGCGCCTCGAGCTCGTCGATCATGCTTTCGATCAGCGCCAGCCCCTTGTCCCAGAAGGCAGGGTCCGAGGCATCCAACCCGAACGGGGCCAGCAGCTCCTTGTGATGTTTGGACCCACCCGCGCGCAGCATCGCGAAATATTTGTCACGGAAATCGGCATCGCCTTCCTCGAAAACGGCGTAAAGCGCATTTACCAACCCGTCGCCAAACGCATAGGCATAGACGTAGAATGGCGAATGCACGAAATGCGGGATATAGGCCCAGAAGGTCTCGTACCCATCCGTGAAATCGAACACCGGCCCAAGGCTTTCGGCCTGCACCGACATCCACAGCGCGTTGACGTCATCCGGGGTCAGTTCGCCTGTCGCGCGGGCCGCATGCAACTTGCATTCGAAATCATAAAACGCGATCTGGCGCACGACCGTGTTGATCATATCTTCGACCTTGCCGGCCAGCAGCACCTTGCGGTCCTGCGGCGTCTTGGCATTGTCCAAAAGCTGCCGAAAGGTCAGCATCTCGCCAAAAACAGATGCCGTTTCGGCCAGCGTCAGCGGTGTGGATGACAGCAATTCGCCCTGTTCGGCGGCCAGCACCTGATGCACGCCATGCCCCAATTCATGCGCCAGCGTCATCACATCGCGCGGTTTGCCAAGGTAGTTCAGCATCACGTAAGGATGCACCGGCGTCACCGTGGGATGGGCAAAGGCACCGGGCGCCTTGCCGGGTTTTGTCGCGGCATCAATCCAGCCCTTGTCGAAAAACCGGCCTGCAATTTCGGCCATGCGCGGATCGAAACCGGCATAGGCGGTCAGCACCGTGTCGCGGGCCTCAATCCAGCCGATCACGCGGGTCTGGTCCATCGGCAAAGGCGCGTTGCGGTCCCAGACCTGCATCCGCTCCAGCCCCAGCCATTTCGCCTTTAGCGCATAGTACCGGTGCGACAGGCGCGGATAGGCCGCAACGACGGCGTTGCGCAGGGCCTCGACCACTTCGGGTTCGACATGGTTGGCCAGATGGCGCGCGGCCTGCGGGCTGGGCATCTTGCGCCAGCGGTCGTGGATTTCCTTTTCCTTGGCCAGCGTGTTGTGGACACGGGCAAAGATCTTGATGTTTTCACGGAAAACCGCTGTCAACGCATGGGTCGCAGCCTCGCGCTTGGCGCGGTCGGGGTCGGTCAAAAGGTTCAGCGTGCCTTCAAGGCCCAGCACATCGCCATCCACGACGAATTCCAGCCCCGCCATGGTTTCATCGAACAGCCGGTTCCACGCAGCAGCCCCGACGGTTGATTGGTCATGCAGGAATTTTTCCAGCTCGTCGGATAATTGATGCGGCTTCATCGCGCGCATCCGGTCGAATACGGGTTTATAGCGCGCCAGATCGGCATTGGCGGCCAAAAGACCCGCCAGATGCGCGTCGTCCAGCCGGTTGAACTCCAGCCCGTAGAACACCAAAGGCGTGGTGAAACGGGTGATCTTGTCCTGACAATCGGCCATGAACTTGGCGCGATCGCTGTCGGTGGTGATCTGGTAATAGCGCAGACCCGCAAAGGACATGATCCGCCCCGCGATCACGTCGATCTGTTCATAGCGCTGGACCGCGCGCAGCAGCCCTGCCGCATCCAGCGTGGCCAACTTGCCTTCGTAATCGGCGGCAAAGGCCGCGCATTCGGTTTCCAGCCATGCCATGTCGCGGGTGATTTCGGGGCTGTCGGGGCTGGGGTAAAGGTCGGTCAGGTCCCATTCGGGCAGATCGCCAAAAGCGTTCTTGCCAGAGGTATTGGCATCAAAGACGGGGTTCTGCATGGGGCGGCTTTCATTGCTGTTTGATCCACTACTTAGGGTGTCGCACTGGCGCAGGGAACCCTGTCAGCCGTAAAGCCGCAGCATTTCGCGCAGATCGTCGAGCGTATTGGCCTCGGCCACGGGTTTGTCCTGCCGCCAGCGCAGCATCCGCGGAAACCGCAAGGCAACACCTGACTTGTGCCGCGGGCTTGCGTTGATCCCTTCAAAGGCGATCTCGAACACATGCACCGGCGGCACCTGCCGGACGGGGCCGAATTTTTGCAATGTGTTCTTGCGCACCCAGGCGGTGATCTGGCGGAATTCGGCATCGGTCAGGCCGGAGTAGGCTTTGGTGAAGGGCACCAATCCGTCCCCGTCGCGCACCGCGAATGTGTAATCGGTGAACAGGTTCGCCCGCCGCCCGCTGCCCGATTGCGCATAGATCATCACCGCATCGATGGTCAGCGGATCGACTTTCCATTTCCACCAATCGCCTTTCTTGCGCCCTGCCAGATAGGGGCTGTCGTGGCGTTTGAGCATCAGCCCTTCGGCCCCCACATCCCGCGACTGGCTGCGTGCGGCGGCCAGATCGTCCCAGGTGCTGAACGTCACCTGCGGTGACAACAGCAGGGGCGCGCGGGTGGACACCCGCGCAACGAGCCCCGCCAAGGCAGCGCGTCTGTCTGCAAACGGCAGGTGACGGATGTCGCGCCCATCGTGTTCTAAAAGGTCATAGGCCATCAGGATCACGGGGGCCTCGGCCAGCAGTTTGCGCGGCACTATTTTCCGCCCGAGTCGTTTTTGCAAAGCGGCAAAGGGCAGGGGGGCATCACCCGCAAAGGCCAGCACCTCGCCATCGATCACGGTGCCGTCGGGCAGGGCGTCGCAAAGCTGGGCGAGTTCGGGAAAGCGGTCGGTCATCAGGTCTTCGCCGCGCGACCACAGGTAATGGCTGCCCCCGCGCAGGATGAACTGCCCCCTGATCCCGTCCCATTTGCGTTCCGCCGACCAATCGGCAGGCGGGCCAAGGGCGGCCAGATCTTCCAAGCCGTAAGCCAGATAGAACGGATAAGGGCGCGACGCGTCGGTGCCGGGATCATCCGCCTCGATCAGGCTGGCCCATGTGACATTGTCGGGCGTCCAGTTGCCCATCAGTTTATGGGTCAGCTCCGGTTCCGGCTGGCCTGTCGCCTGTGCCAGCGCGCGGGTCATCAGTTTCGCGCTGACCCCGATGCGCAAACCGCCCGTCAAGAGCTTGGTAAACAGGAACCGTTCCGCAGGCGGCAGCCGGTCCCATGCAGCGATGATGCCGGCCTTGCGCGCGTCATCATCCTGCATGCCCAAGGCGCGCAGATGTATGATCCAGTCTGTCAGGCTGGCGTCGCTGGTGGCGCGCGGCGGTGGCAGGACGAGTGCGATGGTCTCGGCCAGATCGCCGACGATGCTATAGCTTTCCTCGAACAGCCAGTCGGGCAGGCCCGCCACCTCTGCCGCCCAGAGGCGCAATTTGGCGGCCGTGATCACCCGTTTCGGTCTGCGTCCCGTGAACAGGGCGGTGGTCCAGAGTTTGTCGCTGTCAGGCGCGGTGCGGAAATAATCGGCCAGCGCCGCGACCTTGACGCTGGTCTTGGTGCTTTCGTCGAGTTGCGCGAACAGGGCGGCAAAGGCTTTCATGCCGCATCCTCGCCGCTGTCGAACCCTTCGCCCTGATAATCCGTGCTGACGGTATGGGCGTCATGGCCCTGATCGCGCAGCCATTGCTGAAAGGCGGTGGTGTAGCCATGGGTGACGAATATCTTTTCTGCCCCCGTCGCGGTGATCGCCGCGTTCAGCCCGGCCCAATCGGCATGGTCTGATACGATAAACCCCCGGTCCGCCGCCCGCCTGCGCCGCACGCCGCGCAGGGCCATCCAGCCGCTGGCAAAGGCGGTCGAGGACGGCCCGAACCGCCGCGCCCAGGGCGTGCCAAGCGCGGCAGGTGTCGCCAGCACCAAAGCGCCGGGGTGGGTTTTGCCGGTGATGGCGGCATCGGCGCGGGTCGTGGCGGGCAGGGGGATGCCGATGCCGCGCAAGACCTCGTTGGTGTTTTCCACTGCCCCGTGCGTCAAGATCGGGCCGATGTCCGTGTCGAGCAGGCGCAAGAGCCTTTGCGCCTTGCCCAAGGCATAGGCCCCAAGGATCGCGGTCTTGCCTGCAGCGGCACTTTCGGCCCACCAGCGGTTGATCTGGTCGCGCAGTACATCCTGCGGCGTCCAGTTGAAAACCGGCAGTCCGAAGGTGCATTCGCTGATGAACGCATGGCAGGGAACGGGGGCAAAGGGTTCCGACAGCCCGTCATCCACCGTTTTGTAATCGCCCGAGACGACCCAGACCTGCCCTTTGACCGCCACCCTGATCTGCGCCGATCCCGGCACATGGCCCGCAGGGTGGAAGGACACCACTGCATCCCCGATGCGCAGGGCGCTGTCATAGGCAATCGTCTGCACGGCGATATCGCCCAGCCGGTGCCGCATCACGGCGGCGGTGGTGGGGGTGGCGAGATAGCTGTCCATCCCCCAGCGCGCGTGATCGCTATGCGCGTGGGTGATCAGCGCCCGTGGCACACGGCGCCAGGGGTCGATGTAGAAATCGCCCGCGGGGCAGTAGATCCCGCTTTCGGTGAAGGTCAGCACATCCGCCATGGTGCATAGATAGGGTTTGTGACCGGTCTGCCAATGGCGGGCCAGTGTGGCGGTGGTGGGACCTGAGCCTCCGGCGGGAGTATTGTGGGAAATAAGAAGATGTGGATTGTGCCGTCAGCGGTGTGTGTCGAAATGGGCGATGGTTGTCGTGGTGACGGTGTCGCGCATTTCGGTTCGGTCCATCAGCATTTCGTGCAGGCCGCCCTTGATGTCATGCAGCACGCCGCCCGGCCAGCGCGCCATGCGGGCGCGGATCGCCGCAGGGTCCACGATGGATTCCCTGCTGCCCAGAAAGGTGATGCAGGGGATCGCGGGGGCGGGCAGGCGGGCAAGATCACGCATTTCATGCAGCGATCTGTTCAGCCAGCGCAGGGTCGGCCCGCCGAGGCCGAGGGCGGGATGCGCCGCGATCTGGCCGCGCAAGGCGGCGTAGATTTCGGCATCATTGGTCAGCATATTGCCTGCAAAGGGCTGGATCAAAGGATAGCTGGTGGCGGCTTGGCCGGGGACCAGTTTTTCGTCAAATTTGAATGACAGGCTGAGCGTTGTCAGGCTCCAGGCAAAGGCGCGCGTGGCAGGGGGCATCTGGATGCCCCACATTGGCGCGGAAAACATCACAGCCTTGACATCGAGGCCGTTCATCAGCGACCGCAGGCCGATGCAGCCCCCCATGGAATGGGCGATCAGAAAGAACGGACGCGGCAGGCCCAGCACCATGGCATGGTCCAGCAAAGCCGCCACATCGTGCTGATAATCCGCGAAATCGCCGATATGGCCGAGGTTCGTATCGCTGATCAGCCGGTCCGCCAGCCCCTGGCCGCGCCAGTCCACCGCCAGCACGCTATAGCCTTCCGCCGTCAGCGCCTGTGCCGTGATCCCGTATTTTTCGATATATTCGGTGCGGCCGGGAAAGATCAGCACGGTGCCTTTGGCACCGTCCCCCGGCCAGTGACCGGCGCGGATGCGCCTATTGTCGGGGGTGGTCAGCCAATGTGCGGCCCCGCCCGCCGGGCCGTTTGCGACATCATCGAAAAACGGGGCCGCGGGTGCCATCAGCCAAGCACGCTGGTCAGTTTCATCGCAACGCCCATATCGCCGTCCACGCTGAGCTTGCCGGTCATGAAGGCAGTTGTCGGGTTCAATTCATTGTCAAGGATCGCCTTGAACACATCCGCACTGGCGGTCAGCGTGACATCGGCGTCGTCATCGGCGGCGCGTGCGCCGGTCTGGTCGATGATGATCGCGCCTTCGTCTTCGATGACGAATTTGGCGGTCCCGTCGAACCCGTTGCCGCCCATCTTGGCGTTCAGCTGGGTGACGGCTTCGTTGATGACATCGCTCATGATTTTGATCCTTTCGTGATGAATTGCGGTGGCATGGCTCTGGCGTCCGCCGCGTGATGCGCTACATTGCTGTGTATGATGGCAGATCGTCTTGGCTTCAAATGTATCGTTGCGGCAGTTGTGCTGGCCTTTGGCGTTTCCCTGCCCGTGGTCGCACAAACCGAAAGGCTGGACCAGCTTTTCGCGGAATTGTCACAGAGTGATGAAGACGGGTCATTTAGGATCGAACAGCAGATCATCGACGAATGGAGCAAGAGCGGGTCGGCCTCTATCGATCTGCTTTTGCGGCGCGGACAGGATGCGCTGGATGATGGCGAACCCGATGTCGCGCTTGATCATTTTTCGGCGCTGGTCGATCATGCCCCCGAATTCGCCGAAGGCTATTTCCTGCGCGCCACGTCGTTTTATCTGCTTGATGAAATCGGCCCCGCCATGGCCGACCTTGAAGAGGTGCTGACCCGTAATCCGCGCCATTTCGAGGCGATGCGCGGGCTGGCGGTGATGATGGAAGAAACCGGCCGCCCCGAAGCGGCACTTGAACTTTACGACATGATCCTTCAGATCGTGCCATATTCAATGCAGGCCCGCGAAGACCGCGCGCGTTTGCACCAACAGCTGGACGGCCAGGCGATCTGACCGCCCGGCCCTGACGGGGACGAAAATGCAAGGTTCCCGGATCACGGCCGTTCTTGGGCCGACCAATACTGGCAAGACCCATTACGCGATCCAGCGGATGCTGTCGTATCGCACTGGCGTGATCGGCCTGCCGCTGCGTCTGCTCGCGCGCGAGGTTTATGACCGCATCGTCGCGATCAAGGGGCCGGGGGTCGTGGCATTGGTCACTGGCGAGGAACGGATCGTGCCGCCGCGCGCCGCCTTTTGGGTTTGCACGGTCGAGGCGATGCCCGATGGCATGGGCTGTGATTTTCTGGCTGTCGATGAAATCCAGCTTTGTGCCGATCCCGAACGCGGCCATATCTTCACCGACAGGCTGCTGCATGCGCGCGGCTTGCATGAGACCCTGTTTCTGGGGGCCGAAACCATGCGCGGCGCGATTGCGGCGCTTGTGCCGGGTGCGCAGTTCATGGTCCGCGACCGCATGTCGGAACTGACCTATACGGGATCGAAAAAGATCAGCCGGATGCCCGCAAGGTCCGCCATCGTGGGGTTTTCGGTCGATAACGTCTATGCCATCGCCGAATTGTTGCGCCGCACCAAGGGGGGCGCCGCTGTCGTCATGGGCGCGCTGTCGCCCCGCACCCGCAATGCGCAGGTCGAGATGTACCAGAACGGCGATGTCGATTTTCTGGTGGCCACCGATGCCATCGGGATGGGGCTGAACCTTGATATCAGCCATGTCGCGTTTTCATCGCTGACCAAATATGATGGCCGCCGGATGCGGCATCTGGAACCGCAGGAGCTGGCGCAGATCGCGGGCCGCGCGGGGCGTCATATCGAGAACGGCACGTTCGGCGTGACAGGCGAAGCCCCGCCGCTGGACGACGCCGTGGCCGAGGCGATCTGCAACCACCAGTTCCGCCCTGTCGCCAAATTGCAATGGCGCAACAGCCGGTTGCAGTTCGGATCGGTCAAGCGGTTGATTGGATCACTTGAAGACCGCACCGACGATCCATGGCTGACCCGCGTGCGCGAAAGCGATGATCTGGCCGCGCTGAAAACCTTGGCACAGGATGCAGAGGTCGCGGCGCGAGCCACCGACGGGCCATCGGTAAAACTGCTGTGGGATGTCTGCCGCATCCCCGATTTCCGGGGTATTTCGGCGGGCGAACATGCCGGATTGCTGACGCAGATTTATAATGATCTGCACCAGCTTGGGCATGTGTCAGCCAATTGGTTTGCTTTGCAGGTCCGCCGGATTGACCGCACCGACGGAGACATTGATACTTTGTCCAAACGGCTGGCCTATATCCGTACTTGGACCTATGTGGCCCAACGCAAAGGTTGGCTTGTTGACGATTCTCATTGGCGCGATGAAACCCGCGCTGTAGAAGACCGGTTATCGGATGCGCTGCATGGCGCATTGACGCAAAGATTTGTGGACCGGCGGACCAGCATCCTGCTTCGCCGGCTCAAACAAAAGGAGAGCCTGTTGGCCGAGGTGAATGAAAAAGGCGAAGTGACCGTCGAGGGCGAATTTGTCGGTCGTCTGGAAGGGTTCCGTTTCCGCATGGACAAGGCGGGCAGCCCCGACGAGGCGAAAACCTTGCGGCAGGCGTCCCAGCAGGCGATTGCGCCGCACCTGCATCTGCGCGCGGATCGGTTCTATAACGCGCCCGATACCGAGATTGATTTCACCGAACAGGGTGGCCTCATGTGGGGCGATCAGGCCGTGGGCAAGCTGGTGGCAGGGTCCGACCCGCTGAAACCCGGTGTGGCTGTTTTCGTCGATGACGAGGCAGGCCCCGATGTGACGGCCAAGGTCCAGCGCCGGTTGCAGCATTTCATCGACCGCAAGATCGCGGCAGGGTTCGAACCGCTGCTGGCGTTGAAAAATGACGATATCCTGACAGGGGCCGCCAAGGGGTTCGCCTACCGCATGGCCGAACATTTTGGCATCATCCCGCGTGGCGATATCGCTGACGAGGTCAAGGCGCTGGATCAGGACGCGCGGTCTGCGTTGCGTAAGCACGGCGTGCGCTTTGGCCAGTTCACGATTTTCCAGCCCCTGCTGCTGAAACCCGCGCCGACCCGCCTGCGCCTTGTGCTGTGGTCGCTGGCCCGCGATCTGCAGGAATTCCCGCAAAGCCCGCCTCCCGGTCTGGTGACGGTGCCAGCCGCAAAGGATGCCGTGCCTGGCTATTACGCGATGGCCGGTTACCGCGCCGCTGGCGACCGCGCGATCCGGATCGACATGCTGGAACGGCTGGCCGATATGCTGCGCGACAAGGACAGCCGGGCTGGGTTCGAGGCGAACCCCGACATGCTGTCGATCACCGGCATGACGCTGGATCAATTCGCCGATCTGATGGCCGGATTGGGCTATAAGGCCGAAAAGGCCGAACGGGCCAAGGTCAAGCCAGCGCGCGCCGATGTGGCGGGCGAAGTAGCTGTCGAGAGTGCTGTTGAAACACCGGATCAACCCGACGACGCAGCGACGTCACCGTCAGATGTGCCTGCCGCCACGCCGCAGGGAACGCTGGCCGATGCATCCGTCGAAACCCCCGATGCACCCGAGATGGAGGTGTTCTATACCTTCACATGGGGCGGACGGGCTGTGCGCCCGGCACGCCCCACGGGTGGTGACCGCCCGCGCGGCAATCCAAAACCCAAGGGCAAGCCCAAAGGCAAACCGGCAGCACAGGCGACCAAGCCTGACAGCTATCAGGCTAAGCCGCGCTATGAAAAACCGATTGATCCCGATAATCCGTTTGCGGCGGCCTTGGTGGGGTTCAAAAAGGCTTGACCGAAGCGCCGCGGCCCACGATCCGGCTGGACAAATGGCTCTGGCATGCGCGGTTTTTCAAATCGCGCAGTATTGCCTCGGGTGTGGTGACAGGGGGCAAAGTGCGGGTGGGTGGCAATCCGGTCAGCAAACCTGCCCGCGCCGTGGGGCCGGGCGATGTGCTGACCTTTGTGCAGGCCGATGTCGCGCGGGTGATCCGGATCCTTGATTGCGGAACACGGCGTGGCCCCGCGCCCGAGGCACAGGCGCTTTACGAAGACCTGACACCGGCGACGGTGTCTGCCCCCCAGACCCCCGGCAGCGACCGCAAGGGACGCCCCACCAAAAAGGACCGGCGGGATATGATGACGCAGCGCGGGATGGATGACCCTTTCACGCTTGAATGACCGCGCGATCCGATTTAGCAAATCGGCAAAGAATTACGGATGACCCCATGACCTATATCGTCAATGACAATTGTATCGCCTGCAAATACACCGACTGTGTCGAGGTATGTCCGGTAGATTGTTTCTACGAGGGCGAGAACATGCTGGTGATCCACCCCGATGAATGTATCGACTGCGGCGTCTGCGAACCCGAATGCCCAGCCGACGCGATCCGCCCCGACACCGAACCCGACATGGAAAAATGGGTCGAGTTCAACCGCAAATATTCGGAAATGTGGCCGGTCATCATCACCAAGAAAGACCCGCTGCCCAGCGCCGAAGAGATGGATGGCAAGCCCGGCAAGCTGGACCTGTTTTCCGAAGCTCCCGGCGAAGGCGGCTAAGGCAAACGCCTGATTTCAGATGCGTTTGGCATCATGCGCGCGGACGCTTCCGAAGCGTGCGTTTTTGTGGTATGATTCCCGCAATGACGCAAATGATGTGATCCCGCCCATACGTCTGAACCCGCCGGTGACGCTTGTTGCCGACGGTTTTTTGTCGCCTGGCCTGCCGGATTGCCATGAAAGGACAATCATGACCAAGAAGAAAAGCGAATTCAGCCCCGACCAGTTTGTCGTCTATCCGGCGCATGGCGTGGGCAAGATCGTTTCTGTTGAAACGCAGGAAGTTGCGGGCTTTGAGCTCGAAATGTTCGTGATCGCCTTTGAAAAGGACAAGATGACCCTGCGTGTGCCGACGCATAAGGCAACCGATGTGGGTATGCGCGCGTTGGCGACGCCTGACGTGGTCAACCATGCGCTGAAAACCCTGCGCGGCAAGGCCAAGGTCAAAAAGGCCATGTGGTCCCGCCGGGCGCAGGAATACGAGCAAAAGATCAATTCAGGTGACCTGATCGCCATCGCCGAAGTCGTGCGCGACCTGCACCGTCAGGACGACCAGCGCGAGCAAAGCTATTCCGAGCGTCAGCTTTACGAGGCCGCGCTTGAACGCCTGACCCGCGAGTTTGCCGCCGTTGCAGGCGATGACGAGAATGCGGCAGCCGCGCAGATCGGGTCTGTTCTGGTCGGCCGCGCAGCCTGATCGTCTGCGAAATAATGAAAAAGCCGCGCCAACCAGCGCGGCTTTTTGCGTTTCACAACGCCCGCCAGCCGATATCCGACCGGTAAAACCCGCCGGGCCAGTCCACGCCGTGCGCCATCGCATAGGCCTGTTCATGCGCCTCGGCCAGTGATGCACCGCGCGCGGTGATGTTCAGCACCCGCCCGCCATGTGCCTGATACTGGCCCTCGACCCGTTTTGTCCCTGCGTGGAATACCATGTGGAAACTATCCGCAGGCTGGCTGTCCAGCCCGCCGATCACGCTGCCCTTGGCGTAATCGCCCGGATAGCCGTTGGCGGCCATCACGATGGTTAACGCATGGTCATCGGCCCAGTTCACGCTGATCTCGTGCAGGCGCTGCTCGGCGCAGGCTTGCAGCAGGTCCAGCACCTGACCGCCAAGGCGCATCATCAGCACCTGACATTCGGGGTCGCCGAAGCGCACGTTATATTCCACCAGCCGTGGCTGGCCGTTCTGGATCATCAGCCCGCAGAACAGCACGCCTTGGAACGGGGTGCCGCGGCGCGCCATTTCATCCATTGTGGGCTGGATGATCTCGTGCAGCGCCTTTTGCGTGACCTCATCGGTCATCACGGGGGCGGGCGAATAGGCACCCATGCCGCCCGTGTTTGGCCCTTGGTCGCCGTCAAAGGCGCGTTTGTGGTCTTGTGCGGTGCCGACAGGCAGGATGGTTTTACCATCGCAAAGCACAAAGAACGATGCTTCTTCGCCTTCCATGAATTCCTCGATCACGACGGCGGTGCCCGCAGGGCCGAAACTGCCGTCGAACATATGATCAAGGGCCGCCAGTGCCTTGTCCACTGTCATGGCGACAGTGACACCCTTGCCAGCGGCCAGACCGTCAGCCTTGATCACGATGGGCGCGCCTTGCGCCTGCACATAGGCGCGCGCGGGGGCCGCTTCGGTGAAACGGGCATAACCGGCAGTGGGCGCGCCTGCCGCATCGCAGATCGCCTTGGTAAAGGATTTCGATGCCTCCAGCTGGGCTGCGGCCTGCGACGGGCCAAAGACCAGCGTGCCGGTGCGGCGCAGCCGGTCCGCGACACCGGCAGCCAGCGGGCCTTCGGGGCCGATGATGACGAAATCAATGGTGTTTTCTTCGACGAAATTGGCGACGGCATCACCATCAAGGATATTGAGATCGGCACAATCCGCGATCTGCGCGATCCCCGCATTGCCCGGTGCCACGATCAACCGGTCGCATTTGGGGTTCTGCTTGATCGCCCAAGCCAGACTATGTTCGCGTCCGCCGCTGCCCAGAATAAGGATGTTCATGGCCGTCTCTCCGCCTTTGAAAACTTGGGGCGGTCTTAGTCAGGGACGGGGCAGATCACAAGGCCGGGCTTGGCCTTTGGCTGGGACCACTTTAGGGTGCGACCCAAAGCGCACAGGATCACCCCGATGATGGATTTGTTCGAAGACGGCCCCACCGACAAAAGCGCCGATAACACGCCCGAATTTTCTGTGTCCGAGATTTCGGGCGCGGTCAAAAAAACCATCGAAGGCGGCTTTGCCCATATTCGCGTGCGCGGCGAATTGGGGCGCATCTCGCGCCCGTCTTCGGGGCATATCTATCTGGATCTGAAAGACGACCGGTCGGTGCTGTCGGGCATCATCTGGAAAGGCCGCACCACGGCCCTGACCCACCGGCCAGAGGAGGGGATGGAGGTCATCGCCACCGGCAAGCTAACCACTTTTCCGGGCCAGTCGAAATACCAGATGATCATCGAAGACATCCAGCCCGCCGGTGCCGGTGCCTTGATGGCGATGCTGGAAAAACGCCGCGTGATGCTGGCGGGCGAAGGGTTGTTTGATGCGGCGCGCAAGAAACCGCTGCCCTATCTACCCGAGATCATCGGCGTGGTCACATCGCCATCGGGGGCCGTGATCCGCGACATCCTGCACCGGCTGCGCGACCGTTTTCCGCGCAAGGTGCTGGTCTGGCCGGTCGCCGTGCAAGGGCAGAAATGCGCAGCCGAGGTCGCCGCAGCCATCGACGGGTTCAACCGCCTGACGCCGGGGGGGGCCTTGCCGCGCCCCGATCTGATTATCGTGGCGCGTGGCGGCGGATCGCTAGAGGATCTTTGGGGGTTTAACGAGGAAATCGTCGTGCGGGCGGCCGCCGCATCCGACATTCCGCTGATTTCCGCCGTGGGCCATGAAACCGACACCACGCTGATCGATTTTGCTGCCGATATACGCGCGCCCACGCCAACGGCGGCGGCGGAACTGGCCGTGCCGGTGCGGATCGAACTCCTCGCTTTCGTCGACCAGCAAGGCGCGCGGCTGGTGCGCGCGCTGTCCAACGGCGTGCAGACCCGCCGCCAGCGGCTGCGCGATCTGGCGCGCGCCTTGCCGCAGGTGGACACGCTGGTGGATGGGCCACGCCAGCGGCTGGATTACCTGTCCGACCGCCTACCTGCGGCCCTGCGGCAGGCGGCGGCGCAAAAGCGGCTGCAACTGTCGGACGCCGCCCTGCGCCCCGCAATCCTGCAACGCCGACTGGCCGAGGATCGCAGGCGGCTGGCGGCATTGGCAGACCGCCTCGCCCCCGCCTTGCAGCGCCGGACCCGCGATGCGGCGCTGACGCTGGACCGGGCAGGGCGTGGATTGCGCCCGGATCTGCTGCAAGCGCGGCTGGACCGGCAGGCCGAACGGCTGGGCAGCGTGCTTGCGCGCCTGTCTGACCGCGCGACGCGCCAACAGGCGGAACGGACAGCAAGGCTGGCCGCGCTTGACCGGCTGCGCGAAACCTTGGGCTATATGGAAACACTCAAACGCGGCTATGCGGTGGTGCGGACGGGCGATGTGCTGGTCACCGATACAGTGGCTGCGGCCAAGGCCGATCATCTGGAAATCCAGTTCGCCGATGGGCGGATCACCGTGCAGTCAGGACGATAGATCGTTGCAGATCAGCGGTTCGTCGGCATCGGTTTCATAGATGACAGTGCCATCGGGGACATTGGTGAAGTCGGCCCGCATCACACCATCCTCAAGATAGGTGGCCCAGCATTTGGGTTCGGGGTCGTCGTCATAAAGAAAGCAGATGTCGCCTTTGCTTTCATACCAGACCCCGTACATGCAGGTCCCGTCAAAGGCCGACCACATGACACGGCGGCCGGTCAGATAGGCCTCGATCCCGTAGGCGGGGTTGGTGTCGGTGCGAAAGGTGATCGTGCGGCCTGTGACATGGGCGTCGAACTGGTCGCCTGTCATTCTGTCCTGTGCTGTGGCGGGCGTGGCCAGCAGCAAAAGCAAGCAAACATTGCGCAGCGCGCCAGCTGCCGACCAATGTATCCGTGATCGGCATCCATGCAGATGATCTGGGCGCAGGGCTGGGGGCGCGAGGCGGGTCATATACGTTGATTAGCACGGCGGCCGCGCGCGATGAAGCGAAACCGCAAGGCTGCGTGCTTTGGCCCTTGGGGCGTCGCTTTTGCGTGGTTCACGGGGGTGGCGCGGGCTATGCTGCGCCAAAATAGGGGAATGCGGGCATGGCCAAGGACAACCAAGACGGCATCTGGAAATCTGGCAAAGGCAAAGGGCGACATACCACCAAGGGGCGCCAGTTGGATGATGGCGCCTTGGCGGATATCCTTGCGCTGCTGGGCGACCGGCCGCGCCGCCGCGATCTGCTGATCGAGTTTCTGCATCTGGTGCAGGATGCCTATGGCCATCTGTCCGCCGCCCATCTGCGCGCCTTGGCCGAGGAAATGCGCCTGTCACAGGCCGAGGTCTACGAGGTCGCCACCTTTTACGCCCATTTCGACGTGGTCAAGGAAGGCGAAACACCGCCCCCCGCCCTGACGATCCGGGTTTGCGACAGCCTGTCCTGCGAACTGGCCGGTGCGCAGGCGTTGAAAGCGGCGTTGGAAGACGGGCTTGACCCCGCGCAGGTCCGTGTCCTGCGCGCGCCCTGCATGGGGCGCTGTGATACCGCGCCTGTGCTGGAAATCGGGCACAACCATATCGACCATGCCACCCCAGCAAAGGTGCAGGCAGCGATTGCGGCGCATGACACCCATGCGCATCTGCCCGATTACCAGACATTGGCGTCCTATTGCGCCGATGGCGGCTATGCCGTGCTAGACCGCTTGCGCGCGGATGGCGATTGGCAGGCGGTGCAGGACAAGGTGCTGGCCTCTGGCCTGCGCGGATTGGGCGGTGCGGGCTTTCCGTCGGGCCGCAAATGGGGTTTCGTGCGCGCCCATGCCGGCCCCCGCTATCTGGCTGTGAACGGGGATGAAGGCGAACCCGGCACGTTCAAGGACCGCTATTATCTGGAACGCACGCCGCATGTGTTTCTGGAAGGGATGCTGATCGCCGCCTGGGCGGTCGAGGCGCAGACCTGTTTCATCTACATGCGCGACGAATATCCCGCCGTGCTGGACATCCTGCGCCGCGAAATTGTGGCACTGGAACAGGCAGGGATCGTTGCCCCCGGTTACATCGACCTGCGGCGCGGCGCGGGCGCCTATATCTGCGGCGAGGAATCCGCGATGATCGAAAGCATCGAAGGCAAGCGCGGCATCCCCCGCCACCGCCCGCCCTTTGTGGCTGAGGTCGGCATCTTTGGCCGCCCGACGCTGGTGCATAATGTCGAAACCCTGCTTTGGGTGGCGCGGGTCTGCCGCGAGGGGCCGGATATCCTGAGCAGCGTGGAAAAGAACGGGCGCAAGGGGCTGCGGTCCTATTCGGTGTCAGGGCGGGTGGCGCAGCCCGGCATGTATGTGCTGCCCGCAGGATCGACGATCACCGATGTGATCGCCGCGGCGGGCGGGATGGCGGCGGGCCATGTGTTCAAAGCCTATCAGCCGGGCGGGCCGTCATCAGGGCTGTTGCCTGCGACGATGGATGACATCCCGCTGGATTTCGACACATTGCAGCCGCATGACACGTTCATCGGGTCAGCCGCCGTTGTCGTGCTGTCGCAGCAGGACCGCGCGCGCGATGCCGCGCTGAACATGCTGCGGTTCTTCGAGGATGAAAGTTGCGGACAATGCACGCCCTGCCGTGTCGGGTGCCAGAAAGCGGTGCAGCTGATGCAGGCCCCGCAATGGGACCGTGCCTTGCTGGGCGATCTGTGTACCGCGATGGCGGATGCATCGATCTGCGGGCTGGGGCAGGCGGCCCCCAATCCGATCCGGCTGGTGATGCGCCATTTCAGCGACGAGATCTGAGGCTGCCTGCGGCTTTGCCGCAGTTGCGGCGCTCCGCGCGGGGATATTTATGCTCGGAAGATGGGGGCGCGTGGTCTTTTCAATTCCGGGCGGAATGGCTAGGTCTTTGCGCAGAAGTCATGAAAGGCTGTTCCGATGGCGTTCTTCAGCAAGCTCAAAGAGAGGATGTTCAAATCCTCGGCCAAGATCGACGCGGGGTTGGATGCGATTGTCGCAGAGCCCGCGCCGAAACCCGGCCTGATCGGCAGGCTGTTTGCGGATACCGAGGTCCAGCGCCGCGCGCTTGACGATGCCATGCTTGAAGAGCTCGAAGATCTGCTGATCGCCGCCGATATGGGGGTTGAGACCGCGCAGCGCGTGATCGCCAATATCGCCGAAGGGCATCTGGGCAAGCGTGTCTCGGTCGAGGAGGTCAAGCGCCTGCTGATGGCCGAGGTGGTGCGGATCATGGAACCTGTGGCGCGCCCTTTGCCGATCTATGCCAAGACGCCGCAGGTCGTGCTGGTTGTCGGCGTCAACGGATCGGGCAAGACGACGACGATCGGTAAGCTGGCCAGCCAGTTCCGTGCAGCGGGCAAGAATGTGGTGATCGCGGCGGGCGATACGTTCCGCGCCGCCGCAGTTGAGCAATTGCAGGTCTGGGGGCAGCGCGCGGGCGTGCCTGTGCTGACAGCGCCCGAAGGGTCGGACCCGGCCAGCCTGGCCTATGATGCGATGACCAAGGCGCAGGCGGATGGCGCCGATCTATTGATGATCGACACCGCCGGGCGGCTGCAAAACCGCGCAGATTTGATGGAAGAGTTGTCCAAGATCGTCCGCGTGATCCGCAAGAAAGACCCGGATGCGCCGCATAACGTGCTGTTGGTACTGGATGCCACGACAGGGCAGAACGCGGTGCAGCAGGTCAAGGTGTTTCAGGAACTGGCGGCCGTGTCGGGGCTGGTGATGACCAAGCTGGATGGCACCGCCAAAGGCGGTGTGCTGGTGTCGCTGGCCGACAGGTTTGGCCTGCCGATCCATGCCATCGGCGTGGGGGAACAGATCGATGATCTGGCGCCGTTCGACCCCGAGGAATTCGCCGCAGCCCTTGTCGGTCTGGACCTTTAGGCAGCGTTGGACCACCTTGCCGCCTATCTGATCGCCGTCGCCGGCACGCCCGAAGGCGCGCGGCTGGCCACGATCCTCGCATTGGTGTCGGCGCTGGCCCATGCGGTGTTCGGGGCCTTGCAGAAAGGCCGGCACGACCCGTGGCTGACGCGGGGCGCGATTGATTTCTGGCTGGTGGTGTTTTCGGCCCCTGTCGCGCTGTTTGTCGTGCCTTGGCCAAATGCGCCCACGGCGCTGATCCTTGTGGGGGCGGTCGGCATCCATTTCGCCTATAAGGTCGCGATGGCGCGCGCCTATGAAAAGGCGGCCTTTACCGTGGTTTACCCTGTGGTGCGCGGCACCGGGCCGCTGGTCACGGTGATCGCGGCATCGGTGTTTTTCGGGGAACATTTCACGGGAATGCAATGGGTCGGTGTAGGGTTCCTGTCGGGGGGTATCCTGCTGTTGGCGCTGCGCAATCTGCGCGAGGAACGGCTTGATCCCGCCGCGCTGCGCGCAGGGCTGGCCTGGGCGCTGGCGGGCGGGTTGCTGGTCGCGGTCTATACGACCTATGACGCTTACGGCATCCGGCAGGCACCGGACCCTTTCACCTTTCTGGCGTGGTTTTTCTTTGTCACAGCGCTGGATTTCCCGCTGCTGGCCTTGCGCCGCTACAGGCGGATGGACAAGCCGCCGGTACTGGCCCCGCTGATGTGGCGCGGGGTGATCGGGGCGCTGGTGGCCTGGGTCAGTTTCGGGGGCGTGATGCTGGCCACCATGGTCGGCAAGGTCGGCGAGGCGGCTGTGCTGCGCGAGACATCCACCGTTTTTGCCGCCTTGATCGGCTGGTTCATCCTGCACGAAAAGGTGGGGCCGCGCCGGTTGATCCTGATGACATTGGTTGCCTTGGGCGCTGTGATCGTGGAAATGGGAGGCTGAAGGAGATACGCATGACCAAAACCATCAACCCGATCCTGAAACAGGTGCTGGAACTGGGGCCGACGCTTGCGTTTTTCCTGATCTATCTGCGGATCAAGGATGAGACTTATACTTTTGCCGGCACCGATTATTCGGGGTTCATCGTCGCCGCGCTGGTTTTCGTGCCGATCCTGCTGGTGGCGATGGCGATCCTGTGGGTGCTGACCGGCAAGTTGAGCCGGATGCAGGTGTTCACGGCCTTCATGGTGATCTTTTTCGGCGGGCTGACGGCGTATTTCAACGACGAGCGTTTTTTCAAAATGAAAACCACCATCGTTTACGGCGCGATGGCAGCGCTTTTGGGTATCGGGCTGTTGCGCGGGCAAAGCTATCTGCAATTCGTGATGGAAGAATTCCTGCCGATGCAGCGCGCAGGATGGATGATTTTCACCAGACGGCTGGCCTTTATCTTTGCCGTACTGGCCGTTGCCAATGAAGTACTCTGGCGTACCCAATCGACCGAAACATGGGTCAAGCTGGAAACATTCGCCTTTCCGGTCGTGCTGTTCGTGTTCTTGTGGGTCCAGATCATCGGCTTGCAGAAATACCTGATCGAAGACCCGCAGCAATCGCGTGACTGATGCCACCCATTGACGCGGGCGATGCCGCAGCTTATTCCCAAGCCCGTGGTGATTTGTTTCCGGATTGCAGGCCACGTTAAACATTCTGCTAAATAGGGTGCGGGATTTTCAACCCCGATACCTTTGCCGGTGTCGGGGTTTTTTGATGCGCCACGCGCGCGAGGGCAGATGATGAGTGACTGGAACAAACGCACCAAGGCGGTGCATCACGGCATCCGGCGCAGCCAGTATGGCGAGGTTAGCGAAGCCATCTTTATGACGCAGGGTTTCGTCTATGACAGCGCCGAAGCCGCCGAGGCGCGGTTCATCAAGGCGGGTCCGGATGAATTCATCTATGCCCGCTATGGCAATCCGACCGTCGCCATGTTCGAAGACCGCATCGCCGCATTGGAAGGCACCGAGGATGGCTTTGCCACCGCGTCCGGCATGGCGGCTGTGCATGGCGCGCTTGCCGCGATGCTCAAGGCCGGTGATCACGTTGTCTCGGCGCGCGCGCTGTTCGGATCATGCCTGTATATCCTGCAAGAGGTGCTGACCCGTTTCGGGGTGCAGGTGACATTCGTTGACGGCACTGATCTCGCCGCATGGCAGGCGGCGATCCGGCCCGATACCAAGGTTGTGTTTTTCGAAAGCATTTCCAACCCCACGCTGGAAGTCGTCGATATCAAGGCGGTTGCCGATCTGGCCCATGCCCATGGCGCGACGGTGATCGTGGATAACGTGTTTTCGACGCCGGTATTTTCGGATGCGGTGGCGTTGGGCGCGGATGTGATCATCTATTCCGCGACCAAACATATCGACGGGCAGGGGCGGGCCTTGGGCGGGGTGATCCTTGGGACGCGCGATTTCATCCGCGGCACGGTCGAACCTTTTATGAAACATACTGGCGGGTCGATGTCGCCGTTCACCGCATGGCTGATGCTCAAGGGGCTGGAAACCATGGATTTGCGCGTGCGCGCACAGGCGGCCAGCGCGCAGCATATCGCGCAGGCACTGGTGGCGGATGGCACGCTGCGGGTGATCTATCCGGGTCTGCCCGATCATCCGCAACATGCGCTGACACTGGCGCAGATGGGGTCGGGCGGCACCGTGATGGCGATTGATGCAGGCAGCAAGGATGCGGCATTTGCGCTGCTCAACCGGTTGGAAATATTCACTATTTCCAACAATTTGGGTGATGCAAAATCAATCGTCACCCATCCTGCGACGACAACGCATCAGCGGCTGGATGCGGCGACCAAGCTGGAACTGGGAATCACGCCGGGGTTGATCCGTTGCAGCATCGGTCTGGAAGATGCTGATGATCTGTTGGCCGATCTGCGCGCGGCAATCGGGTAATACCGCGAACAAAGCTGGCATAGTGCGGGCATTTCCGGCAGGCTTGCGGTGCGACCCACCGCTGGGATGGGCGTGGCTTTTTGCGGCAAAGGTGATGTCGGAATGTCTGACCTTCGTGCCGATTTGTTACAATTCTGCCGCAGCATGTCTGGACATGCGCCGCAGCCGCGCCATCTTCGCAAGGCGGAAGCACCACAAGAGGGTCTCGATATGAATATCCACGCACGCGACATGGATCGCCAGCCCACGCGGTCCGATGCCGAGGCCGCACTTGCGCTTTTGCGCCGCTGGGCCGGTGATGTCACCCCCGAAGAAGTGGCGACGCTGGACCCTTTGGTGTCGCGTCTGATCCCCGGACAGGAAGTGTCGAACTACCCCGCCCTTGCCCGCGCTTACCCCGAGGATTTCGCGGTGGACGAGGCCTATAAGGCGTCGATGCCCGATCTGCAGAACGGGCCGTCCAGCCTGATCCGTGGCGCCAAGCAGCAAATCCAGCATGTCGGGATTTCCAACTTTCGCCTGCCCATAAGGTTCCGCACCCGCGACAATGGCGATCTGACGCTGGAAACATCGGTCACTGGCACCGTGTCGCTGGAGGCGGAAAAGAAAGGTATCAACATGTCCCGCATCATGCGGACATTTTACAAACATGCCGAGGAAACATTCAGCTTTGAAGTGATCGAACGCGCGCTGGATGCCTATAAATCCGACCTCGACAGTTTCGATGCGCGTATCCAGATGCGGTTCAGCTTTCCGATGAAGGTGCAAAGCCTGCGGTCGGGGCTACAAGGCTATCAATATTATAACATCGCGCTGGAACTGGTCGAAAGTGCCGGTGTGCGCAAAAAAATCGTGCATCTGGATTATGTTTACTCATCCACCTGTCCCTGTTCGCTGGAATTGTCCGAACATGCCCGCCAGTTCCGCGGGCAATTGGCGACACCTCATTCGCAACGGTCCGTCGCGCGGATTTCGGTGCTGGTCGAAGACGGGCCGATTCTGTGGTTCGAAGATCTGATCGAACGGGCCCGTGCCGCCGTGCCGACCGAAACCCAGGTGATGGTCAAGCGCGAGGATGAGCAAGCCTTTGCCGAGCTGAACGCCGCTAATCCGATTTTTGTCGAAGATGCAGCGCGTCTGTTCACCGAACAATTGCAGCTGGAACCGCGCGTGTCCGATTTCCGCGTGATCGCCAGCCATCAGGAAAGCCTGCACAGCCATGACGCCGTGTCGGTCCTGACCGAGGGGGCGACTTTTGCCACCGAAAGCCTTGACCCGCGATTGTTCGCCTCGCTGTTTCACGTTGGTTAACGCGCGTAGGGTGGGTCTTGACCCACCTTACAACCAGCCCTTGAAGCCCCCCGCGCCCGCGCATAGTGTCGGGCGAATTGATGAAGTCGGACATCCGTCCAGCAAAGAGGCATGAACATGCAAGATCCCGTACAAACCTATATGAACCTTGTTCCCATGGTCGTGGAACAGACCGCGCGTGGCGAACGTGCCTATGACATCTTTTCGCGCCTGCTGAAGGAACGGATCATCTTTCTGAACGGCCCTGTGCATGACGGGATGAGCCAGCTGGTCGTCGCCCAATTGCTGCATCTGGAATCGGAAAACCCGAAAAAAGAGATCAGCATGTATATCAACAGCCCCGGTGGCGTGGTGACATCCGGCCTGTCGATCTATGACACGATGCAATATATCAAACCCAAGGTCAGCACGCTGGTCATCGGGCAGGCCGCGTCCATGGGGTCGCTGTTGCTGACCGCAGGCCACCCCGGTATGCGGTTTTCGCTGCCCAACAGCCGCGTCATGGTGCATCAGCCATCGGGTGGCTATCAGGGGCAGGCGACGGATATCATGATCCATGCCGCCGAGACCCAGAAGCTCAAGACACGGTTGAACGAGATCTACGTCAAACACACCGGCCAGCCGCTGAAAAAGGTCGAAACCGCCCTTGAGCGCGACAATTTCATGTCGCCCGAAGAAGCCAAGGAATGGGGCCTGATCGACGAGATCGTGGTCAACCGCGAAAAATCATCCGAGTGATCCGACGTCATTCACCACAGTGAAAAAGTGACCCTGAAACTGGTCATTTTGACATTGTAGACCTTGGCGGGCTGTCCTAGTGTCGATACAGGGCAGCCCGTTCATGTTTTACGGGCCACAGGCCGAGAGGGTTGATATGGCGACGACGACCGGAAATGACAGCAAGAACACGCTTTACTGCAGCTTTTGCGGCAAAAGCCAGCATGAGGTCCGCAAGCTGATCGCCGGTCCGACTGTGTTCATTTGCGATGAATGTGTCGAACTCTGCATGGATATCATCCGCGAGGAAACCAAGGCATCCGGCCTGAAATCCGGCGAAGGCGTGCCAACACCCTCCGACATCTGCGCTGTCCTTGACGATTATGTGATCGGGCAGGTCCATGCCAAGCGGGTGCTGTCCGTGGCCGTGCATAACCACTACAAGCGCCTGAACCACGCCGACAAATCCGATATCGAATTGGCAAAATCCAATATCATGCTGATCGGGCCGACCGGTTGTGGCAAGACATTGCTGGCGCAAACGCTGGCGCGGATTCTGGACGTGCCGTTCACCATGGCCGATGCCACCACCCTGACCGAGGCAGGGTATGTCGGTGAAGACGTCGAAAACATCATCCTGAAATTGTTGCAGGCGTCCGAATATAACGTCGAACGCGCGCAGCGTGGCATCGTCTATATCGACGAGGTCGACAAGATTACCCGCAAGTCCGACAACCCCAGCATCACCCGCGATGTATCGGGTGAAGGCGTGCAGCAGGCCCTGCTGAAGATCATGGAAGGCACGGTTGCCTCCGTGCCGCCGCAGGGCGGGCGCAAGCATCCGCAGCAGGAATTCCTGCAGGTGGACACGACCAATATCCTGTTCATCTGTGGCGGGGCCTTTGCCGGTCTGGACAAGATCATCGCGCGTCGTAGCAAAGGGTCCGGCATGGGCTTTGGCGCTGACGTCAAGGACGTGGATGAACGCGGTATCGGCGAAGTGTTTCAGGATCTCGAACCAGAGGATTTGCTGAAATTCGGCCTGATCCCCGAATTCGTTGGCCGTTTGCCGGTGATCGCCACGCTGACCGATCTGGACGAAGACGCGCTTATCACTATTCTGACCAAGCCCAAGAACGCCTTGGTCAAGCAATACCAGCGCCTGTTCGAGCTGGAAAATACCAAGCTGACCTTTACTGATGACGCGCTGACCGCCATCGCCAAACGCGCGATCAAGCGTAAGACCGGCGCGCGCGGGTTGCGCTCGATCATGGAAGGCATCCTGCTGGACACGATGTTCGACCTGCCCGGCATGGACACCGTGACCGAGGTCGTGGTGAACGAAGAGGCGGTGACATCTGATGTGCAGCCTTTGATGATCCATGACGATGTGAAGAAGAAAGAATCCGCCACTGCGGGTTAAAACACCGCTGCCGGTGGCCCCGATTAGGGTGCCTCCGGCGGGGTTTTTCTCTTCTAAGAACATCGGACGGGGGTGCGCCTGCTGGACCTTTGGCGCGCGATAGGGCATGAAAGCCGCAGTTTACCGGAGACGCAGCATGGGCCTTGGTCATTCAATCAAACGTATCTTTACCTGGTGGGATGGTCAGACCTATGGCACCCAGCTATGGACATCGCGCAAGGGTCTGCGCGTGGGCCAAGATGCGCAGGGCAATATCTATTACCACAACGCCGACGACAGCCGCCGCTGGGTGATCTACAACGGCGAGATTGAAGGGTCGCGGGTCAGCCCCGAATGGCATGGCTGGCTGCATCACACATGGGATGAACCCCCGACAGAGGCACCTTTGCCGCGCAAGTCATGGGAAAAGCCGCATCAGCCGAACCTGACCGGCACAATGGCGGCCTATGCGCCTGCAGGGTCGATCCGTCATGTGACCCCCGCTGCGCGCAAGGATTACGACGCCTGGACCCCCGAATAGGGTGATGATGCGGCTGTCAGCCATAATGGCCTGCCTGCTGCTGGCCGCCCCCGCCCCCGCGCAAGAGATGCTGTCGGGCATCGGCGCTGACATCCGCATTCTGGACAAGCTGACCGGCGCTGTCACCGATCTGGAGGTGTCAAACGGGCAGACCGACGGTGTTGGTGCCTTGTCGGTCACGCTGGGCGATTGCCGCTATCCGGCCGACAATGTCGCCAGCGAAGGCTATGCCGCGCTGGTGGTCCATTACCGCGCTGACGTGACGCCGATCTTTGCGGGCTGGATGCTGGCGTCATCACCGGCGCTGAACGCGCTGGACCATCCGCGTTATGATGTCTGGGTTCTGCGCTGTATCACGTCGCTGGGCGCTGGCACAGCGCCCGTGAATCGCGCGGATTGACCGACCGCCGCCGCCAGGACTTTGTGATATTGCGCGCGGGTAATTTCCACTGCACCAAGGCTGGCCAGATGCGGCGTCAGGAATTGCGTGTCAAACAGGGTAAAGCCATCGCTGCGCAGGTTGTGCAGCAGATAGGCCAGCGCGACCTTTGACGCATCGGTGGCGCGGCTGAACATGCTTTCCCCGAAAAACGCAGCCCCGATGCGGATGCCATAGACGCCGCCCACCAGCTGCGTATCTTGCCAGACCTCGACCGCATGGGCATGGCCCTGGTCGTGCAGCGTGATCGACAGGTTTCGGATACTGGGGTTGATCCAGGTCTCTGCGCGGTCGGCGCAGCCATCGACGACATCGGCAAAGGCGGTGTCGAAACTGACCCGGAATGCCCCCCGCCGGATGGTGCGCGCCAAGCTGTGACTGATGTGAAACTGGTCGAGCGGGAAAATACCCCGCCGGCGTGGATCGACCCAGAAAACGTCCGGGTCGTCGCGGCTTTCGGACATGGGGAACACCGCCAGACGATAGGCTTGCAGGACAAGCGCAGGCGTCAGGGGAAGATCCGCGTTTTGCACGTCAGGACAGGTGTGTTTCCAGCCAATGTTCCAGCCAGTGGATGTTATAATCCCCCGACTGCACCGCAGGTTCGGCCAGCAGCGCATGGAACAATGGGATGGTCGTATCCACACCATCGACGATCAGTTCGCCCAAGGCGCGCCCCAGACGGGCCAGCGCCTCTGGCCGGTCGCGGCCATGCACGATCAGCTTGCCGATCAGGCTGTCGTAATAGGGCGGAATCCGGTAGCCGTCGTAAAGCGCGCTATCCATCCGCACGCCCAAGCCGCCGGGCGCGTGATATTGCGTGATCGTGCCGGGGCAGGGCGTGAAATTGGGCAGCTTTTCGGCGTTGATCCGCACCTCGATGGCATGGCCGTTGATGCGCAGATCGTCCTGCGTAAACGACATCGGCAGGCCAGAGGCCACGCGCAGCTGTTCGCGCACCAGATCGACGCCAAAGATCGCCTCGGTCACCGGATGTTCGACCTGCAGGCGCGTGTTCATCTCGATGAAATAGAATTCATCGTTCTCGAACAGGAATTCGATCGTGCCTGCGCCGATATAATTGATCGTGGCTATGGCATCGGCACAGACCTTGCCAATGCGCGCGCGCAGGGCGGGGTTGATGACGGGACCGGGGGCTTCCTCGAACACCTTTTGGTGGCGCCGTTGCAGCGAACAATCACGCTCGCCCAGATGGACGGCATTGCCCTTGCCATCGCCAAAGACCTGAATTTCGATGTGGCGCGGCGTGGTCAGGTATTTCTCGATATAGACTTCGTCATTGCCAAAGGCGGCCTTGGCTTCGGCACGTGCGCCGTGAAACGCCTTTTCCATGTCGGCGGCGGTGAGCGCCACTTTCATGCCGCGCCCGCCGCCACCGGCTGTGGCCTTGATGATCACAGGATAGCCGACTTCCTCGCCCACGCGCTGCGCGTCTTTCAGGGTCGGCACGCCGCCGTCCGATCCGGGCACGCAGGGCACGCCAAGTGCCTTCATCGTGTCCTTGGCGGTGATCTTGTCGCCCATGATGCGGATATGTTCGGCTGTGGGGCCGATAAAGGTCAGCCCGTGGTCTTCGACCGCTTGGACAAAGGCCGCGTTTTCCGACAAAAAGCCATAGCCCGGATGGATCGCCTGCGCGCCGGTGATTTCACAGGCCGAGATGATCGCGGGAAACGACAGATAGCTTTGCGCCGATGACGGGGGGCCGATGCAAATCGCCTCGTCGGCCATGCGCACATGCATGGCGTCGCTGTCGGCGGTGGAATGGACGGCAACGGATTTCACGCCCATTTCGCGGCAGGCGCGCACGACCCGCAAGGCGATTTCGCCGCGGTTCGCAATCAGGATTTTTTCAAACATCGCAGCCTCTATTCGATGATGACAAGAGGTGCGCCATATTCGACCGCGCCGCCATCTTCGACCAGAATGCGCCGCACCGTGCCTGCGCGCGGGGCGGGGATATGGTTCATCGTTTTCATCGCTTCGATGATCAGGATCGTATCGCCTTCGCGCACGGTCTGGCCGATGGTTACGAAGGGGGCGGCGGTTGGTTCGGGGGCCATATAGACCGTACCGACCATCGGCGATGTCACGGCACCCGGATGGTTGGCGGGATCAACATTTGTGCTGGCGGCGGGGGCCGCAGCGGCGGCAGGTGCGGCGGGCATCGCCGTCGCAGCGGGCGCGCTGGCCTGAACCATTGTTTGCATGTGACGGCTGACGCGCACGTTCAGGCTGTCATTTTCGCCGTAATCCCGCTTGACCTGCAATTCCGTCAGGTCGTTCTGGCGCAGCAATTCTGCCAGCGCCTGGATAAAGCTGACATCGCTATCGTGGGAGGTTTTATTGCTCATTTGTTCCTCGGCCCGTTGCCCCTGGTTCAACGCCCGCTTGTTGCGGGCTTTTCACATCCTGCCTGCTTATAGGGTAAGCGGGCCATGGTGGGAAGCGGCAGAGGCGCAAAATGCGCAACCTTGCGTCAGCGACTTACAATTTCTGCGGGCGGTCTTGCGTGGCGGGTTGCGCCATGATGTCATCATCGGGCTTGTCCGCGGGCAACATTGGCACGCCGTAGGGGCGCAGGATTCGGTCATCGGGCAGGATTTCGGCAGGGTCTTCGGCAAAGCTGCTGTCAAGCCGTGCAGCGACCGCCTGTGCCACGAAGGGGCGTTCCGGTGGTAGCGTGGCTGATCCCTGCGCCGATCTGACCGGTGCGACCAAGGTATCAGGCAACTGCCGCGGTTGCGCGGTATAGGGCATTGCAGCGGGTGCTGTCGGCGTCAGGTGTAAAGACGGGTCCATGGCGTTCATCCATCAATCGAATACTATGCTGATAGAATCCGCCCTGAAACTTACCAAGGCGTTAACGGGCCAAAGCGGAATATTTCGGATTTGAACCAATTGCGCGCGCAGGGTTGTCATCGCATCCAGTGTGCGCAGTAAATCTTGTAAAAGAAATCCTGACGTTCCAGATTGGCGCTGCCACAGCCGGACAGGACCAGATGACGATAGAACGCATGACCGGCACACGGATCCGGGAAAAACGGATGGATATAGGGCTGCGGCAGGCCAGCTTGGCGTCGGCCGTGGGCATATCGCCGTCTTATCTGAACCTAATCGAACATAACCGGCGCCGGATCGGTGGCAAGCTGCTGTCCGATCTGGCGCGTGCGCTTGGGGTCGATCCGTCCAATCTTGCGGGAGGCGCTGACCGCGACCTGCTGGACCAGTTGCACAGCGCCGCGACGCTTGCTGGTGACATGGCCGAGATCGGGCGCGCCGAAGAACTGGCCGCGCGCTTTCCGGGCTGGGCCGCGCTGATCGCGCTGCAGGCGCGCCGTTTGGCGGTGCTGGACGAACGCATCGGCGCCTTGACCGACCGCATGGCGCATGACCCGTTTCTGGAGAACGCCCTGCATGACGTGATTTCGGCGGTGACCGCGATCCGGTCAACGGCGGCGATTCTTATTAGTCAGGAACAGATCGACGCCGACTGGCAGCGCCGTTTTCACGAAAATATTCATACCGACAGCCTGCGTCTGGGTAAAAGCAGCGAAGCATTGGTCGCCTATCTGGAGGCACCTGCCGATGCGGAACAATCGCCTGACACGCCGATGGGGCAGGTTGATACTTTTCTTGCCAAGAACGGCTATCACCTGCCGATGATCGAGGCGGAAACGGCCACGCCAGATGAGGTCGTTGGACTTTCTGGGCTGACTGGGGCGGCGGCGGCCCTGTTGGCCGGGATCTGCCGGCAATATGCTGCGGATGCGCGCGCCTTGCCGATGGACGCTTTTGCGCCGGCAGCGCAGGCTTGCAATTATGACCCCGCTCTGCTGGCCACGCGATGTGGTACTGATTTCGCAACGATCCTACGGCGGTTGCCCTGCCTGCCGCCAGGCGCGGACCATCCGCCGATGGGGCTGGCGGTGTGCGATGCTGCGGGGGCTTTGCTCTATCTCAAGCGGGTGCCGGGCTTTGCAATGCCTACGGCAGGCGGGGCATGCCCGCTTTGGCCGCTGTTTGGTGCGCTGAGCCGCCCAAGCCAGCCATTGCGCGCCGAGGCGATCCTGCCAGGAGCGACCGCGTCACATCTGCTGTGCTATGCTATTGCGACGCCGCTGGCGGTTCATCACTTCGATCAGCCCCCCGTGTTGCGCAGCACGATGCTGGTGATGCCTGATATGGCCCAAGGCAGTGCGGCCCCGGTCCCTGTCGGCATAGCCTGCCGCATCTGTCCGCGCGCAGATTGCCCCAGCCGCCGCGAACCCGCAATCATCGGGACGGCAACTGCGCTTTGACAGGCCGCCTCGAAAGGGGGATAGTCCCCATCAAGGGGAGCCCGCGCGTCAGCGCGGCGAATGAAGGGGAGGCGATGAGATGGGCAAACGCGTCCTTCTGATCGAGGATGAACCGAATATCATAGAGGCGATCGGGTTTATCCTGTCGCGCGACGGCTGGACCGTGCATACCCATCAGGACGGCCAGACCGCGATGGCCAAGGTGCTGGCCCTGCCGCCGGATATGATCATCCTTGACGTGATGCTGCCCGGGCGCAGCGGGTTCGACATTTTACGCGAGTTGCGCAGCACCGATGTGACCAAGGATATCCCCGTCATGATGCTGACCGCACGCGGTCAGGACAAGGACCGCGATCTTGCGCTGCGGCTGGGTGCGAACCATTTCATGACCAAACCGTTTTCCAACAGCGATGTGCGCGATTATGTCCGCGCCATGATGGACCCATGAAACCGCCCGCCAAACCGCCCGCTAAACCGCCGGTGTTTCTGGAACGGGCCAGTTACCGGCAACGCCGGCTGGGCGATGCGGCGCGGTTTCTGCCGGTGCTGGGGGCGGTGTTGTGGGTCATCCCGCTGCTCTGGGCGACCGATGGTCCAGAGACACCGTCGAAATCCGGTATGGTCAGCTATATTTTCGTGATCTGGCTGGTCCTGATCGGGCTTGCGGCGGTGCTGTCGCGGCTGTTGCCTGATACTGACCAATCATCCGACGACATGCGGCGGTAATGGTTTCCTTCAATATCCTGATCCTTGTCGCGCTCAGCTATGTCGCTGCGCTGTTCTGGGTGGCGTTTCTGGCGGAACGGCAGGCAGCGGCGGGCAAGGCGAACTGGCTACGCTCGCCGGTGATCTATACGCTGTCATTGAGCATCTATTGCACGGCCTGGACGTTTTACGGCGCCGTCGGCTATGCCGCGCGGTCGGGGCTGGAATTCGTCACGATCTATCTGGGGCCGACGCTGGTGATGGTGGGCTGGTGGTGGATCTTGCGGCGGCTGGTGCGGATCGGGCGGTCGCAGCGGATCACCTCGATCGCTGATTTGATTTCGTCGCGCTTTGGCAAATCGCGCTGGTTGGGAGCGATTGTCACCGTGATCGCGGTTGTCGCAGCCACACCCTATATCGCGCTGCAGATCCAGTCTGTCACCTTGTCGCTGGCGGTGTTCGCACAAAGCGAAGGAGCAGCCTGGAGCGATGGCGATTTCGTGCGTGCCGCGATGTGGTTCGCCGCGGGGCTGGCGGTTTTCACCATCTTGTTTGGCACCCGCAATCTGGATGCCAATGAACGCCATCCCGGCATTGTCACTGCCATCGCGGTCGAGGCGGTGGTCAAGCTGTTCTCTCTGATCGCGGTCGGCGTTTTCGTGGTTTGGGGGCTGGGTGGCGGGCCGGTGCAGATGATGGCGCGGATCGACGCCACAGAGCTTGCGCTGTGGGAACAGGACACGCACCGCTGGTTCGGGCTGATCTTTGTGTCGGCGGCAGCGTTCATCTGCTTGCCACGGATGTTTCAGGTCATGGTCGTGGAAAACGATGACGAGGCCCAAATGCGCTTTGCCAGCTGGGCCTTTCCGGCCTATCTGCTGGCGATGAGCCTGTTCGTCGTACCCATCGCGGTTGTGGGGCTGGATCTGATGCCCGCAGGCAGCAACCCTGATCTGTTCGTCCTGACTATTCCTTTAAGTCAGGGCGCTAATGGTCTGGCGATGCTATCTTTTTTGGGCGGGTTTTCATCTGCGACATCCATGGTGATTGTGGCGACGATCGCGCTGGCGACGATGGTGTCGAACCATATCGTCGTGCCTTACTGGTTCTCTTTGCAGGGCGACCAGCGTGGGGCGATGTCGGGCGATGTGCGCCAGCTGACGCTGCTGGCGCGGCGGCTGTCGATCGCGGGGGTGCTGGCGCTGGGGTTTGTCTATTACCGGTTGTCGGGGGGCGGTACCGCGCTGGCCGCGATCGGGCTGATTTCTTTCGTGGGATCGGTGCAGGTGCTGCCCGCGCTGATCGGCGGCATTTTCTGGCGCAGTGCGACGCGGCCTGCGGCGGCAGCCGGTTTGCTGACAGGATTGGTGGTCTGGCTTTGGACGATGTTTTTGCCCAGCTTTGGCCCCGGTGCCGTGATCCCGGTAGCGGTGTTTGCCGACGGCCCGTTCGGGATCGGCTGGTTGCGTCCTGAGGCCCTGTTCGGGATCGGTGGAATCGACCCGTTGGTACACGGCATCCTGTGGTCGATGCTGCTGAACAGCACGATCTTTGTCGGGGTGTCGCTGATCACGTTTCCATCGCCGCTGGAACGGCTGCAAGGCGCGCAATTTGTCAACGTTTTTGAACACGGTACCGGTGCGCGCACATGGTCGCGCCCGGTTGCCGATGCAGAAGACCTGCTTTTGATGTCGCAACGCATCATTGGCCAGACCGAGGCGCAGCGGATGTTCGCGCGCGAAGCCGCAAGCCAGGGCATCCCGGGCCAAATGCCCAAGGCCACGCCCGATTTTGTCGCGCGGCTGGAACGCGAATTGGGCGGGTCTGTGGGGGCCGCAACCGCCCATGCCATGATCGGCCAGTTGACAGGGGGCAGCGGCGTGTCGGTCGAGGATCTGATCGCCGTGGCGGACGAGGCGGCGCAGATCCTTGAATATTCCAACCGGCTTGAGGCGAAATCCGCCGAACAAGAGGCGACGGCGCGCGCCCTGCGCGATGCCAATGCCAAGCTGACGGCGCTGTCGATCCAGAAAGACGCGTTTCTTAGCCAGATCAGCCACGAATTGCGCACGCCAATGACCTCGATCCGGTCGTTTTCGGAAATTCTGCGCGATGATGATTTGGCCATCAAGGATCGCAACCGCTATGCTGGGATCATTCTTGACGAATCGATCCGGCTGTCGCGGCTGCTGGATGATCTGCTGGATTTGTCGGTGCTGGAAAACGGGCAGGTCGTGCTGCGTCCGCAGACGGGCCCGCTGTCGGCACTGCTGGACCGCGCCATCGCGGCGGCGGGTCTGCATGAACGCAACCTGACTATCCAGCGTGACCGCGCGGCCGAGGATATCGAGATCACCGCCGATCTGGACCGGTTGGTGCAGGTGTTCATCAACCTGATCTCGAATGCCGCGAAATATTGCGATGCGAAAAAACCTGCCCTCACGATTCGCGTCAGCCGCGCCAAGGGCCAGCACCGGATCGATTTTCTGGATAATGGTATCGGGATTGCCGCGCAGAACCAGGAACTTATCTTTGAGAAATTTTCCCGCCTTGCCGACGAATCCAAGGCGGGGGGTGCAGGCCTCGGCCTTGCCATCTGCCGCGAGATCATGCACCGGCTGCAAGGCGATATCACCTATCTGCGCGGCACATCCGGCACGGCGTTCCGCGTGACCTTGCCCGTGATGTCCGCGCCGGTTGTGTCTTAGCGGAAAAGTAATCACTGCTGGATTAGTCTGACGTCAGATCCAAGGCAGGCGCATGACTGACAGCTCACATATCTCCATTCTGCGACGGATGGCGGGGCAGGCCGTTGACACGCCCCCCGTCAGCCCGCTGACCACGTCGCGCGCGGTGCGGCTGGCGCTGGTCAAGGCGGCCAGCGATGCGGGCGGGCTGGTGCTGCGGGTGGCCAGCACGGCGGATGATGTCGGGCGGCTAGATGATCTGCTGGGCGGGCTGGACACGGGGCTGATGCTGGTCGGGCTGGATCGGCGGGGCGCTTTGGCGGGCTTTGTCGCGGTGGACATGCAATTGCGCGCCGCCATGGTCGAGGTGCAGACGACAGGCCGCCTGTTGGACCAACCCGCCGATGACCGGCCTGCGACCGGCGCGGATAAGGCGCTGTGCGATCCTTTGCTGGTGGCGTTCCTGTCTGCCTTGCCCCCTGCGGTGATGGGCACCGCCTATGAAGGCTGGGTCGATGATGTGACCGTTGCTGACAGGCTGGCCGACAGCCGGTTGGCCGGTTTACTGCTGGAGGATGGCGATTACCGCGTGCTGCGGATGAATGTCGAACTTGGCACCGGCGACCGGCAGGGCGAGGTGATGTTGGTCCTGCCGGTGCAGGCCGCACCCTTGATGCCACAGGAGCAAGCGCCAGTGATGGATTGGGACATGGCCTTCACCGCAGCAGTGCAGGATGCGCCTGCGATGCTGACCGCGCGGCTGCACCAGTTCAAGATGCCGCTGGGGCGTGCGCAGGCTTTGCAGGTGGGGCAGGTGGTGCCGCTGCCCGGTTGCACCGTCAATTCGGTGCGGCTGATCGCCCCCGATGGGCGCTGCGTGGCGCAGGCCAAGCTGGGCCAATCTGCCGGACACCGCGCCGTGCGGATCGAACTGGCCCCGGGTCCGGAAATGGCTGATCTGGTCAGCACGGGGGTGTCACTGCCAGAGGTCGGATTTTCCTTTGACACAGCTGAAGAGGGCGAGATTTTGGAAGGGGTTTAGACCGGTTTGCGCTTGTTGCATCAGGCAAATATCATCACGCAACACATTGAACTTAAATGAAACATTCTTGCATTAAGAACGGAACAGGGCGTGACGCCGGATCATCCTGCGTCACGCCCTGATTTTTGCAATCTGGCGGATGGGGTCTTACCCCTTTGCCAGCATATCCAGCTGCCCGCGCATCCCGCCAAGGTCATAGCCTGCCTGCGCGGTGGCCTGAATGATCGCATCGGTTGGCATCTTGCCTGCCTGTCCCAGCGACCAGACGATCGACGACCGTGTGCCCGACGCGCAATAGGCCAGCACCGGACCTGATGACGCATCAGCCGCCGCCATCTGGCTGTCAACCATGCCCATGTTCAGCCCCTGATGGGTCACGGGGTTGAGGGTGAAGGTGATCCCCGCCGCCTCGGCCGCGGCGCGGATGGTGTCTGCCTGATGCGTGGGTGGCACTTCGGCATCGGGCCGGTTGCAGATGATCGTGGTGAAACCGGCCGCGGCGATTGCGGGGATATCCGCCACATCAATCTGGGGCGAAACCGCGTAAACGGGGGTGATGTGTCGGATATCCATGATCGTCCTCTTAAGTTGCTGGCACGGCGCGGTCGAAACGGACCCGCAGCCCCGGTGTCAGCATCATACCTGCCAACATTGCGGCCAGAAAGACAAGACCGCCTGTCCCGCCATAGCTGAGCGAGGCGAGTGCCGGGCCGGGGCATAGCCCTGCCAGACCCCAGCCTGCGCCGAACAGGGTGGACCCGATCACCAGGTTGCGCCCGATCCGTGGTTCGGGTGGCGCGGGAAAAGCGGCTGCCAGCACAGGTTTGCGCCCGATGGTGAACCGCCATGCGATGGCCATCGGAATAATCGCGCCGCCCATCACAAAGGCCAGTGTCGGGTCCCAGTCGCCGAACACATCCAGCCAGCCCTGTACCTTGGTGGTGTCGGTCATGCCCGAAATCAGCAGCCCCAGCCCGAACAGGCCGCCCGTCAGAAAAGAAACAACAGCGCGCATCAGATCACCCCCAGCACATGTTTGAACAGGACCATCGTCAGACCGCCTGCACCGATATAAAACGCGGTGGACACAATCCCCCGCAACGACAGCCGCGAAATCCCGCAGACCCCGTGGCCAGAGGTACAGCCATTGGCCAGCCGCGTGCCGATTCCCACCAGCAGACCCGCCGCGACGATGACCATCCAGTTGCTGGTCAGGTTCGTTTCCGACCCGCCGATCGCCAGCGCCGCGATGGCCGGCACAATCACCAGCCCCACGATCAGCGCCGCGCGTTCCTGCCAGTCACTGCGCCCGCTGCCATCGACCAGCCCGCCGATAATACCCGACGCACCCATGACGCGCCCATTCACCAGCAGGAAAAAAGCCCCCGCCATCCCGATCAACCCACCGCCCATCAGGCCCATGATCCAGTCTTGTTGCATTGTCTTTCCTTATGTTTTCACGATCAAAGCTGGTTGATCGGCACTTTGAAATAGCGCGCACCGTTGTCTTCGGGTTCGGGCAGGTTGCCCGCGCGCATGTTTGTTTGCAGCGATGGCAGGATCAGTCGGGGCATCCCCAGCTGCGCATCGCGCGTGGTGCGCATGGACACGAAATCTTCGATCGGTTTGCCCGCGCCGATATGGATATTCATCGCCTTTTGTTCGCCCACTGTGGTTTCCCAAGCGAATTCATCGCGGCCTGGGGCCTTGTAATCATGGCCTACGAAAATCCGCGTCTCATCGGGCAGGGCCAGGATTTTCTGGATCGAGTTATACAGATCCTCGGCCGACCCACCGGGGAAATCGCAGCGCGCAGTGCCGAAATCGGGCATGAACAACGTGTCACCGACAAAAGCCGCATCGCCGATTACATAGGTCAGGCAAGCGGGGGTATGGCCGGGCGTGTGCAGCACATCCGCGCGCAGCTGGCCGATGTGGATCGTGTCACCTTCATTGAACAACGCATCAAACTGCGATCCGTCGCGCTGGAAAGCGGTCCCTTCGTTGAATATCTTGCCGAATGTATTCTGCACGACGGTGATATTGGACCCGATCCCGATCTTGCCGCCCAGATGCTCTTGCAGATAGGGGGCGGCAGACAGATGATCGGCATGCACATGGCTTTCGAGGATCCAGGCGACATTCAGCCCCTGGTCCTTGACCCAGGCAATAATCGCATCGGCCGATGTCGTGTCGGTGCGGCCTGCGGCGGGATCGTAATCCAGAACGCTGTCAACAATCGCGCAAGTGTTGCCCTGTGGCTCGCGCACCACGTAGGAAATCGTGTTGGTGGCTTCATCGAAGAAGGCTTTGACTTCAGGTTTCATGTTGATTCTCCTTTGTGGCTATAGAATAAGAGTTTCTGAAAACATTTCAATGTTGAAATGTGTAAAAAATGCCTGTAGGGTGACGATATGAGTCAAGCAACCGATTTCCAACTGGACCCGATGGACGCCGCAGCGAACGAAGCGGCAGACCTGCTCAAGGCGTTATCCAACCCGGGGCGCCTGCGCATTTTATGCGCATTGGTGCCGGGTGAAATGGCGGTGGGCGATCTGGAAACCGCCCTTGGGGCCAGCCAGTCCTATGTGTCCGGCCAGTTGCTGCGCCTGCGCAACGAAGGTCTGGTGTCGTGCACGCGTGACGGGCGCAGCATCCGTTATCAATTGGCGGACCCGCGCGTGCGCCCGCTTTTGGAACGAATCTACGAGATTTTCTGCCCCGCAGTATAGCGTGCAAGCTCGGCACGGGCGACCTGTCTGCGGTGTACCGCATCGGGGCCGTCGGCCAGCCGCAGGGTGCGCAGATGGGTCCATTGTCGCGCCAGCGGTGTATCCTGCGACACGCCTGCAGCCCCGAACATCTGCACCGCCATATCGGTGATCTTCAGCGCGACAGCGGGGGCCACGACCTTGATCTGGCTGATCCACGGGGCGGCGGCGCGTTTGTCGCCCTGATCCATCATCCACGCAGCCTTGAGGCACAGCAGCCGCGCCTGTTCGATTTCCATCCGCGCGGTGGCGATCAGGTCGTAATTTTCGCCCAGTTCAGCCAAAGGTTTGCCAAAAGCGGCGCGGCTGACCGACCGTTCGCACATCAGCGCCAGCGCCTTTTCGGCCTGTCCGATCGCGCGCATGCAATGATGGATACGCCCTGGGCCAAGCCGGCCTTGCGCGATCTCAAAACCGCGCCCTTCACCCAGCAGCAGATGGTCGGCAGGTACGCGGACATTGTCATAGCGAAAATGCATATGGCCGTGGGGTGCGTCGTCGTGGCCGTAAACCTCCATCGCGCGCAATTTGACGATGCCGGCTGTGTCGGCAGGCACCACGATCATGGAATGGCGTTGATGCTTGGGCGCGTCATTGCTGGTGCGGACCATGACGATATGCACCGCACAGCGCGGATCACCGGCACCAGTGGCCCACCATTTCTGGCCGTTCAGCACATAATCATCGCCGTCCCGCACACAGGTCATGGCGATATTGGTGGCGTCCGAGCTTGCCACATCGGGTTCGGTCATCAGATAGGCCGACCGGATGTCGCCCGCCATCAGGGGTTTCAGCCAGTGGGTTTTCATTGCATCCGTGCCGTAGCGCGCGAAAACTTCCATATTGCCGGTGTCGGGCGCGTTGCAGTTGAACACTTCGGCGGCCAGATGGCTTTTGCCCATCTCCTCGGCCAGATAGGCATATTCGACGGTATTGAGGCTGGGGCCATCGCGGAATGTGTCCCAGAAATTCCACAGGCCAAGATCGCGCGCGCGGGCCTTTAACCCTTCGAGAATCGCGGTCTGGCGCGGGGTGAATTGCCAGCGGTCGCCAATATCGACCTGCGACAGAAATTCGGCATCCAGCGGCGCGATTTCATCTGTGATCATCGCCTTGACGGCGGCAAGCACGGGTTTCAGCCGCGCGGTCTGTCCAAGGTCCATGGTGATCCTCCCCTACGTCATGGTGCATTCGTTGGCGGCAGTGTCAATCAACGGCTTGCGCTACTTGGCGTCACATGGCCCTATCAGCCTATGATCGACGCGGCGAAAGATATCGGCATGTCCCTTGCCACGCTGGACGGCACCCTGTCGGGGGTCGTGCCGGGGTTTGCGGGTGTGCAAAAGGTCAGCAAATTTGGCACTGGCCAATCCAACCCGACCTATCTGATTACTGCGGCCAGCGGGCGCTATGTGCTGCGCAGCAAACCGCCCGGCGATTTGCTGCCCTCTGCCCATGCGGTTGATCGTGAATTCCGCGTGATGCAGGCACTGGCGGGCAGTGGCGTGCCGGTGCCGCGCGTGCTGCATCTGGCCGATGCGGCCACATCGCCCAGCGGACGCGCGTTTTTTGTGATGGAATATCTGGACGGGCGCATTTTCTGGGATCCGGCCTTGCCTGAAGTGGCACAGGACGCGCGGGCCGCGATCTATGACGCGATGAACGTGGCCCTTGCGGGTTTGCATGATGTCGATACCGCCGCTGTGGGCCTATCGGATTTCGGCAAGCCCGGCAATTATTTTGCCCGCCAGCTGGACCGCTGGGGGCGGCAATATCTGGCCAGTGTCGCCGCACCGACGCCAGATATGGCGCGGATCATGGCATGGCTGGAACAGGCAATGCCGCCCGATGACCGGCAGGTGGCGCTGGTGCATGGTGACTGGCGGCTCGACAACATGATCTTTGCGCGGGACAAGCCGGAGATCTTGGGCGTGCTGGATTGGGAATTGTCCACGCTGGGCCATCCTTTGGCCGATCTTGCCTATCAATGCATGCAATGGCGGTTGCCAAATGACGGGCGGATGCGGGGCTTGGGCGGGATTGACCGCGCGGCCCACGGCCTGCCGACCGAGGCAGAATATGTCGCGGCCTATTGTGCGCGGCGCGGGCTGCCCATGATCGACAATTGGGCGTTCTATCTGGTGTTTGCGTTCTTTCGGCTGGCCGCGATCCTTGCGGGGGTTGGCGCACGGGCCGACAGCGGCAATGCGTCCAACCCCGATCAGGCGCGCGCTTACGGCCAGGCGGTGCCGGTTCTTGCCACGCTGGCCTTGCGGGTGACCCGTGACGGGCCTTAGCCCAGCATGATCCCGACGGCGACCGTCATCAGACCCAGCACCGACACGAACAAGGCCCCCAGATTGACCGGCAGCACCTTGGCCAGACGGGCGCGCATATCCGAATCCGACAGGTTTGCCCGTTTGGCGCGCGTGACCATGACCACGCTATAGCCGATCCCGATCAGGCCGATGACCGACATGGCCGCACCGATCCAGACAACGATTTCCATGACGCACCTCTTTTGTTTGACTTGCCCTAGCGCGCAGGGCGGTGCCGCGCAAGGGTTGCGGGTCCACAGGCCAGCGGCTAGGAAACCGCAACCCCGCGAGGAGAGCGCCATGAACGATTCCGTCATCGACACGACTTCATCTGTTGCCGCCGAAGAGCTGCGACAGTTCATCGAACGGTTCGAACGGCTGGAAGCCGAGAAAAAAGACATCGCCGATGCCCAGAAAGAGGTGATGGCCGAAGCCAAAGGGCGCGGCTACGACACTAAGGTCCTGCGCAAGATCATCGCCATCCGCAAGCGTGACGCCAATGATCTGGCCGAGGAAGAAGCGGTGATGGATCTTTACATGTCCGCGCTGGGCATGTCCTGACCGGTCAGCGGAACGGCAACACCAGATCGACGCCCGACATCGCGTCGATCACGTCAAGGTCGCGTTCATAAAGCGCTGTCAGATGGGCCACGCTGGCGGCATCCAGTTCGGGCAGGTCGATGTCCTGTTCGACCGCGTCAGGGCGCGCGTGTTCGGCCCAGATCGCGGCGATCATGTCATGCCTGTCGGTGTCACTGTCAAACGGCGCCTTGGCAAGACTATCCGACAGGATCGCCATCCCTTCGGCGTCCAGAACGGCAGCCAGCAGGTCGGTGCCGCCGGTGATCGGGCTTTGCGCGTCGATCCCTGACAGGCGGCGGATCAGCTGGTCCCAGATTAGCGGCGAATCCTCGTTGCACCAGACCGTCAGCGGCGTATCGGGCGCGGCTTGCTTGATCCGGCGGATCACATCTGACCAGCGGATGTCTTCGGGTTCCAGCAGGCCAAGATTCGCGTCAATGCTGGTCTGTTCGACCCGGCGCAGCGTGTCCTGTAGGAAACCCGCCGGATTGCGGATCGCCAGAAACAGGCTGATCTCGTCATCGGGGAACAGGCGGTGCAGGCCGCGGGTCTTGGTTTCCGCCTGCGGATAGAACACGCCATGTTCATAAATCCGCTGCGGTACGCAAAGAAAGTTCTCGTTGCTCAGGACCAATCGTCGCAGATCCTCGGTATCGGTAATGGAATCGAGCAGAATATCGCGCGTGTCAGGGTGCAGATCGTTACCGGCCAGCCCTTGGATCGCCTCGCGGATCAGGCTGCGGTACTTGCCGGGGCCGGGCACGACAATGCCCTGCTGCGACAGCATCTGAGCATTCTTGAGAATCGATTTCAGCAAACGGTCCTCGTCGGTGCAATGCGCGCCGATATGAAAAGCAATCTGCATAGGCGGTCCCCAGATTTTTGTTCTGCTTTACAGTATCAGGCGCATTCTGGACAGCCAAACCGGTTTCGACTAAGCCGGTTTCATGTCCGATCAAATAAGTCAGATTTCCTTGCCCCGTCCAAAACGACGCCGGATCGACCCTTGGTCTGTCGGGGCCTTGGTGATTGCCGCCATGGTGATGATGCCGATCCTTGCGGTGGTCTGGTTCGCGCTGACACCGACCGAAAACATCTGGCCGCATCTGATCAGCACGACGCTGCCGCGCTATCTGTCCAACACTTTCGTGTTGATGCTCAGCGTGGGTATGATCACGGCGGTGGTGGGGACGGGTACGGCCTGGCTGGTGGTGATGTACCGCTTTCCCGGGCGCGCGGTGCTGCAATGGGCCTTGCTGATGCCGCTGGCGGTGCCGGCCTATGTGGGCGCCTATGCGCTGGTGGATTTTCTGGAATATGCAGGCCCGGTGCAGACCGCGCTGCGCGACGCCTTTGGCTGGACCAGCCCGCGGGATTACTGGTTCCCCGCGATCCGCACCCGCGAGGCGGCGATCGTGGTGCTGAGCGCGGCGCTTTATCCTTATGTCTATCTGCTGGCCCGCGCGGCGTTTCGTGAACAATCGGGCGCGGCCTTCGAGGTGGCGCGCGCGTTGGGGGCAGGGGCTTGTGGCCGGTTCCTGCGGGTGGGCCTGCCGCTGGCGCGCCCCGCCATCGCCGCCGCTGTCGCCATCGTGATGATGGAAACCGTCAATGATTACGGCACGGTGGATTATTTCGCGGTGCAGACCCTGACGACAGGCATCTTTTCGGTCTGGCTTCAGGCGGGCAATCTGGGCGGTGCAGCGCAGTTGGCCAGCACGATGCTGGCGGTGATCGTGATCCTTGTGCTGGCTGAAAAGCTCAGCCGCCGCAAGATCCGGTTTTTCGGGTCGGCCCGTGGGGCGCGCCCGGTCGCACCGGAACCATTGGCGGGCTGGCGGGCGTGGACCGCCACCGCGCTATGCCTGTTTCCGGTGCTGATGGGCTTCGTGCTGCCTTTGTCGGTGATCACGAGCCATGCGCTGAACGCCGATATGTGGCTGGCCCCGGGGCTGCGCCGCGCGGTCCTGCATACGGTCACGGTTGGCGGGATCGCAGCGGTGCTGACCGTCGTGGGCGGCGTGTTCATGGTTTACGGCGTGCGGATGTCACGGCACCGGCTGCCCGCGCTGCTGATGCCGGTGACGGCCATCGGCTATGCCGCGCCCGGTGCGGTTCTGGGGCTGGGAATCCTGGTACCGCTGGCCGCCTTTGACAACCGGCTGGCTGATGGGATCGTGGCAGCGGGGTTCAGCGACCCTGGCCTGATATTCACCGGATCGGCGGCGGCCCTTGTGCTGGCCTATGTCGTGCGGTTCTTCGCGATTGCCCAAGGGGCGGCTGACGCGGCCTTGGGGCGGGTATCACCCAGCCTGCCGATGGCGGCACGGTCACTGGGGCGGACGGCAGGCGGGACGCTGCGTGCCGTGCATCTGCCGCTGGTGCGCGCCTCGCTTGGGTCGGCGCTGCTGCTGGTGTTTGTGGATATCGTCAAGGAACTGCCCGCAACCTTGCTGTTGCGGCCTTTCAACTATGAAACACTGGCCACACGGGTCCACGCAAAAGCGGTGTTGGAGAACCTCTCAGAGGCCGCACCCGCCGCCTTGATGATCACGCTCGTGGGGCTGGCAGCGGTGATCCTGCTGGCGCGCGCCAACCGTTAAATCGACCGCGCGCATATTTTGCGAGATTCCGCCAAATCGGCATTGCCAGAGAGCATTTGTCCCTGCTATACGCCCGCCACCGGGGCATGCCCCGGACCAGTGCCCCTATAGCTCAGCTGGTAGAGCAACTGATTTGTAATCAGTAGGTCCGCGGTTCGAGTCCGTGTGGGGGCACCATTAAAATCAAGCACTTAGCTAGCGACTGAACTTTAAGTGATTTGCATTTGTAGACACATAGTAGACATTTAGCCGCTTGTTTTATTTGCGATGTTTGCTGAGGCCTGTGCTTCTAAGGGTGCCGGGGCAGGGGCCAAGGGGGGGGCCTCGGATAGTAATATACAGCTCTTGCCAGAAATTAGCTTTTGAAAATTGTCATTTGTGCTGAAGTGGTACACTGCTCAGGCGAGCAGGCCAGATATCATGGTTTGATGGTGCGACTATCGTCGCAGTCAGACCGAATACATTGTTGCCGCTGGACGACTGTCTCTGCGCTCTTCAACCATCGTGCCCTCATTTGACGCGTTCCTGTCTGGTTGAGTTCACCCGCTGTTTACGCACTCCGCAACACGTATGTTCTTCAACATTTAGTAAAACCACACCAATCATAGTAACGATAACAAGCGGATTTTTAGAATAAAAGAGATGCAAAACAATGACATGGTTGTCTTGAACGCATTGTTTGGTGTGGGACACCCATTGTTTGTAGCTGCCTACCCCCGCATGAGCCATTGGGGGGTGTATGTATTATATGTACTTGGTCTCTGCCAATAAGTTGGCGCTGAGAGCTGTTAAGTACTTTTTGAGGTCAAAGGTACCATGTTTACTATATTCTCATTTGTCTTGATTATGCCATGTCCATAGTAATGCGTGTAGCTCGTGGTAATTGAAATACGTTTCGACAAGCGCTCATGCGCAAGGCTTCTAGCGTTAGCTTGGTCAGATAGGCATGTTACTGAGTTGCTCCCCGCTAACTATGATAGTATGAATAGACCACATGGCCGCCTATGGCTGATAGCTTGGTCATGGTGTCACTAATGGGTTGTTTGTTGATATTTTCAGTGTGGTCCGGCGACCTAACTAGAGATGGCAGACACCGTTTAGGATCAAAGTCCTTGTGAAGTAGTCAGATTCAAGCAAATTTAGCCGCATACCGCACGCTGCTTGAGGATTGCCGAAATATGACACGCCCAACATCAAGCCTTGTCGTAACGGTGTTAGTAGCGACGTGCATCGCTGATGCAGCTTCAGCCGTCAACAGAGCCTGCCGTGCCAATCCCGAACGCTGTACCGCATCAGAGTTATGCTCAAGCGAATTACTTGGCGAATTTGGTCAGTTAAGTTTTTCTTACCCAAAGCATGCTCAGTATGCGAGAAACCTAGGCCTTAGTTGTGTCCCAAAAATACAAAAACCAACAATACCTATCGCTGTTAACCGTCTGCGGGAAGGTTTTATAGGTTTAACTCCCGATGATAGAACTCGCATACAGACAACCTTAAAAGACCTAGGTCACTATAATTCTCCAATTGATGGCCTCTATGGACGAGCAACCTCAGCCGCACTTACTGAATATAACAATCAATACCTAAACGGCTCGGACCTCACGAACTCCAATTATGTGAGACTACTGATGTTTACAATTCTATCGGTGGAAACTGGGGAGCTTGCGCCATTGGTGGCTAATGAAGCAGATGCCCAAGACGACGACGTCCGTGAAGCAGCCTCTGGAAGTGGCTTTGCGGTCTCGTCCGATGGCTATGTCATCACCAACAATCACGTCATAGAAGGCTGCCAAGAAGTTGCTGTTTATGACGGTGGTATAGCTGTCCCAGTGACAGTCATCACATATGACCTACAAAACGATCTGGCCCTTCTGAAAGGTGATTTCACACCACAGAATGTGTTTGCGTTGAGTGGCGATCAACCAGAACTCCTGCAAGACATCTATGTCGCGGGTTACCCTTTCGGCAATGAAGTCAGTTCTTCCATCAAGGTGACAAAGGGTATCATCAGTTCTTTGGCTGGGATCGGGAACAATTTCTCGAACGTCCAGATTGATGCAGCCTTGCAAGTTGGGAACAGTGGAGGGCCAATCCTTGATGAGCTGGGAAATATAGTAGGTGTTGCCGTGTCGAAGCTGGATGCAAAATACATGTATGACAACTTCGGCTCTATCCCTGAGAACACAAACTTTGGGATCAAGTCGAGTGTTGTCAGAAGTATTTTGGATAGTAACGGGGTTTCTAGCCTACCCCCGAACAGAAGTGAAATCACGAGATCAGAACTTGGAGCGATGATCACGGGTGGCACTTACTACGTGTCATGTATGATGACCTTAGCTCAGATTGAGCTGCTAATTACGGAGAAGGTCATGTTCGAGAATCTGCGTTGAATTTGAACAGCAACGCTCAACTCTCTTGATGTGGCAAACTGAAAATGCCTAATACCTCTGCTTGCTTGGAATAACCCCACGCACCCCACCTTTAGGGTCAGCGACATCACCTTCACGTCTTGGGATCAAGTGAACATGTACATGGAAGACCGTCTGACCTGCTGAGGCTCCTGCGTTGATGCCCACATTGAAGCCTGTGACCGTATTATCTTGAACTAGGATCGACTGCCGCCGCTTATGTAGCATTGCTTCGATGGCGTTGCGTTCAGGCTGATAAAGGTTAAAATGATCAGCTACGTGTCGCTTGGGGATGTCCCGGCTTTCCGCCAGGTTACTGACATCCAACCAGTAACGTAAGTTGGTCGGTGGCGTCGGACGAGCATCTCGGGCTTCGGAGCTTGACGCCGGATGGTAGCCATCATCCTTGATCGAAGGGTAATCCCCCCCGAAAGTAAGGGGCTGCATAAGTAGAATTTTCTCGGCAAGATGAACGAGGAGATTTTGAATGAAGACAAGCAGATACACAGAGGCT
>Ga0222648_1000032_pt1 | contig 81661 bp, 76 predicted proteins | sample AntAcemetagen335_FD_181021 | JGI IMG/M metagenome (GOLD analysis project Ga0222648, IMG submission 181021) | Saline water microbial communities from Ace Lake, Antarctica - #335 | ecosystem: Environmental > Aquatic > Non-marine Saline and Alkaline > Saline | place: Antarctica: Ace Lake... | reverse complement strand
CTTAACCGGCGATTAACTTTGCTGGGTGAGGGTCTTGACGGAACTGGCAAGGATTGCAGCATGATGTCGTTGATTCTCTTGACGGTCACCGTTCTGGCGGTTGTCGTCGGACTTGGATCGCAATGGCACATAACCGCGCGCGCGGCGGCGGTTGATCCAGAGCCTGTGATGGCGTCGTCAGGGCCGGTGTTCCTGTTTCATGGCGACAAGTTGATCGACACGACGCTGGATGCCCAGCAGATGATCGCACCGTTCAGCCTGATGCCCGAACGCGCGGCGATGATTCATATCCTTGATCCCGAATTCCCCGGTCTGGCCGCGTATCTTGACGCCACCGAACAAAATCCGTGCAGGATCGCGCATCGTCAGTACGAGACCATGTGGATCGACGTGGACTGGCCGCTTGGCCAGCTGCGCGTGGCCGTCTGCGGCGCGTTGCCTGCCGATCCGGCTGGTGCGCCGGTCCCCTTCGCAACCAGCCAGCAGGCGGGCGAACTGGCCATGCTGCGCGATGTGGTGCGGCATACGCCACAATTGATCTGGCGCACAGATGCCGGCGGCAAGGTGACATGGTCCAATCAGGCCCATGCCGATTTCTGGGCAAAGCGGGACGTGAAGTACTGCGATATCAAAGCGCAAACCTTGGTGTCAGAGGCAGGAGCAAGCAGCACATGCCGGATCGCCTTTCCAGCGGCTGGCAATGATGCCGATCAATGGTTCGACGTGTTGTCGGTGCCGCAAGAGCAATCGACGTTACATTTCGCCACCGATGCAAGCGCGGCCGCCCGCGCGGACCAGGACCGGCAGACCTTTGTCCAGACCATGGGCAAGACCTTTGCCGAACTGTCCATCGGGCTGGCGATTTTCGACAAACAGCGCCGGTTGGTGACATTCAACCCCGCGCTGCTGGATATGACACGGCTGGGGTTCGAGTTTCTGAGCACGCGTCCGGCAATCGACACCGTGCTGGACCGATTGCGCGAAACCCGCATGCTGCCCGAACCCAAGGATTACGCATCCTGGCGAGACCAGTTCACCGCGGTTGAAGCTGCCGCCAAGAACGGCACCTACCGCGAAATATGGAACCTGCCTGACGGCCAGGCCTTTCGCGTGACGGGCCGGCCGCATCCCGATGGTGCCTTTGCCTTTCTGTTCGAGGATATCACCGCCGATCTGTCCCTGACCCGCAGGTTCCGGTCGGACATAGAAACTGGTCAGTCCGTGCTGGACGCCCTGTCAGACGGGATCGCGGTGTTCACGGTGGCGGGCACGCTGGTGATGTATAACCGCGCCTATGCATCGCTGTGGGGGATGACGGCAGATCCGGGGTTGGAACATCGCGCCGCATCATCCGAAATCGCCCGATGGCATGCCTATTGCGCGCCGACGACAGACTGGACTGATTTGCACCATTTCATCCACCAAGCTGGGCCACGCGAACCCTGGTCCGATGATGCGCTGCTGGCGGATGGACGGATGCTGCGCTGTCAGGCGATACCGATTACAGGCGGCATGACGATGGTGCGTTTTACGCTGGCCCCGCGCAACCTGCCGGTTTTGCGCAAACTGACCCAGTCCGATCCCGCGATCCGCGCGCTGAAACGCTGATTTGGACTTGCAGGCGGTGGCACAGACCATAGAGTCCGTCCATGACCACCACAGCCCGCCAGATAAGCCTTGCCGATGAAGCGGCGACCAATCGTTTTGCCGCAGCGATGGCCGCATTGTTGCGCCCCGGTGATACGATCCTGTTGCAGGGTCCTATCGGTGCGGGAAAATCCGCCTTTGCGCGCGGCGTCATCCGCGCCCGCCTGAACCGGATGGAGGAAGTACCATCCCCCACCTTCACGCTGGTCCAGACCTATGACGCGCCAGACGGCGATATCTGGCATTGCGATCTGTATCGCCTGACCGACCCGTCCGAAGTGCTGGAACTTGGTCTGGATGATGCGTTCCAGACCGCGATCTGCCTGATCGAATGGCCTGACAGGCTGGGGCCTGATACGCCACAAGATGCGCTGACACTGACCTTTGTAGCACGCGCGACGGATCATGTTGTGACCTTTGATGCACCGCCCGCATGGCAGGACCGCCTGACAGGTCTGCATGTCTGACCGCGACCTTGCCATCACCGGTTTTCTGTCACGTACAGCGCATGAACGCTGGACACGGCAGATCATCGCGGCCGATGCGTCCAGCCGGCGCTATCTGCGGCTGACCGACGGGACCAAGACCGTGATCTTGATGGACGCACCACCCGAGACGGGCGAAAATATTGCGCCGTTTGTCGAGATTGCGCATTGTCTGGCCCGTGCTGGGCTGCACCCGCCCGCGATACTCGCGCAGGACAGGCAGGCGGGGTTGCTGCTCTTGTCTGACCTTGGCCGCGACAGCGTGGCAAAATGGCTGGACCAACACCCGACCGAGGCGCTGCCGGTCTATCGCGCCAGCACCGATGTGCTGATCCATCTGGTCAAGCTGCCACCACCTGCGCTGACGCGGCTGACGCCGCAGGTTGCGGGAGAGATGGTGGCGATCACCGGCACCCATTACGCCCAGCGCCCCCTGCCCGACCTTGTTGCCGCCGTGACCCGCGCGATGGCGGCACTTGCCCCCACCCCCGACACATTGGCGCTGCGCGATTACCATGCGGAAAACTTGGTCTGGCGGCCTGATCTGGATGGGCTGGCACGGGTTGGCCTGCTGGATTTTCAGGACGCCTTTGTCGCGCCATTGGGCTATGATCTGGCGTCGCTGCTGCGTGACGCAAGGCGGGATGTACCGGATGATATCTGCGCCGCGATGGTCGCGCATTTCATGGCAGCGACCGGCGCAGGCGCGGAATTCCCCGCACAACTGGCCTGTCTGGGCGCGCAGCGGAACCTGCGAATCCTGGGCGTCTTTGCGCGGCTAGCGACCGAGATGGGCAAGACCCGCTATATCCCGATGATCCCGCGTGTCTGGGCGCAGTTGCAAAAAGACCTCGCACATCCTGCGCTATCCAATCTGCGCGACGTGGTGGCTGACTTGCTGCCGCCACCGGATGCAGCCGTGCTAGCACGGTTGCAACGATGAAGTTTCCTGTGCTTTTGTTCGCGGCGGGGTTGGGGACCCGCATGGGCGATCTGGTCAAGGACCGGCCCAAGCCGCTGGTACAGGTCGCAGGCAAGCCCTTGATCGACCATGCGCTGGCGCTGACGGAGGTGCCAGAGGTCGGCACAAGGGTCGTCAACCTGCACTACCATGCACCCATGCTGCGGACCCATCTGGCCGGGCGGGATGTTCTGTTTTCCGACGAAACCGACCTTTTGCGCGAAACCGGCGGTGGCTTGCGTCATGCGCTGCCACTCTTGGGCACAGGGCCGGTGATCACGATGAACAGTGATGCTGTCTGGCGCGGGCCAAACCCGATTGCGCAACTAACCGCCGCCTGGCGCGACGGGATGGAGGCGCTGTTGCTGATCGTCCCGCGCGACCGCGTCCACGGGCATAAAGGCGCGGGCGATTTCACCCGCGACGCGGATGGCCGCCTGCACCGCGCGCCAGACGCGATTTATACCGGCGTGCAGATCATCCGCACAGAAACACTGGCCGATGTGGCGCAGGACGCCTTTTCACTGAACCTGATCTGGGACGCCATGGCCGCGCGCGGCGGGCTTTATGGCGTGGTTTATGATGGCCAATGGTGCGATGTGGGGCAACCATCCAGTATTCCACTGGCAGAGGCGATGCTACATGTTTGACCCAAGCCCCAGCCCGCGCATTTTCGGCGAACCATGCGGCGTCGATTACGCCAAAGGCCTTGTCGCAGGGCTGGTGGCGCGTGCGCAGCATATGCCGCCCGAGGATTTCGCGCGGGTCGAAATCTACGTCAACACCGCCCGCATGCAGCGGCGTATCCGCGCAATGTTCGATGACGGGCCTGCGCTGCTGTTGCCGCGCATCCGGTTGGTGACGGACCTTGCCCGCGACCCGATATCAAAGGACGTGCCCCCCGCCGTGGCCCCCTTGCACCGTCGGTTGGAACTGTCGCAACTGGTGGCCCAACTGCTGGAAAGCGAACCCGATCTGGCCCCGCGTGCGGCGCTTTATGATCTGTCCGACAGTCTGGCCAGCTTGATGGATGAAATGCAGGGTGAAGGCGTCAGCCCCGATGCCATTGCTAAACTTGATGTCAGCGACCAGTCGGGTCATTGGGCGCGCGCGCAGAAATTCCTGACGATTATCGCACAGTTTTTCGATACTACCACCCAGCCCGATACAGAGGCCCGCCAAAGGCTGGTGATCGAAACACTGGCCGCGCGCTGGGCGGACGCGCCCCCCGATCACCCGGTGATCGTGGCGGGGTCTACCGGTTCGCGCGGGGCGACGGCGCTGTTCATGCAGGCGGTGGCGAAACTGCCGCAAGGGGCGATCGTGCTGCCGGGCTATGACACCGACCTGCCCGATACCGTCTGGTCCGCGATGGATGACGGGCTGACGCATGAGGATCATCCGCAATACCGGTTCAAACGGCTGATGGACCTGATCGGTTTCGCGCCTGCCGCTGTGGCGCGCTGGTCCGACCTTGCGCCACAGCGCCCCGCGCGCAACCGGCTGGTGTCGCTGTCGCTACGGCCTGCACCCGTCACCAGCCAATGGTTGCAAGAGGGCCCCGACCTTGGCTGTCTGATCGCCGCGACCGAAGGGCTGACCTTGCTCGAGGCCACATCGCCGCGCGCCGAGGCAGAGGCCATCGCGCTGCGCCTGCGCCAAGCGGTAGATGAAGGGATCACCGCCGCGCTAATCTCGCCCGACCGGATGCTGACACGGCAGGTGACCGCCGCCTTGGACCGGTGGGACATCAAGCCCGATGACAGCGCTGGTGTGCCCTTGCAACTGTCGCCACCGGGGCGGTTGTTGCGGCACGTCGCGGACCTGTTCGGCACGCAGCTGACAGGCGAGGCTTTGCTGATATTGCTCAAGCATCCCCTGTGCCATTCCAGCAATAACGACCGCGGTGATCACCTGCGCCACACGCATGATCTGGAACTGCAGTTGCGCCGACATGGGCCGCCGTTCCCGACAGCCGACACGCTGTTAAAATGGGCAGGCGCGCGCGCGGATCGCCAGCCTTGGGCGCAATGGGTGGCAGAGCTGGTCACGGGCCTTGATACCGTGGGCGACAAACATCTGACCGACCATTTGGACGCGCATCTGACGCTGGCGGAATCGTTTTGCGCCGGTCCCGCCCTGTCCGGTGCCGGTGGTTTGTGGGCCGAGGCGGCAGGCCGCGAGGCACAGCGCATCTGCACCGACCTGCGCACCTATGCCGATGCCGGTGGCGTCATGTCGCCCCGCGATTATGCGGCTTTGTTTGGCAAGATTCTGTCGGCCGGTGTCGTGCGCGACCGCGATGCAGGCCATCCGCAAATCCTGATCTGGGGCACGCTCGAGGCGCGGGTGCAAGGCGCAGATCTGACCATCCTTGGCGGCATGAACGACGGCGTCTGGCCAGAAGCACCTGCCCCCGACCCCTGGCTGAACCGGATGATGCGGGCGCAGGCCGGGCTGTTGCTGCCAGAACGCCGTGTGGGGCTGTCGGCGCATGATTACCAGCAGGCGGTGGCAGGGCGCGAGGTCTGGATTACCCGCGCCAAACGGTCGTCAGACGCGGAAACCATCCCATCACGCTGGGTCAACCGGCTGACGAACCTGTTGGGCGGCTTGCCTGACCAGAACGGGCCAGAGGCCTTGCGCCAAATGCAGGCGCGCGGTGCGGCGTGGCTGGCGATGGCGGCAAAACTGTCCGCCCCCGTGGCTGATGTCGCAAAAGTGAAACGCCCGGCCCCCTGCCCGCCTGTTGCGGCACGGCCCGACCAGTTTTCCGTCACCCAGATCAAGACGCTGATCCGCGACCCCTATGCGATCTATGCACGCAAGGTGCTACGGCTGGACCCGCTTGATCCGCTGACGCCCAGCGCCGATGCCCCGCTGCGCGGGGTGATTATCCACAAGATTCTGGAAGAGTTCATCAGACATCAACATGCCCCCGACGATCTGGATACCTTGCTTGCTATCGCCGCGCGGCATTTCGCCGAAAAATGCCCATGGCCCACGCATCGCGCGCAATGGATGGCACGCTTTGCGCTGGCCGCGGATGCATTCTGCAAGGCCGAGGTAGGCCGACATGCCCTGTCAGACACACGTCTGGTCGAACAAGAAGGCAAGCTTGTGATCCCCGGCGTTGAGGTCACGCTGACCTGCAAGGCCGACCGGATCGACCTGACGCCAGACGGCACAGCGATCCTGTATGATTACAAGACCGGCACGATGCCAACCAAACCGCAGCAAGAAAAGTTCGACAAGCAATTGCTGCTAGAGGTGGCGATGGTCGAAAATGGCGGATTTGAAGATGTGGGTCCGGTGCAGGTCACGGATGCGCAATTTATCGGCATAAAACCTGATGCGAAAACCGTTCCCGCCCCGATGAAAGACAGCCCCACAGATACAACCATGGCAGGCATGATCGCACTTTTGCAACATTGGAAACAGGCTGACAGCGGCTATACCGCCCGTTATGCGCTGTTTTCCAAGAATGATCTGGGCAGCTATGACCACCTGTCCCGCTTTGGCGAATGGGACAGCAGCGATCCGGCGCAACCACAGGTGCTGACATGATCCGCGATGATGCGACCCAGCGGCAGGTCGATGCCGCCAACCCGCAGATATCCACATGGCTGGCGGCCAATGCGGGGTCCGGCAAGACCCGCGTGTTGACCGACCGCGTCGCGCGTTTGCTGCTAGAGGATGTGTCGCCGCAGAATATCCTGTGCCTGACCTATACCAAGGCCGCCGCCGCCGAGATGCAGAACCGCCTGTTCAAGCGGCTGGGTGACTGGGCGATGATGCAGGACGATGCTTTGCGCGCCAATCTGCGCCAGCTGGGCGTGGACCGCGCGATTGACGCCGACCAATTACGCGCCGCGCGCACCCTGTTCGCGCGCGCCATCGAAACGCCGGGTGGTTTGAAAATCCAGACGATCCACTCGTTCTGCGCCGGTGTTCTGCGCCGTTTCCCGCTGGAGGCCGGGGTCAGCCCACAGTTTCGGGAAATGGAAGATCGCGCCGCGCAACTGTTGCGCGCCGATGTGATGGACCAGTTGGTGCAGAGCGAGGCATCAGGTGTCGTCCATGGGATGCTGCATCATTTCAGCGGCGATAATCTGGCCAAACTGACCGCCGAGGTCGCGCGCCACAAGGATGCGTTTCTGCAGGATACGGGCCGCGCTGACATCTGCCGGACGCTCGACCTTGATCCGGCGATGACAGTGCAAACGCTGGTTTTGCGGGTGCTGGATGCCGATGCCATCGCCGCCATCCGCCAGCTGCAGCAGATCTGTGCCACCGGCAGCGTCACGGACCAAAAGGCCGCTGAAAAGCTGCGCACTGTCGCTGCCGATAGCATAGCACGACTGTCGGACCTGCAACTTCTGGAAGGTGTGTTTTTGTTCGGGGACAGTGCAAAAGATCCCTTTGGCCCCAAGATCGGTAGCTTTCCGACCAAAGCCCTGCGCGAAGCCCACCCCGAATTGATCGCGGATATCGACATCATGATGGAACTGGTCGCAGGCGCGCGTCAGGATCGGATGGCGCTTGCTGCCTTGGACCGGACCCTTGCGCTATATGCCTTTGGCCGCGCTTTCGTGCCCACCTACGAGGCACGCAAGCTGGCCATGGGGGCGCTGGATTTCGACGATCTGATCAGCAAGGCACGCGCGCTTTTGACCGATCCGGCAGTGGCGCAATGGGTTTTGTTCCGGCTGGATGGCGGCATCGACCATGTGCTGGTGGACGAAGCCCAGGACACCAGCCCCGCGCAATGGGATGTGGTCGAAACGCTGACGCAGGAATTTGCCACCGGCGAAGGGTCGCGGCCCAACCGCGAACGCACGGTCTTCATCGTCGGTGACAAGAAACAATCGATCTATTCGTTCCAAGGAGCCGATCCCGCCGCCTTTGACAAGATGAAGGCGCATTTTCGCGCAGCGCACAAAGCGATCGGCAAACCTTTCGAGGCGACATCGCTTGACCATTCGTTCCGGTCGTCGCAGGCGATCCTGTCAGTCGTTGATGCCACGTTCACCGGCGATCAGGCGGCGGGAATGGATGACGCCCTGACTCATATCGCGTTCAAGGACCGGATGCCCGGGCGCGTCGATCTGTGGCCCGTGATCGAAGCCGCCAAGACCGAGGATCACCGCCCCTGGTATCAACCCGTCGATCAGCCGGGCGAGGCCGACCATCATGTGCAGATGGCCCAGCGCATTGCGGACCAGATCAGTCATATGATCGCGCATGAAACCATACCCGTCGAGGACGGCAATACTGGCACCTACAAGCGCCGAAGGATCACAGCGGGGGATGTCCTGATCCTTGTGCAGCGCCGGTCGGACCTGTTCGCCGAGATTATCCGCGCCTGCAAGGCCGCAGGGCTGAACATCGCCGGTGCCGACCGTTTGCGCGTGGGGGCGGAACTGGCGGTCAAGGATCTGGCGGCGCTGCTATCCTTTCTGGCGCTGGCCGAGGATGATCTGTCACTGGCGGCTGCCTTGCGCTCGCCCCTGTTTGGCTGGTCGGAACAGGACCTGTTCACGCTGGCGCATCATCGCGGTGACAAGGAATTCCTGTGGGAAGCCCTGCGCAAGTCGCCCCATCACGAAACGCGGGCGGTGTTGGACGACCTACGCGGCAAGGCCGATTTCCTTCGCCCTTACGACTTGATCGCCCGTATCCTGACCCGCCACGACGGGCGGCGCAAACTGCTATCGCGGTTGGGGCCAGAGGCCGAGGACGGGATCGACGCGCTGTTGTCGCAGGCGCTGGCCTATGAACAGACCGGCGTGCCCAGCCTGACGGGGTTCCTGACCTGGATGCAGACCGATGACCTAGAGGTCAAACGCCAGATGGACAGCCAGGGCGACAAGATCAGGGTGATGACCGTGCATGGCGCCAAGGGGCTGGAAGCCCCCATCGTGATCCTGCCCGAAACAATGACGCGCAAAAAGGATTTCAAGGGCGAAATCCTGCCTGCGCCCGATTGCGTGATCTGGAAAACAACCAGCGCCGCAACGCCCGCGTCGATCGTCACGCTGCGCGATGCCGTCTTGGCCAAACAGGACGAAGAACGCTTGCGCCTGCTGTATGTCGCGATGACGCGGGCGGAAAAATGGCTGATCGTCGGGGCCTCTGGCGATGTCGGCGATGGGATGGACAGCTGGTACAACATCGTCGCCGCGGGGATGAAAGACCGGCAGGCCGAAACCGCGATGTCGGGCGATCTGCAGGTGCAGCGCGTGGCGCATCTGCATTGGGACGGGCTCGATCTGGTGGACAAGGCGGCGGTCACAGCACCGGAAGTCGTCGTGCCGGAATTCGGCCCGCTGCCGGATATTGCGCGCGCCAAGACGATTTCCCCGTCGGATTTGCCGGGGACCAAGGTGCTGCCAGGCGATATAGCGGAAGATGACGAAGATGCCAAGGAACGCGGCACGCTGATCCACCTGCTGCTGGAACATCTGCCACGCGCCGCCCGCGCCGACAGGGCAGGGCTGGGATATGCTTTGGTACCGACCGACACGGCCCTGACGGACAGCGTGATCCGGTTGCTGGACCAGCCCGCGCTTGCCCATCTATGGACCGATGACGCGCTGACCGAGGTTCCAGTCACGGCCGATCTGCCCCGTTTGGGCCGCATCCACGGCACGATTGACCGGCTGATCCTGACCCCGACAACAGTACTGGCAGTGGATTACAAAACCAACCGCATCGTGCCGGACCAGCCCGCACAAACGCCGCTGGGCGTGCTGCGCCAGCAAGCGGTCTATCACGCGGCGCTGCGGCAGGTGTTCCCGAACCGGCAGATCACGGTCGCAATCTTGTGGACAGCGACCGCACAGTTGATGGATTTGCCTGAAACGCTGCTTCACGAAACGATGACGGGTCTTGCCACGGCTTGACCATTCCAGCCTGCGTTCATACCTTCGCCTTCCAATGATTTTCGCCAAGGAGCATCCCAATGGCCACCGTAGCAGTAACAGACGCAACCTTTGACGCCGAAGTGCGCCAGTCCGATATCCCCGTCGTCGTGGATTTCTGGGCAGAATGGTGTGGCCCATGCAAACAGATCGGCCCCGCTTTGGAAGAATTATCCAACGAAATGGCCGGCAAGGTGAAAATCGTCAAAGTCAACGTGGACGACAACCCCAATTCGCCGGCACAGATGGGCGTGCGCGGCATTCCTGCGCTGTTCGTGTTCAAGAACGGTCAGGTCGTCGCCAACAAGGCGGGCGCTGCGCCCAAGGCCGCGATCCAAGGCTGGATCGAAGACTCGATCTAACCCCTAGACAGGCCAGCCATGGCCGCGCAAGGCCTGTGCAATCCGGTCTTGCGCCTCTGGCCTGCCTGCGTTGATCGCCTGTATTTGCAGGAACCAATACAGATAGGCCGCAAAATCGGGCGCGTGTCGGGCCACCATGCCAAAGGCCGCCTCTGCCCCGATATCGGCCACATTCAGCGCGATATGGTGAAAATCGGACCGTCCGAACAGGATCGCAGGCTTGTTGAAAAAGAACCCCTGAAGCGCGACACCGGAATTCTGCGAAACAATGTAATCACAGGTGCGCAGATACCTGTCAGGGTCGCCCTTGCGGATATATAGCCGGTCATTTTCTGCAAGCAACTGTTCCAGCGCGCGTTCTTCATCAGGCTGATAGGTTTCAGACGGATGCAGCGTGGCAATAACAGGACGGACAGGATCATGCCGCAGGACGGCGTGGATCATGTCAATCGGGCTGCAGTACTGGAATGACCGCTGCTCCATCAGCCGCCCTTGCAACGGCACAAAGACGAAACCGTCCTTGCGTGGCACATGGATCGTGTCACCGAACAGGCGATTTTGCCAGAACCGTTGAAAATTGGCGGCCTTTTGGGGATCGACCACTGCCGGATCGAACGGCGTTTGCGCGACAGGCCAGTCCCAGCGTTCTGCCTGTTTTTCGATATGCCAGAACGGGGTGATATAGGTCTGGCGCAGTGTCAGGCTGCGGTCGTTGGCTGGCGGGTCCATCAGAAAGATCCCGCGCCCCGGCCGCGCCAGCGCACGCAGCCGTGCAAGGGTGTCGTCACTGTCAAAAGCAACGGTCAGCCCGGCATCGGTCAGCACTTTGCCAATCAACGCAGTGAAATTGTGGTTGCCCTCTGTGGCTTGCTTGCGCAGCTTGGGGTCCAGGTAAAACGTAACTTTACTAGTGATACTCATGCAATGACGCTAGCCTTGGCCTGTGGCGACGACAAGATGGCGGGGTTGTTTGCCGCGCGCGGTGCCGCCATATAACCACAACCGATATGGAGATGGTGACGATGGCACAAGACAACTTTCCGGGCTGGCACGGCACCACGATCATCGCGGTGCGCAAAGGCGGCAAGGTGGTGATCGCGGGTGACGGGCAGGTCTCGCTTGGGCAGACCGTCATCAAGGGCACCGCGCGCAAGGTGCGCCGCCTGTCACCGGGCGGACAGGATGTGATCTGCGGCTTTGCCGGATCGACTGCCGATGCATTCACCCTGCTGGAACGGCTGGAAAAAAAGCTGGAGGCGACGCCCGGCCAACTGGCGCGCGCCTCGGTCGAATTGGCCAAAGACTGGCGCACCGACAAATACCTGCAAAAGCTTGAAGCGATGCTGATCGTCAGCGATGGCAAGGACCTGTTGGTCATCACCGGCGCGGGCGACGTTCTGGAACCCGAACATGATGTCACCGCCATCGGATCAGGCGGCAATTACGCCTTGGCCGCGGGACGGGCGCTGATGGACAGTGATTTGTCCGCCGAGGAAATTGCCCGCCGCGCCATGGCGATTGCGGCGGATATCTGCGTTTACACCAACGGCAAACTGACGGTGGAAAGTATCGGATGATCGACCGCGACGATCTGAAAGCTGCCGTCGGCAGCGGGCTTTTGTCGGAAAGGCAGGCGGCAGGGCTGATCAGCCTTGCCGACAGCCGCCGTGGCGCACGTGCGGCGTTGCGCGCCGGTGACGAACCTTTCGAATTGTTCAAAGGCTTTAACGAGATTTTCATCGTGATCGGGCTTTTGATCCTGTCGTCAGGCTGGTGGGGTGTGGTCACGCTCGCGTTCGGTGACCGGATCGTGAATTTGCAGGATTACGCTTTGGGCGTGTCACTGGCGGGGGCGGTCTTTCTGTGGCTGCTGTCGGAATATTTCATCCGCAAACGGCGCATGGTCGCGCCCGCCATCGCGCTGTCGGTGATGTTTGCGGCCAATGCAGCATTCGGATTCATCGCCGTGATGTCGGAACCGTTCATGATCGCGCAAGGCGATTATACCAGCGTGCCGTTTCCACTATTCCTCGCCACCCTCGCGCTTGCCGCCTATTGGTGGCGGTTCCGCGTCCCGTTTGCCATGGCGATGATCGCGGTCGGGCTGTTCGTCGTGGCGATCATTTTCGCCGCCAGCAGGGGTGGCCGGATCGCAGGGATCAGTGATCTGTACTTGTTGTCGGCGGGCGGGCCTTTTGCATGGATCACGCTGGCGCTGGGCCTGATTGTCTTCGCCGTGGCGATGGCATTCGACATGAGCGACCCACACCGCGTCACGCGCCGGTCTGCCAACGGGTTCTGGCTGCATGTGGTTGCGGCCCCTGCTTTGGTGAACACGGTTGCGCTGTCCTTGCTGGATCAAGATTCCGCAGGGTCCAACATCATTCTGGTGGCTGTCCTGACGCTGTTCGCCGTCGTCGCCATCGTCATTGACCGCCGGTCGTTCCTGATTGCCGCCATCGGGTATATCGTCGTGCTGGCTGGCACCGTGCTCGACGGTGACGGCGCGGCGCTGACCGTTCTGGCGCTGGGTCTTGTCCTGTTGCTGCTGGGTGCATTCTGGGGACGGATCCGCGCCCGTATCTTGCGGCTGATGCCGGGCTTCGTGCCGTTGCACAAACTTCCCCCTTCTCATAGCCAAGGACTGACATGACAGACCTGACCCCCCGCGAAATCGTATCCGAACTGGACCGTTTCATCATCGGACAGGCCGAGGCAAAGCGCGCCGTTGCCGTCGCCCTGCGCAACCGTTGGCGGCGCAAACAATTGGGCGACGACCTGCGCGACGAGGTGTACCCCAAGAATATCCTGATGATCGGCCCCACCGGCGTGGGCAAAACCGAAATCTCGCGCCGTTTGGCGAAACTGGCGCGCGCGCCGTTCATCAAGGTCGAGGCGACCAAATTCACAGAGGTCGGCTATGTCGGGCGCGACGTCGAACAGATCATCCGCGATCTGGTGGATACTGCTATCCTCGATACCCGCGAACACATGCGCGAGGACGTGCGCACCAAGGCCCGCGAAGCCGCCGAGGAACGTGTCATCACCGCCGTCGCCGGCACCGACGCCCGCGAAGCCACGCGCGAGATGTTCCGCCGCAAGCTGAAGTCAGGCGAGCTGGATAACACCGTGATCGAGCTGGAACTGACCGACACATCCAACCCGATGGGCGGATTCGAGATCCCCGGACAACCGGGTGGCATGATGAATCTGGGTGATCTGTTCGGCAAGGCGATGGGCGGACGCACCGTCAAGAAACGCATGACCGTCGCCGACAGTTATGACGCATTGGTCGCGGACGAGGCGGACAAACTGCTCGACGATGAAACCGTCACCAAGGCGGCATTGGAAGCAGTCGAACAATCCGGCATCGTGTTTCTGGACGAAATCGACAAGGTTTGCGCGCGGTCCGACGCGCGCGGTGCCGATGTGTCGCGCGAAGGCGTGCAACGCGACCTGCTCCCCCTGATCGAAGGCACGACCGTGTCCACCAAACATGGGCCGATCAAGACGGATCATATCCTGTTCATCGCATCCGGTGCGTTCCATGTCGCCAAACCGTCCGACCTGCTGCCCGAATTGCAGGGGCGTTTGCCGATCCGCGTGGAACTGCGCGCCCTGACAGAAGGCGATTTCGTCCGCATCCTGACAGAAACCGACAATGCGCTGACCCTGCAATATTCCGCACTCATGCTGACCGAGGATGTCACAGTCACCTTCACCGAAGGCGGGATAAAAGCGCTGGCCAAGATCGCCGCCGATGTGAACGAAGCGGTGGAAAACATCGGCGCACGCAGGCTCTATACCGTGATGGAACGGGTGTTCGAGGATCTGTCCTTCAACGCGCCAGACCGGGGCGGCGACGAAATCGCCGTCGATGCCGATTTCGTGGAAAAGCATCTGGGGGAATTGTCCCGCTCGGTGGATGTCAGCCGCTACGTTCTGTGAATTCGGGTTAGCGCTATCACTTTGCGCTGGCACCAGCCGCTTGACCGGATCATGACTACGGTATGACCGGTTTGCGCAGCTACCTGACCTTTATCCGCGACAACGCTCCGTTCCTTTTGACCGGGGCGTTGTTGTCGTTTCTGTCGAGCTTCGGGCAGACCTTTTTTATCTCGATCTTCGGGGGTGAAATCCGCGCCGATTATGGCCTGACCAACGGCGAATGGGGCCTGATCTATATGGTGGGCACTGGCGCATCCGCGGCGCTGATGGTGTTTGCAGGAGGGTTGGCGGACCGGTTTCGCGTGCGCACGCTGGGGATTGTCGTGGTGTGGATGCTGGCGCTGGCCTGTCTGGCGATGGCGTTCAATCCGGCGGCGATGCTATTGCCCGTTGTGATCTTCGCGCTGCGGTTCACCGGCCAAGGCATGACCAGCCATGTCGCTGTCGTTGCAATGGCGCGCTGGTTTGTCGCAACGCGCGGCCGCGCGCTAGCCATCGCCGCCTTTGGTTTCATGCTGGGCGAGGCGGCCTTGCCGCTGACGATGGTCTGGCTGAAATCCTTTATCGACTGGCGGATGCTGTTCGTCGGCAGTGCGCTGTTCTGCATGCTGGCAAGTGCGGTTCTGTTCCGCCTGTTGCGGCTGGAACGCACGCCGCAATCCGTGGCGGAAAACAACCAGTCATTCGGCATGAACGCCCGTTTCTGGACAAGGGCAGAGGCGCTGCGCCACCCGATGTTCTGGGTCATGGCGCCTGCCGTCATGTCATTTTCGGGGTTCGGCACGGCCTTCTGGTTCCATCAGGCGCATTTCGCCGAGATCAAAGGCTGGTCGCATCTGTCTTTGGTCGCGGTCTTTCCGCTGGGCACAGCGGCGCTGTTGGTGTCCACCATCATCTATGGCTGGGCCGTCGACAGGTTCGGCGCGGTACGGTTGTTGCCGGTCTACCTGCTGCCGCTGGTCGTGGCCTTCGTGCTGCACTGGTATGCACCGTCACTGTGGTGGACGGCGATTGCCATCATCCTGATGGGACTGGCGGGCGGCGGGCAGGCGACGATCCTGAACGCCTGTTGGGCCGAACTTTACGGCACGCGGCATATCGGCGCGATCAAATCGGTAGCGACGGCGCTGATGGTGCTTGGCTCCGCCATCGGGCCGGGGTTCAGTGGCTGGCTGATCGACATCGGCGTGGGGTTCGAGGTGCAGCAACTGGGCTATGCCGCACTATTCGCCTTTGCCTCGCTGATCATGATCATGCCTGTCAGACATGCGCGGATCGCGCTAGCGGCTGCGGCTGCGGCGTAGGTAAACGTAATAGGCCCCGTGCCCGCCGTGTTTCAGATGCGCGGGTGTCACTTGCAGGATCGCCTGCGCCAAAGGCGGCATAGCCATCCATTGCGGCACCTGGTGGCGCAGCACGCCGTTGCGCGTTGGGATCGGGCCGCCATCATCGCGGTCCTTGCCCTTGCCAGTGATGACCAGCACCAGCCTGCGCCCCAGCGCATGCGAACCCAAGATGAAGGCCAGCAGTTCGGGATGCGCCTGCGCCATCGTCATGCCGTGCAGGTCGATCCGCGCCTCTGGCACCAGCTTGCCGCGTTTCATCTTGCCAAAGGATTTGCTGTCCATGTTCACCGGCGCATTGGCCAGACGGTGTGTGATGCCGGGCAGCAGATCGTTGGGCCGGTGCGCATCCGCCTTTTGACCAACCTGAAAATCGGGCAGGGGATCGCGGGGCACGAGGGCTATCTTGCGCACGGGCGGCAGCGGGGTGGGGTCAGGTTTCACATCAGGCGACATCGGCTTGGCCGTACCTTTGACGCGATCCCACAGCGCACGTTCCTCAGATGACAGATGGCGGGGCCTGCGCATCAGATGACCCCCGCAACCAGTCGATCCGCGACAGCGACCGGCAGCAGCACGACCATGCGGCCACCGTGTTTGACGCCGCCGGCCATGGTACCTGCCGCAGCACCTGTCCCGAAAAAGATATCCGCACGCTGTGCGCCTTTGATCGCTGATCCGGTGTCCTGCGCGACCATCAACCGCGTCATCGGGTCGGGCGCGTCTTTTTCGATCCAGACCGGCGCGCCCAACGGCACATGATTGGGATCAACCGCGATGCTGCGTCCTGCGGTGACGGGGCGTTTCATCGCGCCAATTGGGCCGTCATCAGTAGCCAGATCGGCCAGTTCACGGAAAAACACATAGCTTTCGTTGGTCCACAGCAGGTCGCGCCCCGCATCAGGGTTCTGCCTCACCCAATCGTGGATAAACGCGGCAGACACCTGATCCGCTGACACGACACCGCGCGCGACCAATTCCTTGCCCACCGATGTATAGGGCAGGCCGTTCTTGGCCGCGAAACCCAAGCGCAAGACAGACCCATCGGGCAACCTGATGCGGCCGGACCCCTGCACCTGCAGGAAAAACGCATCGACCGGGTCGGCAAGCCAGACGATCTCGTAGCCCTTGGCAAGGTGCTGTTCCTCGATCTGGCGTCGTGTTGCGCCTTTGGGCAGGTCGGGCGGCAGAGCATGAACTGGATACCGGAACGTGGCACCAGCCACGCGCGATCCGGACAGTTCCGGTTCAAAATAACCGGTGAACAGCATGGGTTGGCCATCGATAATCATCACGGGCCGGAAATAAAGTTCAAAGAAACCGCGCGGATCGTTGCTGGTGGGGGCCAGATGGCAGGCGGCCTGCCACCACGGGTCGGTGATCCGGTCCGCGGTCTTGCAAAAAACGTCAAGGGCGGCGCGATGATCATCGGCCGCCCATCCGTTCAAACCGTCGAAACCACAGATATGATATGTCGCCTTGGCCATCCCGCCGCCTGTTGTGTCACTGGGCCGCCAAAAGCCGGCAGATCATTCGCCTGTGGCGACCAGTTTCCAGTTCGGATCGCCCGCATCCATCTTGCGCGCGAATGTCCATGTATCAACCAACCGCTTGATTTCTTTCGTGCTACCCTCGACAACTTCGCCTTCGGCATTTCGCACGACGGATGTCATCTCGCTTTTGAAGCGGACAGAGACATCGCCTTCCTTGGTCGCCTCGTCGAATTCTGCATGGGCCAAAGTCATGTCACTGATCCCGATGAAACTGGCGGTGACAGTCAGGCCCTGACGCTGGCGGTCATCGACGACGCTGGCAAAAGCCTCGTACACATCATGCGAAATGAACGGCACGATACTGTCCAGATCACTATTTTCGAACGCCATCAGGATCATTTCATAGGCCCCGCGCGCGCCACCCAGAAATTCGGTGACGTTGAAATCGGGATCGACGCGTTTCATCGCGGCCAGCGCCTTGGCGGCGGCGGAATCTGCTTCGACGTGGTCTGTGATATCAAGGTCCGGCCCACCTTCGATGACGTCGAAACTGGGCTTGCGGCGGGTGGTGGTTTCCTGCCGGGTCACGGCGGGTTTTTCGAACCCTTCGCGCGTGCCTAGGACACCGCGCAACCGCAGGATCAGGAAAACAGCGATGCCCGCAAGCACCAAAAGCTGAATAATCGGAGAGTTCATCAGGACCTCGTGTCAGAACAAAGCATGGAAACATGCTGCTTGGCTTCTTATGTAGGTCACGGGTGCGGTCAAGTCCACCGTACCACCAACAAGTTGTGAAAGGCCCACGCCATGTGGCTGTTATTTGCATTCATCGCCGTCCCGATGATCGAGATTGCCCTGTTCATTCAGGTCGGTGGCCTGATCGGGGTCTGGTGGACCCTGCTGATCGTGCTGGCGACCGCGCTGGCGGGGTCATATCTGGTGCGCCATCAGGGGCTACGCGAGCTGGGAAACCTGCAACGGTCGTTTTCCGATCTGAAGGACCCGACAGAACCATTGGCAAATGGGGCCATGATCCTGTTCGCGGGGGCGTTGTTGCTGACGCCGGGGTTTTTCACAGATGTAGTCGGCCTGTCCTTGCTGGTGCCTGCGGTGCGGCAGGCGGCATTCCATTGGATCAAGGCGCGCATCAGGTTTGCGAAATTCGAGACCCGCCCGCATTCCGCTGACACGCAGCGGCCCGCCGATACTGTCATTGATGGCGAATTTCAGGAAATTCCACCCGAAAAACACCCAACCCATCCACCCTCGAAATGGACCCGGCATTGAGCCTGCGCGCGGGGGCTGTTAGGAACAGACAACCCAATAGCAACCAAAGCAGGTTTCCATGACTGATACACCCGACAACGCCGCGCCAGCCGCCGGTGCAGCGCCCCAGCCCCAGCAGATCACCAGCCGTGTTCTGGCGCAGTATATCCGCGACATGTCGTTCGAAAACATTCTGGCGCAAAAGGGTGTCAAGGGTGATGCACAGCCCGAAGTGCAGGTGCAGGTCAATCTGGACGCTCGCAAGCGCACGGCGGACCACCAGTTCGAGGTGATCACCAAGCTGAACATCACCAGCAAGACCAAAGCAGCGGGCGAGCCCTTGTTCGTGCTGGAAATCGAATATGCCGGGCTGTTCCACGTCGAAGGCGTGCCAGAAGAACAGATGCATCCCTATCTGCTGATCGAATGCCCACGCATCACCTTCCCGTTCCTGCGCCGCATCGTCAGCGACGTGACCCGCGACGGCGGTTTCCCTGCGCTGAACCTTGAAACGATTGATTTTCTTGCGCTTTACCGTGCCGAATTGGCACGTCGTGCAGAGGCCGACAAGAAGGTCGTCAACTAGGCGCGTTTCCAGACCGCATCGTCGCCCATGGCAGTGACAAAGGCTGTATGGGCGGCGGTTTCTTCGGCCGTTCGGCGCGATGACAAAGGTACGGGACGCGGACCGGCGCGCCATACGGTGCCATCCTGCTGTGTGCTGTCTGCGCTACCTTGGGCCAGTGCGAAATCGGGCTGACGACCACCGATCAGTTCTAGATAAACCTCTGCCAGAATTTCACTGTCGAGCAATGCGCCGTGCAGGGTCCGCGCTGCATTGTCGATGCCAAAGCGGCGGCACAGCGCATCAAGCGAGGCAGGCGACCCTGGAAACTTGCGCCGCGCGATCATTAGCGTATCAACCGCGCGATCTATCGGCAGGGCAGGTTTATGCAGCCAGCCAAGTTCGGCATTCAGAAATTTCATATCAAAGGCGGCGTTGTGGATCACCAGTTTCGCGTCACCGATGAAGGTCAGAAAATCGTCGGCGATATCCTTGAACAGCGGTTTATCGGCCAGAAAATCATCGCCTAGGCCATGCACGGCAAAGGCCTCCGCAGGCATGGTCCGCTGGGGATTGATATATTGGTGATAGGTGCGGCCCGTGGGCATATGGTCGATCAATTCGACAGCGCCGATTTCAACGATGCGGTCGCCTTCGCCGGGTTCAAAGCCGGTGGTTTCGGTGTCCAGAACGATTTCGCGCATGTCTTATCCCGTCAGCTTGCCGATCAGTTCTTGCACGGCGGCGCGGGTGCCGTCCAGCGTCAGCGTCTCGATCACATGATCGGCGCGCGCGCGTTTTTCGGCATCGGGCATCTGGCGTTGCAGGATCTGGTCCAGATGCTGTCGCGTCATGCCCGGACGGGCCAGCACACGGTCGCGTTGCACCGCGGGGGGCACAGTCACGACAAGAACAGAGGACAGCCAGCTATCCGCGCCCGTTTCGTACAGCAACGGAATGTCAAAGACCAAAAGCGGGGCATCATGGTTTGCCACAAAAGCGCGCCGGTCTGCTGCGACCAGCGGGTGAACAATATGTTCTATTTTAGCCAAGGCTGCCGGATCAACCGCGATAATATGTTTCAGTTTATCGCGCGACACTGTGCCATCAATGACGGCATCAGGAAAGACATCGCCAAGGAGGGGAACAGCTGCACCGCCCTTTGCATATAGCCTATGCACGGTAGCATCAGCATCCCAGACCGGCACAGCGGCATCGCGGAACATCTGGGCTGTCGTGGATTTGCCCATGCCGATGGACCCGGTGAGGCCCAGGTGATGTGTCATGACAGGATCGCACGGCGCAGGTCAGCGTCAACCTCTGGCCGTTTGCCGAACCAGCGTTCGAAACCTGGAACACCTTGGTGCAACAACATGCCCAGACCATCGACGGTCACGCAGCCTTTTTCAGCGGCGACATCAAGAAATTTGGTGCGCAGCGGCGTATAAACGATATCGGTGACAACAGTGCCGGAGCGCAATCCATCCAGCGGCACGCGGAATTCCTGTCCGCCTTTCATCCCAAGCGACGTGGTGTTCACCACCGTCGCGGCATCTGACAGGACAGAGCCTGCCTGCACCCAATCGACAATCCTGATCCGCGCACCAAAATCTGCGCGCAGGGATTCCGCCTTGGGACGGGTGCGATTGGTCAAGATGATTTCGGGCACGCCAGCCTCGATCAAGGAAACGATCACGGCACGGGCGGCGCCACCGGCACCAAAGACGACGGCAGGGCCTGATTTGGCATCCCAGCCGGGCGCACCCTGACGCAGGTTTTCCAGAAATCCATACCCATCTGTATTGTCAGCGAAAATCCGGCCATCGTCCTTGAAAGTCAATGTATTCGCCGCACCGATCAGCGTGGCGCGGTCGGTCAATTGATCCGCGATCTGCAAGACGGCGACCTTGTGCGGCAGGGTGACGTTCACACCGACGTAACCTTGGGCAGGCAAGGACCGAAGCGTGCGTTCCAGCGCGTCTTCGGTCACTTGCAAGGCGTCATAGCTTCCGTCGATACCATAGCGCCGCAGCCAATGGCCGTGCAGCTTGGGCGAGAGTGAATGGCTGATGGGATTGCCGATTACACCGGCGCGGGGAAAATCTGTCATGTCTGCAATGTTCCGCGAAGCGTCAGATATGACAAGAGTTCAAGCAAGGGCAGGCCAAGAACATTGAAATAATCTCCTTCGATGCGTGTAAAAAGACGCACGCCTTCTTCTTCGAGCTTATAAGCACCGACAGCATGCCGGATACTGTCCCAATTGCGGTCAACATAGGCGGCGAGATAGTCATCGGATGCGTCACGCATGTGAAGGCGCACGGTCCCGACGTGGCGCCAAAGCGGCTTTCCCTCGCCATAGATGACGGCGGCTGACAGCAACTGATGTTTGCGTCCGCGGAGCGCGCGTAGCTGATCCACTGCCTGAGCCTTTGTATCCGGCTTGGTCAGAATTTCCTGATCAAAAGCAAGGATCTGATCACACCCGATGACCAATGCATCGGGGTGTTTTGAGGCGATCTTTTGCGCCTTAAGTTCAGCCAAGGTATCCGCAATGTCGCGCGGTGATGCGTTGTCGGCTTGCAAGGATGCGCGCACGGCGCCTTCGTCTATCCGTGCGATCTGCACGGTGAAGGCTACATCGGCTTGACGGAGCAAGTCTGCACGGATCGCAGAACCTGATGCGAGGATGATCTTGTCTTGCATGTGGATAACCCGATGGAAAACGTGGTCATAATGGGGCCGGAGATGGAGGTTGAAAACCCTGTTACCGCCAAGCTGTGGAAGAACCTAGGCTTGTTCGCGGAACCAGCCAGTCTTTTCCACCGTGGGGAAGTATAAGTGTTGGCTGTGGACGAATCGTTTAGAGAGGAGCTGTCAAGACACATGTCAGGCTGATTCTCCTATGACGTAATTACATTAACTTACTGATTATGAACAATTCTTACAAAGTGTGTATTGTGAACAAAGTTTATTTTCAGGCATGTGATGCTGTTGATAAGTCTGCGGATGAAAAAAGAAGCCACAGAAAAATGATGCACTAAATTCAACATCATCTTTTCTTTCTATATATATAATTATTTAAGAGGTCTGACTAAATCACAGCGAGTGCCCGATGTCTGACCTGTTCTTCAGCCTGTATCCCTGGATCAAGGCATTACACATCATGGCAGTGATCGCCTGGATGGCGGGGCTTTTTTATTTGCCACGGCTCTATGTGTATCATGCGGAAAGGGCAGCGGTCGGGTCAGAGCTGGATCAGACTTTTCAGGTCATGGAAGAAAAACTTCTGCGTCTGATCATGAACCCCGCGATGATCGTGGCTTGGCTGGCGGGCCTGGTATTGTTGTCCATGGGTGTTTTTGATTGGGGTGCCGGGTGGTCCTGGATCAAGATTGCGGCTGTGCTGGCGATGACGGCGGCGCATGGCTGGATGGCAAAGCGGCGCAAGGAATTTGTGTCGGGCCAGAACACGCGGTCGGGGCGGACGTATCGGTTGTTCAACGAGGTGCCGACGGTTTTGATGGTGGTGATCGTGATCGCTGTGATCGTGCGGCCATTTTGAAGATGCATTGACTCGGGCTGCATCGCCGCTTATCTGACAGCAATGCCCCGTCCGGGACATCGATTTCCCCATCTGTCCCTCTATCGCTGGCGACGCTGCCCGCACTGGAATTTCCCATGCAACAAGACCGTTTGAACCTTGCCGATTTGAAGGCGCAGAGCCCCAAAGACCTTTTGTCGATGGCAGAAGAGCTGGAGATCGAGAACGCATCGACCATGCGCAAGGGCGATATGATGTTCGCGATCCTCAAGGAACGCGCGGATGATGAATGGGTTATCGGCGGCGATGGTGTGCTGGAGGTGTTGCAGGACGGGTTCGGTTTTCTGCGGTCGCCAGAGGCGAATTATCTGCCGGGACCCGATGATATCTATGTCTCGCCCGATATGATCCGGCAGTATTCGTTGCGCACCGGTGACACGGTCGAAGGTGTGATGAAGGAACCCAACGACAACGAGCGGTATTTCGCGCTGACATCGGTGGAACGGATCAATTTTGAAGATCCGGAGAGGGCGCGCCACAAGGTTGCGTTTGATAACCTGACCCCGCTGTACCCCGAAGAACGGTTGACGATGGAGATCGCTGATCCGACGGTCAAGGACAGGTCTGCACGGATCATCGATCTGGTCGCGCCAATCGGGAAAGGGCAGCGGTCGCTGATCGTGGCGCCACCGCGCACCGGTAAGACGGTGCTGTTGCAAAACATCGCCAATTCGATCGAGAAGAACCACCCGGAATGTTACCTGATCGTTTTGCTGATCGATGAGCGTCCTGAAGAGGTGACCGACATGCAGCGGTCGGTCAAAGGCGAGGTCGTATCATCGACCTTTGACGAACCGGCAACGCGCCACGTTGCTGTGGCCGAAATGGTTATCGAGAAGGCCAAACGGTTGGTCGAGCATAAGCGAGATGTCGTGATCCTGCTGGATTCGATCACCCGCCTTGGCCGCGCGTTCAACACGACAGTGCCGTCGTCTGGCAAGGTGCTGACGGGTGGCGTGGATGCCAACGCATTGCAGCGGCCCAAGCGGTTCTTTGGTGCGGCACGCAATATCGAGGAAGGCGGGTCGCTGACCATTATCGCAACGGCGCTGATTGATACCGGCAGCCGGATGGACGAGGTGATTTTCGAAGAATTCAAAGGCACTGGCAATAGTGAGATCGTTCTGGACCGCAAGGTTGCTGATAAGCGCGTGTTCCCGGCGATGGATATTCTCAAGTCCGGTACCCGGAAAGAGGAACTGCTGGTCGAGAAATCGGACCTTGCCAAGACATATGTGCTGCGCCGCATTCTGAACCCGATGGGCACAACGGATGCGATCGAATTCCTGATCGGGAAGTTGAAGCAAACCAAGACGAATTCGGACTTCTTTGATTCGATGAATACTTAACTTATTGTTTTGTGACAATGAGTTAGCGATATGGACACGATTTTCGCACTTGCCACTGCCCGGGGACGAGCGGGTGTTGCTGTCGTTCGCATTTCCGGACCGGAGGCGGGTTTTTCTGCTGCGCGGTTGATGGGTGTTGTGCCGGTGGCACGCGGGTTGCGGGCCTTGCGTGACTCTGCGGGTGATCTTGTCGACGAGGCGCTGGTTTTGAGGTTCGCCTCTGGCCAAAGCTTTACCGGAGAAGATGTGGTTGAGTTGCACTTGCATGGCAGTCCGGCGGTTGTTGCAGCCGTATTGCGGATTCTTGGTGATGATCCCGCGCTGCGGCCGGCAGAGGCAGGCGAATTTACCCGCCGCGCGTTGGCCAATGGGCGGCTGGATTTGGCCCAGGTCGAGGGTTTGGCCGATCTGATTGATGCGGAAACAGAAAGCCAGCGAAGACAGGCAATACGCGTGTTTTCCGGTGCATTGGGCGTGATTGCGGACAGTTGGCGCAAGCGGTTAATCCGCGCGGCGGCCCTGCTTGAAGCGACGATTGATTTCGTGGACGAGGATGTGCCCGTCGATGTTGTGCCAGAGGTGCGCGACCTGTTGCAGGGCGTGCGCAGCGAGATGGCACGCGAGGCAGCCGGTGTGCGCATGGCTGAGCGGTTGCGCGACGGGTTCGAGGTGGCGATCATTGGTGCGCCAAATGTCGGAAAATCCACCTTGATGAACCGGTTGGCGCAGCGTGATGTGGCGATTACATCCGACATCGCCGGAACAACGCGTGATGTGATCGAGGTGCGGCTGGATCTTGATGGTATCCCAGTGACGCTGCTGGATACGGCGGGCCTGCGGGATACTGATGATATTGTTGAAAGCCTCGGCGTCGCGCGCGCGCGCGCGCGTGCAAAACAGGCGGATCTGCGGGTTCATATGCTGCTGGATGCGCCGGTACCACCACATGACTTGGCGGCGGGTGATATCTATGTTCAGGCCAAGGCCGATATGGGGATTAGTGGTGGTCTTGCTGTTTCCGGGCTGTCAGGTGCCGGTGTTGATGATCTGATTGCCCTGATCGCAGGGGAATTGGGCAGGCGTGTTGCGTCTGTCGGGCTGGCGATGCGGGAACGGCATCGGCTCGCCCTGCTGCGGGCGGTGACATCACTGGATGATGCCGGTGCGGGGCTGGATGCCGGACACGGTATGCTGGACTTGATCGCCGAGGATCTACGCTCTGCAATCCGCGCAGTGGATAGCCTTGTCGGCCGGGTTGATGTAGAACAGGTGCTGGACGAGATTTTTTCTAGCTTCTGCATCGGTAAATGAGGAGTGTTTCACGTGAAACATCATGACTACGACGTCATCGTTATCGGTGGTGGCCATGCGGGTAGCGAAGCGGCGCATGCCGCCGCGCGGATGGGCGCACGGACCGTGCTGGTCACGTTGACCCGTCGGTCAATCGGGGTCATGTCGTGCAACCCTGCCATTGGTGGGTTGGGCAAGGGGCACCTTGTCCGCGAGATTGATGCGCTTGACGGCGTGATGGGCCATGTTGCTGATCGGGCGGGGATTCAATTCCGCTTGCTGAACCGTAAAAAGGGGCCTGCGGTTCAGGGTCCGCGTGCGCAAACGGATCGGGCGATTTACCGTGACACGATGCAGGCTGTGCTGGCCACGCAGCCCCATCTGACAATTCTGGAAGGTGAAGCTACTGATCTGGTGATGGAGGGTGATCGCGTTGCTGGTATCCACCTGCGCGACGGACAGGTGGTGACGGCGCAAAGCGTGATTCTGACGACGGGCACCTTTTTGCGTGGCGTGATCCATATCGGTGACCTATCCAGGCCGGGTGGGCGCATGGGGGATGACCCGTCTGTGCGTATGGCCGAACGGCTGGACGGATTCGGTTTACCAATGGGGCGGTTGAAAACAGGCACGCCGCCACGGCTGGACGGGCGGACAATCCGTTGGGATGCTTTGGAAAGCCAACCATCTGACGATGATCCCGTGTTGTTTTCCTTCCTGTCTACATCCGTTTTTGCACAGCAGGTCAATTGCGGGATCACCCATACCAACGAACAAACGCACCAGATTATCCGTGATAACCTTGGACGGTCGGCGATGTATGGCGGCCATATAGATGGGGTTGGGCCGCGCTATTGCCCGTCGATCGAGGATAAGGTCGTGCGTTTTGCCGACAAGACATCGCACCAGATTTTTCTGGAACCCGAAGGCTTGAACGATCACACGATATATCCGAACGGCATATCCACATCACTGCCCGAAGATGTGCAGCTGGACTATGTCCGGTCAATCCATGGGTTGGAAGATGCCATGATCCTGCAGCCTGGCTATGCCATCGAATATGATTATGTCGATCCACGCGCCCTGCGTCCGACGCTGGAACTGCGCGATGTGCCAGGCCTGTACCTTGCGGGCCAGATCAATGGCACGACAGGATATGAAGAGGCGGCCGCACAGGGGTTGGTTGCTGGTTTGAATGCTGCTGCAGTGGCGTTCGATAAAGACAGTGTTCTGTTTAGCAGGCGTGAATCCTACATCGGGGTGATGATCGATGATTTGATCACGCGCGGTGTGTCAGAACCATACCGCATGTTCACCTCGCGGGCAGAGTTTCGGCTGTCCCTGCGCGCCGATAATGCCGATCAAAGGTTGACAGGTCGTGGTCGTGACATCGGTTGTATTGGTGACATACGGTGGGCCGCATTCAGCGCCAAGATGGATCAGATCGCAGATGCCAAGATGCGGCTGGGACGAATCGCTTTGTCCGCTCGGGATATTGCCGCGGCAGGGGTGCAACTGAACCCCGATGGGCCGCGCAAAACAGCGTTGGAGGCCTTGGCCCTGGCGGATTTCGGGTTTGCACAATTGACCACTATTGCCCCCGAGACATCCGACATTGCGCTGGATATTCAGGAACAGGTCAAGAAAGACGCACTTTATGCGCATTATATTCTGCGTCAGGAAAAGGATGTTTCTGCCCTCGAACGGGACGAGGCGCAGGTGATTCCCGATGATCTCGATTATGCGGATGTGCGTGGGCTATCGACGGAGTTGGTGACCAAGCTGCAAAAAACCCGCCCCATCTCTATTGCACAGGCAGGCCGCATCGAAGGGATGACCCCTGCTGCCCTGATGCTGTTGATTGGCGCGATAAAGCGGCGCACGCTGGCTGCGACAGGGACCTGACCGTATGGCTGATGTCGGGGGGATGGATGTTTCACGTGAAACAATGGCGGATTTGCAGGCTTTCGCGGCGCTCGTCCTGAAATGGACGCCCAAAATCAACCTGATTAGCGCCAGTTCAGAATCGTTGATCTGGGATCGTCACATTGTCGATTCCATACAGATCTACCGTTTCGCGCCGGATGATGTCCGCCTATGGCTTGATATCGGCAGCGGTGGTGGCTTTCCGGGGATCGTTGCTGCGATTCTTGGTAAGGCCCGCCACCCTGATGCACAGTTCGTTCTGATTGAAAGCGACCAGCGTAAGGTTGTCTTTTTGCGCACCGCGATCAGGGATCTGGGTCTTGCCGCCAGTGTGCATGCCAACCGCATCGAAGACGTGCCGCAAATCGGCGCAGACGTGGTCTCGGCGCGTGCTTTGGGTAGCTTGCCTGTTCTGCTTCCGCTTGTTTCGCGCCATATGAACCCCGCCGGTGTCGCAATCTTGCACAAAGGCCGGCAGGCAAGTGCAGAAATTGACGAAGCGCGTGAAAACTGGCGCTTTGAGCTTGAAGAAAAGCTCAGCTTGACTGATCCTGATGCGCGACTCCTCTTGCTCCAAAGGATACACCGTGCCGCTTGATACCGCGAAAGTTGGCCCAAGAATCATCGCAATCGCCAATCAAAAGGGCGGGGTGGGCAAGACAACCACAACAATCAATCTGGGTGCGGCGCTGGCAGAGCAAAAGAAACGTGTCTTGCTGATCGACCTTGATCCGCAGGGAAACGCTTCGACAGGTCTTGGTATTGCGACGGATCAGCGCAACATCACAACATACGACGTCCTGTCTGGTGATTCGACAGTGTTGGAGGCGACGCAGCCAACAAATGTCGCTGGTTTGATGATCGTGCCGGCCACAACAGACCTGAGCTCTGCCGATATGGAGCTGCTCGACAACAAGAATCGCAGTTTTCTGCTGCGCAATGCGCTCCAATCTGTCACTGGATACGACTACATATTGATTGATTGCCCACCATCCCTCAACATATTGACTGTGAATGCGATGGTGGCTGCGCACTCCATCCTTGTCCCGCTCCAAAGCGAGTTTTTCGCCCTCGAAGGTCTATCGCAACTCATCCTCACAGTTCGCGACGTCCGTCAATCTGCTAACCCTGATCTGCGGATCGAAGGGATCGTGCTGACAATGTACGACGGCCGCAATAACCTGTCGCAGCAGGTCGAACAGGATGCGCGCGAAAACATGGGTGACATGGTGTTCAAAACTGTGATCCCGCGCAACGTCCGCCTCAGCGAGGCGCCATCTTTTGCCATGCCGGTACTGACCTATGATTCGTCATCAAAAGGCAGCATCGCTTACCGCGCATTGGCCCGCGAAGTGATCAAGAAATCAAAGAAACAAAAGGCTTAGCATCATGGCACGCAGCACCAAAAATCCGCGCGGTCTGGGCAGGGGCCTGTCTGCTCTGATGTCCGATGTCGGCCAGCCTGAAACATCGCAGACAAGCGCACCACGACCCGACATGATTGTTCCGGTCGAACGGATTCGTCCGAACCCTGACCAGCCCCGCCGTACCTTCGCCGAAGACGCGTTGCGCGAGTTGGCAGCATCCATCGCGGAAAAAGGTATCATCCAGCCTTTGATCGTGCGCCAGTCCCCTCAGGACCCTGATAGCTATGAAATCGTCGCTGGTGAACGCCGCTGGCGTGCCGCGCAGATGGCCAAGCTGCATGACATTCCGGTGCTGGTGCGCGATTACACCGATACCGAAGTCCTTGAGGTCGCGATTATTGAAAACATCCAGCGCGCCGATCTTAATGCCGTGGACGAGGCTGCCAGCTATCGTCAGTTGATGGAGAAATTCGGCCATACCCAAGACCAGATGGCCACCGCTTTGGGCAAAAGCCGCAGCCATATTGCCAACCTTCTCAGGCTCTTATCCCTGCCGGACGAGGTGCAGGGCTATCTTGTCTCTGGCGCGCTGACGGCTGGTCATGCCCGCACGCTTGTCGGCCATCCGCAGGCTGTGACGCTCGCGCGCGAATATATCCAGCGGAAACTTTCTGTGCGCGAGGCTGAAACCCTTGCCAAAAAAGGCCCTGCGCTGAAACGCCGCTCGGTTCCCGGCGCGCCCGTCCCCAAAGACCCCGATACAATCCAGATCGAAAATGAACTTTCTGCCACCCTGCATATGAAGGTCACGATTGATCACAAGGCGGGGGATGAAGGGGGCAAGATCTCGATCAGTTACAAATCGCTCGATCAACTTGACGATTTGCTGCGCGCCTTGGCCGGGAATTAATCCTCCAGCAAAACCCGCAAGACAGCGTTCAACACAGGCCGGCCCGCCGCTGTTGCGCGCAGCCGGTCTTCTGCAATTTCGATCATGCCCATGCCAGATAAATAACTGATTTTGCCGGACAAAGCAGACATATCCAGCCTCTCCGACAACACGCCTTCAGTCAACCGCATCCCCATCAAAAGGCGTTCCGTCGCCTGTGCCGCATCATCTAGCAGGCTGCGTGTCAGGTCACCATTGCCGGTCTTGCGCACCTGCGACAGCCACGTCAGTGGCGCAAGCGCTGCCTCTGTCGCATAGCGGCGCCCGTCCAGTGTCAGCCGGCCATGCGCCCCCGGACCGATCCCTGCGTAATCGCCATAGCGCCAATAAATCTGGTTATGGATGCTTTCACAACCCGCTCGCGCGTGGTTGGATACTTCATAGCCCGCAAACCCATGCGCTGCGCAAACCTCTTGTGTCAGCGCATACATATCCGCCGCCGCATCATCATCGGGCAGCCCCCGCAGCTTTCCCGCAGCATAGCGATCACCAAAGGCGGTCCCGTCTTCAATCGTCAGCTGATACAGCGACAGATGATCCACGGCGAGGCTCAATGCCTCTGCCAATTCAGCCTCCCACGCAGCCAATGTCTGTCCCTGCCGCGCATAGATCAGATCAAAACTCACCCGATCAAAGACGCCCCGCGCAATTTCAAAAGCCCGCAATGCCTCATCCCGCCCATGCAAGCGCCCCAATGCCTTCAGATCAGGATCATTCAGCGCCTGTATCCCCATAGAGACACGGTTCACCCCCGCCGCGCGATATCCAGCGAACCTATCTGCTTCCACTGATGTCGGGTTTGCCTCCAGCGTGATCTCGATATCATTGGCCATCGGCCACGTCGCGCGCACGCGGGTCAGTACCGCTTCGACGACCGCGGGGTCCATCATGCTCGGTGTGCCGCCGCCAAAGAACACAGACCGCAAGACGCGGCCCTCGGTCTCTTTACCCAACCTACTGATTTCGCTTAGATAAGCAGATTCCCACGCTTTGTGGTCGATCTGCGTCACAACATGCGAGTTGAAATCGCAATAGGGGCATTTGGCCTGACAGAACGGCCAATGGATATAAAGGCCAAAGCCCCCATGTTCCCAATCCTCAGCCAAAACAACCTGCAATCAGTTTGGCAAACGCATCGGCGCGATGGCTGATCTTGTTCTTCTCCCAACGGTCCATTTCCCCGAATGTCTGGATATGGCCCTCCGGCTGAAAGATTGGGTCATAGCCATGCCCCTGATCGCCCCGCATCGGCCAGACGATCTGCCCCGGCATGACACCTTCGAACACCACGTCATGGCCATCCGGCCAAGCCAGCACCAGTGTGCAGCGAAACTGCGCTAGACGCGGGTAGGGGGCTTTTGCCGCTTCCAGCTCCGCCCAGGCCCGTTCCATCGCCATGCCAAAATCGCGCCCTTGAAGTGTTTCGGCCCAATCTGCTGTATAAACGCCCGGTGCGCCGCCCAATCCGTCAATCGTGATCCCGCTGTCATCCGCCAGGGCGGGCAGGCCGGTCGCCTGTGCGGCCGCATGCGCCTTGATCCGCGCATTGCCGACGAATGTCGTCTCGGTCTCTTCCGGTTCCGGCAAGCCGTGATCGGCGTTGCTGGACAGCGTCACGCCAAAGGGCGCCAGCAGATCGGCCATTTCTTCCAGCTTGCCCTTGTTATGGGTCGCGACCAACAGACGGTCGCCCGCAAACCTGCGCATCAGCGTACCGCGGCCAGTTGTAGGGCCGCCAGCTCCGCCACGCCCTTTTCCGCCAAGCCCAGCAACCCGTCCATCTGCGCACGGCTAAAGGTCGCGCCCTCTGCTGACATCTGCACCTCGACCAACCGCCCGCCGGTCATGACGAAATTTCCGTCAACCCCAGCTTCGCTGTCTTCGGGATAATCGAGGTCCAGCACTTCTTGCCCCGCATAGATCCCGCAGGAAATCGCAGCCACCGGATCGACCAGCGGATCGCTGATGATTTGCCCCGTTTTCATCAGCTTCAGCACTGCCAGTTTCAGCGCGACCCAACCACCGGTGATCGACGCACAACGCGTGCCACCATCCGCCTGAATGACATCGCAATCTACGATGATTTGCCGTTCACCCAAGGCCACACGGTCCACACCGGCGCGCAGCGACCGCCCGATCAGGCGCTGTATTTCTTGCGTGCGGCCAGACTGGCCCTCTTTGGCTTCGCGCCGCATCCGTGTATTCGTCGCGCGTGGCAGCATCCCGTATTCCGCCGTCACCCAGCCAAGGCCGGAGTTCTTCAGGAAAGGCGGCACGCGGTCGTCGATCGTCGCGGTACACAGCACATGGGTATTGCCGCATTTGATCAGGCAGGACCCTTCCGCATGCATCGTGACATTGGTCTCGATTGTCACGTTGCGCATTTCGTTGATCTGACGGCCGGATGGACGCATGGGAATACTCCTGTTGCTTGCCGTGCGGGCATAGTATGCCCACATCTGAAATCCAACCCCGATTGACGGATCGCGCAACTTGGCCTTTACTGCCTGCGCCCTGAAAGAGGACAACGTGCCAGACCAGACCCCAGACATTGCCCAGATGAACGACCGTTCGCGCGAAGTGTTTCGCCGCGTCGTCGAAGGCTATCTGGAAAGCGGGGCGCCTGTCGGGTCCCGCAGCCTGACCCGCACCCTGTCCGAAAAGGTCAGCGCCGCGACAATCCGCAACGTGATGCAAGACCTTGAATATCTTGGACTTTTGGGTAGCCCCCATATCAGCGCAGGTCGCGTGCCGACGCAACTTGGCCTGCGGATGTTCGTCGATGGTTTGCTGGAAATCGGCGATCTGGATGGCAAGGACCGCCAAGCCATCGACCAGACGATGCAATCTGCCGACAGCGATGTCGCCACCATGCTGGATCAGGTCGGGCAGGCGTTGTCGGGTGTGACACATGGCGCCAGCCTTGTGCTGACCCCGAAACACGAGGCCGCAATCAAGCATATCGAATTCGTGTCCCTCAACAAGGACCGCGCGCTGGTCGTTCTGGTCTTTGCCGATGGCCATGTCGAAAATCGGATTTTCACGCCACCCCCCGGCCAGACCCCGTCGTCGATGCGCGAGGCCGCGAATTTTCTGAATGCCATCGCTGAAGGCCATACCCTGTCCGAACTGGGGCAGGTGATCGCGCGTGAAATCAAGGCCCGCCGCCGCGAGATTGACACACTTGCCGCCGAACTGGTCCAAAGCGGCCTTGCACTATGGCAAAACGAAGGCGAATCCACTGAACGCCTGATCGTGCGCGGGCGCGGCAACCTATTGACTGACAACGAAAACGAAGGCGATCTGGAACGCATCCGATCCCTGTTCGATGATCTGGAACGCAAACGCGACATCGCGCAGTTTCTGGATCTGGCGCAGGATGGCGACGGCGTACGGATTTTTATCGGGTCCGAGAACAAATTGTTCTCTTTGACGGGTTCATCTCTGGTCGTTTCCCCTTATATGAACGCCGACCGCAAGATCATTGGCGCCGTGGGCGTCATTGGCCCGACTCGGCTGAACTATGGCCGGATCGTGCCAATCGTGAATTATACTGCACAGTTGGTGGGCAAAATGATTGCCGACCGCTCCTGAAGGAAGACAGACATGGCCGACAAAGACGCCGCATACCAAAGCCTCGATGAAATGGCCGCCGAAGGCGATATGATGGATCAAGCCTCCGAGGCTGGCATCGAAGAGTTAGAAGCGCTGCGCGCCGAACGTGACGAATTCCGTGATAAATTCATGCGCGCGCTGGCTGACGCGGAAAACACCCGCAAACGCGCAGACCGTGACCGGCGCGAGGCTGAAAACTATGGCAGCGCCCGTTTCGCCCGCGACATGCTGCCGATCTACGACAACCTGCGCCGCGCGCTGATGTCCGCCGACGAGGCCGAGCAGGACATCAACAAGGCCCTGCTGGAAGGTGTTGAACTCACGATGCGCGAGTTGATTTCCGTGTTCAAGAAACACGGCATCGACCCGATCGTGCCGCAGGTCGGTGACCGCTTTGATCCGCAATTGCATCAGGCCATGTTCGAGGCTCCGTTGCCCGGCACCAAGGCCGGCGACATCATTCAGGTCGCTGCCGAAGGGTTCATGCTGCACGACCGCCTGCTGCGCCCTGCACAAGTCGGCGTGTCATCGACGCCAGCATCGTAGGCCGGGGTTTTACCCCGGCTCTACCATCCCCCGCAGCTCATAAATCAGCGCCAACGCCTCTTTCGGTGTTAGCTCATCCGGCAGCACCGCCTTCAGCCGTGCCTCAACCTCGGATACCTGCTGTTTCACGGGTGGTGGCGCAGGCATCGCCGCAAACAACGGCAGATCGTCCACGAACGCCTTGCGCCCGCCCTCCCGTTCGCCTTTTTCCAATGCCTCCAGCACCACCTTGGCGCGGTCCACCACGACTTGCGGCAACCCGGCCAGTCTTGCCACCTGCACCCCGTAACTGCGGTCGGCGGTGCCGCGTTTCACCTCGTGCAGGAAAATCACGTCGCCGTCCCATTCCTTGACCGTGACGGTGGCGTTTTCCACGCCGTCCAGCTTGGCTGACAGCGCTGACATCTCGTGGTAATGCGTGGCGAACAACGCGCGGCAGCGGTTCACATCATGCAGATGTTCCAGCGTCGCCCAGGCGATGGATAACCCGTCATAGGTCGCCGTGCCGCGCCCGATTTCATCAAGGATCACCAGCGCGCGGTCATCCGCTTGGTTCAGGATCGCCGCCGTTTCGACCATTTCCACCATAAAGGTGGACCGCCCGCGCGCCAGATCATCCGATGCGCCAACACGGCTGAAAATCTGGCTGACAATGCCGATATGCGCGGCAGTGGCAGGCACAAACCCCCCCATCTGCGCCAAAATCGCCAAAAGCGCATTCTGCCTTAGAAAGGTCGATTTCCCCGCCATGTTCGGGCCTGTCAGCAACCAGACCCGTGCATCGCTGAGCGTGCAATCATTGGCGACAAAGGGCGCGCCCTGCTTTTGCAGCGCCATTTCCACCACCGGATGTCGCCCGCCGGTGATCGCAAAGGCGCGGCTGTCGTCCAGCTTTGGCCGCACCCAGTTTTCAGTGCGCGCCAGATGCGCAAGCGCCGTTGCCAGATCAACCTCGGCCAGCGCGCGGGCCAGCGCACCAAGTGGGCCTGCCTGCGCCAGAATGGCGTCTTTCAGGCTGGAATAGAGCCGCTTTTCAATCTCGAGCGCATGCCCGCCCGCGTTCAGGATGCGGGTTTCGATCTCGGACAGTTCGACCGTCGTGAAACGCACTTGGTTGGCAGTGGTCTGTCGGTGGATGAAGCTGTCGTTCAGCGGTGGGGCCAGCATCTTTTCCGCATGGGTCGCGGTTGTCTCGATAAAATAGCCCAGCACATTGTTATGCTTGATCTTGAGCGAGGTGATCCCTGTCTGCGCGATGAAATCGGCTTGCATGCCTGCGATCACGGACCGGCCTTCGTCGCGCAGCTTGCGCGCCTCGTCCAGTTCCGCGTCATAACCTGCGGCGATAAACCCGCCATCGCGTGCCAGCAGTGGCGGTTCGGCGATCAAGGCGGCATCTAGAAGCGCGACCAGCACGTCATGCCCTGCCAGATCACGCGCCACATCGGCCAGCAGCGGTGGCATGTTATGATGCACTGGCAGTCGCGCCGCCTGTGCCATCGTGTTGCGGATCGCCGCCATGTCGCGCGGCCCGCCACGGTCCAGCGCCAAGCGCGACAACGCGCGGTCCAAATCATGGGTGCCGCGCAAGGCGTCGCGGATATCATCACACAGCCGTGTTTGATCCAGCATAAAGGCCACCGCATCCTGCCGCGCGGTAATGATCGCCAGATCGCAGCTGGGCGATGCCAGCCGCCGTTCCAACAGCCGCGCGCCGCCCGCCGTCACCGTCCGGTCGATACAGGCCAGCAGCGACCCCTGCCGCCCGCCGGCCAGCGCATGGGTCAATTCCAGCGACCGCCGTGTCGCGGCGTCGATCTGCATCGCAGATTTCTGGGTTTCGCGCACAGGCGGGCGCAGCAGCGGCAGGTTGCCGCGCTGGGTGATGTCCAGATATTCCGCCACGGCGGACATCGCCGCAATCTCGGCACGTTCGAACGCACCGAAGGCGTCCAGCGATCCCACCTTGAACAGGGCACTCAGCCGCTTTTCCCCGGCGGTGCTGTCAAAGGCCGCCGCGCCCAAGGTTGTCAGTACAGCGCCTGATTCAGACACTAATCCAGCCCAATCGCCCTGCGCGCTGTCCACAACGATCACTTCGCGCGGGGTCAGGCTCGCCAGTTCCGGCCCCAGTTTCGCCCCCGCGCAGGGCATCACATGAAACGCCCCCGTCGAGATATCGACCCAAGCCAGCGCGCCTTGATCACGCACAACATGAAACGCCGCCAGATAATTGTGCCGCCGTGCATCCAGCAGGGAATCTTCGGTCAATGTCCCGGGGGTAACAAGGCGCACGACCTCGCGCCGGACCACAGACTTGTGGCCGCGTTTCTTGGCCTCGGCCGGGCTTTCCATCTGTTCGCAGACGGCGACACGAAACCCCTTGCGGATCAGCGTCAGAAAATACCCTTCGGCGGCGTGATGCGGCACGCCACACATCGGGATGTCCTCATCCTCATGCTTGCCGCGTTTGGTCAGCGCGATATCCAGCGCTTCTGCGGCGGCGACGGCATCGTCGAAAAACATCTCGTAGAAATCGCCCATGCGATAGAACAGCAAGGCATCAGGATGCTGCGCCTTGATTTCCAGATATTGGGCCATCATGGGTGTGGCTGTCGTGTTCATCTTGCCCCCGCGCACCGTCGTTGCACAGTATCCAGCAGACCATGGCGGCGAAACCCCGAAATGTATCCGTTGCGGGTGTCGGGCGGAACCCGCTATGAATGGCGGGCAGAGGGGGAACCACATGGCCAAGAACAAACTGACCCGCGAAGATGCGTTGCAATTCCACATGCAGCCGACACCGGGCAAATGGGAAATTCAGGCCACCGTGCCGATGACAACGCAGCGCGACCTGTCGTTGGCCTATTCCCCCGGCGTGGCGATCCCGTGCGAGGAAATCTTTGCCGACCCCGCCACCGCCTATGATTATACCAACAAGGGCAATCTGGTCGCCGTGATCTCGAACGGTACGGCTGTGCTGGGCCTGGGCAATCTGGGCGCGCTGGCGTCTAAGCCGGTCATGGAAGGCAAATCAGTTCTGTTCAAACGGTTCGCGGACGTCAATTCCATTGATATCGAACTGGACACCGAAGACCCCGACGCGTTCTGCAACGCTGTGCGTCTGATGGGCCCGACCTTTGGAGGGATCAATCTAGAGGATATCAAGGCCCCCGAATGTTTCATCATCGAACAGCGGCTGAAGGAAGAAATGGACATTCCGGTGTTCCATGACGACCAGCACGGCACGGCGGTGATCTGTGCTGCGGGTCTTTTGAATGCGCTCTACCTGTCGGGCAAAAAGATCGAAGATGTCAAAATCGTGCTGAATGGTGCGGGGGCGGCGGGGATCGCTTGTCTGGAACTGCTCAAATCTATGGGCGCGCGGCATGACAACTGCATCATGGCCGACACCAAGGGCGTGATCTATCAAGGCCGTACCGAAGGCATGAACCAGTGGAAATCTGCCCATGCCGTGGTCACTGATGCCCGCAGCCTTGCTGATGCGATGAAAGATGCCGATGTCTTTCTTGGCGTCAGCGCCAAAGGTGCCGTCACGCAGGACATGGTCGCCAGCATGGCCCCGAATCCCGTGATTTTTGCCATGGCAAATCCCGATCCTGAAATCACACCCGAGGAGGCGCACGCTGTGCGCCCTGATGCCATCGTCGCCACGGGCCGCAGCGATTACCCCAATCAGGTCAACAACGTGCTGGGCTTTCCCTATCTGTTTCGTGGCGCGCTGGATATCCACGCGCGCGCTATCAATGACGAGATGAAGATCGCCTGCGCCGAAGCTTTGGCCGCATTGGCGCGCGAGGATGTGCCGGACGAAGTCGCCATGGCCTATGGCAAGAAACTGTCGTTCGGGCGCGATTACATCATCCCCACACCGTTTGACCCCCGTCTGATCCACCGGATTCCAACTGCCGTGGCGCGGGCTGGCATGAAAACCGGCGTCGCGCGGCGGCCCATCGTGGATATGGACGCCTATGAGCTTTCGTTGAAATCCCGCATGGACCCGACAGCATCAATCCTGCGCAGCCTGAACGCGCGGGCGCGTGCCGCACAATCGACGGTGGTTTTTGCCGAAGGTGATGATCCGCGCGTGTTGCGCGCCGCCGTGCTGTACCAGCGCGCGGGCATGGGCAAGGCGCTTGTCGTGGGCCGGTCAGACGACGTGCGCGCCAAGCTGACCGCCGAAGGTCTGGCCGAGGCTGTCGATGAAATCGAGGTGGTGAACGCCGCCAACACCACCCATCTGGAAACCTACAAGGCGTTTCTTTACAAACGCCTGCAGCGTAACGGGTTCGATGCGCAGGACATCCACAGGCTTGCCGCGCGCGACCGGCATGTGTTTGCCGCGCTGATGCTGGCGCATGGGCATGCCGATGGCATGGTAACTGGGGCAACCCGCAAATCGGCGCATGTGCTGGAACTGATCAACCATGTTTTCGACGCACAGCCGCATGATGGCGCGGTCGGTGTGACCGCCGTGCTGCACAAAGGACGGATCGTGCTGATCACCGACACGCTGGTGCATGAATGGCCTGATGAAAACGATCTGGCCGATATTGCCGAACGCGGCGCATCTGTCGCGCGCGATTTGGGGTTGGAACCGCGCGTGGCGTTTCTGTCATTTTCCACCTTTGGGTCGCCCGTGTCAGAACGCGCCGAAAAGATGCGCAAGGCTCCCATTGTGCTGGACAACCGCCGCGTCGATTTCGAATACGAAGGCGAAATGACCGTGGATGTTGCGCTGAACCCGCGTGCGCAGGAAAACTACCCGTTTTCGCGCCTGACTGGCCCTGCCAATGTGCTGGTGGTGCCTGCGCGGCATTCTGCGTCGATTTCCGTAAAATTGATGCAGGAAATGGCGGGAGCCACCGTGATCGGCCCGATCCTGTCGGGCGTGGGCAAGCCGGTACAGATCTGTTCCACGGTGTCCACTGTGAACGATATTTTGAACATGGCGGTGATTGCCGCCTGCGGGATTGATTGATGGCCATCTGGAACCTTGGGTCGATCAATGCCGATGTCGTCTATGCCGTCCCGCATATTCCTGCCCCCGGCGAGACGCTCAGCACGACAGGCCGCCGGATGTTCCTTGGCGGCAAGGGTGCGAATATGTCCGTCGCCGCCGCCCGCGCCGCGGCGCGCGTGCATCACATCGGTGCGGTGGGAAATGACGGGCTATGGGCGGCAGAACGCCTGCTGGAATACGGCGTGGATACCCGTAATATCGTTGTGTTAGACACTGAAACTGCCCAAGCGATCATCATGGTGGACCCTGCGGGAGAAAACGCGATCCTGCTGCATCCCGGCGCGAATGCCGAAATCCCGCAGACCACCTTGCAAAACGCGATGGCCGAGGCGCAGACCGGTGACTGGCTGGTGATCCAGAACGAAACCAACCTGCAACGGACTGCCGCCAGTCTGGGCCGCAAGATGGGGTTGCGCGTTGCCTATGCCGCCGCTCCCTTTGATGCGGACCGGGTGATGGCCGTGCTACCCTACCTTGATTTTCTGATCCTGAACGCCGTCGAGGCCGACCAGCTGCGCCAAGCCACGGGCAAGACGCCCGCCGATCTGGACGTGGCCGATGTGATTGTGACCTTGGGCGCCGCTGGGGCGGACTGGTACGGCACTGCTGGCCACCAGCATTTCCCCGCGATCAAGGTTGATCCTATCGATACCACGGGCGCGGGCGATACGTTCACCGGCTATGTTCTGGCAGGTTTGGATCGCGGCATGCCAATGGCGCAGGCGATCGGGCAGGCGATGCGTGCGGCTGCCTTGATGGTCATGCGCCACGGCACCGCCGATGTGATCCCTGATCTGTCCGAGGTGCAGGCATTCCAATCCAGAGGTTGAACCATGTCCGACGTCACCACCCACCAAGCCGAACAAGACACCCGCAACGACGCGATCCTGATCTATGTCGATGGACGGATCGTGCCCAAGGCGCAGGCGGTTATCAGTGTCTATGATAGCGGTTTCATGCTGGGCGATGGTGTGTGGGAAGGGCTGCGGCTGTATGATGGAAAATGGGCCTTTTTGGACGACCATATCGACCGCCTTTTTGAGGCCGCGAAAGCCATTGATCTGGACATCGGGTTGGATAGGAACGGTGTCATTTCCGCTTTGTTAGACACACAAAAAGCCAATCGCATGACCACAGACGCCCATGCGCGCATGATGGTTACGCGCGGGGTAAAAACGCGGCCTTTCCAGCATCCGAACCTGTCGCAGCAGGGGCCGACTTTTGTCATCATCATGGAACATTCCAAGCCCAAGATCCCGCGCCCGATCACGCTGGCCACTGTCCCGCATATGCGCGGTTTGCCGATGACGCAGGACCCCAAGCTGAACAGCCATTCCAAGCTGAATTGCATCCTTGCCTGTATCGCCGCGCAAAAGGCCGGCGCGGACGAGGCGCTGATGCTCGATGTGCATGGCTTCGTGAACACGACCAATGCCTGCAATTTCTTTATTGTGAAAAAGGGGCAGGTCTGGACTAGCACGGGCGACTATTGCATGAACGGCATCACCCGCCAAAAGGTCATCGACCTGTGCCGCGCCAATGACATCCCCGTATTTGAACGCAATTTCAGCCTTGTTGACACCTATAGCGCGGAAGAGGCGTTTCTGACCGGCACATTCGGCGCGCAAACCCCTGTCAGCACGGTTGACGGGCGTTTGATCGGGACCGGCGATCTTGGCCCCGTCACCGCCCGCCTGCGCGCCCTTTACAAAGATTTGGTCGCCGCATCATGAGGATCGCCATGTGGTCCGGCCCGCGGAACTTGTCGACTGCGATGATGTATGCCTTTGGCAACCGCGCCGATTGCGCGATCTGGGACGAACCCTTCTATGCGCCCTATCTGGCGGCGACGGGGGCCGACCATCCGATGAAGGACGCAATCATCGCGGCGCATGAAGCCGACCCCACCGTGGTGGCGCGGCGGTGTTTAGACACTATTCCGGCCCAAAAGCCGCATTTCTACATGAAACATATGCCGCATCACATGATCGCAGGCTTTCCGCTGGACTGGGCGGCGGATTGTGTGAACGTGCATTTGATCCGCCATCCCGCGCGTGTGATTGCCAGCTATGGCGTCAAGATGGATCACATGACGCTGGAGGATGTCGGCTACCCTCAGCAAGCCGCGCTTTATGTCAGACTGGGTGGCGTGGTGGTCGACAGCGCCGATATCCGTGCCGATCCCGAAGCGATGCTGCGTAAACTCTGTGCTGCCATTGATCTGGATTTCGATCCCGCCATGCTGCATTGGCCCGCAGGCCCGAGGGCCGAGGATGGAATCTGGGCCAGCCACTGGTACAGTGCTGTACATCAAAGCACCGGTTTTGCAGGGGCGGAGGGCGCTTTGCCTGACCTTTCCAGTGATGCCGCTGATCTGGCAAACGCGGCCATGCCTTTCTATGAAAGACTGGCCGCGATAAAGATTACCCTTTGATCCGCCGTGCGCGTGCGGCCAGCAATTTCAGGCGCAATGCATTCAACTGAATGAACCCTTGCGCATCTTTTTGGTCATAGGCGCCAGCGTCATCTTCGAACGTAACATGGGCTTCGGAATACAGCGAATGATCCGACCAGCGCGCAACCGTATTGGCTGATCCCTTGTACAGCTTCACCCGCACGGTGCCACTGACGTGTTCTTGGCTTTTGTCGATCAAAGCTTGCAGCATCTCTCGTTCGGGGCTGAACCAGAATCCGTTATAGATCAGTTCGGCATAGCGCGGCATGATGCTGTCTTTCAGATGGCCAGCACCTGAATCCAGCGTGATCTGTTCGATGCCGCGATGCGCCTCGAGCAGGATCGTGCCGCCCGGCGTTTCATAGATGCCGCGCGATTTCATGCCGACAAAGCGGTTTTCCACCAGATCAAGGCGACCCACACCATGTTTGCCGCCCAGTTCGTTCAGCTTGGTCAGGATTGTGGCGGGCGACATCGCCTCACCATTGATAGCCACCGCATCGCCACGTTCAAAGGTGATCTCCACCATTTCGGGCGTATCGGGCGCATCTTCGGGTGCGACGGTGCGCTGATAGACATAATCGGGGGCCTCTTGCCCTGGGTTCTCCAGCACCTTGCCTTCGGATGACGTGTGCAGCAGGTTCGCATCCACGCTGAACGGCGCATCGCCGCGTTTGTCCTTGGCGACGGGAATCTGGTTGGCTTCGGCAAATTCCAGCAGCTTGGTGCGGCTGGTCAGATCCCATTCGCGCCATGGCGCGATCACCTTGATATCGGGGTTCAGCGCATAGGCGGCCAACTCGAAACGGACCTGATCGTTGCCCTTGCCGGTTGCACCGTGGGCCACAGCATCGGCGCCTTCGATGGCGGCGATTTCGACCAGACGTTTGGAGATCAGCGGGCGGGCGATGGATGTGCCCAGCAGATAAAGCCCCTCGTACAGCGCATTGGCGCGGAACATCGGGAAGACGAAATCGCGCACGAATTCTTCGCGCAGGTCCTCGATATAGATGGATTTGGCACCCATCATTTCGGCCTTGGCGCGGGCGGGTTCCAGTTCTTCGCCCTGACCCAGATCGGCGGTGAAGGTCACGACTTCGCAGCCATATTCGGTCTGCAGCCATTTGAGGATGATGGATGTATCAAGGCCACCGGAATAGGCCAGAACAACTTTTTTAGGGGCGGTCATGCAAGCAGCCTTTGCGTCAATATGTCTGGCTTCGCGCGATAGCGGGTTTCGTGCCGATGGGCAAGGATGCGCCCCGTTCCTCCTGCGTCTGCGACGCAGAAGGGCCTCCGGCGGGGATATTTGGGCTCGGAAGAAATGCGGCGTTCTGCATTTGAATAAGAACTGCGCGACTTGTGGACCATTTCTTCCATCTTCCGAGAAGAAAATATCCCCGCCGGAGGCTCCGAGATATCCCGCGCCACGGTGTTCTGTGCAGTGTGCCTAGGCGTGCCGCGCCACAAATGCGGCATCGCCGTCATTGGACAATTCCGACAGTGCCTCGGTCGGGGACATCCAGATCGCCAGATGCCCCGGTTCGCGCGGCGGGCCATGTGGGCGGACGGGCTGGGCCAGATAGATATGGCACAGCTTTTCCGCCCAAAGGTCGTATTCCGGCATGAATGTGAACCGACGGAACGTGCCCAGCTTGCGGGGGGCGGCGATCCGGTATCCGGTTTCCTCGAATACCTCGCGGTGCAGCGCGCGCAGCGGGCTTTCGCCGGGGTCGATGCCGCCGCCGGGCAGTTGCACCTCGAAATGTGGGTCGCCCTGATAGGTCAGCAACAGCTTGCCGCCGCGCGGCAGGATTGCATAAACTCCCGCGCGCGTCGTGTAGCGCTGACCTGCTTTCGGGACCGTGCCATACCGTTTGATCATAGCTTGCCTCTTGGACGCCGGGTTGCCCCGCCTATATAGGCGCGGTATGCCAATTCCTGACATGTAAGGAAAGCCCATGAGCCTCAGCGCCAAAATCGCTTGGGACGATACCGTCCTGCCGTTCCAACTTGACGCATCCGACATCCGTGGTCGGGTCGCCCGCCTTGATGGCGTGCTGGAACAGGTGTTGAAACAGCACGATTATCCCCCCGTGATCGAGGCTTTGGTCGCCGAAATGGCGCTGCTGACCGCGCTGATCGGGCAGACGATGAAACTGCGCTGGAAACTGTCCTTGCAGGTGCGCGGGTCCGGCGCGGCACGGTTGATCGCCACGGATTACTATGGCCCGACCGATGATGGCCAGCCTGCGCGCATCCGCGCCTATGCGTCCTATGATGCGGATCGGTTGAATCATCATGCGGAACCGTTCAGCCATGTCGGCAACGGCTATTTCGCGATTCTGGTCGATCAGGGCGAAGGCACGACGCCATATCAGGGGATCACGCCTTTGGCTGGCGGGTCGTTGTCGGCTTGTGCACAGACCTATTTTGCGCAATCCGAACAGATCCCGACCCGTTTCGCGCTGACCTATGGACGCAGCCAGACCCCCGGCGAGGCCGCACATTGGCGCGCTGGTGGCGTGATGTTGCAGCACATGCCCAAGGCATCGCCCTTTGCCAGCGGCGAAGGCGGGTCGGGCGAACAGGGCTTGCTGGACGCAGTCGATCTTTTGTCTGATGACGAAGGCGAAAACTGGACCCGCGCGAATATCTTGCTGGATACTGTTGATGATCTTGAACTGATCGGGCCAATTGTCACGCCGACCGACCTGCTCGTGCGCCTTTTCCATGAGGAAGGTCCACGTGTCTATGACGCCCAGCCCATCACCTTTGGCTGCACCTGTTCTGAAGACCGGGTGCGCCAAAGCCTGTCGATCTATTCGGCCAAGGATATCAGAACGATGACCACGGACGAAGGCACGGTCACTGCAGATTGTCAGTTTTGCGGGGCGCATTATGTCTTTTCGCCGGAAACCCTTGGCTTTGAAGCCAAGGATGCAAGTGTCTGACCTGCATCAGCGCCTGACGGATGCGCTGTCCCGCGAGGGGCGCGCATCCAGTGATTTTGACCTCAATCTCGATATCGCGCTGCCGCAGGTGCAATTGACGCCCGCGGCGGTGCTGTTTGCCGTGCGGGCAGAGACGGAAACAGTGATCCTGACCAAGCGGTCGGCGCGGTTGAAACACCACCCCGGACAGATTGCCTTTGCCGGTGGCAAGCAGGATGCGGGGGATCTGACCCTGACCGCCGCTGCCCTGCGTGAAGCGCATGAGGAAATCGGCCTGTTGCCCGATCAGGTCGATGTGCTGGGTGTGTTGCCGCCGCACCAGACGGTGACAGGCTATCTGATCACGCCTGTTCTGGCTATGGTTCACGGCCCTTTTGATGCCACGCCAGAGGCGAGTGAGGTCAGCGAGGTTTTCGAGGTCCCCTTGGCCCATCTGACAAATCCTGCGCAGTACCGCACCGAAGGTCGCCATTGGCAGGGCCGCAAGCGGCTGTATTACACCGTGCCATATGGGCCCTATTACATCTGGGGTGCCACGGCGCGCATCCTGCGTGCCTTTGCGGACCGCGTGTCATGACACGCTTCACGGGCGCATGGCTGACCGATCCTGCCGCGCAACAGGTCTGTCGCGTGTTGACGGATGCGGGTCATCAGGCGTGGTTCGTTGGCGGTTGCGTGCGCAACGCGCTGCTGGGCGCACCTGTCGCCGATCTGGACCTGACGACGGATGCACGGCCTGATGTTGTCATACAGCTGGCCACGGCGGCGGGGCTGAAGGTGATCCCGACCGGAATAGACCATGGAACAGTCACTGTGATTGTCAAAAATACCCCTTTCGAGGTCACGACCTTTCGCCGCGATGTGGCCACGGATGGCAGGCGCGCTGTCGTCGCCTTTGCCAATACGATGGTCGAGGATGCCCGCCGCCGCGATTTCACGATGAACGCGCTTTATGCGGGACCGGATGGTGTGGTCGTCGATCCTTTGGGCGGATTGCCTGATTTGTTCGCCCGCCGCGTCCGGTTCATCGAAGATGCCTATCAGCGGATCAGGGAAGACTATCTGCGTATCCTGCGGTTTTTCCGGTTCCATGCGTGGTACGGGGCAGATGGCCTTGATGCCGATGCGCTGGCCGCCTGTGCTGCCAATATCGACGGGCTGGCCAGCCTGTCGCGCGAACGGGTCACGGCAGAGCTGTTCAAACTGCTGGCGGCCCCTGATCCGGCCCCTGCTGTGGCGTCGATGGCGGCGGCGGGTGTTTTGGCGCAGATATTGCCGGGGGCTGATGCGGCACCGCTTGCTGTTCTGGTCCATATCGAAGGCGCCGCAAGCCTGCCGCCATCGCCTGTTCGCCGTCTGGGTGCGCTGGGCGGTTATCCGGCAAGGGCGCTGCGCCTGTCCAGACGGGATGCGCTGGCGCTGGAGCATATGCGATCTGATCTGCCCTTACCGGAGCTTGCCTATCGCCACGGGGCTGAGGCCGCGATCAACCAGGCCGCGATCACGGCGGCCGTTCTGGGGCATGAAATAGACACTAACATTAAAAAAAGCGCACAATTCGCAGCCAGCCAGACCTTTCCGATGCAAGCCGCAGACCTGATGCCAGACCTGCAAGGGCCAGCACTGGGCCGGGCGATGAAAGAGGCCGAGGCAGCCTGGATCGCGTCAGGTTTCACGCTGACAAAAACTGAATTACTCCTGCGGTTGCGCGGATAGTTTTCCTTTCGCGCAAAGACCTGTATCAGGGGCATCTACATCCCAAGGCAGATATCATGTTCCGGTTTTTCGAAGAACTGGTCGATCCCTATACCCCGTATCAGGAGACCGACACGCCGCCCAAGCGGCTTTTCCCGTTCCTGCGCGCCTATGCAGAACCGTTCCGCGCGGTTTTCTGGGTCACGGGGGCGCTTTCGGTCATCGTGGCGGCGGTGGAAATCTGGTTGATTTCCTATCTTGGGCGACTGATCGACATCCTGCAAAGCGGCACCCCGTCCGAGGTTTGGGCTGATAGCGGCACCGAATTAATCCTTGTCGCGCTCTTCATCCTGACGCTGCGGCCTGCGGTGCATGTGTTGCAGGTGATGCTGCTGAACAACACAATCCTGCCGAATTTTGGCACATTGGTGCGTTGGCGCGCGCATCGCCATGTGCTGCGCCAGTCCGTCGGTTGGTTCGAGGATGATTTTGCAGGCCGCATCGCCAACCGGATCATGCAGACCCCGCCCGCTGCGGGCGAGGTCGTGTTCCAGTTGTTCGATGCGATCACCTTTGCCATCGCCTATATCATCGGGGCGATCATCCTGTTGGGCGATGCCGATATGCGGCTGATCCTGCCTTTGCTGGTCTGGCTGATTCCCTATCTGTTCCTGTTGGCTTGGGTCGTGCGCCGGATCGGCCCCGCATCCGAGGCATCGTCGAACGCGCGCAGCGTGGTCACGGGGCGTGTCGTAGACAGCTATACCAATATCCATTCGGTCAAGATGTTCGCGCATCACGACAGCGAGATCGCCTATGCCAAGGACGCGATCGAAAACGCGCGCCGGACGTTTCAGCATGAAATGCGGCTTTATACGTTGATGAATGTGGTGCTGATGGTGCTGAACGGCGTGTTGATCGTGGGTGTCGTTGGCTGGGCGATCTGGTTGTGGGGGGGTGGCACGGCCACGTTGGGTGTGGTTGCGGTGGCGACATCGCTGACCCTGCGGCTGAATGCGATGTCGGGCTGGATCATGTGGGCGATCAGCAACTTTTTCCGCGAACTTGGCGTGGTGGCCGAAGGGATGCAGACCATCGCGCAGCCCGTCACACTACTGGACCGGACCTGCAATGAATTGCAGGTGACGGGTGGCGTTGTGACGATCAGCGATCTGTCGCATCACTACGGGCGTGCCAAGGGGGGGCTGGACCGGATCAATCTGCAGATTGCATCGGGTGAAAAGGTCGGGCTGGTGGGCCAGTCTGGCGCGGGCAAATCGACCTTGGTCAAGCTGTTGTTGCGGTTCTACGACATCGAACAGGGCAGCATCGCCATCGACGGGCAGGACATCGCGAATGTCACGCAAGACAGCCTGCGCCGCGCCATCGGGATGGTGCAGCAGGATTCGTCGTTGTTGCACCGGTCGGTGCGGGAAAACATCCTGTACGGCAACCCCGACGCCACCGAGGACCAGATGATCGCCGCTGCACAACAGGCCGAGGCGCATGATTTCATCCTGGGGCTGGAGGATAGCGAAGGGAACTGTGGCTATGCCGCGCGCGTTGGCGAAAGGGGTGTCAAGCTGTCGGGCGGACAACGGCAGCGGATCGCGCTTGCACGCGTGATGTTGAAGGATGCACCGATCTTACTGTTGGACGAAGCGACCAGCGCGCTAGATAGCGAAGTAGAGGCCGCCATTCAGCAAACGCTTTATGGCATGATGGCCGGCAAGACGGTGATCGCGATTGCGCACCGTCTTTCGACAATCGCGCAGATGGACAGGATCATCGTCATGGACCAAGGCCGCATCATCGAGGATGGCACGCATGACGCGTTGCTGGCGCAGGGCGGGCAATATGCGCGGTTCTGGGCGCGGCAATCGGGCGGGTTTTTGGGGCAAGATGCATCGTGAAACCTGAACGCTGGATCAACCCGTTCGAGCGTGCCGTAGGGCCGCCGCCGCAGACTCTGATGGCGTTTCTACGCTGGTGTCTGGGCGGGGCGATGCCGGTCATCGGGCTGGGGGCTTTCGTATCTGCGCTTGCGGGCCTGCTGGAGGTCGCAACCGCGCTGATGCTAGGCTGGGTGATCGACGCCGCCATCGGCAGCGACATGCAGTCCTATTTCAGCACGAACCTGTGGTTACTGGTCGGTGTCGGTGCTTTTTTCGTGATCCTGCGGCCTGTGATCCTTGGCCTGTCGGGGATGTTCCAAGGCGTGGTGCTGGGGCCTGCGCTGAACAACCTCGTGCTGTCGCGGCTGCACCGGCATTCGTTGGGCCAGTCGGTCACGTTCTTTGACAATGATTTCGCGGGGCGGATCGCGCAGAAACAGATGCAGGGCGCGCGTGCGACGACGGATTTCGTGGTCGATATGATCCAGACGGTTGCCTATGCGCTGGCCTCGCTTGTCGGGTCTGTCGTTCTGCTGCTGACGATTGATTACCGCACTGCGGGTGTGCTGGCGCTCTGGGTACTGGGATATATCTGGCTGATCACCTTCTATATGCCGCGCATCCGCACGCGGTCGCAGGCGCGTGCCGCGAAACGCGCGATGGTGACGGGGCAGGTCGTCGATACGATCACCAATATCAAGACGGTCAAACTGTTCGCCCATGACGCATTCGAGGACCGCGCCGCCACCGATGCGATGGAAACCTATTGGGGGTCGGCTGTGCATTTCGGCTGGCTGTCTACGTCGTTCCGGTTCTGGCTGATGGGGCTGGGCGGGCTGTTGCCCGTGCTGCTGGTGGGTACCACGCTTTATTTCTGGTCGGTCGGTGCCGCGACGGCGGGTGATATTGCCGCTGCCGGCGCCATTTCGCTGCGTCTTGCGCAGATGACCGGCTGGGTCAGTTTCACGCTGATGGGTATCTACGCCAATGTGGGCGAGATCGAAGATGCCATGCAAACCCTGTCGCCCGCGCATCAATTGACCGATGCGCTGGGTGCTGTCGAATTGCAGCCCAAGGGTGGTGCGATTGAATTGCGCGATGTCACCTTCAGCTACGGTGGCGGGCCGGGGGGCCTTGATCATGTCAGCCTGTCGATTGCGTCGGGTGAAAAGCTGGGGATCGTGGGGGCGTCGGGGGCGGGGAAATCCACGCTGGTCGCGTTGCTGCTGCGGCTTTACGATACCGAAGACGGCCAAGTCCTGATTGACGGTCATGATATCCGTGACGTGACGCAGGAAAGCCTGCGCCGCCAGATCGCGATGGTCACGCAGGAAACGGCGATGTTCAACCGGTCCGCCCGCGACAATATCCGCTATGGCAAACCCGATGCCACGCAGGCCGAGGTCGAGGCGGCCGCGATGAAAGCCGAGGCGCATGGATTCATCCAGTCGCTGCGCGATTTCAAAGGGCGCGAAGGGTACGATTCGCATCTGGGCGAACGCGGCGTGAAACTGTCGGGCGGCCAGCGCCAGCGCATCGCCATCGCCCGCGCGATCCTGAAAGACGCGCCAATTCTTGTGCTGGACGAAGCGACCAGCGCGCTTGATTCCGAGGTCGAAGCGGCAATTCAGGACTCGCTTGACATCATCATGGACGGCAAGACCGTTATCGCCATTGCACACCGGCTGTCCACATTGGCAGCGATGGACCGGATCGTCGTGCTTGACGGCGGGCGCATTGTGGAACAAGGCACCCATGACGATCTGCTGGCCAAGGCAGGGCTTTATGCCCGCTACTGGAACCGGCAGTCGGGTGGGTTCATCAATGTGCAGGATGCTGCGGAATAAATGCTAACAATCGAAAGCCTGACACATCTGGGGCTTGGCCGCGCCTCTGACGGCCGGTCGCTGATCCCGCGCGTTTTGCCGGGCGAGGAAATTGACGTGGCCCAAGACGGGACCATGCGGATCGTCACGCCGTCAGCGGCCCGTGTCGCGGCCCCGTGTCGGCATTTCAAAAGCTGCGGTGGCTGTGCCATGCAACATGCCAGCGATGATTTCGTGGCAGGCTGGAAACAGGATATCGTTGCGCGTGCGTTGGCGGCCCATGGGCTGCACCCAGATTTCCGCGCCATTGCCACATCGCCTGTGCAGTCGCGGCGCAGGGCCAAATTTGCGGGGCGGCGTACCAAAAAGGGCGCGCTGGTCGGGTTCCATGGCAAGGCGTCGCACACGCTGGTCGACGTGCCAGATTGTCAGTTGGTCACGCCGGCCTTGCTGGCTATGATGCCCGCGCTGCAAGAACTGACGCTGCTGGCCGCATCCCGCAAGGGCGAGGTTGATCTAACCGTCACCGATACCGCGCTGGGCGCGGATGTGCTGGTCGGCACCGACAAGGCGTTGTCGCCCGATCTGCGCGTGACCTTGGCCGCACTGGCCAATGCGCATGGGTTGTCGCGGCTGGTGTGGAACGACGAACCCGTCGTCACGATCAACCCGCCGGATCAGGATTTCGGCGGTACCAAGGTGACACCCCCGCCCGGCGCGTTCTTGCAGGCCACCAAGGCTGGCGAGGCCGCATTGCTGGCCGCCGTGCAAGAGATCACGCAAGGTGCATCGCGCATTGTCGATCTTTTCGCAGGCTGTGGTACCTTTAGCCTGCCGCTTGCTGCGCGGGCCGAGGTGCATGCGGTGGAATCAGACTCCGCCATGTTGAGCGCACTTGACCGTGGCTGGCGTGCTGGTCGCACCTTGCGCAAGGTCACGATAGAGGCGCGCGACCTGTTCCGCCGCCCGCTGGAACCTGACGAGATCGCGAAATATGATGCCGCCGTTATCGACCCGCCGCGTGCAGGGGCCGAGGCGCAGATCGACGCGCTGGCGCGGTCCGACATCAAGTCTATCGCCATGGTGTCCTGCAATCCGGTCACCTTTGCGCGCGATGCCAAGGTGCTGGTGGATGCTGGCTTTGCGATGCCATGGGTGCAGGTCGTCGATCAGTTCCGCTGGTCGCCGCATGTGGAAATCGTGTCACCGTTCACACGAAAATGACCCTAGCGACATCAATATAGCTAGGTCGCGGAAAAAATTTACCATAAAAGAATGCAAAAGCGGCACCATAGACCGCGTATTTGGGCAGTGACATGATTTCAAGACGTTCAATGATGATTGGCGCCGCTGCTGGCGTTGCAGCTTGTTCCACTGCGACAGAACAAGATGCCCCAGCCTACTACGGACTATCCGTCACGCGGATTCAGGTGTTCAAGGAACAGCGCAAGATGCACTTGTTGCATAATGACAAGCTGTTACGCCAATACGATGTGGCGCTTGGGTTTGACCCGCGCGACCACAAGCAGCAAGAAGGCGACGGGCGTACGCCTGAAGGGGCCTATGTGATCAACCGCCAAAACCCCAACAGCCGGTTTCACCTGTCGATCGGAATCTCTTATCCGAACGCTGCTGATGTCGCGCGCGCCCGTGCAATGGGTGTCCATCCGGGAGGCGATATTTTCATTCACGGCACACCAGCACCTTGGATCGGGATGCCGGATTGGACTTGGGGCTGTATCGCCGTCAGCAATACCGAAATGGACGAGGTTTATTCCATGGTCCAGCTGGGCACCAAGATATTCATCTACGCGTGATGGGTGGGGTCTGACCCTGTCAGGACAAACCGCCCGCTAGATCTGGGGCAACACCCATATTGAGCACCCACCACAACTTGCCTGCGGATTCCTGAAACCAGGAGAAGCCCATCAATCGTGCATCTGGGTCCATGATGACGGCGCGTGTGCGTTCGTCATTCATCCATGCGGTCAGGGTCGCGATTTCCGATTCGTAGGATTCAGAGATTGTTTCGCCCAGAAACCGGCCTTGAAAACCTGCACGGCGGGCGCGCAACACGGGGCTGGACCCATCGGCCCCGAACAGCCATGGCCGGTTCTGGATCGACATGTCGCGCGCATGTGTCGCTGCCGCAGCATTCAGTTGCGCATCAAGTGTGACCGGCGCAAGCCGCCCAGCCTGCCGCAGCGCATTGACGCTGTCGAGCATGCGGAACTTGACTGTCGCTTCCTCGCCGGGTGCGATGATATAGGCCGTCGGCAAGGGAAACCCGTCAGGGCCCAAAGGCCGGTTTGTTGTCGCGCAAGCGGAAACACCTGTTCCGACAAGGCCGAAAATCATCGTGCGTCTGTACATCTGGATACTCTTTGTTGCGCGTCGCCGTGGTTTAGCTGGATTGGAACCCGACTACAAACAAAGGTTCGTCATCCGCCTATGTGGCGTGGCGGATTTCGGCGCGCCGGGACGCGACTGGTGGTCAGCACATTGCCTTCGGTGTCGCAGACCAGACGTAGCCTTTGCCCATTATACCAAAAGGTCAGCCTGATCCTGCCTTCATCCGCGTCCACGCCGGTTTCTGACTGGCTGGTGATTTCGCCCGCCCGCATCTTGGCAGGGACCTCTGCCGCAGGAATACCCAGCAAGCGCCCAAGGTCGGCCGCATCAACGGTCAAACCATGGTCCGTCTTGCGTATCTTCACCTTGGGTCCTTTCGGTCAGCCCAGCCAGCCCTTGAGGTTCTTGTCGATGATGCCACACAGCGCGTCGATGTGTGCTGCATCATCATTCAAGCAGGGAATATAGGTGAAATGTTCGCCGCCGGCCTCTTCAAAGCTTTCCTTGATCTCTTCGTTGATCTCTTCCAGCGTCTCAATGCAATCGGCGGAAAAGGCGGGGGCGCAGACCGCGATATGCCTGATGCCGTCTTCTTCGGCCAGGCGTGCGACCTCTTTCACCGTATAGGGTTTGAGCCATTCTTCGGGGCCAAACCGCGACTGGAACGTTGTCTTGATCTGGGTGTTATCCCAACCCAGCCGTTCTTTTAACAGGCGCGTGGTTTTCTGGCACTGGCAATGATAGGGGTCGCCTTCGCGCAGATAACGTTCCGGCACACCGTGATAGGAACAGATCAGCATTTCCGGTCTGACCTCGATCTCGGCATAGGCTTTTTCGATGGATTGGGCCAAAGCCTCGATATAGGCGGGTTCCTCGAAATAGGGTTCTACGACCCGCGCGATGGGCTGCCACTTTTCATCCATCAGGGCGCGAAAGAACTGGTCGTTTGCAGTGGCCGATGTGGCGCCCGCGTAATGCGGGTACAGCGGAAAGAACAGGATCTTGGTGCAGCCTGCCTCGACCATCTCGCGGACTTTGGATTTGGTGGACGGGTTGCCATAGCGCATGCAGAAATCGACGCGCACATCGTCGCCGTAACGTTCGACCATCTGTTTCTTGATCGCCGCGGTTTGCGCCTTGGTGATCGTCAAAAGCGGGCTTTCGTTCGCCTCTTCATTCCAGATGGATTTATAGGCAGCTCCGGATGAAAACGGCCGTTTGGTCAGGATGATCAGCTGCAACAGAGGCTGCCAAAGCCAGGCAGAATAATCCACCACGCGCTTGTCGGACAAAAATTCGTTCAGATACCGCCGCATCGACCAGTAATCCGTCGCATCGGGCGTGCCAAGATTGGCGACAAGTATCCCGACCCGCGCGGGTTTGATCGCGGGGTGATCCTTGTTGGCGTGAACAGGACAGGTCGCAGGGCGTTCCGTCGCGGCGGATGAATGTGCATCGAACATGGTCATGACCCTTTGATTATCGTCATTTGAACGGCAGTTAAATGGTTTACGCAGCAAATCAATCCTTGGACCTGTCAAGCGGCATTTCTTTTGCCCCCAAGGCATCGGCCAACCTGCTTTTTGCGCTGCCGGGGCGCAAAGGCTGCGGTTGGCTGTCGGCGGGTGCCCAGCCGGTCAGTATGATGATCTCGAACGTGGCATCCACGCGGTTGTCGGCATTGCGGTAATGCTGCGCATAAACGCTGGAGGCCTGCGTCAGCAACTTGCGCCGTGTCATTGACCGCAGACGGCGGGTCAAGGCATTGGTTTCCCCCATCTTGCGCAAATCATGCATCAGGTGGAACATATTGGCATAGCTGACGGTCGTCTTGGTGCCATCCACCACCGGCAGCGCCAGCCCCGCGCGTTGCAGCAATCCCCCCAGATCGCGGATTTCACCCATCGGGGCCACGCGCGGCGATAGCCCGCCTGCTACTGCTGTTTCCGCCTCGGCCAGTGCTGTGCGCAATTCATGCAGCGTCTGCCCGCCAAGACAGGCGGCCAGCAGCAACCCGTCCGGTTGCAAGGCATGGCGGCATTGCACCAATTGCCCGACCGGATCATTCGCCCAATGCAGCCCCATCACATGCAGCACCAGATCATGCGCACCGGGCGTCAGTGCCAATGTGTCATCGTCTGGCACGATCACGGCCCCAGGATAGCGCGCGCGCCAGAAATCGGGGAAACCGGTGACAATCGCCATCGATCTAAACGCCCTGTTAACCTCGATCAGTCTTTCCTGCAGTTCATCCGCGATGATTTCGTGCAGGAACAGATGGTCTGGCTGCGCGCGGGCGCGGTGACGCTGCAAGGCGCTACGGTCAACAAGAGGGGGCGGCATGGTCATGTCGCCCATGTAGGGTGCAATGATGCGGATGCAAAGCGTGATCAGGGCGATCTATCCGGCGCAATGCGTCGCATGCGAAACCCAGACACAGGCCGAGAACGGGCTTTGCGGCACCTGCTGGCGCGAAACCCGGTTCATCGACGGCACGATCTGCGATACCTGCGGCGCGCCTTTGCCAGGCGACAGCGACGGCCAGCGCCTGCAATGCGACGATTGCATGGTCATCGCGCGGCCTTGGGACCGGGGACGCGCGGCGTTGGTTTATACCGGTATCGGGCGCAAACTGGTGCTAGGGCTGAAACATGGCGACCGCACCGATCTGGTGGAACCTGCGGGCCTGTGGATGGCGCGGCTGGCACGGGCGCTGATCCATCCCGATACGGTGGTCGTGCCGGTCCCGCTGCATTGGATGCGTCTATTGCGGCGGCGGTATAATCAAGCAGCATTGCTGGCGCAGGTCATCGCGCGCGACCTGCAACGGCCTGTCTGTGTCGATGCCCTCCTGCGCCCGCGCAAGACAGCCCCCCTCGAAGGACACAGCCGCGACGCGCGTTTCGCGGCGCTGACGGGCCAGATCACCCCGAACCCGCGACAACAGGCGCAGATCGCGGGCAAACCCGTATTGCTGGTCGATGATGTGATGACCTCTGGCGCGACGCTGGCCGCTTGTGCGCAGGCGCTTTTGGACGGTGGCGCAGCCCGAGTTTCGACGATAACACTGGCACGCGTCGTCAAGGATGCCTAAGTCACACATGACACAGCCAAAGGAGAGCTGTCATGCAGACCATCGAAATCTACACCAAACCCACCTGCGGTTTTTGCCACATGGCCAAACGGGTGCTGACCGCCAAGGGCGTCAGTTTTACCGAAGTGAACATCACCGCGCAGCCGGAAAAGCGCGCCGAGATGATCCAGCGCGCCAAAGGCGGCAGCACCGTGCCGCAAATCTTTATCGGCGGCAAACATGTCGGCGGCTGCGATGACCTGATGACGCTGGACCGGCAAGGCAAGCTTGACGGCTTGCTGTCGGCATGAAGGTAGGGCTAGTCCAGCTGTGTTCTGGCGACGATCCGGTCGCCAATCTGGCCGCAACGCGTGACCTGATCGCACAGGCGGCAGCGCAGGATGCGGAGTTCGTGCTGACGCCCGAGGTGACGAATTGCGTCTCGCAGGATCGGGCGCATCAAGGCGCCGTCCTGCAAACCGAAAGTGACGACATCACGCTGGCCGGATTGCGCGAAACAGCGCGCGATCTGGGCATCTGGCTGTCGATCGGGTCGCTGGCGCTCAAGACCGACGGCGACGACGGGCGTTTCGCCAACCGATCATTCCTGATCGACCCGACAGGTGCGATCATGGCCCGCTATGACAAGATCCACATGTTCGACGTGGATGTGTCTGCTACCGAAACCTTCCGCGAATCGGCAGGGTTCCGGCCCGGTGATCGGGCCGTCCTGGCGCAAACGCCTTTCGCGCAGATCGGCCTGACGATCTGCTATGATATCCGTTTCGCCTATCTGCACCGCGCGCTGGCACAGGCGGGCGCAGACATCCTGCTGGTGCCCGCTGCCTTTTCGCCCGTCACGGGGGCTGCGCATTGGGAACCCCTGCTGCGCGCACGCGCCATCGAAACTGGCTGCTTTGTGCTGGCCGCCGCGCAGACAGGCAGCCACCCTATCCGCCACGGCAAGCCGCGCCAGACCCATGGCCACAGCATGGCGATTTCGCCCTGGGGCGAGGTTTTGGTGGATATGAGCACCAAAACCGGCACTGCCATTGTTGATCTTGACCTGACGAAAGTGGCACAGTCACGGCAGCGCATTCCGGCGCTGACCCATGATTGTCCCTTCGAAGGTCCCTGATGGCCGACAATGCCGCCAGCCTTGCCGTGTCGCTGTTCAGCGAAATCCTTGCCGTGGACCAGCTTGCGCGCGCCTCGGTGGCCAAGGTGTTGCCCAAGGGTATGGAATTGTCGCATTTTTCCGTGCTGAACCATCTGGCCCATGCGGGGGCCGAACGCTCGCCCGCGCAGCTGGCCAAGACGTTTCATCTGACGCGGGGTGCCATGACGAACACGCTGCACAAACTGGAATGGGCAGGCTGGGTGCATATTCGCCCCGACTGGGACGATGCGCGCCGCAAGATGGTGTCGATCAGCCCTGCGGGCCTGTCCGCCCGCGACGCCGCTATCGCCGCCATCGCGCCTGTCATCGCAGAAGCGGTGGCCAAAGTGGGCGAGGAAAAAGTCCGCATCGCCCTGCCGGTCCTGCGCGAAATGCGGCTCAAACTCGGCCAGATCGACTAGGACTCCTCATCTTCCAAGCGCGTCAATTCGCGCAAGCGCGATTTGACGTGATCCCCGCCGGAGGCATAAAAGTTCTTTGGAACCCACCTCAGCCCTTGGTCGCGGCAGTCACATAATTCACTGACAGGTCACGATCACTGATCGCCCAAGTGAACCGCAGTGGGTTGAACACGAATCCCTTGCGGTCCACCGGTACCAGCTCGGCCTTTTCCAGCAGCGCGAACAATTCGTCGGGCGTGATGAACTTCGCCCATTCATGCGTGCCCTTGGGCAGCCAGCGCATCACCCATTCCGCCCCTACAATCGCCATGGCGAATGATTTGGGGTTGCGGTTGATGGTTGAGCAGATGTGCAAACCGCCCGGTTTCAGCAATTGTTGACAGGCGGTCAGATAGCCCAACGGGTCGGCCACATGTTCCACGACTTCCATGTTCAGCACGACATCGAATTGTTCGCCCGCTGCGGCCAGCGCCTCGGCGGTGGTGTGGCGATAGTCGATCTCTAGCCCCGATTGCACGGCATGGACCTGTGCCACCGGAATGTTGCGCGCGGCAGCATCGGCCCCCACGACCGTAGCCCCCAGCCGCGCCATCGGTTCGCATAGCAAACCGCCGCCACAGCCGATATCCAGCAACCGAAGCCCCGCAAAAGGCGCAGGCGCTGTCAGATCGCGCCCGAATTCTGCGGCAATCTGGCGCGTGATGTAATCCAGCCGGACGGGGTTCATCATGTGCAGCGGCTTGAACTTGCCGTTCAGGTCCCACCACTCGGCGGCCATCGCCTCGAACTTGGCGATTTCGGACGGATCGACGGTGTTGGTTGCGGACATTTTCTTGGCTCCGGTGCTTACGGCGGTCATGGTTTCTTGTTTCATTCCGCGATATAGGGTGGCTATGGACAAAGTCGTAGGACAAAAGCGCCAAGGTGCCCACCTTTATCCCCCCGTTGATCCCTTTGATCAGCGGGTGCTGGATGTTGGCGACGGTCACCGGCTTTATGTCGAACAATGTGGCAACCCTGACGGTATTCCTGTCGTTGTTCTGCATGGTGGCCCCGGCGGAGGATGCAGCCCCGCGATGCGGCGCTATTTCGATCCGGCGATTTTCCGTATCGTGCTGTTCGACCAGCGTGGCTGTGGCAAGTCGCGCCCCCATGCCAGCGTCGTGGCGAATACGACATGGCATCTGGTGGCGGATATCGAACAGATCCGGCAGACATTGAGCATCGACCGCTGGATCGTCTTTGGCGGGTCATGGGGGGCAACGCTTGCCTTGATCTATGCGCAGGCGCATCCTGACAGGGTTGCGGCCCTGACCCTGCGCGGTGTGTTCTTGATGACCCAGCCGGAACTCGACTGGTTCTATGGCGGGGGCGCCGGGAAATTCTGGCCCGATCTTTGGGCGCGTTTTGCCGGCATGATTCCTGCGGATGAACAGGGTGATCTGATCGCTGCGTACCACCGGCGGCTGTTTTCCGGCGATCTGCCGCTCGAAACCCGCTATGCCCGCGCTTGGGCGTCGTGGGAAAATGCGCTGGCGGCGATGGACAGCGACGGATTGACCGGCGAAAGCCCCGCCGATTACGCCCGCGCCTTTGCGCGGCTGGAAAATCACTATTTCCACAATGCTGGTTTTTTGTCGGCAGATCAGCAGATCCTGCATCCCGCCCAGATGGCAAAGATCGCAGGCATCCCCGGTATCATCGTGCAGGGGCGGTATGACATGATCTGTCCGCCCGTTTCGGCCTATCGATTGGCGCAGGGCTGGCAAAATGCGCGGCTGGTCATGATCGGGCGTGCAGGGCATGCGCTTTCCGAACCGGGCATCAGCGCGGAACTTGTGCGCAGCATGGATGCGCTTGGCACACAGCGGGTCAACCTAGGCCTTTGATCTTTACAGATTGTGCGCAGCCGTTAAAGTCGCTTCTAGTAAATGGGGAACGACTGGTTTGGGCAATGTCCTGACGATTATTCTGCAACGGCTGGCACTTGGCTTTTTGACGCTACTGGTTGTATCGGTTGTAATCTTTGTCGCGGTCAACCTTCTACCCGGCGATTTTGCGCAATCTATTCTAGGTCAGGGGGCGACACCGGAATCGGTTGCTGCGATCCGCCGTGATCTGGGCCTCGATCAACCGATGGTCACGCGGTATTTCAGCTGGCTTGGCGGGGCGCTGCAAGGCGATTTCGGGTCGAGCTTTGCGCAGGCGAGCTTTGCTAATTTCACTGGGTCCGATTCCGGCGCAGGCAGTGTCGCGCAACAGATCGCGCCACGTTTCGCCAATACGATGTTCCTTGCCGCCGTCAGCGCCGCGATTGCCGTGCCTTTCGCGCTGGTACTGGGGGTGCTGGCCGCATTGTACCGCAATTCTGTCTTTGACCGCGCGACGAACATCTTCACCCTGTCGTCGATTTCCAGCCCCGAGTTTTTTCTGGCCTATGTGCTGATCCTGTTTCTGGCCGTGCTGAACCCGATCCTGCCATCGGTGTCCAATATCTTTGCGGATATGGCGTTCAGCGACAGGCTGGAAAAGACGTTGCTGCCTGCGCTGACGCTGACGCTGGTTGTCACGGCGCATATGATGCGGATGACACGCGCCGCGATCATCAACCTGTTGTCATCACCCTATATCGAAATGGCGCGGCTCAAGGGCATGTCGCCGCTGCGCGTGATCGTACGCCATGCGCTGCCCAATGCGCTGGCGCCGATCATCAACGTCGTGGCGATCAACCTTGCCTATCTGATCACCGGCGTCGTCGTGGTCGAGGTCGTGTTCGTCTATCCCGGCATCGGGCAGTTGTTCGTTGACAGCGTGAAATTCCGCGACATTCCGGTTGTTCAGGCCTGCTGTCTGATCTTTGCGGCGGCCTATATCCTGCTGAACCTGACGGCGGATATCATGTCGATCCTGTCCAATCCACGGTTGAGGCATCCGAAATGATCTGGTTCGCCGCTGCATTGCTGGGTTTTGCCGCGATCGCCTGGGGGTTCCGGTTCGCGGGTCAGGTAGCGACAGGGCGCGCGCCCTATTTCCGCGATATGACCTTTGGCGTGGCTTATGGCTATATCTTTGCGGTCGCGGCGCTGGTCTGGCTGGTGTGGGCCTATCTGCAGGGCCGCAGCCCTGATCCGGCGGTCGCCAACAAGTTCTTTTTCCTGCGCATCGCGGTCGAAGGGTTTATCGTCTTTGCCATTGGCGCGTGGCTGTTCCGGCTATTCGGGCGCAATGTCGGGACCAAAGGGACCAAGCGGCTGTTCCGGTCCATGCCGCTGACCGCGTCTTTCGGGATCATGATGATCCTGATCTATGTGTTTGTGGCGGTCTTCGCGTCCTTTCTTGCGCCTTACGGTCAGGCCGAAATCATCCGTGGCGTGCCTGCCAATATTATGCCGGGGGGCGATATCGCGCTGGGCGGCAACCCCGATTTCCCGCTTGGTACCGACCAGATCGGCCGCGATATCCTCAGCCGACTGATCTATGGCGCGCAGAACACGGTGGGTATTGCTTTTGCCACAACGGTCATCGCCTTTGCGTTGGGGGGCAGCATGGGGTTTCTGGCGGCGACGTTGGGTGGCTGGCTGGACCAGCTGTTGTCGCGGATCGTTGATGTGCTGATGGCGATCCCGTCGCTGATCTTTGCGCTGCTGCTGATGACCATCGCCAGCGTCTGGGCGCCGCGGCTGGGTATCCCGCAGACCTATTTCATGATCCTCATCATCGCAGTGATCGACAGCACTCGCGTCTACCGGTTGTCCCGCGCTGTGGGGCAAAGCATCGTGGTGATGGATTACATCGAGGCGGCCAAGCTGCGCGGCGAAGGCATGGGCTATCTGATGTTCAAGGAAATCTTGCCCAATGCGACAGCCCCCTTGCTGGCGGAATTCGGGCTGCGGTTCTGTTTTGTGTTCCTGACCATCGCGTCACTGTCGTTTCTGGGCGTGGGTATCCAGCCGCCTTTGGCCGATTGGGGGACGATGGTGCGTGATCTGGGCGGTTTCGTGAATTTCGCGCAATTCGCGCCGATGGTGGCAACGCCGCCCCTGCTCGCCGCTGGCGCGATTGCGCTTCTGGCCGTGGCGGTCAATTTCGTGGTGGACTGGATGCTGCACCGGTCTTCGGGGTTGAAGGACTGACATGACGCAAGCCGCCGACACAACGCCACTGGTCAAGATCCGCGATATCCGCATCGACGGCCGCAGCGATGAAACATGGCTGCCGATTATCAAGGGTGTGAACCTGACCCTGCAACGCGGGCAGGTGCTGGGGCTGATCGGCGAATCCGGTGCGGGCAAATCCACGCTGGGGCTGGCTGCGATGGGCTATACCCGCGATGGCGTGCGGATCAGCGGTGGCAGCGTGGAGTTCGACGGGATCGACCTGCTGACAGCCTCGGCTGCGGTCAAGCGTGACCTTCTGGGCAAGCGGATCGCCTATGTCGCGCAATCGGCAGCGGCCAGTTTCAACCCCGCCCACCGCCTGATCGACCAGCATGTCGAAGCGCCGGTGCAGCATGGCATCGCCGGACGCAAGGACAGCGCCGAGGATGGGATCGCGCTGTATCGCAAGCTGCGCCTGCCCAACCCAGAGGAAATCGGGTTCCGCTATCCGCATCAGGTATCGGGCGGCCAGTTGCAGCGCGCAATGACCGCGATGGCGATGTCCTGCCGTCCCGATCTGATCATCTTTGACGAACCAACTACCGCGCTGGATGTCACCACCCAGATCGAGGTGCTGTCGGCCATTCGTGACATCGTCGCGCAATACAACACCGCCGCGATCTATATCACCCATGATTTGGCGGTCGTGGCGCAGATGGCAGACCGGATCAAGGTTTTGCTGCGCGGCGAAGAGATCGAGACCGCCGATACCCGCACCATGCTGACTGCACCGGTGCAAGATTACACCAAATCGCTGTGGGCTGTGCGCAGCTTTGAACGCCCGGCCAAACCCGCCGTGCAAACGGGCGCCGTGCCCTTGGTCAGTGTGCGGAATGTGGATGCAGCTTACGGCAAGGAAAAAGTCCTGCATGATGTCAGTTTTGACATCCACGCAGGCCGCACCGTGGCCGTGGTTGGCGAAAGCGGATCGGGCAAATCCACGACGGCGCGTTGTATCACCGGGTTGCTGCCACCCATGGCGGGACAAATCCTGTTCGACGGTGCGCCCCTGCCCCCCGATTACCGCAAGCGCAGCAAGGACCAGCTGCGCCAGATCCAGATGATCTATCAGATGGCCGATACCGCGCTGAACCCGCGGATGAGCGTGGGCCAGATCATCGCGCGGCCGGTGCAATTCTACCTTGGCCTGACCGGCAAGGCGAAACGCCAGCGTGTCGATGCCTTGCTGAACCAGATCGAACTGGACCCAGCGGAATATTATAATCGCCTGCCGTCCGAACTGTCGGGCGGGCAGAAACAGCGCATCGGGATCGCGCGCGCGCTGGCCGCCGAGCCGCGTTTCATCATCTGTGACGAGGTGACATCGGCGCTGGATCAACTTGTCGCCGAAGGGATCTTGCGTCTTTTGGCCAGATTGCAGGATGAATTGTCCCTGTCTTACATGTTCATCACGCATGATCTGGCGACGGTGCGGGCCATCGCGGACGAAGTCGTCGTGATGAAGGACGGGTATGTCGTGGAACAAGGCCCCAAGGCCGAAATGTTCAGCCCGCCGCACCACGCCTATACCGATCTATTGCTGTCGTCGGTGCCAGAAATGGACCCTGACTGGCTGACTAATCTACTTGTCGAACGAGGAGTTGATAATATCGGCGATGCAGCCGTTAATGAACTTTGATCGAATCGTGGTCCAAAGGGCCGATATTGTGCAACAGGGAGAAAAAAAATGAATGGAATTAGCAGACGCGGATTGCTGAAAACGGGTGTCGCCGCTGGCGTTCTTGGGCTTTCAGGCATGCCGCTGCGCGCGCAAAGCCGGGGCGGCAAGTTCACTGCTGGCATCGGTGGCGCGAACACGTCGGACAGCTGGGATGGACGGACACATTCGGATCTCTTCATGATCGCGGCAGCCCTTGGCGGCGTCTACGACGCATTGACCGAAGTCGCTGCTGACGGTTCGCTGCAGGGCGAGCTTGCCACAAGCTGGGAAGCCAGCCCCGACGCCAAGGTCTGGACCTTTAACCTGCGCCAGGGCGTGACCTTCCATAATGGCAAGGCATTCGGCGCTGATGACGTGATCGAATCGCTGCAAATGCATGTGGCTGAAGGGTCGAAATCTGCAGCCCAGCCGCTGGTCGCTGCGATCACCGAAATGCGCAAGATCACCGACCACCAGGTCCAGTTCACACTGGAAGCTGGCAATGCTGACTTCCCCTATTTGCTGTCGGATTATCACCTGCTGATGTACCCCGCAGGCCAGATCGAGGAATCCATCGCAAAAGGCATCGGCACAGGCCTGTACGAAGTCGTGGCCTTTGACCCCGGTGTCCGCTTTGTCGGGCGGCGCGTTGCGGATCATTACAAAGGTGACAGCGCCGGCTTCTTTGACGAGGTCGAACTGATAGCGATCAACGACAACACCGCGCGGATGAACGCGCTGTTGACCGGCCAGATCGACGCGGTGAACCGGATCGATTTCCGGCTGGAACCGTTGCTGCGCGCGAACCCGAATGTCAGCATTCAAGAAGTGACTGGCAACCAGCATTACACGTTCCCGATGCTGACGCAGTCTGCACCGTTCAACGATGTGAACGTGCGCCGGGCGCTCAAATACGGTGTTGACCGTCAGGAAATGGTCGACAAGATCCTGCTCGGTCACGGCAAGGTTGGCAACGACAGCCCGATCGGCCCCGCAAACCAGTATTACCATGCCGAAATGGAACAGTTGGCCTATGATCCTGACCGTGCAAAGTTCCACCTGAAGCAGGCCGGACTGGACAGCCTGAACATCGACCTGTCAGCATCCAACGCTGCATTTGAAGGTGCTGTTGATGCAGCCCAGCTGTATCAGTCGTCCGCTGCACCTGCGGGCATCAACATCAACGTGATTCAGGAACCTGCGGACGGCTATTGGTCGAACGTCTGGTTGGTGAAACCGTTCTCGGCATCTTATTGGTCGGGCCGGTCAACAGAAGACTGGATGTTCTCGTCCGCCTATGAGGCTGGCGTGCCATGGAACGACAGCCAGTGGGACAATGCGCGGTTCCAGGAACTGCTGTATTCCGCGCGTGCCGAACTCGACTCCGACAAGCGGCGCGAGCAATACTACGAAATGCAGCAGATCCTGCGTGACGATGGCGGCGTGATCATCCCGATGTTCGCCAACTTCGTCCAGGCGATCAGCAACCGTGTCGTGACCCCTGATGTCGTGGGCAACACCGCCCAGATGGACAACAACCGTATGCTGGAACGCTGGTCGCTGGCGTAAACCGCCTGCACCGTATGGAACGCCCCGCCTTGATCGGCGGGGCGTTTTGCATTGCGCTTGCAGTCCTGTGCAACACCGCCTATATCTCTCTCAATAGCGGCGTCTTGGCTTCCACCCCCAAGGCTCCACCGGGAAACATCAACGGGCCGCGCGCCCGTTTTTTTATGCTTGGGACTAACCCATGAATGACTTGATCGCCAAAGCGGCCATCGACCGCCGGATTGCAGAGATTATCACCCCCGTCATCGAGGACATGGGGTTCGAGGTCGTGCGCGTCCGGCTGATGACCGGCAAGGAAAGCACCCTGCAGATCATGGTGCAGCGCCCCGATGGCACCATCGAGGTGGACCAATGCGCGCAGATTTCCACCGCCGTCAGCGCCCTGCTGGATGTCGAGGACCCGATTGTCGATGTCTACACGCTCGAAGTATCCAGCCCCGGCATTGACCGCCCGCTGACCCGGTTGAAAGATTTTGACCAGTGGAAAGGTTTTGAGGCCAAGATCGAAACCGAAGAACTGATCGACGGCCGCCGCCGGTTCAAGGGTGAACTGGCCGGTATCGACGGCGACGAAGTCCTGATCGACATCGACGAAGGCACCATTGGCCTGAAATTCGCTTGGCTGTCCGATGCCAAGCTTGTGCTGACAGATGACCTGATCCGCGACGTGCTGCGTGGCCGCAAGGATGCAGGCCAGATCGACGAAACCCAATTTGACGAAATTGAAACCATCATCGATGGCGAGGAGAACACCTGATGGCCTATACGTCCGCAAACCAGCTCGAGCTTCTGCAAACCGCAGAGGCCGTGGCCCGCGAAAAGAACATCGAACCCGGTCTGGTGGTCGAGGCGATGGAAGAATCGCTCGCCCGTGCGGCCAAGTCGCGTTACGGCGCGGAAATGGACATTCGCGTGAATATCGACCGCAAGACAGGTCGCGCGACATTCACCCGCGTGCGCACCGTGGTCGCCGATGATGCGGTTGAAAACTATCAGGCCGAATTCACCGTCGCGCAGGCGAAGGATTACATGACTGATCCCCAGATCGGTCAGGAATACAGCGAAGAAGTCCCCCCCGTTGAACTGGGCCGGATCGCCGCGCAATCGGCCAAGCAGGTGATCCTGCAAAAGGTCCGCGAAGCCGAGCGTGACAAGCAATACGAAGAATTCAAGGACCGCGCCGGCACCATCATCAATGCGCTGGTCAAGCGCGAGGAATACGGCAACGTCATCGTTGACGTGGGTTCGGGCGAGGCTGTGCTGCGCCGCAACGAAAAGATCGGCCGCGAGGCGTACCGCCCCAACGACCGTATCCGTTGCTACATCAAAGAAGTCCGCCGCGAACAGCGCGGGCCGCAGATTTTCCTGTCGCGCACAGCGCCGGAATTCATGGCCGAATTGTTCAAGATGGAAGTCCCCGAAATCTATGAAGGCGTGATCGAGATCAAGGCCGTCGCCCGTGACCCCGGGTCGCGCGCCAAGATCGCGGTGATCAGCTATGACAGCTCGATCGACCCCGTGGGTGCCTGCGTCGGTATGCGCGGCAGCCGTGTGCAGGCCGTCGTGAACGAATTGCAGGGCGAAAAGATCGACATCATTCCTTGGAATGAAGACATGCCGACCTTCCTTGTGAACGCGCTACAGCCTGCCGAGGTGACCAAGGTCGTTCTGGATGAAGAAGCCGGCAAGATCGAAGTCGTCGTGCCTGATGAACAGCTGTCGCTGGCCATCGGTCGTCGTGGTCAGAACGTGCGTCTGGCCAGCATGCTGACGGGTCTGGATATCGACATCCTGACCGAGGAAGAAGAATCCAAGCGCCGTCAGGCCGAATTCGAAACCCGCACCAAGCTGTTCATGGATACGCTGGATCTGGATGAATTTTTTGCCCAGCTGCTGGTTGCCGAAGGCTTTACCAACCTCGAAGAGGTCGCCTATGTCGAACAGGACGAACTGCTGGTGATCGAAGGCGTCGATGAAGGCACTGCAGGCGAATTGCAGGCCCGTGCCCGCGACTACCTTGAGGCGCAGGCGAAAAAGGCGATGGATGCCGCGATTGCAACCGGCGTCGAACAAAGCCTGATTGATTTCGAAGGTCTGACACCGCAAATGCTCGAAGCTTTGGGCAAGGACGGCGTCAAGACGCTGGAAGATTTCGCCACTTGCGCGGATTGGGAACTGGCCGGTGGCTGGACGACCGTCAACGGTGAACGGGTCAAGGATGACGGCGTGCTGGAACCCTTCGATGTGTCGCTGGAAGAAGCGCAGACCATGGTCATGACCGCACGCGTCATGCTGGGCTGGGTTGATCCGGACGAGTTGAACAAAGACGACACCGACGCAACCGAGGAAGAGGAGGCCTGATCGGGCCTTCGGAGTAACACGATGACGCGTGGTGGGCATAAAGATGAAAACGACGATGTCGAACGCAAATGCATCGTCACCGGAGAGGTCCAGCCAAAGGCTGGGCTGATCCGGTTCGTCATCGGGCCTGACAATCAGGTCGTGCCGGATATTCTGGGCAAACTGCCCGGACGCGGCATCTATGTCACTGCCGACCGCGCCATTCTGGAACAGGCCGGAAAGGGCCAGTTTTCGCGGTCTGCCAAACAGGCGGTGACAGTGCCCGATGGTCTGCTGGACGAGGTGGAACGCCAGATCGCGCGCCGCACCGTTGACCTGATCGCCTTGACGCGCAAGGCGGGCCGTGCTGTCTGCGGCTTTGAAAAGGTCAAGGGCTGGCTGGCTGGCGGCGAACGTGTCCGCGTGCTGGTGCAAGCCTCTGACGGATCAGAGCGCGGCAAGACCAAGCTTTGGACGCCCGAAGGTGCCAGATACTTCGGTTGCCTGACGTCAGCTGAATTGGGTTTGGCTTTCGGACGTCAAAGTGTGATACACGGCGCGCTTGCGACTGGTGGACTCAGCGATCGTGTTGTACAGGAAGCCACAAAGCTACGCGGATTACGCGAAGGGAACGGTGGCGATGGGGCCTCCGGGAAGGATAAAGAAGCTAGATGAGCGATAACGACGGAAAAAAGCCACTCGGCCTTGGTGGGTCACGTCCAAGCAACGTGAAGCAAAGTTTCAGCCATGGGCGGACCAAAAACGTCGTGGTGGAAACCAAACGCAAACGCGTTGTGGTGCCTAAACCCGGTGCGGCCAAGCCCGCTGGGTCGACTGGCGTGCAAATGGGCGGCGACCCGTCCAAGCGGCCTGCTGGCATTTCGGATGTCGAACTTGAACGCCGGATGAAAGCGTTGGCGATGGCCCGTGCGCGTGAAAGCGACGAAGCCGCCAAGCGTGAAGCCGAAGAAAAAGAACGTGCCGCCGAGCGCGAGGCGCGACGCGCCGAAATGGAAGCCAAAGAGGCCGAGGACCGCGAACGCGAAGAACGCGCCAAGGCCAAGGCAGACGAAGAAAAGCGCAAGGCAGAACGCGCCGCCGCCAAGGTCAAGGCAGATACCGCCCCTGCGGGTGCCGATGCCAGCGCCCTGCCCGGTGAAAACGCCGTTGATCGCCCGTCTGCTGCCGGTCCCCGCAAGGTTGACCGCGAACGTGACGCCCGTGAAAAGGCCGCCAAAGCCAAGCCCGGCCGCGAAGACGATGGTCGCCGCGCTGGCAAGTTGACACTGAACGATGCGCTGACCGGCCGCGAAGGTGGCCGCCAGCGGTCGATGGCTGCGATGAAACGCAAACAGGACCGCGCCCGCGCCAAGGCGATGGGCGGGTCTGCCGAACGCGAAAAAGTGTTCCGGGATGTGGCATTGCCACCTGCGATCACCGTGTCGGAACTGGCTAACCGGATGGCGGAACGTGTCGCCGACGTGGTCAAGGCCCTGATGAATAACGGGATCATGGCGACGCAGAATCAGTCGATTGACGCTGATACCGCCGAACTGATCATCGAGGAATTCGGCCACACCGTTGTGCGCGTGTCTGATGCCGACGTCGAAGATGTCATCAAACAGGTGCTTGATGATCCGAAAGATCTGATTTCGCGCCCACCGATTGTCACGATCATGGGCCACGTCGACCACGGCAAGACATCGCTTCTTGATGCGATCCGTCATGCCAAGGTCGTCGCCGGAGAGGCGGGCGGAATCACCCAGCATATCGGTGCCTATCAGGTGAAAACCGATGGCGGGTCGCTGTTGACCTTCCTTGATACGCCGGGCCACGCCGCCTTTACTTCGATGCGGTCGCGCGGGGCGCAGGTGACGGATATCGTCGTGCTGGTGGTTGCCGCCGATGACGCCGTGATGCCGCAGACGATCGAGGCGATCAACCATGCGAAAGCGGCCAAAGTGCCGATGATCGTGGCCATCAACAAGATCGACAAGCCATCCGCCAACCCCGACAAGGTCCGCACCGACCTGTTGATGCACGAAGTCGTCGTCGAAAAGATGTCGGGCGATGTGCAGGATGTCGAAGTTTCCGCACTGACGGGCAAGGGTCTGGATAACCTGCTCGAAGCCATCGCGCTGCAGGCGGAAATCCTTGAACTGAAAGCCAACCCTGATCGCGCCGCCGTCGGTGCCGTGATCGAGGCGCAGCTTGACGTGGGCCGTGGCCCCGTGGCGACCGTTCTGATCCAGAACGGTACCCTGCGGCAGGGCGATATCTTTGTTGTCGGCGAACAATACGGCAAGGTCCGTGCGCTGATCAATGACAAGGGCGAACGCGTGGCAGAAGCTGGCCCCGCCGTTCCTGTCGAGGTGCTTGGTCTGAACGGCACGCCAGAGGCTGGCGACGTGCTGAACGTCGTCGCGACAGAGGCGCAAGCGCGCGAAATTGCGGAATACCGTGAAAAAGCGTCCAAGGAAAAACGTGCCGTTGCAGGTGCTGCGACAACGCTGGAACAGCTGATGGCGAACGCCAAGGCGAACCAGAACGTCAGCGAATTGCCCATCGTGGTCAAAGCCGACGTGCAGGGGTCTGCCGAAGCAATCGTGCAGGCGATGGAAAAGATCGGCAATGACGAAGTCCGCGTGCGCGTGCTGCACTCGGGTGTCGGTGCGATCACCGAATCCGATATTGGTCTGGCCGAGGCTTCGGGCGCACCTGTGTTCGGCTTTAACGTGCGTGCCAATGCGACGGCGCGGGCATCGGCCAACCAGAAGGGCGTGGAGATCCGGTATTATTCGGTGATCTATGATCTTGTGGATGACGTGAAGAAGGCCGCATCGGGCCTGTTGTCTGCCGAAATCCGCGAAAAGTTCATCGGCTATGCCACCATCAAGGACGTCTTCAAAGTGTCCAATGTGGGCAAGGTTGCGGGCTGTCTCGTCACCGAAGGTGTGGCGCGCCGCTCTGCCGGTGTGCGCCTGTTGCGCGACAATGTCGTAATACACGAAGGCACGCTGAAGACCCTCAAACGCTTCAAGGACGAAGTGGCCGAGGTCCAGTCGGGCCAGGAATGTGGCATGGCTTTTGAAGCCTATGATGATGTACGTCCCGGCGATGTGATCGAGATTTTCGAACGGGAATCGGTCGAACGGAACCTGTAATCAGGTTTTCTTGAATGACAAAGGGCGGCCCATTGGGCCGCCCTTTTGCGTAGGGTGGAACACGATCCACCCTACCCTACAACCAGTCCCGCAGGATCGGGATCAGCGGTATGTCCGCCGCTGGCATCGGATAGTTGCGCAAATCGCTGGGCCGCACCCATTTAAGCGCCTGCCCCTCGCGCGATTGGGGGGTCCCTTCCCATTTGCGACAGGCAAACAGTGGCATCAGCAGATGAAAATCGGCATAGCCATGGCTGGCAAAGGTCAGCGGCGCAAGGCAGGACGCCCATGTGCCGATCCCCAATTCCTCGTGCAATTCACGGATCAGCGCGGCTTCGGGGGTTTCGCCCTGTTCGACCTTACCGCCCGGAAATTCCCACAGGCCCGCCATCGATTTGCCTTCGGGGCGCTGCGCCAGCAGCACCCGCCCATCTGCGTCAATCAGCGCAACAGCCGAGACCAGAACCAGCTTCACGACCGGTAATCGGCGTTGATGTCGATATAGCCATGCGTCAGATCGCAGGTCCAGACCGTGCTGTGCCCTGACCCCAGGCCCAGATCGACGCCAATCAGCAGTTCGGCGTTTTTCATATAGGCGCTAGTGGCATCCTCGGAATAGTCCGGTGCGCGCCAGCCATTTTCAGCCACGGTGATGTTCCCGAAACGGATCGACAGCTTGTCCCTGTCTGCCTGCGCGCCGGATTTACCGACAGCCATAACGATCCGGCCCCAGTTGGCATCTTCGCCTGCGATGGCGGTTTTAACCAAGGGGCTGTTGGCAATCGCTATCGCCACCTTGCGCGCGTCGGCATCATCGGTGGCACCTGTCACCGCTACGGTCACGAATTTGGTCGCGCCTTCGCCGTCACGCACGACCTGATGCGCAAGGTCAAGCATCACGCCATGCAGGGCCGCAGCAAAATCGGCATTGCCGGCGACATCCACACCTGATGCCCCCGTCGCCACTGCGATCAGGCTGTCGGATGTCGATGTGTCGCTGTCCACGGTGATACAGTTGAACGTCTGGTCATTGTGCTGTGACACCAGCGCTTGCAGCGCCCCCTGTTCAATCATCGCATCGGTAAAGATATAGACCAGCATCGTCGCCATATCAGGCGCGATCATGCCCGAGCCTTTGGCGATGCCTGCAATCTGCACGGTCTGGCCGCCAATCGTGACGCTGGCACTGGCCCCTTTGGGGAACGTGTCGGTCGTCATGATCGCGCGGGCGGCATCCTTGATCGCGGCTTCAGTCTGGCCTGCGTGCAGCTCTGCCAGTTTGGCGATGATGCGGTCATGCGGCAACGGTTCACCGATAACACCTGTCGAGGCCGTAAAGACCCGTCCGACCGGCACACCGGTCAGGCCAGCCACAGCCTGCGTCAGGGCGGCGACGCTGGCGACCCCATTCTTGCCGGTAAAGGCGTTGGAATTGCCCGAGTTGACAAGGATCGCGGCGGCACCGGTGGGATCGCTGCCCAGCTTTGCCTGACAATCCAGCACGGGCGCAGACCGCGTGGCGGACCGGGTGAACACCCCCGCCACCGCAGATCCTGGCGCTGCGATGGCCAGCATCACATCGGTGCGGTTCTGATATTTTACCCCCGCCGCAGCGCTGGCAAAAGTCACGCCCGCGATCACGGGCAAGTCGGGAAAGTGCGCAGGCGCAAGTGGCGAGGTTTTCATCATAGATTAATCCAGCAGTTCAACTTGATTGATCACGCTCGGGTCGAATGCGCCTTCTTCGGGGCGTTCGACTGTTGTCGCGGCGGATAGTTCGTCCAGATATGCGATGACGGCAGCCTCTTGCAGTTCGGCGCTCAACTGCTGGACGACCTGTTCAAAAGTCGGGGCCGGACGGGCGCGCTGATCTGTCAGCGTAACGATATGCCAGCCGAATTGGGTTTCAAACGGGTCGGAAATTTCGCCGATTTCCAGCGCCATGACAGCTGTTTCAAATTCTTCGACCATCGCGCCTGACCCGAACCAGCCCAGGTCACCACCATTGGCACTAGTGACGTCGGTCGAGACTGCGGCTGCAACATCTGCAAAGGCTTCGCCTGCGTCAAGCTGCGCCTTGGCGGCGTTCGCCTCGTCCTCAGTGGCGACCAGCAGATGTGCTGCGCGGAATTCGGGGGTCTCGGGCGCATTGGAAAAGCGGTCCTGATAGGCCTGTTGCAGCAGCTCCTGTGTGATGGATGTTTGCGTGATATCGTTGATCACCTGTGCGGCCATCAGGGAACGTTGTTCGTTCTGGATCGTATAGATTACACTGGGTGGCGTGGTTTCCAGCGCATCCGCCAAAAGCTGTTGCTGCACGAGTTGATCCACCAGTCCGGTGAACAGAACGTCGTCAGGAAACTGCGCATATTGGGCCGGCAGCATGGACCGAGCGATGATCAGTTCACCCACGGTGATTTCGGTATCGCCGACCTTGGCGACCACTGTGTCAGCCGTCACATCCTGCGCGAAAGCACCCGTGGTGATCGACAGCGAAACGGCCATAGCCCCCAAAAATGTTACATGTTTCATCATTAAACGATCCCTTGATAGGCCGCGCAGCCGCCCGGCGTTGACACTCTATATCCGGCCCCTTACATCCCAAGAGTGCCTTTAGGAGGCCGGAAGTAGAGCAGATTTGGCCCCTTTGTAAGTGGCTGGTGACCTGCCTACAAGCAACCTCCTGTCAAATAGATGTCAGACAGGCGCGACCGCGTCGGTGGAGTAAATATGCTGGGTATCGGATCACTTGCCAAAAAGGTATTTGGCTCTGCCAATGACCGCAAAGTCAAATCCGCCCGGCCTTTGGTGGCGCAGATTAACGCGCTGGAACCGCAGTTTCAGGCGCTGAGTGATGATGATCTGAAGGCCAAGACCCAGGAATTCCGCGACCGTGCGTTGAAAGGCGAAAGCCTTGACGCGCTGCTGCCCGAAGCTTTTGCCAATTGCCGCGAGGCCGCGCGCCGTGCGCTTGGTCTGCGGGCGTTTGATACGCAATTGCTGGGTGGTATCTTTCTGCATCAGGGCAATATCGCGGAAATGAAGACCGGTGAAGGCAAGACGCTTGTCGCCACCTTCCCGGCCTATCTGAACGCGCTGACCGGCAAGGGCGTGCATATCGTCACCGTGAACGATTATCTTGCCCGCCGCGATGCCGAATGGATGAGCAAGGTCTACGGCGCCTTGGGCATGACAACCGGCGTCGTCGTACCCGAACAGGGCGAGGCTGACAAAAAGGCCGCTTATGCCTGTGATGTTACCTATGCCACGAACAACGAACTGGGGTTCGATTACCTCCGCGACAACATGAAATCCGAACTGGATCAGATGTACCAGCGCTACCACAATTTTGCGATCGTGGATGAGGTGGACAGCATCCTGATCGACGAGGCGCGCACGCCGCTGATCATTTCCGGCCCCGCGCAGGACCGCAGCGAAATGTATGCCGCGATCAACAAGGTGATCCCCGATATCCTGCCCGAACATTACACCCTGGATGAAAAGGCCCGTCAGGCGACATTCACTGAGGAAGGCAACGATTTCCTTGAAGAAAGGCTATCAGCTCTTGGCCTGCTTCCCGACGGTCAGACGCTTTATGACCCCGAAAGCGCCACGCTGGTCCATCATGTCAGCCAAGCCTTGCGCGCGCATGTCCTGTTCACCCGCGAAAAAGATTACATCGTCCGCGATGATCAAGTCGTGTTGATCGACGAATTCACTGGCCGGATGATGACGGGCCGTCGCCTGTCCGATGGTCTGCATCAGGCGATCGAGGCCAAGGAAGGCGTGGGGATCAAGCCCGAAAACGTGACACTCGCCTCTGTCACCTTTCAGAATTATTTCCGGCTGTATGACAAGCTGGGCGGCATGACCGGCACCGCCGCGACCGAAGCCGACGAATTCCGCGAAATCTATAACCTTGGGGTGGTCGAGGTGCCGACCAACCGCCCTGTCGCGCGGGCCGACGAACATGATCAGGTTTACCGCACCGCCAAGGAAAAATTCGATGGCGTTGTCGCGGAGATCAAGCAAGCCCTTGCCAAGGGGCAGCCGATCCTTGTGGGGACGACATCCATCGAAAAGTCCGAGTTTCTGGCCGGACTGCTGCGCGCCGAAGGGATCACCTTCAACGTGCTGAACGCCCGCCAGCATGAACAAGAGGCGCAGATCGTCGCCGATGCCGGCAAGTTGAACGCCGTGACCATCGCCACCAATATGGCCGGTCGCGGCACCGACATCCAGCTGGGCGGCAACGTGGAAATGCGCGTCCTGCAAGCCTTGGCCACCGACCCGCAGGCCGACCCGGAGGCATTGCGCGCCCGGATCGAAGCCGAAGTCGCCGACGAAAAAGAAAAGGTCAAAGCCGCGGGCGGATTGTTCGTGCTGGCCACCGAACGCCACGAAAGCCGCCGGATCGACAACCAGCTGCGCGGCCGGTCGGGCCGTCAGGGTGATCCGGGGCGGTCCACGTTCTTTTTGTCGCTCGAGGACGATCTGATGCGGATTTTCGGGTCGGAACGGCTAGAAAAGGTGCTGTCCGGTCTGGGCATGAAAGAAGGCGAAGCCATCGTTCACCCTTGGGTCAACAAATCGCTCGAACGCGCGCAGGCCAAGGTCGAGGCGCGCAACTTTGACATCCGCAAACAATTGCTGAAATTCGACGATGTGATGAACGAACAGCGCAAGGTCGTGTTTTTCCAACGCCGCGAGATTATGGAATCCGCTGATCTGGCCGATGTCGTCAAGGATATGCGTGATCAGGTGGTCGACGATCTGGTCACGATCCACATGCCGCCGAAATCCTACGCCGATCAATGGGATGCCGAAGGCTTGCAGGCCGATGTCGTGGCCCACCTTGGGCTCGAACTGCCTGTCGTCGATTGGGCCGCCGAAGAAGGTGTGGACGATGATGTCATGCGTGAACGGCTGGAACAGGCGGCAGATAAATACATGGGCGAAAAGGCCGATGCCTTTGGTGCCGAGACGATGCGCAATGTCGAAAAGCAGATCCTGCTGAAAACCATTGATGAAAAATGGCGCGAACATCTGCTGACGCTGGAACATCTGCGGTCTGTCGTGGGTATGCGTGGCTATGCCCAGCGTGACCCGCTCAACGAATACAAGACCGAAGGATTCCAGTTATTCGAAAAACTGCTGGACAGTCTGCGCACGGATGTGACCAAGAAACTGTCGCAGATCCGGCCCATGTCGAAAGAAGAACAGGAGCGCATGATCGCCCAGTTCCGCCAGCAACAGGCGGCAGCAGCAGCGATGGCAGCGCCTGCCATGGCGGCACCTGAAGGCGCGCGTGACGGTTTTGACGAAAACGATCTGGCGACCTGGGGCAATCCGGGCCGCAACGACCTATGCCCCTGCGGATCGGGAAAAAAGTTCAAACACTGCCATGGGCGCATATAAAACTGTTTAACTACAATGACTTAATAATCAATTGTATAGCATAAAATGTTATGCAATTGTTATGCAAATAGCGAATTTGCATAGGGTGTTAGGCATTTGTTAGGCAAAACTGAGGGTGAGTTTGAAGAAAAGCTGTTGGACGGTAGGGTGCTGTTGTTCAGTCGCAATGGCATCTTCCAAGTGCGTTTGTACAAAGGCACACGGCAGTACATCTACAAAAGCCTGAAGACACGAGACTTGGCTAAGGCACGCGATTTGGCTGTACGTGCCCACTATGAGTTGGAGTTCCGCAAAGAAGAACAACTGCCGTTACAGATTAAACGCTTCAGTGACGTACTGAATGAATATGCCAAGCTGCGTGAAAGCCAAAATGCACGTGGCACTTACAAGCACAGCAACAAAGCCAATCAGCAACAAACCAGTGATTTTATGCTGCGCCAGATACAGCGTGTGAGCAAATTTTGGCACGAATACTGTGGAAAAAAGCCAGTTGATAAAATAGATAACGCACTGCTACGCGACTATGTGGATTGGCGACGTGATTACTATCACCGCGTGCCTGCAGATAAGCGCCCAAAGAACCACAGCCTCAACCCAGCAGATAAAACACTTGAGTGGGAAACAACCTTCGCACTTACTGTGCTGAAATATGCACAGGAACGTGGCTACAGAGGCAACAAGCCCATGCCCTCGTTTAGGCACACTGCACAGCGTACCAAAACACGTCCAGCGTTTACGTTGAAGGAGTACAGTGTGCTGTACAAAGGCATAAGGCGTTGGATGCATGAGGAGCGAGATAATGCCAAGTGGCGTTATACACGCGAGTTGCTGCGTGACTATGTGCTGATATTGGCAAACAGTGGTATGCGTGTAGGCGAAGCCAACAACTTACGCATTGGTGACTTGGAGAAATTTACAGACGAACGTGGGCGTGAAAACTATGCGTTTAATGTAAATGGCAAGACTGGCAAGCGTTACGTTATTCTGCGTGCCAGTGCCAAACGCTATGTGGACAGATGTTTGGAACGCAACGCACGCTGGCATGACATATGGGAACAAACAGCACTGCTTGAAACCAAACAGCACAATCGTAAAACAGCACAGCACGCAGATTGGCTGTTTAGGATGCCAGACGGCAATAAGATTATCACACTGATTGACCAGTTTAACGAAGTTTTAAAGCGTGAGAAAATCACACACAACAATGATGATGAGAAGTATACGTTGTACAGCTTAAGGCATTTTTATGCTGTGCAGATGCTGCGACATGGCAAGGTTAATGTGTTCGACATAGCACGCAACATGGGCACAAGTGTACAGATTATTGAAAGCTATTACGGCAAGCATGCAACTGCACAGGAATTGGCGACGAGACTGGGTGGATAAAGGTGTCAACACGATTGGGTGTGGAAAGGGTAGGTTAAACCTACTCTTTCGTCACAGCAGCTCTACAGCATTCGCCAACTGTGCGTCATTTACGTCAATGTAGCGTTGTGTGACTGCAATACTGCTGTGTCCTGCCAGTGCTGCCAACACACGCACACCCACGCCTTTGTTCGCCAGCCGTGTAATGAAAGTTCTGCGTCCCGAATGGCTGCTTGCGTCACTGAGCCCACATGCTTTGTAGATGTTGAGGAACAGCTGACACATGGTGTTGGCTGAGAAGTGCTTGCCCTTTTGGCTACGAAACAAGGGCTGTGCAGCGTCTGTTGTGCGTCGCCATTGTGCGTATGATACTAGTTGAGCACTCAGTGCAGTGTTGACGAACACAACACGTGTGCGGCTGCCTTTGGTTTGAGCAGCACTCAGTGTGAACTGTGTGCGTGGTGTGCCTTCTGCGTCATACACGTCTCCAATGCGTAGTGCTGCCAATTCCTTTGCCCTAAGCCCTGTGTACAAGCTGAACAGCAATATGGTGCTGTCACGTGTCACATATCTCCGTGTTTGACACCAACGCAGTGCTCGTTTGATTTGTGCTTCACTGAGTGTTGCTGCTTGTGCCATTGTTACCTCAAATATCATCATTTCTTACATATAAGTTAAAGCCTGATATTCGGTTTGAGCAACCTCTTAAACGTTGATGATTGAGATGTGTTAATTCAATTGGTTAAGCGTTAATCTCATACAATACATATTCTATGACATTTTCATTTGAGCCAGAGCTGCTCATTATCACTGTTTTAGATATTGTCTTATTGTCAGTTGCGTCACTGCTGTGCAGTTCCACAATCACTTCACTGTTTCAAACTTCGCTTCGCTTCAGTTCTCAACAGTTTCAGCATTATTCTTCGTCTATGATTATACGGGGGATTTTCTGTAGATTTGAAGTCATAGAGAGGCAGCACGCCTCTCTTTGACTTTTGGACTTTCTGTGAGTTCCTCTGTCAGCAATGTCGCACAACCAACTCAGTGTTGGTAGGTGGGGTTTGGCTGTCACCTTTATGTGCGTGGAGTTGTTCCAAACGCAAAACACTGCAAGCACATTGCCGCCCTCAGTGTTCAATACGGGGCATGTTCGTGTTGACACGAATATCTCTCATCCCGTTCCACAGCATAATTTATTCCACGCCCGTTACTGCTTTGCGTGTTGAATGCCTCTGCAAGAGCTTCTGTGCTGACAAGTTCTGTACGCATACCTTCATATACTTACTCAATGCCGTTTGTGGAGCACTATGCTGCAGATAAATACAAACAGTGGGTAGCTGTGTTGCATCTACAGTTATTTATCAACTTGAACAGAAAAGGTGGCAGAAATGGTTTTGAATGAGGTATTTGAGGTTTTGCGCAGCATAGGTGCTGTGCGTAGCGAAAGTGAGTTCAGCAGAGACTGGCTGGGACGCAGTGAGTGCTATCTACGCAGCCTACGCTTTGTTGGCACAGAACCCAGCATCAGCAGCATTGCAGTATGTGCCAGCAAGCTACAGCACTATGGCACACGCATGTGTGCAACACATGAACATGAACAGTTGGGCCAACAGTTCTTAGGCTTGGCTGAACAGTGTCATACACACATCAACAGCACTGCTGAACAGACTTGGATGGTTTCACTGTGAAAGGGGTAGTGCAAAGTATATTTCGTGCTGCACGAAAAATTGTAGTGAGCTACTTATCGTTTCGGGCTGGCAGTTTTATACTATGACAGTCGCAGAGGTAGTGGGCGTCAGCAAGCATCGTAAACACAGCGCTAAGCCTCTAACTAAGACAAAAAAGCATGTGGATACTTCTCACACAGCACCCAGCAAGGCAAAGCCATTCAACAAGCCAAAGTCGCAGCATTTGAGTTAATATTCTAACAACAAAGGCAGTAAGATGTGAGGTTTTGGCTATAAATGCACAGTTTTGTGCTGTTTGATGTTTGTATTGACAGTGAGGCTGACAGGCATAGTGACGCTGGGTTTAGAAACGAATTGGTGCTAACCGAACACTAAAGGTTGGCTCGCTTTCACTGAAATAGTCAATGTTGCTGTCTGTTTCTCTGTAGCCCACGCTCACTGAAAAATTGGTGGTGACGGAATAATTTATGCTGACGCTGCGTGTGGTGTCATTGCGTTCAAACCCCAATAACCTGCCACCGTCAGCATAGCTGTAAGCAGCTGTTGCTGTAAGTGCTCTATCAAACACAGTTGTGCCCACAGTTGCTGATAAGCTTTGTCGCTGAGCCAGTTGATTTGGCACAGCTTCACCAATCGAAGCGTTAAATCCCGTGTATGCACCCTTATTGCGGACTGTGTTCCAACCCAACTGTATCTGGTTCTGTTCATATGTTTCATTGAACTGTCTACGAACACCAACGCTTGTGCTGTGGAACGCACCACTGCCTGTGCTGAACAGTTTTGCTGTGCTTATAGTCAAACCCTGTGTACTGTCCTTCGCAAGTTCACGTTCTAAACCTGAAGCATCCGCACAACCGTCAAAAAACCAGTTGTTCTCAATATGATTGCGACTACAGATATTCGCACTGCGACGTGTTATGCCCATGTCATGTTCAGGTGAATGAGCGTAGCTGATATTGGCACCGTAGTCTAAGTATCTGCCTTCACCAAGTATGCTGCGTCCGCCTATACCCGCACCTAAGCCAGCTACAACACCTTCAAGTTTGAGATTTTCGTCATCACCTGTAAAAGTAAGCGTGCCTAAAGTTAACGGACGGTTTGGATTACCACCATTTATGTTAGTGTTATAGTCAAGTATGGGCGTCATGTAGGGTTCGTAGCTGTTGCGTGCAACGTTGTTTGGTAAACCTATGCCAGCAGCATAGCCTTCACGCTTAAGCAGTGTATCCAACAACAGTGCGTCGTTAAGCGTGACAGCACTGCCTGCGAGTGTTTCAGCTACGCATAATGTGCGTAGCCGAGTGTCTGCGTTGCTGTTTAGGCAGCTTGCTTGTGCTGCATTCGCAATGAGCTGCCCTATGAGAATAGCTGTTGTTATCAACCGAAACATTATCTTGTTCCAGCAAATGCTCCAATATGCGTTGGGTTACTTGAATTATTGTAGTATATACCACTTACGCCCCTTGCTCCCTGTCCATGGAAATTACCTTCCAAGCCAGCAGATGTTGAGGTTTGCCCTGGCACACTCATTGTAAGATTTGCTCCTGAAATTTCTCCAGTGCTGTTTATCAACAAATTCGTACCTGATAATTGAGTAGTTGCAGTTTGTGCCTCAATAGTAGCAGTTCGTGTGGTAAAATTTGCTATAAGGAAGAAAGTACCTTCCTCAATACCTGTTTCACTCCTGCTCTTAGTGAAAATATCACCTCTATACGTAAAAGAACCGTTTGGAAGGCTGATGATCTCTAGGCCAAAACTTGAAGCAGCATGTGCAAGGGGACCTTCAAAAAGTATAACGCCAGCGTCTTCGCTATCGGTTACATAAATAAACATAGTATTAAGGGAGCCATTATACCTATAGTTTACTTCACCATATTCACCATACTGTGTAAATCCATCATTAAAACTAATAACTTCAACACCAGCAGCATCAACATCAACTGGAAAAATGCCAGTATTGGTATTGTAAGTCCGGTAATTTGGCGCAAATATTGAATTTGTAGTGGTGACACCATCTGCAGTGGCTTTGACACGTAGTATTCCACTACCATCAGCAAACGTCTTTGCTATATTTTGGTTATCAATATCTACGAAGTTCATAGAGCTTGAGGTACTACTACCACCGCATGCTGCGAGTGCCAAAACAGCTGTTGTAGCCAACATTGTGGAAATTTGAGTATTTGCCATGTTTATGTTCCCTTGTGTATATTCACATTTATATTACTCGCAGGATGAATATAAAAAAAGTGTTTTCAGGCATGCTGTTTCTCTAGAGTTTCGTGTGTTTTCATCACCTTGTCTTTCGATAGGGAAACTGCCCCTCACCCACAGCGTCAATGTACTGCTCTGCTATGCGTATGTGTCGCCGGACAAGGTTGGCTTTACGCTGACGCACAATGCGCAAGATATCATTGTAATTTAAGTCCAGCTTGCGAAGCGCTGCCACTGTTTCGCCCTCCACGCTTTCGCTAACATACAAACCAGCCTCTGCGTGAACCAAGTCATACAGTTCGTAGAGCTTGAGCTTAGGGTTGGCACGGTATGCGTCATACACCACCAGGTGTTGGTGTAGGCTGGTGAGCACGGGCTTGGTGGCGACGGGATAACGGGCGCGACTGATACGCTTGGCAGCCTTTGCCCTTGTGTCATGCTGCTTCAGCACAGTGCGTATGCGTGCGATGAGATAGGCTGTGCGTACTTCTAAGGGCAGTTCAAGCGTCAGCGTGTCGTTGGAAACAGTAGGTTCAAACCTACTGTTTTCGTCCAAAACCCTTATTTGACGGGCTGTGGGCTCACAAAACAGTTCACTGTGCTGTTCCTTGCTCCACCACTGCCAAAAGTCGTCATGTGCGTGTATGTCGCCAAAGTCGGCATAGAGCTTGGCGTACTCACCCTTACCCCCCTGCGCACAACACTGACGATAGCCTTCGTGTCGTCGCAAGTACTCCCACCAATAGTAATAAACGGAGCATTTCCACGCAGGCGCACCTTTGTAGGGTTCATTTGGTGCCTTTCGCTTGCTTGTGCCTACGCCTTTGAGGGGTGGGGCATAGACGAAGAAACGTCTGCCTACCTTGTAGCGATTCGCATCGTCAGCTGTGTTTGGCTCAGTCATTATACACCACTATATCCGTCGGTTATCCAGCATGCTTTCGGCGTACTTTTGTATGATATTCTATAGAAGTTGGCAATGATGCTGACGAACAACACAAAGGAACGCGAACATGACTAAGACATCTAAAGCAGCTATCAAATCAGCTACAACTGTAATCGCAGCACAGCAGTACTATGACGCGATGCTTAAAATCGCCAACAAAGCAGCGACTTGGCACAGCACAAGCTACAAAAAAGCAAGTGAAGAGCTCTATGCACTGCTGAGTGACTGCTATGCGACTGTGGCTGACATTCGCACACAAGGCACTGCGACTGTGCGTGAACTCAACAAAGTACTCACAGCGAACGGCATTACTTTTAACGACGGCACGGGCTTGGAAACAAAGGTTGTGCGTGTGGTGTTTGGTAACATTGGCAAGCGTGCGCACATTTACGCACGTGTGTTACGCAATGCACATGAACAGTCTGTTAAAACTACTGTTTTGGCAGAATGGCTAGCAGAACAAGGTGGTATCGAAGCAGTACGCAAGCAGCACAAAGGGCAGACACCTGCGGAAGTCAAAGCTGCACGTGTGACGAAAGCAGAAAAAGCGTTGCCCTGTGTCAAAGCAAAGCTGCTGTGTAATGCACCTAAGCTTGACGGCAGCGACTATGTGCTTGCAGTTGTACAGC
>Ga0222648_1000028_pt1 | contig 94904 bp, 82 predicted proteins | sample AntAcemetagen335_FD_181021 | JGI IMG/M metagenome (GOLD analysis project Ga0222648, IMG submission 181021) | Saline water microbial communities from Ace Lake, Antarctica - #335 | ecosystem: Environmental > Aquatic > Non-marine Saline and Alkaline > Saline | place: Antarctica: Ace Lake... | reverse complement strand
AGGTCTAAAAAATTTAAAAAAGAATGTGCGCAATTTTTTTATAAACATTCTTTTTTTTGCTAGCAAGTTTTTAGTAAAGGAGATCAAATCTTCAATAAAAATAGTCAAACATAAAAAAAAAAAAAATGAAACTAACAAAGAAAAGCTTGTTATTTTCCTAAAACTACGTAAAGACACAGGTAAAATATACAAAAAACCTAATTTTCTTTTGTTTCTTCTTCCCATTCATAAATAAGTTCTATTCCTTGCCTTTTAATTTTCATATCTCTAAATTCTGAACCTTTTGGCATTTTAGTTTGAATAAGACTTGCGAAATTTGTGGAATTTTTTCCTTGAACACCTATATAATCTTTTAATTTTATTTTGGTATAAATTTCTTTATTTGGAATTAATTTAGGTGTGTTTTCTTTATAAGGGTAAATTATTGTTTTCATTTTCCAAGAAAATATATTTTCTAAATCGTGTACCTCAATGATTAATCCAGGTAAGCTAGAAAATTTCCAAGGTCCACTGTTTAATGGTATTTCAGCAGTATACCAAGCAATGTAATTGCGACCTCTAAAGTAGGTTGTAGCTTTCGAACAATTAAAATTTCCGATTTTTTTTGTTTCCTTATTGAAAGTCCATTTAAAAGGATATTTTTTTTCTTGTACAATAAATTTAGTTCCACTAGAATTTGAATTGTATTCAAGAGAATCTTTTAATATATCTGTAACTAAATAAAAAATATTACTGTTTGATTTATAAATTATTTTAGTTACACTATTATCATTTTCATTATAATTTGCTTTTTCTTCTTTGTTGTATTTTGTATCCTTTGGATCTATCGTATAAACTGATTTAGTTTTATCTACATATAATTTAGCCTTTACATAAATGGGCTTGCCTGTAGATAAGTTTGTTATTTCATATTCAACAAATATTTTATTTTTTTGGCTAAAAAAATGCTGACTGACTAGAAGTAATAAGAAAAGAATTTTTAGTTTTTTCATTTTTCATTTTTTATGTTTAATTTGATTTAGATCTTTTTTCCTTTTTACAATTTAAGAAGCACTCAGTTTTAAAAAAGAATTTTTAGTTTTTTATCAAATAATGATAATTTGGTTTAAATCTAACTAAAAAAATTACGATACAAATTAAGAAAAGCTTGTTACTTTACTATAACTGCGTAAAGACACAGGTTTAGTTTTCTTTTTAACGTCAATAAGATTTTCATAAAAAGAACGAAGTGAAGTTTTAAAATTTATGAAGTAAAACTAAAAAGTACTTAAATAAGTTCTTTTTACTATCTTTGCGATATGGAAACAGTAAATTATACAGACTTTCGTTCAAACTTAAAACATTGGTTCGATAAAGTATTTAATGATGTAAGCGATATTGTTATAAAACGTAAAGGTGGTAAAGACCTCGTTTTAATTTCGTTGGATGAATACAATTCATTAAAAGAAACATCGTATTTGTTGACAGGGAAAAACAGAGATATTTTATTAAACTCTATCAAAGAACTAGAATCAGGTAAAGGATTTCAAAAAGAGTTAATTGAATAAATGAAATTAACGTGGTCATCTATTTCTTGGGAAGACTATTTATATTGGCAGAAAGTTGATAAAAAAATAGTAAAACGAATAAACGACTTAATTAAAAGTTGCTTACGAACACCTTTTGAAGGTATTGGAAAGCCTGAAGCTTTAAAAGGCGATTTGCAAGGGTATTGGTCTAGGCGAATAACTTCAGAACATAGATTGGTTTACAAATACGAAAATGAGCATCTATTAATTGCAGCCTGTAAGTATCATTATGGGAAATAATAATTAAAAAAAACAAATTATAAAGACTTCAGAATTGAGGTCTTTTTTTTGTGAAAAAATTAAATTTTGCCTCTCAATAAGATTTCATATATTTACTGATTAGACTTTATGAGATTGTCTTTTTCTATCAATCTGATAATCAATTATGAATCCAAATAGTAGTTTGTTTTTTGTTGATAGTTTATAGTAGTAGGTTACTAAACACTATCAAGCAATAACCAACAACTAATAATATATAAGTACATGGCATGTGGAAGTTGTGGTACAACAGAAAATGGAGTACCAAAAGGTTGCAAGAGTAATGGAAATTGTGGTAGTGGAACTTGTGGAAGTGGTAGTGAAAAACTAGCTGTTTTTGACTGGCTTTCTAATATGACGTTGCCTAGTGGCGAAGAGCGTTTTAATATTTATGAAGTCCGTTTTAAAAACGGTAGAAAACATTTCTTTAAAAATACAGAGAATTTAACTATTTCTATGGGCGATGTTGTTGCCGTAGAAAGTTCTCCTGGTCATGATGTTGGTACAGTTTCTTTAGGTGGCGAGTTGGTAAAAGTGCAAATGAAAAAACGCAATATTACTGAAGATCATGAAGATGTAAAGAAAATTTACAGAAAAGCATCACAAAAAGACATAGATATTTGGCAAGCATCCAGAGATAAAGAAGATGAAACCCAAAAAAGAGGAAGAGAAATTCTTGGAAGATTAGGTTTGCAAATGAAACTTTCTGATGTAGAATACCAAGGAGATGGTAATAAAGCTACTTTTTATTATACGGCAGAAACAAGAGTAGATTTTAGACAATTAATTAGAGATTTGGCAAGTGCATTTTCTATTCGCGTAGAAATGAAACAAGTTGGCGCACGCCAAGAAGCAGCAAGATTGGGCGGTATTGGCTCTTGCGGTAGAGAATTATGTTGTTCTACTTGGTTAACAGACTTTAGAAAAGTATCAACTTCTGCAGCACGATATCAGCAATTATCTTTAAATCCTTTAAAATTAGCAGGGCAATGTGGTAAACTTAAATGCTGTTTAAACTTTGAGTTAGATAGTTATTTAGATGCTTTAAAATCGTTTCCAAAACAAGAATTGGTTTTAAAAACCGAAAAAGGTGAAGCAGTTTTCATTAAGATGGATATCTTTAAAAAACACCTTTGGTATACCTATAAAGAAGAGCGTTTTAAATGGTTTCGTTTAACTTTAGATCAGGTTCAAGAAATCATTGAATTAAATAAAAAGAACGAGAAATCTATTTCTTTGGAAGAATACGAATCTGAAATTGAAATTCCTAAAACAGTAAGTTTTGAGGATGCTGTTGGTCAAGATAGTTTAACACGTTTTGATGTGCCAAAAACAAGTAAACGCAGAAAAAACAATAAAAAGAAAAGCCCTGTAAGTGCAGTAGTAAATTCATCACAAGAAAAAACAATTACATCGCAACAAAATAGAAGACCAAATCCAAATAGAAGGTCTAGTTCTACCTCTATTGATGCAAATTCAACACAAGATATTGTTAGAAATAAACCACAGAAAAGAAAACCAAGACCAGCTGTAAGTGATACTAACACTGCGAAGAGCGTTGTTAAAAAGAACCCTCAGAATAGAAACTTAGCACCAGCAGCAAAACTAAAACCTGAAGAAAATACAAAGGCTTCAGATCATCCAAATCAAACAAAAGCAGAAGGTGTTAGTTTAAATAAACCAAGAAAAAACAATAGAAATAGAAAAAATAATAAACCCAAAAATGGAGAGAATTCTCAAGAAAAATAGAAGTTTAGGTTTTTTAATTTTACTTCTTTTCCTTGTTTCTTGTGACGATGAAATTGAATTTACGCAATACAAATCAGTGCCAAATTCCTCTTGGCAAGCCAACAAAAATATTTTTTTTGAGTTTGTTATTATAGATACAATTTTACCTAAAGATTTGTTTATTAATATTAGAAATACAAATGACTATCCTTTTAGTAATTTGTATTTAATTACAGAGCTAAATTTTCCTAATGGCAATAAAATTGTAGATACTTTACAATACGAAATGACCAACGAAAAGGGTCTATTTTTAGGAAAAGGGTTTGCAGAAATTAAAGAGAATAAATTATATTACAAAGAGCAGAAAGTTTTTCCTAAATCAGGAAAGTATATGCTAAACATACGTCATGCAATGCGTAAAAACGGAGAGGTAAAAGTTATTCCGTTTTTAGAGGGTGTGCAAGATGTAGGTTTAAGTATCCAAAAATAAAATGAGATGAGTAAAAAGGAAAAAATAAGCTTTAAAAAGTATGTACTATGGTTTTGGGGTATCACCCTTAGCGGATTCATAATTATTATATTTACTTTTTTGTTTGCATCTTGGGGCTTTTTAGGAACGTTACCAACGTTTAAAGACTTAGAAAATCCGGAATCAAACCTTGCAACAGAAGTAATTTCTTCGGATGGCGTTACCATTGGTAAATATGCAAAAGAAAACAGAACTCCTATAAAGTTTAACGAGTTGCCAGATAATTTAGTAAATGCATTAATTGCTACAGAAGACGAACGTTTTTATGAGCATTCTGGAATCGATTTTAGAGGAACTACTAGAGCAGTATTAAAACCTGGAAGTGGCGGTGCAAGTACCATAACGCAGCAGTTAGCAAAAATGTTGTTTACAGGAGAAAGGGCTAAAAATAAAATTGAAAGAGTATTGCAAAAAGTAAAAGAATGGGTCGTTGCAACAAAGCTAGAAAAACAATATACTAAGCAAGAAATTATTGCCATGTATTTAAATAAATACGATTTTTTAAATCAAGCAGTGGGAATTCGTTCTGCAGCCAGAATTTACTTTGGTAAAGAACCGATAGCTTTACAATTAAACGAATCGGCTATGTTGGTTGGGATGCTAAAAAATTCATCCTATTTTAATCCTTTACGAAGAGAGGCTTTAGTTACACAGCGAAGAAATGTCGTTTTATTGCAAATGTCTAAAAATGACTTCATTACAGAGGATGAAAAAATTAAACTACAAAAATTACCATTAAATCTTAAATATACGCCAGAAAGACACGATGTTGGTTTAGCAACTTATTTTAGAGCGCATTTGCAAAAAATGATGCGTACTTGGGTGCAAGAAAATCCGAAGCCAAATGGTGAGCAATATGATATTTTTAGCGATGGATTAAAAATCTATGTAACTATAGATTCTAGAATGCAAAAATATGCCGAAGAGGCTGTAAGTGAACACATGGCTAATTTACAAAAGTATTTTTTTATTGAACAAAAAAGAAATAAGACAGCACCTTTTTATGATTTAGATACTGATGAAATTGAAAGAAGTTATGAACGAGCTAAAAAGAGTTCTGAAAGATACAGACGTTTAAGAGCAGCAGGGATTTCAGCCAAAGAAATTGATAAAATTTTTAAGACAAAAACAGAAATGAGTGTGTTTTCTTGGAAAGGTGATAAAGACACGATTATGTCTCCTATGGATTCCATTAAATATTATAAATTCTTTTTACGTACTGGATTATTATCTATAGAACCACAAAGTGGTCATATAAAAGCATGGGTTGGTGGTATCGATAATAAACATTTTAAATATGATGCAGTTGCACAACAAAAAAGACAAGTAGGTTCTACATTTAAACCTTTTGTGTACGCTACAGCAATTAATCAATTAGGAATGTCTCCTTGTGATGAATTGCCAAACACGCCTTACACAATTCCTAAAGGTAAATACGGTCTTTTACAGGATTGGATGCCAAGTAATTCTGATGGTAAATATGGTGGAATGATGACGTTAAAAGATGCTTTAGCAGGTTCTGTGAATGTTGTAACTGCAAATTTAATAGATAAAGTAACACCAGAAAATGTAGTGCGTTTAGCAAAAGCTGCAGGAATAGAATCAGATATTCCTCCAACTCCGGCAATAGCTTTGGGTGCAGTTGAGTTGTCATTATTAGAAATGATAAGTGCTTACAGTACATTTGCAAATAAAGGTCTACGCGTTAGTCCAATGATTATTACAAGAATAGAAGATAAAAACGGTACGGTTTTAAAAGATTTTGTACCAGAAACGCAAGAGGTTTTAAGTGAAGAATCTGCATTTGTAATTTTAAATTTATTAAAAGGAGTTACAGAATCTGGCTCTGGTATAAGATTAAGGTCAACGTATACTTCTGCAGGATCTGTAGCAACAGGTTTTCCTTATTTATTTACAAATCCGATTGCTGGTAAAACTGGAACAACTCAAAATCAATCGGATGGTTGGTTTATGGGTATTGTACCAAATTTAACAACGGGTGTTTGGACTGGCGGTGAAGATAGAGCAGTGCATTTTGCAGGGATCTCAAAGGGTCAAGGAGCAACTATGGCACTACCTACGTGGGCTTTATTTATGAAAAAATGTTATGCCGATAAAACATTGAAAATTAGTAAAGAAGATTTTATAAAACCTGATGAATTAACTATTAATTTAGATTGTAAAGGAAAATCGGAAGGGGAAAAGAATACGAATATTGGAGGAGATACAGATTTTTAATCTATGCTAAGCTTGATTGTGCTGAACTTGTTTCAGCATTTTAGTACCCCATCAATTAATTATAAAATAGTAAAAACATGATAAACAAAAAAGTAAACAATGTTCAAGAAGCTTTAAAAGGTGTAAAAAACGGAATGACTTTTATGTTAGGTGGTTTTGGCTTGTGTGGTATTCCAGAAAATGCAATTTCTGAATTGGTAAAATTAGATATTAGAGAGGTTACTTGCATCTCTAACAATGCCGGCGTAGACGATTTTGGTTTGGGTTTATTATTACAAAATAAGCAAATAAAAAAAATGATCTCTTCTTATGTTGGTGAAAATGAAGAGTTTGAGCGCCAAATGTTATCAGGAGAATTAGAAGTAGAGTTAACACCACAAGGAACTTTAGCAGAAAAGTGTAGAGCAGCACAAGCCGGATTTCCTGCGTTTTATACACCCGCAGGCTACGGAACAGAAGTTGCCGAAGGCAAAGAAACCAGAGACTTTGATGGTAAAATGTATGTATTAGAACCAGCGTTTAAAGCAGATTTCGCTTTTGTAAAAGCATGGAAAGGTGATGCTGCAGGAAACTTAGTTTTTAAAGGCACCTCTAGAAATTTTAATCCAAATATGTGTGGTGCTGCTACAATTACAGTTGCAGAAGTTGAAGAATTAGTTTCTGTTGGCGAGTTAGACCCTAACAATGTTCATGTTCCAGGAATATTTGTACAGCGTATTTTTCAAGGAAAAAACTATGAAAAAAGAATTGAACAACGAACTGTAAGACAAAAACAATAGTTATGGCTTTAGACAAAAACGGCATTGCAAAACGAATTGCACAAGAAGTTCAAGATGGCTTTTACGTAAACTTAGGAATCGGAATTCCGACTCTAGTGGCTAATTATGTTCTAAATGATATTGAAGTAGAATTTCAATCAGAAAATGGAGTTCTTGGAATGGGGCCTTTTCCTTTTGAAGGAGAAGAAGATGCCGATATTATCAATGCAGGTAAGCAAACGATTACAACAATGCCTGGTGCAAGTTTTTTTGATTCTTCAATGAGTTTTGCTATGATTCGTGGTAAACATGTTCATTTAACTATCCTTGGGGCAATGGAAGTTTCAGAAAATGGCGATATTGCCAACTGGAAAATTCCAGGAAAAATGGTAAAAGGAATGGGTGGTGCTATGGATTTAGTAGCGTCTGCAGAAAATATTATTGTTGCTATGATGCACACCAATAAAGCGGGTGAATCTAAAATTTTAAAACGATGTTCATTGCCATTAACAGGTGTTGGTTGTGTAACTAAAGTGGTTACTAATTTAGCAGTTTTAGAAGTAAAAAATAATGCTTTTTATTTATTAGAAAGAGCTCCAGGGGTTTCTGTTGAAGAAATTAAAAATGCAACAGAAGGAACTTTAGTTGTTATCGGAGAAATTCCGGAAATGAATATTTAAAATGCAATATTTAGCAAAGAAACCTTTTTTAGTTATTTTTATTTTAACAGTCATATTTATATTCTTTTTAAATCATATTATTGGTCATGAAAGCAGCTTTTTAAGATCGGGAATTGCAAGTGGTTTAGCTATAATTTTAGCGCCAAGAAAAAAGAAAATTCAAACACAATCTGGAAGGAAAACTCAAATTACTTGGGTTTTTTTGAAAGAACCAATTTTTTTAGACTAAATGAAAATAATATCCTATAATGTAAACGGAATTAGAGCAGCCTTAAAAAAAGGTTTCTTAGACTGGTTACAAGCCGCAAATCCTGATGTAATTTGCATACAAGAAACCAAAGCTCACAAAGAACAATTAGACCTTTCTGAGTTTGAAAATGCAGGTTATCCCTATCATTACTGGTTTTCTGCACAAAAAAAAGGCTACTCTTCAGTAGCTGTTTTTTGTAAAGAAAAACCAAATCATATTGAATACGGAACAGGAATAGAATCGATGGATTTTGAAGGTAGAAATTTACGTGTAGATTTTTCTGCTACTGCAGACCGAGAAGCTATTTCTGTGATGAGTTTGTATTTACCTTCGGGAACAAATTCTGAAAGACTCAATTTTAAATTCAATTATATGGATGAATTTCAAGAATATATCCAAAATTTAAAGGAAGAAATTCCGAATTTAGTAATCTGTGGAGACTACAATATTTGTCACGAAGAAATAGATATTCACAATCCAAAAATGAAAGGAGTTTCTGGGTTTTTACCCGAAGAAAGAACTTGGATGGGTACTTTTATTAATAACGGGTTTATAGATAGTTTTCGTTTTGTAAATCCGAATGCACAAGAATATTCTTGGTGGAGTTACAGGGCAAATTCTAGAGCTAATAACAAAGGTTGGCGCTTAGATTATGCAATGGTTTCTAATTCTTTGAAAGATAAAATTTCTAGAGCTTATATTTTATCAGAAGCCAAACATTCAGACCATTGCCCCATAGCATTAGAATTAGATCTATAATTTATGAATAAATTTATATTCCTACTTTTTTTTAGTTTTTCTATATTTTCACAAAAAGATAAAAAGACTTCTTTAAAGGTTAAAATGGACACTTTAGTACCCGTTAAAACGACAGCCAAAAAAATCATCAAACCAGATTTATTTTCTAGCGAAGACTTAATAACTATGGATAGTTTGTTGGTTGATGAAAAATTTAATTCTGCACTAGTAGATAGTTTAGAATATGTTATTGATGACAAAGATATTATAGGCAGTCCTGTATCAATTTTAACAACAGCCTTATTAAAAGAACGCTTATTAATTTTAAATCAGAAAACTCCTTTTAATTTAGCATACAATCCAGGGTTAGAAAAGGTAATTAATAGTTATTTATCATCTCGAAGAAAATATTTTCCTCAGTTGTTGGCAAGAGCAAAATATTACTTTCCAATTTTTGAGCGATATTTAGACGAGTATGATATACCCATAGAAATGAAGTACTTAGCAATTGTAGAATCTGCATTGCATCCTCAGATAAAGTCTAGAGCTGGCGCTACAGGTCTATGGCAATTTATGTATGGTACAGGAAAACAGTTCGATTTAAACGTAAGTTCTTATGTAGATGAGCGTCAAGATCCCGTGAAATCTACCATTGCGGCTTGTAAATATTTAAGCCAGTTGTACAAAGTTTTTGGTGATTGGGATTTGGCTTTGGCGGCTTATAACTCTGGGCCAGGAAACGTTTCAAAAGCCATAAAACGGTCTGGAGGGAATAAAAATTATTGGAATATCAGACCTTATTTGCCAAGGGAAACTGCAAGTTATGTGCCTGCTTTTTATGCAACTATGTACATTTTTGAATATGCAGAAGAACATAATATTTATTCAGAACTTCCGCAGTTTTTTAACTTTGAGACGGATACAGTTCGGGTAAAAAGAACCATTGGCTTTGACCACATTACAGAAATACTAAAGGTAGAAGAAAATGTAATTTCTTTTCTAAACCCTGTTTATAAATTAAAAATCATTCCTTTTGTAAAAGATCATAACTATGCAGTAAGGTTGCCAAAAGATAAAATTATTGAATTTTTAGAAAAAGAAAAAGAAATTTACGCACTAGCAGAGGCAGCTGAAGCTTCAAGAGAAAAACCGATGCCTAAGTATTTTGAAATGGAAAGTAGTATTCGTTACAGAGTAAAAAACGGGGATTTTTTAGGAAAAATTGCAGATAAATTTGGGGTGCGAGTAAGCGATATTAAACGATGGAATTCTTTAAAAACTAGCTATTTAAAAATAGGACAAAGACTTACTATCTTTTCAAAAAAGGGAACTTCGTCGCACGGAGAAACATCCAGTAAAAACGGTTCATCAGCAACAAAAAAAGGGGACTATAAAGTGTACACTGTTAAAAAAGGAGACTCACTATGGACGATTTCTAAAAAATTTAAAAATGTTTCTATAGACGAAATTAAAAAGTGGAACAATATTTGGAGTGCTAAAAGTCTAAAACCTGGAACTAAACTTAAAATCTATAAAAGCTAAACTCATGAAAAAAATACTTTCTATTCTAGTGATCACTATTTTATTATCAGCTTGTGTTGGTAATGATAAATTTATATTAAAAGAGTCTATCGGCAAATTAAATAAAGTAATGGTGGTTGCTAAAATTAGTGACTGGACCGGCGATGTGGGTAAAGAAGTACGTAATTCTTTCGGAGAATTAATGGTCGGTTTACCACAGCCAGAACCTATTCTAGATGCTTCCCAAGTTGCACCATCAGGATTTAGTACGATGATGAAAGCGAGCAGGAATATTTTAATTATTTCAGAAAGTACCAACGAAGGTTTTTCTGTAAAAAATAATATATATGCGCAACCACAAACGATTGTTTATATACAAGCAAAAGATGATGCGGGTATTATAAAACTTTTACAAAAGCATAAAAAAGAAATTAGAAGCACCTTTTTAGAAGCAGACATAAAATTTACACAGGGCATTTTCGAAAAAGACAAACAAGATAATACCCATTATAAAACACTTCAAAACTTAAGAATTTCTTTAACAATCCCAAACAAGTTTAATACTGTAGATGATACGGGTGATTTTCTTTGGTTAAGAAATCACTTAACAAGCGGAATTGCAAAAACAGGAAGCAATAATATTTTAGTATATTCAATTCCTCTAGGAGATGAAAGCAAAGTTGCAGAGAATATTGTGGCAGTTAGAGATAGTATTGGCGAAAAACACATTCCTGGTACAGATGCAGAAACACAGCATATGATAACAGAAGAAGCCTATACGCCTTTTACTTTTGATGCCACTATTGATGGTAAAAAAGCCTATGAAACTCGCGGTAAATGGGAAGTGAAAAATGATTTTATGGCGGGTCCTTTTTTAAACTATACTATTATTGATAAAAAAAATAATAGATTAATTATTTTTGAAGGTTTCACTTATGCACCATCCGTAAATAAAAGAGCTTTTCTTTTTGAATTAGAAGCCATTGCAAAATCAATGAAGATTCAATAGTTTAATTTAAACTAAAAATAGATAAAGTCTAAAACGCTAAGTTTTAGGCTTTTTTTTGTAACAAACTTACCGTCTAAAACGTATTTCATATATTTGAGAATCAACCAAAAACAACTATATCATGGAAATGAATTTTTACATCTTTTTTTTAGCGGCTATAGTGCCGTTAGTAATCGGTTTTGTCTGGTACGGTCCTTTATTTGGGAATGTTTGGATGAAAGAATTAGGTTTTACTAAAGAATCTTTAGCAGATTTAAATAGGGTGTTAACTTTAACTTTAAGTTATTTATTTAGTTTGTTTATAGCAATGTTTTTATTGCCAGCAACGATTCATCAAATGGGTGTGTATTCTAGTTTAGCAGGAGAACCTGGTTTTGCAGAAAGTACAGGAGAAGCATTTACTTATTTTCAAGATTTCTTGTTAAATTATGGTGATCGTTTTAGAACTTTTAAACATGGAGCACTTCATGGAATCTTATCTGGGTTATTTTTAGCGTTACCAGTAATTGCAATCATAGCAATGTTAGAGAGAAAGAGTTTAAAATATATAGCGATCAATGCCGGATATTGGATTGTAACGTTAGCTATTATGGGCGGTTTAGTGTGTCAATTTGGACTTTAGTTATAATTTAAAAATAAAAAAGCCCGCTTTTAGCGGCCTTTTTTATGGTCTTATAATTTGTGTTAATACCCAATCTTAGCTCTTACTTTTTTTAGAACACTATTCGCAACTAGTGTTGCTTTTTCTGCTCCAATTTTAAGGGCGTCATCTATTTCATTTTTGTTTTCCATAAAATGAGTATAACGCTCTCTAATTGTTGCAAATTTTTCTACAATTAATTCATAGAGTGCTTGTTTTGCATGTCCGTATCCGTAATTTCCTCCTTCATAATTTAATCTCATCGTTACAATTTGCGCATCCGAAGCTAATAATTTATAAAGTGCAAAAACATTATCTGTATCTGGGTTTTTAGGTTCTTCCAAAGGAGTGCTATCGGTTTTAATCCCCATTATTTGTTTTCTTAATTTTTTATCCGCCAAGAAAATATTAATAATATTATCTCTTGATTTACTCATTTTTCCACCATCAGTTCCAGGAACTAATTCTGTGTGTTCTTGTATTTTTGCAACAGGAGCAATTAACGTTTCACCAACAACATGATTAAACCGGTTAGCCACATCACGCGCCATTTCTAAATGTTGTAATTGGTCTTTACCAACAGGTACAATTTCTGCATCATACAATAAAATATCTGCAGCCATTAACATTGGATACGAAAATAAACCAGAATTTACATCTTCTAATCGATCTGCTTTATCTTTAAAACTATGCGCTAATGTTAACCGTTGATAGGGAAAAAAGCAACTCAAATACCAAGATAATTCGGTTACTTGAGGGATATCACTTTGTCTGTAAAAAACAGTTTTATTGATATCCAAACCACAAGCTAACCAAGTAGCTGCTGTACTATACGTATTTTCTCGTAATTGCTTTCCGTCTTTAATTTGAGTTAAAGAATGCATATCAGCAATAAATAAAAAAGCTTCGTTTTTAGGGTCGTTTGCCATATCTATAGCAGGTAAAATTGCACCTAATAAGTTTCCTAAATGTGGTGTTCCTGTACTTTGTACTCCAGTTAAAATTCTAGACATTAAATTGTATATTTTGAAATCTATTTGTGCAAGAGTTAAAAATCGAAATGCCCTGCGAGCGTAAAAATAAGGTTTTGTTTAATAAAATCAATAAACAAAAGAATATTCCTATTTTTGCACAATCGTTTCAAAATAGAGTTTAACCTTTAATTAATTTTGTGAAGTATCTAAAAATACCATTCCTTTTAATTTGGCGAATTTGGTTTTACGTTTTAATACTAGGAACCATCCTTTTAATTTCTCCGTTGTTGTTCATTTTAACAGCCAAAGTTTCTTATTATCCTACTTTTTGGAAAATGATTAGAGTTTGGGCAAAAGTATTAGTGCTCGGAATGGGTTTTAGATTGCAAGTACAAAATGATCAAGTTACAGATATTCACAAAAGTTATATGTTTTGTGCTAATCATTCATCATTAATGGATGCTTTTGTGTTGATTGCTTTGAGTAAAAATCCGATAGTTTTTGTTGGAAAACACGAGTTAGTTAAAATTCCTATTTTTGGCTTTTTTTATAAAAGAGTTGTTATCCTAGTAGATAGAAGTAATCCTGAAAGTAGAAAAAGAGTGTATGAAATTGCTAAAAAAAGATTGAAAAACGGAACAAGTATGGCTATTTTTCCTGAAGGATTAGTGCCAACTGAAAATATTGTTTTAGCTCCTTTTAAAAATGGTGCTTTTAGTTTGGCTATTGAATTTGAAATCCCAATTGTACCACAAGTTTATTATGACTGTAAACGTTTATTTTCTTGGGATTTTTTTAAAGGAAGTCCGGGTGTTTTTAGAATCCATCAGCATACATTTATAGAAACAAAAGGCTTAAAAATCGAAGATTTAGAAGACTTGAAACAACAAGTTTTTAAGATTATTGAAAATGATTTATTGAATGATAAAAAATTTATGAATGATACAAACAGACCCAATAATGAGCGAGAATTTAAATCACCTTTATAGTAATAACGAAGAGAAATGGAATGTTATTTCTCATGGTTTTGGATTGGTTTTAAGCGTGATTGCTTTTCCTTTTCTAGTACTCAAATCATTTGATTTTGCTGGTTTCTGGAAACCAACAAGTTTTATTATTTATGGTTTAAGTTTAATTATTTTATATGCAGCTTCTACTTTTTATCACGCAGCTAAAAATCCAAAGAAAAGAAGAAGACTAAATATTTTTGATCATTCGGCAATTTATGTGCTAATTGCGGGCACTTATTCTCCTTTTTGTTTAGCTGGTTTAGATTCTAATTTAGGCTGGTACATGTTTTTATTTGTTTGGTTTTTTGCGCTAACAGGTGTAATTTTAAAACTTTTTTTTACGGGTAGATTTGACAAGGTTTCTACAGCAATGTATTTGTTAATGGGCTGGCAAGTATTATTTTTTATAAAACCTTTAATGAAAAATATAACAACAGAGGGTTTTCAATTTTTAATTGCAGGAGGCATTTTTTATTCTATAGGTGCAGTTTTGTATTCCGTTAAAAAGATGCCGTATAATCATGTTATCTTTCACATTTTTGTTTTACTAGGAAGTCTGAGTCATTTTATAGCGATTTATAATCTCTAAAAGTTACCAATTTTTAAAGGGATTTTTGCTTAAACTAGAATTGTAATATTTTATGGTTCCTGTAACTTCTTTGCCTAACCAAGATGGTTTTTTAAAGAGTTCGTTTTCAGAATTCAACTCGACTTCTGCAACAATTAATCCTTTATTATCACTGTAAAATTCATCAACTTCAAAAATATGATTTTCATTTTTTACATAAAACCGTGTTTTATCAATAATTGAAGGTTCGCATAATAAAAGTAATTGTTCCGCTTCTAAAACATCAATTTCTTTTTCCCATTCAAAACGTGTGGTTCCTGCGGTATTGGATTTTCCTTTAATAGTTATAAAACCTTTGTCATCTGCAATTCTTACTCTTACAGTTCTACTTTTGTCAGAATTTAAATAGCCTTGTTTTACTAATTTTTTCTGATAACATTCATTTTTAAAATCTTCATTTTTCACTAAAAACTTTCTTTCAATTTCTAAACTCATATAAATGGATTCATTTTTTGTACTAATATACCTGTTTTTATCGTTATTGAACTATAATTAAATATCTTTGATTTTTATACACAAAAACATGAAAAAGTTATTCTTTCTGCTTCTTTTAGCAAGCTCGTTTTCTATTTTTTCTCAAGTAGATTACAGCGATTCTTGGGAAGATTTCTACTCATATAACAATGTAAAGGATTTTGTAAAAGTTGATGCAACTATTTACGCTTTAGTAGATAATGCTATTTTTACTTTTAATGAAAATACTTTAGAAACTAAAAAGCTTTCGTCAATAAAGGGTTTATCTGGCGAAACTTCGTCTTCAATTCATTACAATGCTACTTTTAAACGATTGGTAATTGGGTATCAAAACGGATTAATCGAAGTAATCGATGAGAATGAAAGGGTTACCATTTCATCAGATATTGTGAGCTTTAATCAAACAGGCGAAAAAAGCATCAATCATATTTCTGAATTTGGCAATACTCTATACTTGTCTACACCTTTTGCAATTGTAGAATATGATATTGAAAAATTAGAATTTGGAGATACTTTTTTTATAGGAGGTGGTTCAACATCTTTAGTGATCAATAAAACAATGATTTCTGATGGAAGAATTTATGCAGTTACTGAAGACGGAATTTTTAATGCAGTTGTTACTAACAAGCTTTTAATAGATTTCAAGAATTGGCAGCAACAATTTAATAGTCGTAATTTTGGTGGTATTTCTGTTTTTAACAATCAAATTTATGTTACAGAAGGTGCTAAATTATACAAGCTTAATAATGGTGTTTTAACGCTGGTTAGAGATTTTTTCGAAACGATTATCGGGTTAAAATCTTCAAGGGCTAATTTAACAATAGCTTTCAATAAAAAAGCGATTGTTTTAAATTTATCAGAAGATAAAGTCGCTGAATTTGGCTCAAATTTAGAATTCGATTTTACTTTATTGAATGCTTTTTTTGAGAATAATACAATCTATTTAGCAACCAAAGAATTCGGAATTTTAAAAACTAGTTTGGCACAAGTAAATGCTTATCAAGAAATTCATCCAGAAGGACCTTTGTCTAACGATATTTTTTCAATAGCTGTAAAAGACAACAATCTTTGGGTAGTTTATGGCGGTTATGATGCCACCTATACATCTATTTTAAAAAGACAAGGTTTTAGCCATTTTAATGGTGAGAACTGGATAAATACAAAGTTTAATCCTAATTTTCCCGTAATTGATTTAAATTATATTTCAATTGACCCTAATGAGGAAAACAAAGTATATATAAGTTCTTTTGGAGATACAGGCGCTATTAATAGTGTTTCTACAGGCGGTTTATTGGTTGTGGAAAATGATGAAATTAAAACTTTTTACAATCATTTAAATAGTGGATTAGAAGATTTAGAACCCACACAACCAAATAGAGTTACTTTAAGAATAAGTGGGTCTGCTTTTGATAGTCAAGGTAATTTATGGGTATCTAATATTCATAGAAATAGTGAACTTAAGAAACTATCTACATCTGGTCAATGGACCAAATTTAACACCAGTTCTTTAAAAACGAATACGCAATTTGGTTTAAGTGAAATAGCGATTGATAGAAGTAATAATGTTTGGATGGGAACAAGAAGAAATGGAGTTTACGTTTTTAATGAAAATGGCAATCGAAAAAAAGCGCTGGTTGCAACACCCAATCTTGGTAATTTACCTGATACAGATGTATTAACCGTAGCTGTTGATAAGAGTAATAGGGTTTGGTTAGGTACAAGATCTGGCATGGTTGTGTTTAGAAATGCTGCAGGAATCTTTGAGGCAGACGTTTTAAATGCCGAACCTGTAATTATTGAAGAAAACGGAGTAGGTGAGCGCTTGTTAGGAGATCAAAGAGTAAATTCTATAACCATAGATGGTGCAGATAATAAATGGTTTGGTACAGATAGTGGAGGCGCTTTGTACACAAATCCTTCCGGACAAAAAACAGTAGCTAATTTTAGTAAAGTAAACTCGCCATTACCTTCTAATAGAATTTTAAAAATTAGAACAGATACTTCAAATGGTAAAGTATATTTTGCTACAGAAAAAGGGATTGTGGCTTATAATAGTAAAGTTGCAGCTTTTGGTGAGGTATTAGGTGATGTGTATGCTTACCCAAACCCGGCGTTAAAAAACCATGAGACTATAACTATTGACGGCAGAAACGGAACGCATTTACCAAAAGGAACCAATGTAAAAATACTAGATGTTGCAGGTAATTTAGTCTATGAAACCAATGTTGTAGAAGGCCAAGAATTACAAGGAGGTAAAGTGGTTTGGAACAAAAAGAACCTAGCGGGTAAAAAAGTAGCATCAGGTATTTATATTGTTCTTTTAGTAAATGATGACGCTTCTGAAACGACTACAACTAAAATTGCAATTGTAAATTAATGGCAGTTATAACTACAAATGCCATTGTTTTAAGTTCTTTAAAATATGGTGATACAAGCTTAATTGTAAAATGCTACACACAAGAAGAAGGGGTTAAAACTTATTTAATAAGAGGTGTTTTAAAACCAAAAAAATCGGGATTAAAAGCAGCTTATTTTCAGCCATTAACACAATTAAGAATTGTTGCTAACCATAACTCAAAAAATACTTTAAATTCTATAAAGGAATTACAGATTATTCACCCTTATAAAACCTTTCACACAGATATTGTAAAACAATCTGTTGTACTTTTTTTATCAGAAGTTTTATCTAATTCGATACAAGAAGAAGAACAAAACTTAGCACTTTATGAGTACTTAGAAACTGCATTTATCTGGCTGGATTTGCACGATAGAGTTGCGAATTTTCACTTACTATTCTTGCTAAATTTAACCGGCTTTTTAGGTTTTTATCCTGATACATCAGAAAAAAATAAAAAGGGATTTGATTTGTTAGAAGGCATTTTTTCTGATCAAATTCATGAAAAAAATGTAATTTCAAAAAATGATTTTTATCAATTTAAAAAGCTTTTAGGCATAATTTTTGATACACTAGAAAATGTTACTTACAGTAAAGAAGAAAGGCAGTTGGTTTTACAAGTAATCATACAGTATTTTAAATTACACTTGGACAGTTTTAGAAACCCTAAATCGTTACAAGTTTTAGAAACCGTTTTTAGTTGATGATGAAGCATATTGTTTTAGTATTTGTAGTTTTTTTTAGTAGTTTAACTTTTTGTCAAGAAATAAAAGTTTTAGATAAAAAAACAGGTAAAAAAGTAAATAATGTTACTATTTACAATGAGGATAAAACAATTAGTTTAACCTCAAATAATGATGGTTTGGCTGATGTTTCCTCATTTAAATACCATGAGTTAATTTTAATTTCTCACTTGTCTTATTCGTTTCTTAGTATAAAAAAATCAGATTTAGAAAAGCAAAATTTTACAATCTATTTAACCAAACAATCAGAACAATTGGATGAGGTTGTAATTTCTGTTTTTAAGAGAGAAGAAAAAACGAAAAGAATTGCAGAACAAATAGCTGTGCTTTCATCTAAAGATATTCAAAAAATTTCTGCTCAGACTTCTGCTGATTTATTAGCAACAATTCCAGGAATTAAAGTTCAAAAATCCCAATTTGGAGGAGGAAGCCCTGTAATACGCGGTATGGAATCGAACAGAGTTTTGTTGGTTGTTGATGGCGTTAGAATGAATAACGCGATCTATAGAAAAGGGCACTTGCAGAGTTCAATTACTATTGCACCAAATTTATTAGATAAAACCGAAGTTGTTTTTGGGCCGTCATCTGTTATTTATGGATCTGATGCTTTAGGGGGCGTGATTCATTATTATACAAAAACACCTAAATTATCTGAAGAAGATAAAGTCTCTAGTCAGTTTTTTTCTAGATTTTCATCTGTAAATCAAGAAATAACAACCAATGTTTCGGCAGAACTTAGTTTTAGTAATTGGGCATCTTTTACAAGTATTTCGTATTCAGATTTTGGCGATTTAAAAGCTGGTGAAAATAGAAATCACCGTTTTTCTGATTGGGGAAAAGTTTTTTATTATTCAGAAAATATAAATGGTAATTATAATGAAAACCCGACTATAAACGCAAACCCAAATTTTTTAAGAAATACAGGCTATAATCAAACGGATGTGTTGCAAAAATTCTTTGTTCCCTTATCAAAAAATACCGATTTAAAAATCAATCTACAATATTCTACATCATCAGACATTCAAAGATTTGACCGATTAACAGAGTTAGAAGATCTAAAAGATATGTCGTCTTTAAAGTTTGCAGAATGGTATTATGGGCCCCAAAAAAGATTGTTAATTTCATCTCAATTAGATATCAATCCTTCTAAAAACTGGTTAGAAGCGGGTACGATAATTGTGGCTTATCAAAACATACAAGAGAGCAGAATTCAAAGAAAATTCGGTAGTTTAGATCGGTCTTATAGACATGAAAAGGTAGATGTTTTTAGTATAAACGGCGATTTCTCTTTGCCTTTAACAGAGGATAAAAGAAGAACTTTGTCTTATGGTTTTGAGTTTGCTTACAATGATGTTTCTTCTAATTCTTATGGTAAAACCTTAAACATATCAAACAGAGAAATTGATGGTTTCTCGAAAGACTTTAAAGTTCAATCTCGTTATCCAGACGGGGGAAGTGAATATCTGAGCTCTGCATTTTATTTAGATTATAGACAAGATATCAACTCTAAATCCACTTTAAACTCAGGAATTAGATTTACCAACACAAATTTACACGCTATTTGGATAGATCAAACATTTATACAGCTTCCAGCAACAGAAATTAGTTCGAATAATTCTGCAGTTACGGCAACGTTAGGATACGTTTACAAGCCAACTAAAAATTGGCAATTAAATAGCGTTTTGTCTTCTGGGTTTCGTTCGCCAAATATCGATGATGTTGGTAGAGTTCGTGAAAAAAGTGGAGATGTTACAGTGCCAAATATTCACGTAAAACCAGAGTTCGCGTATAATGCTGAAGTCGGAATTCAGAAATACTTTAATCAACGAAGATTTAGATTAGGAGCAAATATATTCTACACCTTATTAGATAATTACATTATTAGAGATTACTTTACCATTAATGGAAGTAATCAAGTTTTATTTGATGGCGAATATGGCAATGCAGTTGCTAATCAGAACAGAGGAAATGCATATATTACAGGATATACAGTTAGCTATTTAGGTAAACTTTCTAATACGTTTAATACATCAGGTTTTATAACCTATACAAAAGGAAGAACCTATGATACAGGAGAGCCGATGTCCTCTATTCCGCCTTTATTTGGGCAGTTTGAAATTAATTATAACAAGGATAAAATAGAAGTTGGTGCTGCTTTAAGATTTAATAGTAAAAAAGATATTTCAGATTTTAATTTTAGAGAAGGTATTGATAACCATGATTTAACTCCGGTTGTTGATGCAAATGCTACGAATGATAAAGATATTTATTTTGGTACGCCAAGTTGGATTACTTTAGGTATAAATAGCCGTTATTCTGTAACTGATACCTTTTCTGTACAAGCAAGATTAGATAATATTTTAGATGAACACTACATCGAATTTGCATCGGGAGCTTCTTCTCCAGGCAGGAATTTATCCTTTTCTTTTGTGGCTAATTTTTAAATTATTTCCTTTTGCCTTCTTCTGTAAAATTATCGGATAGAGATCTTTCTGTTTTTATAACACTTACTAGAAGCGATAATACAACCAAAACCATTGGCTCCCAAGTTAATTCCTTTACAGAAATAGTAGCTAAAATTAAGGCTGCTAAAAATGAAATTCCTGCATAAATAATAAAATTCTTATTAAATATGGTGTTTGCAAAACCCCAAATATCTTCATTTAGCATTGCTTTAAAAGTTCTGTAACCATATATTCTATTAATTTTTTTTGGTGGGAATTTCCAAAAAATAATACTCAATAAAAATAATAAACCATTTGTGGTTAAAACATATGAAACTGGATTCATGTATTTAAATTTTTTAAAATTTGCTTACTGCTTACTGCTTACTACTTTTTCGGTCTCATTAAACCTTCTTGTGCAAAAGAAGCTATTAATTCACCTTTTCTGGTATAAATATTTCCTCTACTTAAACCTCTTGCTCCAAAAGTATTTGGTGATTCTGCAGAAAACAACATCCAATCATCAAACTCAAAATCTCTAAAAAACCACATAGAATGATCTAAACTTGCCGTTTGTGTGTTGCCAAAATTATATTCTTTTGCATTTGGGTTAAATGCAGCGTTTAGTATATTATAATCAGAAATATAGGTTAATATTTGATGTTTTAAACGCAAATCCATTTTTGGAATATCGCCTTTTAATTTAAACCAGATTTCTTCGTTTGCTGGTAAATTTTCGGGTTCTAAAGGATTAGGAATTCGAACAGGTTTAAAATCAATCGGACGCTCAATACTTAAAAAATGTTTGATACGTTTTGGTAAGAAATCGCCAAATTTAGCAACCATATCTTCCCAACTTAATAATTCTTCTGGTTGCTTTATGTTGTTATTCATTGCTGTTTGGTGCTCAAAACCATTTTCTTTTCTATGAAAAGAAGCGGATAAAATAAAAATGGTTTTGTCATTTTGTTTTGCAGTAACCCTTATAGTAGAAAAACTACCACCATCTCTAATTTCCTCTACATGGTAGTTTATTGGAATCGTTAAATCTCCAGCTTCTAAAAAGTATGAATGCAAAGAATGTAAAAAACGATTTTCTGAGATAGTTCTATAAGCAGCATTTACCGCTTGTGCTAAAACCTGACCACCAAAAACATTAGGACTACCAATTGTAATACTTTCACCAGAAAAAGTATTGTTGTTAATTTGTTTTAAATCTAAAAGATCTATAAGTTCTTTGCTATTTTTCATTGGGATTGTTTGCGTTTTTAAACGGAAATTTTTGTTGAAAAGGTGTAGGTTGTACACGCTGTAAAAATAGCTTTAAAATTCTGTTTGTGATGCTTTTTTTGTGACGAAAATACATCGTTAAATCTCTTGGTTCTGCACCAACAGAACTTTTAATTTCGCTGGCAGTTCTCCCAAAATTGATGGTTTTTAAATTTTTATTAATGGCAATTTCTATATAATCGTACAACATTCTTTGATAAATTGCATACTCTCTATTTAGTTGATAATCAATACCAACAAAATGCGCATCTAAAGAATTTTGGTTGATAATCCCTGATATAAAACCAACAATTTTATGGTTCATCCAATAGGTTTTTAAAATATAATTTTCACCAAACTTTTCTTTGAGGTCTATATAGGTTTCTAAATTAAAATCGCCCAAATTAAAATCTGCATTAGAAGCCACTTTTTTATATAAAGCAGTCATTTCTGACAATTGATTTGCTACCTTTTCTTGGGTAACATCTTTAATTATAATAGTTTCACTTTGCTTATAAGCTTTGCGAGCTTTTACTCTAAACTTGGTTTTCATTGATGCCAGGTAATCATCAATATTTTGCCAATTTTCATCTAAAGATAAAACCATATTTGGCTCTACAGAAAAAGGATGGTAGTTAAAATCCTTTAATCCATCAGTAATAAAAAGTGATTCGTTTACAAAATCTTTTAAAAGAAAAGCGTCAATTTTTATTTTTTTATCAGCATTTACAAAATGTAATATTGCTTTTGCTAACTCTTTAATGATTAACTTTTTATCTTGATTTTGGTTAATGAATATACCGTGTTCACCACTAACAAAAGTGTTGCCACAAATTAATAATTTCAGCGGTTTTTTATCAGGAATAACATGAAACTTTCTTCCTATATTTTTTAGTTTACGTATTAAAATTTCTAAATCATTTTTAATAGTATCTATATAAAAATTAACAATTTGAACAGATGCAAAAGCAATTGGGTTTTTATCTTTATCGACTAAAATTATATAAGAAAAAATGATTTTTGGGTGATTTTTTTCGATAGACTTTAAAAAACTTCTTTGAAAATAAACGTTGGTTTCACAAGCAAGATTGCGCCAAGTTTCATCAGAGATTTCATCAATAGAAGAGAAAAATAAGGCGTTATTTGTATTTGAGCAGAAATTCAAAATTAATGTATGGTGTGAGTTAAATTTTCTAAAATTGTTGTTTTTTGAGCCATAATTTTCCAATAGATTTTGGATGTGCCGTAATCATTAAATATCTTTTTTTTTAATGGTATAAAGATGCTAAAAAAAAATGAGCAGACAAATTTTAGTTAAAAAATTGGCAATTATAACGTTTCTTTAACAAACTTGTTTTAGAACGTTGTAAGCTTGCCTCACTAAAAAAGTATATTTGCAAAGCGATAAACTTTCTTTTCTCTTTTTAAGGAAGTGTAACTAACTAATTATGAGAAATATTATATTATCTATTCTTGGAGTAGCATTAGTTGTTGGTGCTATATTTTTGGGAAATTACTTTATTGACAATAACCAAAGACCAAAACCAAAGTTTAAGAAAATTATTAAAACTGTTTTTATCGAAAATATTGTAAATAAAGATATTCCTATTATTTTATCTGCAAACGGAACTTTACTTGCCAAAAATAAAATTGAAATTTTTTCTGAGGTTCAGGGGGTCTTACAATCTTCAAATAAGTTATTTAAACCTGGCACAACATATAGTAAAGGCGAAATTTTATTGAGCATAAATAGTGATGAGTTTACTGCTGGTTTGCAAGCTCAAAAAAGCAATTTATTTAATTTAGTTACTTCAGTTTTGCCAGATATTCGTTTAGATTTTTCATCAGAATTTAAGAAATGGGAAAGTTATTTGCAAAGTTTTGATATCAATAAAATTGCGCCAAAACTACCAATATTTTCATCAGATAAAGAAAAATACTTTATTTCTGGGCGTGGTGTTTTAACGGCCTATTATAATGTTAAAAATATAGAAGTTAGGTTGCTAAAACATAATATCAAAGCGCCATTTTCTGGCATATTAACAGAGGCGCTAGTTACTTCGGGAACTTTAGTGAGATCCGGACAAAAATTAGGCGAATTTATAGATACCGATATATACGAAATGGAAGTTTCTATCAATTCTGAATTTGCAGATTTGCTAAAAGTTGGTAATTCAGTAGCGCTTTCAACATTGAATAAATCTAAAAATTATACAGGTATTGTAGTGCGTGTAAATGGTAAAGTTGATCTAGTCTCTCAAACCATAAAAGCATTTATAGACGTAAATCATCAAGATTTAAAAGAAGGAATGTTTTTAGAAGCCAATTTAATCGTGAAATCAGAACCGAATGCGATTGAAATCTCAAGAAAATTGTTGGTGAATAATTCAGCAGTTTACATCGTTAAAAACGATAGTATTTTATCTCTTGTGGCTATTAACCCTGTTTATTTTGGAGCAGAAACGGTTATTATTAGCGGGCTAGAAAACAATGATAAAATTTTAACACAAACATTACCAGGAGCTTTTGACGGTATGATTGTAAAAATCAATAAAGAAAAATAAGCTATGAGAAAAATCATTACTTATTTTATTAAATATCCTGTGGCTGTAAATGTGATGATTTTTGCATTTATTATTTTTGGATCTATAGGTGCTTTGAGTATGAAATCGTCCTTTTTTCCGCTGGTAGATTCCCAATTAATTAGAATTAGTTTATCCTACCCAGGTGCTTCTCCAGCAGAAATGGAAGAAGGTGTTGTGTTAAAAATAGAAGATAATTTAAAAGGAATTGTTGGTGTAGAAAGAGTAACCTCAGTTTCGAAAGAAAATGCAGCTTCTGTAAATATAGAGGTCGAAAAAGGAAAAAATATTGATGTAGTTTTATCGGATGTAAAAAATGCTGTAGATAGAGTTCCTTCCTTTCCTTCAGGCATGGAACCTGCAGTTATTGCGAAAGTAGAAAGTACAAGACCTACTATTAGTTTTACCGTAAGTGGAGAAAATATTTCTTTAAAATCGCTAAAACAATATGTACGAAATATTGAAAATGATATTCGTGGCATTGATGGTATTTCCCAAGTCGCAATCTCTGGTTTCCCCGAAGAAGAAATAGAAATTTCTGTTCGTGAAAATGATTTAATTGCTTATAATTTATCTTTTACAGAAGTTGCAGATGCGGTAAGAAATTCAAATATTTTAATTACAGGTGGTAATATTAAAACCGACGAAGAAGACTACTTAATTAGAGCAAGTAATCGTTCTTATTACGGTGTAGAATTGCAAAATTTAATTGTAAGAACGCAGCAAAACGGAACTATAATCCGTTTAAAAGATGTTGCAGTTGTAGGTGATGTTTGGTCAGAAAACCCAGATAGATTATTTTATAATGGTAATCTAGCAATCGATTTAACGATAAGCAATACCAATAACGAAGACCTAGTTTCAACTGCAGAAAAAATTAAAGAATACATCTATAAATTTAATCAGCAGCACGAAAATGTGCAGTTAAATGTTTCTAGCGATGCTTCTATCTCTTTAGATGGCAGAACAAAATTATTAATAGAAAATGGTATTTTTGGTATCCTTTTAGTATTACTTTTTTTAGCTTTATTCCTAAACTTTCGTTTGGCAATTTGGGTTGCTTTTGGGCTACCGGTTGCTTTCTTTGGGATGTTTATTTTTGCAGCACAATTTAGCGTTACTATTAATGTGCTTTCCTTATTTGGGATGATTATCGTTATCGGTATTTTGGTGGATGATGGAATTGTAATTGGAGAAAATATTTACCATCATTATTACGATTTAGGAAAATCTAAAATTAATGCTGCTATTGATGGAACGTTGGAAGTTATTCCGCCAATTATTTCAGCAATTTTAACTACAATTATAGCCTTTTCTACTTTTTTCTTTGTGGATGGTAGAATTGGAAGTTTTTTTGGGGAAGTTTCTATCATTGTAATTTTAACATTGTCTGTTTCTCTAATAGAAGCATTACTGGTTTTACCAGCACACATTGCACATTCTAAGGCTCTAGATAGAAAGCGTTTAGAAAGAGGCGAAGAAAAAAAGGTATATAAAATAACAGCTTTTTTTAATAAAATAAATAAGGGGGCAGATAACGGCTTGGTAAAATTTAGAGACAATTATTATGTGCCATTTTTAAAATTTTCTTTAAAACACAAAGTTTTTTCATTTTGTGTGCCTATTGCCATTTTAATTTTCAGTTTTATGGCAATTGAAGGAGGTATTGTAAAAACCGCCTTCTTCCCAAATATAGCGAGTGATACCGTACAAATTTCTCTAAAAATGCCACAAGGCACAAACGAGAAAATTACAGATTCTATTATTTCTTTTATTGAAGAAAAAGTATGGATTACCAATAAAGAATTTTCAAAAAAACAAACAGGAAACATACCGGTTATAGAGAATGTTATAAGAAGAATTGGCCCCGGAAGTGCAAATGCAACCTTAACAGTAAACCTTTTACCGGGTGAAGCTAGAGATTTTTCGTCACCAGAAATAACCAGTTCTATTACAGATAAAGTAGGTAAAATTTATGGCATTGAAAGTTTAGTTTTTGGTTCTGGAAGTAATTTTGGAGGAAGTCCGGTTGCGGTTTCTTTACTAGGAAATAATATTGAAGAGCTAAAAGCTGCCAAACAAGAGTTAAAACAAGAATTTGAAAACAATCCTCTTTTAAAAGATATTACAGACAATGACCCTGCAGGAATTAAAGAAATAAAAATTACTTTAAAAGACAATGCATATTTATTGGGCCTTAATTTACAAAGTATCATGGGGCAAATACGGTATGGTTTTTTTGGTTTTCAAGCACAACGCTTTCAAAGAGGGCAAGATGAAATAAAAGTTTGGGTACGTTATGATAAAAAAGACAGATCTTCTATTAAAGATTTAGATGACATGCGTATTGTTACTCCGTCTGGGAACAGAGTCGCCTTTTCTGAAATTGCAAATTACACCATTGAAAGAGGCGATATTGCAATTAATCATTTAGAAGGAAAAAGAGAAATTCAAATTACATCAGATTTAAAAGATCTAAAGTCAAGTGCAACAGAAATTTTAGAGGATATTAAAGTTCGAATACTACCAGAAATTTTATCTAAATATCCAACAGTTTCACCATTATATGAAGGTCAAAATAGAGAAGCAAATAAAACGACCGATTCTGTTAAAATAGTTGGTCCAATTATTTTACTATTAATTTATATGGTAATTGCGTTTACATTTCGTTCTTACAGTCAGCCAATATTATTAATGGTAATGATTCCTTTTAGTATGATTGGTGTTGTTTGGGGTCATTTTTTTCATGATTTTCCTATAGGAATTCTTTCTTGGTTAGGTATTATTGCTTTAATAGGAATTATGGTGAACGATGGCTTGGTTTTAATAGGTAAATTTAATAGTTATTTAAAAGAAGGAATGATGTTTGATGATGCGCTTATCGCTGCAGGTCAATCTCGTTTTAGAGCGATTTTTTTAACGTCATTAACTACAATTGCAGGTTTAGGTCCATTGTTATTAGAAAAAAGCAGACAAGCACAATTTTTAATTCCGATGGCAATATCTATTGCATACGGAATTGCAGTTGCTACTGTATTAACCTTAGTAATGTTGCCTTTATTATTATCTGTTTCTAATACCATGAAAGCTGGAATTAAATGGCTTAAAACGGGTAGTAAGGTTAGTAAAGAAGAGGTGGAAAGAGCAATAATTGAAGCTAAATTTGATCAAGATGAAAATTAATAAAAAGTATATTTTAATCCTAGTTTTTATCTCAAGTTTACAAGGGTTTTCGCAAGAGATACTCACTAAAAAAGAAGCGCTTAAAATTACCTTAGAAAATAACTTCGGAATTAAAATTGCTAATAATAATTTAGAAGTAGCTAAAAATAATACCAGTATTTTTAACTCTGGTTTTTTACCAACTACTGCTGTTTCAACTGGTGCTAATTATCGAAGAGATAATCAAGATGTTACTTTTCAAGACGGTACTTCTAGAAGTATAGCGGGTGCAATTACAAAATCCTACAATGCATCTGTAAACGTGAATTATACAATTTTTGATGGCTTAGGCAGAAAATACAATTATCAGCAGTTAAAAGAAACCTATAATTTATCAGAATTACAGGCCAGAGAAACTATAGAAAACACCTATTTACAATTGTTTACGACTTATTTTCAAATAGCACGTTTATCAGAAAATGCGAATAATTTATCCGAAGCCTTGGGCATTTCTAAAAGACGTTTGCTTCGTGCAAAATATCAATACGATTATGGCCAAGCTACCAAATTAGAAATGCTAAATGCAGAAGTAGATGTAAATAATGATAGTATTTTATTTATTACAGCCAAACAGCAATTAAACAATGTTAAACGGAGCTTAAATATTATTTTGGGCATTGATAAAGAAGTAAATTTTGTTGTTGAAACGGATGTTGATTTTAATAAAATCATGAATTTTGATGAGCTGCAACAAAAGACGTTAGCAAATAATTCGCTCTTAAAACAAAATGAACAAAATGTAGCAATTAGTGAGTTTAACATCAAAATAAATGCCTCAAATTATTTACCAACTTTAGGTTTAAATACCTCTTATGGTTGGAATAAAAGTGAGAATCCAGTAACTTCATTTTTAGCAGGTGCAACGTCTAACGGATTAAACACGGGTTTAAGCTTATCGTGGAATTTATTTGATGGCGGAATCACAAAAACTAGAGTAGCTAACGCTAAAATTGTGTTAGACAATCAGCAAATTTTAGCAGAACAACAGAAAACCACCATCGAGAATTCGTTAAAAAACACCTGGGAAAATTACAATAACCAACTTTTTATAATTGGTGCTCAAGATAAAAATGTCTTAACAGCACAAAATAATTTTGACAGAACAGAAGAACGCTATAAATTAGGGCAAATAACATCCATAGAATTTAGACAAGCTCAAATTAATTTTATAAATGCAAAAACAGCTCTAAATAATGCAACGTTTGATGCTAAATTGATTGAATTGCAATTACTACAATTAAGCGGTGATATTTTAAATATTGCCTTTTAATGTGTTAACATGTAATTTTTGTTAATTTTATAAAAAATTAGTCTAATTACAAAAATACTTTTAATGAATCAATTTACTGTAAATTTTGGATATTTATTTGAAGATGCGCTTATCGAAGAAATAAAACAAGTAGGTGTTTACAAAGAGTTTTTCGCTGATACAACCATCATAGAAATTGGAGATTATATAAAAACAATGCCGTTATTACTTAACGGAGCAATCAAAGTTTTAAGAGAAGATGAAAATGGTGATGAATTGGTGTTGTATTATTTAGAAAAAGGAGACACTTGTGCTATGACACTTTCTTGTTGTATGGGCCAAACAAAAAGCAAAATTAGAGCAGTTGCAGAAACAGATGTAGAAATAATTATGTTGCCAAAAGAAAAAATGGCAGAATGGTTAAGCATTTATAAAACTTGGCAATCTTATATCTTACAAAGTTATCATAACAGAATGGACGAACTTTTAGATGCTGTAGATACAATTGCTTTTTTAAAAATGGATGAACGCCTTTTTAAATATCTAAAAGACAAAGCAATGGTTACGCATAGTGATGTTTTACAAGTAACACACAAACAAATTTCTGAAGATTTGCATACTTCTAGAGTCGTTGTTTCTAGACTTTTAAAAAAACTTGAAAATGAAAGCAAAATTCAGCTTTTTAGAAATAGCATTAAAGTTTTAGAATTGTAAAATGATAAAACTAACCGAAGATTTTTGGGATAATAAGTACAAGGGCAACAAAATTGGTTGGGACTTAGGTGAAGTTTCGCCACCATTAAAAATTTATTTTGATCAACTATCTAACAAAGAACTAAAAATTTTAATTCCTGGTGGAGGTAATTCTCACGAGGCAGAATATCTTTTTAACAAAGGTTTTAATAATGTGTACGTAGTAGATATTTCTAAAACGGCTATCCAAAATATTAAAACAAGAGTTCCTAACTTTCCATTAGCGCAATTAATACAAGCCAATTTTTTTAATTTAGAAATGAAGTTTGATTTAATTATAGAGCAAACTTTTTTCTGTGCAATCAATCCTAATTTGCGAGCAATATATGCATCAAAAATAAATGACTTATTGAGAAAAAAAGGAAAGTTAGTTGGGTTACTTTTTGATGCTAAATTAAACGAAGATCATCCACCTTTTGGTGGTTCTAAAAAAGAGTATTTAGCTTATTTTAAACCTTATTTTAGTCTACAAATCTTTACAGCCTGTTATAACTCCGAAAAAAATAGAAGTGGCAGAGAGTTATTTGTCAAACTTTTAAAAAAATAAATTTTTCTTATAAAAAACCCCTTCATTTAATGAAGGGGTTTTTTGTTGTGTAACAAATGTTACCATTTAACATTAGAAGCAGTTTTACCTTTGCAGTGTAAAATAATATCAAATGAAAATCATCAAGAAACTATTTATATTTTTATTTAGTGCGCTTTCTCAATTGGGTTTTGCACAAACAGAAGTGCCAATTACAAGGGCAGCATTGTTATTAAAAGTGTCAGAAAATAATATTGCTATTAAAATTTCTCAACAAGAATTTAACAAAGCGAAAGCAGATTATAATCAAACAAATACGGTTTTTCTACCAAATATTTCTGCAAGTTATACAGGTATTTCTGCAACAAATCCGTTAATGGCTTTTGGATCTAAATTAAATCAAGAAATTTTAACTCAGAATGATTTTAATCCTGTTTTATTAAATGATCCAACAACAACTAGAAATTTTGCAACTAAGATAGAAATTCAGCAACCTTTAATCAATTTAGACGGCTTTTATCAGCGAAAAGCAGCCAAAACAAAAATGGAAGCAATGTCTTTGCAATCTTTTAGAACTGCGGATTATTTAATATTTGAGGTTGAAAAATCATTTATGCAATTACAGCTAGCATATAAAGCTGTTGAAGTTTTTGAATTAGCCTTAGAAGCTGCCGAAGCAAATAAAAAAATAGCAACTAATAACTTTGAACAAGGGTATTTGCAACAGGCAGATATTTTAAATGTGGATGTAAGAATTACAGAAGTAAAAAACCAATTGCAAACTTCGAAAAGCAATTTACAAAACGCATCCAATTATTTGTCTTTTTTAATGGATGATAAAGAGTTTGTCGTCTATAAACCTGTTGAAGATTTATCGATTGCTGCTTTTAATGTTGCTGAAAAAATTATTTCTGAAAATAGAGCGGATATTAAGGCAATGCAATTGGCGTCAAATGCCTACGAAGAAATGCATAAAGCTGATAAAATGACTTTTTTACCACGTTTAAATGCTTTTGGAAGTTATGAAATATATGACAATAAAATATTTCAAGGAGATGCAAATGGGTATTTAATTGGCGCTCAACTACGTTGGGATATTTTTCAAGGCTCTAGACGTTTTGGGAAAGCTCAAAAAAGTAAAGCAGAGTTTGAGCAATCTAAATTAGAATACAATCAATATGTTTCTAAAAGTAACTTAGAATTAAACAAAGTAAAGCGTCAATTAATTGATGCTAAAAACAGTTTAGAATTATCACGTTTAGCTGTTAAACAATCTAAAGAATCTCTAAGAATCAGAAAAAACAGATTTAAAGAAGGTTTAGAAAAAACATCCGATTTATTGATGGCAGAAACCCAATTTGCGCAAAAAAAATTAGAATATTATCAAACTATTTTCGAACATAATTATACACAAACCTATTTAGAATTTTTAACCAAAAACTAGAATCAGTTGGCAGTGAACATAGGCATTAGACAGTCAATAAAAATAAAAACAAAACAAATGAAAAAATATTTACACACCATTTTAATAGTTTCAGTAACAATTTTTATAACAAGTTGTTCTTCTGATAAACAAAAAGTTGTTGTTAATAATTCACCAGCAATAAAAGTTACTATTAACAAAGTGGCATTGAATACTAACAGTCAGTTTTTGTCTGTAAGCGGAAAAATAAACGCTTCTAACAGCGCAGATTTAAGCACAAGAATGATGGGTTTTGTTACCAAAGCAAACGTAAATGTGGGTGACAAAGTAACAAAAGGACAATTGTTAATTACTATCAATAATAAAGATTTACAGGCGAAGAAAGGACAAATAAACGCAGGAATTACACAAGCTAAAACAGCTTTTAACAATGCAGGAAAAAACTACAATCGTTTTAAAAATTTATTTGAAAGTAATAGTATCACTCTAAAAGAAATGGATGATATGACAGCAAATTACCAAATAGCAAAAGCTGGATTAGAATCTGCAAATCATATGAAAAACGAAATTAATGCGCAGTTTGAATACGCGAATATTACGGCTCCTTTTAGTGGTGTAATTACAGGTAAAAATATTGAAGTTGGCGACATGGCAAATCCTGGAATATCTTTAATTAGTATCGAAAACCCAAGTGATTTTGAAGTTATTGCTATGGTTCCAGAATCAGAAATCATGCAAATTAAAAATGATATTGAAGTTAAAGTTTTGGTTAAATCGATTAACAAATCTATAAAAGGAAAAGTTATTGAAGTTAGTAGTTCAGCTAAAAATACTGGAGGTCAGTATTTAGTAAAAATTAGCTTAGAAAAAACGGATGTAACTATTTTATCTGGCATGTTTACTACGGTTCAGTTTCCTGTTGATAAAAAAAGTAGTTCAGAAAGTATCTTAATTCCTGTGGATGCAATTGTTAAAAAAGGTCAATTATCTGGCGTTTATGTAATTAGTGGAAATAATACAGCAATGCTACGTTGGTTGCGTTTGGGAAGAACTTATGGCGATCAAGTAGAAATTTTGTCTGGTTTAAATGCTGATGAATCGTATATAATTTCTTCGGATGGTAAGTTGTTTAACGGAGAAAAAGTCAGGTATCAGTGATCAGTTATCAGTAATCAGTGATCGGTTGGCAGTTTCAGTTATCAATAATCAGTTATCAGTTATCATTTATTAGTTGGCAGTTTCAGTTATCAGTAAAATAAAATAATAGTCAAGAATTATCGCGTTAAGGATAGAAGTGGAAATCCTTTTTTTGCTGCCATATATGGCGAAAAAAGATTGAAATAGATAGCCTGTTAAAACGCCCAAAAAATATAAAAAAATGAAAGAAGGTTTAGCAGGAAAAATTGCAAAAGTCTTTATCGGCTCAAAATTGACAGTATTATTAATGGTCGTATTTATGGTTGTTGGTGTGTACAGTTCATTTTTAATTCCGAGAGAAGAAGAGCCACAAATTGATGTGCCAATGGCAGATATTTTTGTGGGATATCCAGGAGCAAGTTCTATAGAAGTGGAGTCTAGAGTGGTAAAACCATTAGAGAAATTAATTTCTAACATTAAAGGAGTCGAGTTTGTATACTCTACTTCTATGAACGAAAAAGCCATGGTAATTGTGCAGTTTTATGTGGGCGAAGATATTGAGCGTTCGTTTGTAAAATTATACAACGAAATTAACAAACACATGGATGAAATGCCAAAAGGAGTTACGTTTCCTTTGGTAAAAACACGTGCTATTGATGATGTGCCAATGTTGGGTTTAACGTTGTGGAGCGAGAAATATGACGATTATCAATTAAGTCAGATTACAGAAGAATTAGAAAATGAAATTAAGAAAGTAAATGATGTTTCGATTACGCACAAAATTGGCGGAAGAAGTCGTCAATTAAGAGTGGTTTTAGACAAAGATAAATTAGCAGAAAGTGGTTTGGATTTCTTGGCTGTTTCAGAAATGATTAAGGCTAATAATACGCAATTAAGTTCTGGTAGTTTTACTAAAAATGATACAGAATTTTTAGTGCAAACAGGTAAATTTTTAGCATCTGCAACAGATGTAGAAAATTTAGTGGTTGGTGTTCAAAAAAATCAGCCAATTTATTTAAAGCAAATTGCTAAAATTGTTGACGGACCAGAAATTCCGCAAAATTATGTTTCTCTAGGATTTGGAAAAGGAAGTGAAAAAGCTGCTGATTATAAATCGGAATATTCGGCAGTTACCATTTCTGTAGCGAAGCGAAAAGGTGCAGATGCAATGAAAATTGCAGAGGTAATTTTAGATAAAGTAGCCCATTTAAGAACCACTTTAATTCCGGATGATGTACACGTAGAAATTACTAGAAATTACGGAGAAACAGCATCTCACAAAGTATCAGAATTATTGTGGCACCTCATTGGTTCTATCTTTGCAGTTACATTAGTAGTAATGTTGGCAATGGGTTGGCGAGGAGGTTTGGTTGTGTTTTTATCCGTGCCAATTACATTTGCATTGACGCTGTTAAGTTATTACATGCTAGATTATACACTAAACAGAATTACACTTTTTGCCTTGGTTTTTGTAACCGGAATTGTAGTTGATGATTCCATAATTATTGCAGAAAATATGCACAGGCATTTTAAAATGAGGCGTTTACCATTTAAACAAGCCGCTTTATATGCGATAAATGAAGTTGGAAATCCAACAATTTTAGCAACATTTACTGTAATTGCTTCTGTTTTACCAATGGCTTTTGTCTCTGGTTTAATGGGGCCTTACATGGCGCCAATGCCAATTGGAGCTTCGATTGCTATGATTTTATCATTATTTGTAGCATTGACAATTACACCGTATTTAGGTTATATTTTTTTAATAGAAAAAGATAAGAAAGGGGGAGTTGAAAAAGTTGAAAAACCTTTAGAAGAAACTTTTATTTATAAAATTTATGACAAGTTTGAGCGTCCTTTGATAGAAAATAAAACTAAAAGATGGATTTTTTTAGGTGGAACATTTATTGTTTTAATAGCTACAATGGTGTTGTTTTTTACAAAATCGGTTGCCGTAAAAATGTTGCCTTTTGATAATAAAAACGAGTTTCAGGTGGTAATTGATATGCCAGAAGGAACAACTTTAGAAAGAACGGGTGCTGTAACGCAAGAAATCGCACAGTATTTAGCTACAAGACCAGAAGTAGTAAATTATCAAAATTATATTGGTACTTCTGCGCCAATTACTTTTAACGGTTTGGTTCGTCATTATGATTTACGGGGAGGGTCTAATATGGCAGATATTCAAGTAAATTTGATTGATAAAGGAAAACGTATAATGCAAAGTCATGATATTGCGAAGTTATTAAGACCAGAAATTCAGAAAATAGCAGCGAAATATAATGCGAATGTAAAGTTGGTAGAAGTTCCGCCAGGACCACCAGTTTTATCAACAATTGTTGCTGAGGTCTATGGACCAGATTATAATGAGCAAATTAAAATTGCCAACGAAGTTAAAAATATTTTACACAACACAAACGATGTTGTAGATATCGATTGGATGGTTGAAGCAGATCAAGTTGAGTATCAATTTGAAATCAATAAAGAAAAAGCAATGTTGTATGGAGTTGCGCCACAGCAAATTGCGTATACCATGAACATGGCTTTATCAGATAGGCCAATTACGAATTTGTATGACGAAAATGCGGTGAATCAAGTTGGTTTGGTTTTGTCTTTGGATGAAAAAGAGAAATCTACCATTTCTGATATTTCTCAACTAAAAGTAAAATCGAATCAAGGAAATTTAGTGCCAATTTCTGATTTGGTTGAAATTAAAGAAACCATCGCAGCAAAAAGCATTTATCGTAAAAATCAAAAACGTGTTGTTTATGTAATGGCAGATATGGCGGGTGAATTAGAAAGTCCTGCATACGCAATTTTAGGAATGGAAGAAAAATTAAAAGAGATTAAATTACCTGAAGGCTATAAATTAAACGAAATGTATTTAGGTCAGCCAGATTTTGAAGATGATTATACTGTGAAGTGGGATGGAGAATGGCAAATTACTTTAGAGGTCTTTAGAGATTTAGGAATCGCATTTTTAGGCGCTATTATCTTGATTTATATTTTAATTGTTGGTTGGTTTCAGAACTTTAAAGCACCCATTGTAATGATGGTTGCAATACCATTATCATTAATAGGAATTATTTTAGGGCATTGGATTATGGGTGCATTTTTTACAGCAACTTCATTTATTGGGATGATTGCTTTAGCCGGAATTATGGTTAGAAATTCGGTTTTGTTAATAGATTTCATCAACTTAAGATTAGCAGAAGGAATCCCGTTAAAACAAGCTGTAATTGAAGCAGGTGCTGTAAGAACTACCCCAATTTTATTAACAGCAGGAACAGTTGTAATTGGAGCATTTGTAATTTTATTTGATCCAATTTTTCAAGGATTGGCAATTTCATTAATGGGCGGAACTATTGTTTCTACAGTTTTGACTTTGTTAGTTGTACCGTTAGTGTATTATATGATAGAAAAAAAGAATTATAAATAATTGAAAGAAGTGCCTAAGTATTCAAGGATATCCTTAGAAAAAGAGCTTAAAAAATCAGCCTTTATCAGCGAAATCACAGGGGAATAAAAAAATTAAAACATGAAATTAATACTGGTTACAGCAGTAGATAAGTTTCAAAAAGATGGTTTAAATATTTTTAAAAAAGCAAATATTAAAAATTTTAGCAGTTCAGATATCGATGGATATAAAAATATAACTCCGTTATTAGTGGCTTCTAATTGGTTTTAAGGACAGAAAATGGCATAGAATTTAGTATGTTTTTTTCCTTTTTAGATGAGAAGAATGTTGAAAACTGTCTAGTATTATAAGATAATTTAATAGTAATTTGGAAGCGAATAATCCTATAAAAGCGATTGTTGTTCCTGTAGAAATATTTATATAATTTAAAACAAGAAAAAATGTTAAACAAATATTTTAGAGTAATAGTAGGTGTAATGGTTTTGTTAAGTTTAGTGCTTACGTTGTATGTAAATGAAAATTGGATGTGGTTTACTGTATTTATTGGTGTAAATTTAATTCAGTCTGCATTTACAAAATGGTGCTTATTAGAAGTAATTTTAGTAAAGTTAGGAGTAAAAAAATAGCGTTCCCTGATAAAATTAAAAAGGTTGATAAAATTAATTTATTAACCTTTTTTTATTTGTAAAATTATTTTTTTAATTATACCTACTTCTGTTTTGAGGCTCAAATTTTGAACCAGCATTTCCTAAGCTATTAAATTTCCATGTAAAACTCAACATTGCGTATTGGTTTAAAACCGTACTCGAAGAATCTTGAATATAATCTTCTGTAGCGACTCTTCTTGCATTTGTGTTTTGATCTAAAATATCATAAATTCTTAAGCTAATTGCGCCACTATCCTTTAAGATAGAATAACGTAAGGTCGTATTCCAAAACCAAGCACTTCTTTGAAAACCAACTGCAATATTTGGATTATAGTTATAATTTACATCATTTAGCCATTCTAGTTTCTTAAAAAAATTGTTTGAGGTTGCAACGGTAACGTCGTGATTTATGAAGTTTCTATTGCTAAAACTTTCAATATCATAGGTATTTTTACTAAATGAAACCGTATAAGATGGTCTTATGGTTACTATTTTATCCCAAGAAAAATCGAAACCTATGTTTGGAGAAATAGAAGTTATTTTACTAGAATATTGGATGCCATTATTAAAGTTAATATTTTTATTATAGTCACCAAAAACTCTAAATTCTGTTTTTAAGCTTCCAAAATCTTCCCATTTTTTGGTAGAACTATAACTTCCGCCACCTCTTACACTTACATAACCATTTACGTTTGCGTAGCTAGTTTCTCTAATTAATGTATTCGGATTAATAATTGTGTTTGCAACAACTCGATCATCTGTAAAAGAAATATTTCCAAAAGACCAAAAACCAGTTCTGCTTTGCCAATTAAACTTAGAAACACCAAATGCAATATTTTGAATTTTAGAAGGTGATAAAGCAGGATTACCTGTAATAATATTTAGAGGGTTAGACTCATCTCTAAAAGGTTGTAATTGATTTAAACTTGGAGTTGCATTTCTAAAATTATAACTCAGCCTGTAACCTATAGTTTTTTCTTTTCGATATCGAACACTAAAACCATATTCTAAATTATTAAATTCTCTTATTAAATTAGTTTCGGGTCTTAAATAATCTGTATTTTCAAGCGTTCTTTTGTTAAATGCAACTGCTGTTGATGCAGACCATTTTTCATTTTTAAATTCTAGTTCTACACCAGGCCTGCTTACTTTGTCTGAGTATTTAAAATCGGTACTTAAAAGGTTGCTAAAACTGGTATAATCGCTTGTAGTTTGGTCAAAATCGAACGTACTTCTTTTACTTGTTGTTTTTGTGTTTCCGGTGGTGTAATCTGCATCTAAAAATAATTTATTAGAGATAATTGGAAAGCGATACGTTACTTGACTTACTAGTTCTTTAATATGAGAGCTTCCGTCTGAATATTGATCTCTAATAATTTGGTTTGGATTAGAACCAAAAATAGTAGTTTCGGACTTTACAAAATCATCCGTTAAAGCCTTTGTTAAATTTGCTGTTAATTCAACTCTTATAAAGGCTCCTTTGCTACCAAATTTTTTAGTTATGTTAACTTCGTTGTCAAATCTTTCTCTGTTTGAATCTGCTATGGATGCGATTTTAGATTCATTTGTTAAGATTTTATTATTATTTAAAGTTTCAGAATTGCTGTTAAATCGGTTCGTGTTTAAGTTTTTATTAAAATCAGTTTCAATATCAATTCTAAACGTACTATCAATTTCAATTTCAAAATCTACACTTGCATCATGACTATAACTATCGTTTAAAGAACTGTTTTCAGAACTTCTAAAAAAACTTGTTCCGTCTGATAAAAAAGTTTCTCTATTAGAAGTAGATTTATTATCGGATGAGCTTTGTTTGTAAAAATAATCTCCAGAAACTTCAAATATTTTTGCGAAGGAATTTATATAGTTTGCGCCATAATTATCGGAAGTTACAATGCCCTGTCCGCCACCAAAACTTCTGCTATTTCCACCAAATTGTTGGCGCTGATTACCAAAACTAAATCCGGGTGAATTAATATTATTACCACCGGCTAAAACACCAATTCGTTCACTTTCTTTAAATCGAGTAATTAAGCCTGCGTATTCATATCTGTCATTTGTGCCAATTCCTGCTGCTGTTTTACCAAAATAGCCTTTGTTGTTCTCTTTTTTTATGGTAAGGTTTATGGTTTTATTTTCACCATCAGAATCTTCTCCAGAAAAAGCCTGAGCATTTGTTTTTGTATCTGTAATTTGAATTTTTTCGATAATCTCTTTGGTTAAATTTCTAGTTGTAATTGTTGGATCATTCCCAAAAAAAGGTTTCCCGTTTACTAGTATTTTATTTACAGGTTTCCCGTTTACAGTAATTGCACCCTCACTATCTACCTCTACACCAGGTAATTTTTTAAGTAAATCTTCAACATTAGCGTCTGCTTTTGTTTTAAAAGATTTTACATTAAACTCTAAAGTATCTTTTTTAATGGTTATTGGCGCACTAGATTTTATAACAATTCCGTCTAAAGCATTCGCGTTTTTTAAAAACAAAGTCCCAATACCTTGATTTTTAACATCAATTATTTTTGTATATGGCGTAAAACCAATAAAAGAAACTACTAATTTCATTTTAGAATCGGATGTTTCTCCAATAAGGTTAAAAGCACCTTTTTCATCAGAAATTGTATAAGAAACAATGCTACTGTCTTTTAGTCTTTCTAAATGAACAGTTGCAGATTCTAGAAGTTCTTTGTCTTCTTCGGATTTAATAACCCCTTTTATGGAAACTTTTTTTATTTGTGAAAAAGCAATTGCGCTTATAAATAAGCATGTTATAAATAAAATTTTCTTCATTATTAGTATGTTGAATTCAACAGAACTTTAAATTATGCTGCAAATATTTAACTAATAATGAAACATTACCCACCTTTTAACAGAACATTGTGAGATTTTTAACGATGTTGCTTTGTCTTTTTTTTGGTTTTAAACTTAAAATAGGAAGGATTAACTTTTATCAATTTTTTTTAAAAAAAGACAGAGATCTCACTTAACAAATTAATTTGAGAGTAATCATTAGGGATAAAAATAGTAAAGCAAACCGAAAGTAGAAATACGGGTAATTCTTTTCGGTTAAATTATTTTTATTTTAGCATTAATTTTTGGAGCGCAAGCGGTAAAAGCCTTTCTACAAATTTAGAATATGCTTCTTTTGATGGATGCAAGCCATCACTTGCAACCAAAACAGGATTTATGATTCCTTGTTGGGTGATGTCTGTAATGTTTAAAAATGTAATATTTTTTTGATTACAATAGGATTTCGCAAAATCATTGTATTTTTTTACACCATCAGAAATAGAAGTATTTCCGAGACCAAAAGGAGTAAATGCATAATCAGGTATTGATAAAACAACCAACCTTTTTAAATCGTCATTTACAAATGAAATGGCATTATTTACTAACAAAGGAAACTCCTCTTCATAAACAGAAAAAGGTTTGTTTTGGTATTGATTATTAACTCCTATTAATAAGGTAACTAAACTATAATCAGTTGTAAGGTTTTCTATGTTTATGGCATTGATTAAACTTGAAGTAGTCCAACCTGTTCTGGCAATTATTTTTAAATCAAAGGTGCTTTTGTTGGCAGTTTCTTTTAAAAGCGAATCTACTAATTGTGCAGGAAAACTACATTTTTCGCAAACACTTTGCCCTATAGTATAACTATCACCAAGAGACAAGATTTTAAAATTGCCGTGAATGATACCATCAGAATTTGGCGTATCAATTATGCTATCTTTAACAACAATTACCTCATTCTCAATCTCCTCACCGAATTCCGACATGTTTCCACAGGAAAAAACCAAAAAGAGGAGAATGAAATAGAAGCTGTTTTTCATGCCTTTATTTAAAAGCGTTTAATCCTGTTATATCAAAACCAGTAATAAGTAAATGTATATCATGAGTACCTTCATAGGTAATTACACTTTCTAAATTCATCATGTGGCGCATAATAGAGTACTCGCCAGTAATTCCCATTCCGCCTAACATTTGTCTTGCTTCTCTTGCAATATGTATTGCCATATCTACATTATTACGTTTTGCCATAGAAATTTGTGCAGAAGTAGCTCTTTCTTCATTTTTAAGAACACCTAATCTCCATGCTAGTAATTGAGCTTTGGTAATTTCGGTAATCATTTCTGCTAATTTTTTTTGTTGTAATTGGAACTGACCAATAGGTTTTCCAAACTGCTCACGTTCTTTACTGTATCGTAAAACGGTGTCATAACAATCCATTGCAGCACCAATTGCGCCCCATGCAATTCCATAACGCGCTGAATCTAAACAGCCTAATGGCGCACCTAATCCAGATTTGTTTGGCAGTAAATTTTCTTTTGGCACTTTTACGTTATCAAAAATAAGTTCACCAGTAGATGAAGCGCGTAAAGACCATTTATTATGAGTTTCTGGTGTAGAAAAACCTTCCATACCGCGTTCTACAATTAATCCATGAATTCTACCTTCTTCATTTTTAGCCCAAACAACAGCAACTTGTGCAAAAGGTGCGTTAGAAATCCACATTTTTGCGCCGTTTAAAAGATAATGGTCTCCCATATCTTTAAACTTCGTTTCCATTCCTGAAGGATTTGAGCCATGATTAGGTTCTGTTAACCCAAAGCAACCCATCCATTCGCCCGAAGCTAATTTTGGTAAATATTTTTTACGTTGTTCTTCATTTCCATAGGCATAAATAGGATACATTACTAATGAGGATTGTACAGAAGCTGTAGAACGAACTCCAGAATCGCCACGCTCTATTTCTTGCATAATCAATCCATAAGAAATTTGATCTAAACCAGCACCGCCATATTCTTCTGGAATATAAGGACCGAATGCACCAATTTCTGCCAAGCCACTAATAATTTGTTTTGGAAATTCTGCTCTTTGAGCATATTCTTCAATAATTGGAGAAACATCGCGTTTTACCCAATTACGAGCAGCTTCACGAACTAATTTGTGTTCTTCAGTTAGTAAATCGTCTAAATTATAATAATCTGGAGCTTGAAATAAATCAGGTTTCATATAGTTTGTCTGTTTAAAATGATGGTTTTAAAAAGTTACATTTTATAGTAATGTGTAATTTTTAACAAATTTATTAAATATGGTTTAATTTTATAATATTTTTTAGTTAAAAAAGAAGAATTATTTTTTCATTAAAAATACGTAATTTTTGAAGTTCATGGTTATAAACGGCTAAAAAGTTATTGATTTCAATTAAGTTTGTATTGATGAAGTTTACCTTAGGAAAGCAAGAGCGATTAAAAAGCAAAAAATTGATAGGAAGATTGTATGCAGAAGGCAATTCTGTAAAAGCTTTTCCGTTAAGAATGATGTATTTACAAACAGTACATACGTCTAATTATCCTGCGCAAGCGGGAGTTTCTGTCGCTAAGAGAAATTTTAAAAAAGCGCCTGATAGAAATCGGTTAAAAAGGTTAATGCGAGAAACGTATCGATTGCAAAAGGGTATTGTGTACGATAACCTCGAGATTCCATATATTTTTATGATTTCTTATATTGGGAGAGAAGAAATGCCTCATGGAGAAATCTTTTCTAAAATGAATAAATTATTAACTTTATTTATTGAAGAAGTAAAAAACAAATTAGATGAAAAAATTTAAAATAAAAAAGGGAATACTTTTAACCTTAGTAGTTGGAGCGATTTTTTTATCACTTTCATTTCAGTCTAAATTGTTTGAAGTTGCTAAACAGATAGAAATTTATAATACACTTTTTAAGGAGTTAAATATGTATTATGTAGATGAAATAAATCCTGCAGAGTTTACCAACAAAGCAATAAAAAACACCTTAAAAGAGTTAGATCCGTATACTAATTTTTACAACGAACAAGATGTAGAAGATGCAAAAATTAGAAGAGAAGGAGAGTATGCAGGTATTGGTGTGGGCGTTTACTATACTAAAAACGGAATTCAAATTAGTGAAGTTTACAAAGGATATGCTGCAGATAAAATAGGTTTAAAAGCAGGTGATGTTATTATCAATGTTGAGGGGCAATCATTAAAAGATATGGAAAGAGAACAGCTTTCTATGTTTTTAAAAGGAATTCCGGACACAAAAATAGCTATAGAAATTGAGCGTCAAGGAAAAATTATTAAAAAGGAAATAGCAAGGGAGCAAGTAGAAATTAATCCGGTTCCTTTTTATGAAATGATTGATGAAGAAACAGGGTATATTACATTAACACAGTTTAATGAAAAAGCCTCATCCGAAGTAAAAAAAGCGTATCGAGAATTAAAGAAGAAAGGGATGACGAAACTCGTTTTTGATTTACGTACAAACCCGGGTGGTTCACTTCAAGAAGCGATAAATATTTCAAACTTTTTTATTCCCAAAGGAAAAGTAATTGTTACCACAAAAGCGAAGATTAAAAAATGGAGCAACACCTATAAAACTACAAATGATCCTTTAGATTTAGAAATTCCTTTAGTTGTTCTGGTTAATGGGCTTTCTGCATCTGCCTCTGAAATTGTAAGCGGTTCTTTGCAAGATTATGACAGAGCGGTAATTATGGGGCAACGTTCTTTTGGTAAAGGATTAGTACAACGCTACAGAACTTTAACTTATGGAACGCAATTAAAATTGACAATTTCTAAATATTACACGCCAAGCGGGAGATGTATTCAAGAGTTAGATTATACAAATAGAAACGATAAAACAGGTAAAGTGCCTAAGTTTTCTGATAAAGGAATTAATGTCTTTAAAACTGAAAACGGAAGAACTGTTTTTGATGGCGGTGGCGTACAACCAGATGTAGAGATTGAAATATCAAAAAAAACAGAAGCTACAGAAGTTTTAATAAGTTCGAAAGCTATTTTTAATTTTGCAATTGATTACTTTTATAAAAATTCGAAAATCGCAGCAACAGAAAATTATGAGTTTTCAAACACCGATTTTAAGAATTTCACAAGTTATTTAGTTTTAGATACTTCCTTTGTTACCAATCAAGAACGTTTGTTTAAAGCTGCTTTTTTGTCCGCAGAAAATAATGGAATTTCTAAAGAATATCAGAAAATAAAAGAAAAATTATTTGAAGAGAAAATAGTACAAATAGCTAAAAATGAAGATATTTTAAAAGTGCTTTTAGAAGAAGAAATTTTAGAAAAATATTATTACAAAGAAGGTGTTTATCAGCACCATTTAAAAAACGATGCAACCATAAGAGAAGCTGTTAAATTGCTTCAAAACCAAGATAAATACAAACAAATATTATCAGGTAAATAATTTTATATTTACACCTCAAAACTACACATGTTAGAAACTAAAAATATAGAAAGAACAAGAGCACAAGAATCTACCAATGCCATAGAAAAATTATACATTTCTATGCGCCACTTATTTAGCAGAGGCTTTTACAAACCCATGGGAGTTTCTGGGGAAACTTTGCGAAAGTCACTTTTACAGTTAAGACCAGAAATTTATGGTTCTATTGCAGAAGATAGAATAGAATTAAATGGGTTAGTGTATGTTATAGAAAGGCTTCCAGAAGGAATTGAAGAATGCCAATTTATAAATTTAACAGCAGACGAAGGGTATAAAAACTCTCATTTTGAGGCTATTATTCCGCCAAAAAGAAGAAGAAACTGTTATCGAATAGATAAGGACCAAATGAATATTGAGATTACTCGAGGACGCTCTGAAATCTATGATATTCTTACGCATTTAACTTTTTTGTTTATAGAATCGCATAAAATTCAGGCAAGAGTTTCTTTGAATGAAGGTGAAGATTTTATAAGAGAATGGAAACATTTAGAAGATGTTGTTTTAAATAGAAAACCAATATCAGAAAAAGAAAAAGAAGTTTTAGTTGTTCATTTAGGTAATATTTTAGGTAGAACGTACGAAGAAGTTTCTAGAATTTATAAAGCTTTTAGTTCAGAAAAAAACCCGCATAAATTTTTTAATCTAATTTATTGGCTGGGTAAATTAGCGATTAAAGAAGTTTATGAAGACAAAAAGAGAACCATTACATTTAGTTCTGTTTTAATTGAAGAAATAGGACATCATATTTATGGAGAAATTTGGGCAAATGATATAAAAAGCACCTTAAAAAAACATGACCTAATTAAAAGACCAATACATATAATTAGTGCAAATATGCACAGTGTGTTAAATTCAATATATGCAAAAGGGGCTTTACCAAAAGAAGCAAAAAACCTAAAAGGTTTTGAATTATATCAGTTATTAAGTAACGCCGATAGTAAACCCTTACAGAAAAAAGTAAAAAATTACGCTTCTAATAACGGCTTAATTTATATAGAAGATACGTCAGGTACAAATATTAATGTGCAAATAATAGATGTAGATAAAATAAATTTTGATGTTTCATCGTTTACACAAGAGTATTCTTTAAAAGAAAATGCTGTAATTATCGTTATGGATTATGCTTTTGGAGAACAAGCTTACGAAACTATGGATGAATTGTTAAAGCCTTATAATACTGATAATGAGAAGATTTTCTTAGATGTAAAGTCGGTTTCAATTATGGGTAAAGCAGGTATTTTAGAAGGTGGAAAAGGAGATATTATGATTCCTGATGCACATATTTTTGAAGGAACCGCAGACAATTATCCTTTTAAAAATGAACTTTCTAAACAAGATTTAGAGGGTTTTGGGGTAAAAGCATTTGATGGATCAATGGTTTCTGTTTTAGGAACATCTTTGCAAAACAAAGATCTTTTAAAGTTTTTTCATGATTCTACTTGGAATGTAATCGGTCTAGAAATGGAAGGTGCACATTATCAAAAAGCAATACAATCTGCTTCTAGAATTAGAGGGAATATATCCGAAAACGTAAAAGTACGCTATGCATATTATGCTTCTGATAATCCTTTAGAAACAGGAGGAACTCTAGCTTCTGGAGGATTAGGAATGACAGGCGTTACGCCAACATATGCGATTACACAAAGAATATTAGAGCAAATTTTTTAACAATAATTATTGATTTTATAACCAACTTAAAATAATGTCAACAAATCAAAAAAATAACGAAGAAGAAGTAGATTTAGGTTCTTTATTTGCAATCATTGGAAAAGGATTTTCTAATTTTTTCAATTTTATAGGAAATATCTTTAAAGGGATATTTCATGCAGTTATTTCTAGTTTAATTTTTTTAAAAGAAAATAGTATAAAAATAAGTATTGCAGCAGTTCTTGGATTAGTTGCTGGTGTCTTTTTAGAAACAACAACACCTGCAAAATATGGTTCTGATTTACTTTTAGAGCCAAATTTTAAAAGTGCAAGACAACTTTATAATGATATAAATTATTACAATGATTTAGTAAAACAAAAAGATACAGCTACACTTCAAAAAACATTTAATATTGATAAAGAGTTCGCAGCTTCTTTAAAAAAGTTTGAAATTAAACCGATAATAATTGATAGCGATATTATAAATGCCTACGATGAATTGATTTTAGAAGTAGATACCTTAACTATTAAAAGTTATGACTACAAAGATTTTAAAGCCGCATTTACAGATTACGATTATAAAGTTCATAAAGTAACCGTTATTGCAGAAAAAAATAATGTTTTTGATAAATTAGATGATGTGATCATTTCATCTGTCGTGAATAATAAATACTTTAACAGATTGAAAGTTTTAAATAACGAAAATTTAAATAGAACAGACTCTTTGTATCGAGAAAATTTAACACAAATAGACTCTTTAAGAAAGGTGTATATGCAGGTGATGTTGGAAGAGGCTAGAAAGCTATCTACAGGTACAAGTATCGATTTAGGTGGTGAAAAAAGAACTACAAAAGAATTAGAATTATTTGAAACCAATAGGAAAATCAATACTGATTTAAAAAAGATTGTACAGGAAAAATCACAAAAATACGAAGTTATAAATGTTATTTCTAACTTTCAGCCAATTGGTTATGAAATAAAAGGAGTAACTAAAAATAAAGGTTTCTTATTTGGTCTTTCGGGTGCAGCTATAATGATTGCTTTTTTACTCTTATTAAAGTTGAATAAATTTCTTGAAAATTATAAAAAATAAAAACGATGCAAGCATTTCTAATAACTGGTGGAGCAGGTTTTATAGGTTCTAATTTTATTCGTTATTTTCTTGAAAATAACAAAGATTTAACTATTGTTAATTTAGATTTATTAACCTATGCAGGAGATTTATCTAATTTAAATGAAATTCAAGACACGGATAGATACACTTTTGTAAAAGGAGATATTTGCGACAGAATTTTAGTAGAACAACTTTTTAAGACTCATAATTTTACAGGTGTAATTCATTTTGCAGCAGAATCGCACGTAGATAATTCTATTAAAAATCCCGATGCGTTTGTAAGAACAAATGTATTTGGGACATTTAATTTGATAGATGTTGCAAAGAATTATTGGATGGAATCTCCTTTTAAGTTTAAAAAAGGTTTTGAAAACTCAAGATTTTTACATATTTCAACTGATGAGGTGTATGGTACTTTAGGTAAAACTGGTTTGTTTACAGAGCAAACGCCTTATGCACCAAATAGCCCTTATAGCGCATCAAAAGCATCGTCAGATTTTATGGTAAGAAGTTATTTTCACACCTATGGTTTTAACACTGTTACTACAAATTGTTCTAACAATTACGGACCAAAACAACATGATGAAAAGCTAATACCTACAATTATTAGAAAAGCAATTTCTGGTAAAAATATTCCTATTTATGGTGATGGAAAAAACATTAGAGATTGGTTATTTGTTTTAGATCATTGTAAAGGAATTGAACTAGTTTTTAAAAAAGGAAAATTAGGAGAAACCTATAATATTGGCGGTAAAAACGAAAGAGACAATTTATATATTGCACATACAATTTGTAAAATTTTAGATGAGATTCATCCAAAAGTAAATTCGTATAAAGAACAAATTACTTTTGTAAAAGATAGGCCAGGACACGATTTTAGATATGCTATTGATGCAACAAAAATAGAAGAAGAACTAGGTTGGAAAGCCCAAGAAAATTTTGAATCAGGAATTAGAAAAACCATTAAATGGTATCTAGAAAAATATAAATAATGAAAGGAATCGTTTTAGCAGGAGGATCAGGTACTAGATTACATCCATTAACTTTGGCAGTAAGTAAGCAATTAATGCCTGTTTATGATAAACCTATGATTTATTATCCTATTTCTGTTTTAATATTGTCAGGAATAAAAGAAATATTAATTATCTCTACAGCGCAAGATTTACCGCATTTTGAAAGATTATTGGGTGACGGAAAAAAGTATGGATGTAGTTTTGAATATAAAGTTCAAGAAAAGCCAAACGGTTTGGCAGAAGCTTTTTTAATAGGGGAAGATTTTATTGGGAATGACTGTGTTGCTCTTATTTTAGGTGATAACATTTTTTATGGTTCGGGACTGCCCAGTTTGTTAAGGGCTAATAATAAGCCAGATGGAGGTGTTGTTTATGCATACCGTGTTAAAGATCCAGAGCGCTATGGAGTTGTTGAGTTTGACGAAAATTTTAAAGCAATTTCTATTGAAGAAAAACCTTTAAAACCAAAATCTAATTACGCAGTGCCTGGTATTTATTTTTATGATAATTCTGTGATTGAAATAGCTAAAAATATAAAACCAAGTAAAAGAGGAGAATTAGAAATAACCGATATAAATAAGACTTACTTAGAAAAAGGGAAACTTGAGGTAACGGTTCTTGACAGGGGTATTGCTTGGCTAGATACGGGTACTTTTGATTCTTTAATGCAAGCTGGACAATTTGTGCAAGCGATAGAACAGCGGCAAGGATTAAAAATTGGTTCTTTAGAAGAGTCTGCTTACAGAGCTGGTTTTATTACGAAAGAGCAGATGTGTAACCTTGCAAAACCACTTTTAAAAAGTGGCTATGGTAAAAATTTATTAGAGATTAAATGATTGTAAAAGAAAGTCCATTAAAAGGGTGTTTTATTATAGAACCTAAAGTTTTTGGTGACGAAAGAGGCAGTTTCTTTGAAAGCTTTAATCAGAAAATATTTGAAGAAAAAATAGGCTTGAAAATTAATTTTGTTCAAGACAATCAGTCAAGTTCAAATAGGGGTGTCTTAAGAGGTCTACATTTACAAAAAGGTGAATTTGCACAAACGAAGTTAGTTAGAGTAATTCAAGGAAAAGTTTTGGATGTCGTTGTTGATGTTAGGCCAAATTCAAAAACTTTTGGACAAACTTTTTCATGTATTTTATCGGCAGAAAACAACAAACAGTTGTTTATACCTAAAGGATTTTTGCATGGCTTTTCTGTGTTAGAAGATAATACTATTTTCGCCTACAAATGTGATGCCTATTATAACAAAGAATCAGAAGATGGTGTAGTGTTCAATGATCCAAAATTAAATATTGATTGGAAGTTAAAAGAAGAAGAAATTGTTTTATCAGATAAAGACAAGCAATTAAAAAGGTTGAATAATTTAAATTAATATAATTCTTTTTTTTTAGGTAAAAAAGATCAGGTTATTGGCAATTAGTAGTTGGAAAATTTAATGGATAGAAAGAAAATAATTTTTAAAAATGTTTCTCTAGGAATTTTATATAAAATTTTAAATATGGCAATAGTTTTTACAACTATTCCTATTTTATTAAATTACTTAGAAAAAGAACAATATGGTATTTGGGTAACCATATTTTCATTAGTAAATATTGTTTTTTTTGTTGATGCTGGTATTGGTAATGGCTTAAAAACAAAATTAACAGAAGCATTAAGTCTTAAAGATTATGAATTAGCAAGAACATATATTTCTACAGGATATGTTTCAATTGCAGCAATATCAATTATTATTTTATGTTTAGGGGCTTCATTAATTTTCAACTTTAATCTTCAAGAATTATTCAATACAAATACACTAACAAATACAGAACTGCAAAGGGTATTACTTGTAACTTTAATTTTAATTATTACTGGTTTTGTTTTAAATTTATATAAATCTTTTTACTATGCTAGTCAAGAAGCTTCTAAGGTTGAAATGGCAATGCTTATTTATCAGATTTTAATTTTATCATTAATAACTATTTTATTAAATTATTTTCCGAGAAATTTATTGCTAATTTCTCTGGTTTACGGCGTTTCTAACATCTTAGTTGGTCTACTATTTACATTTTTTTACTTTAGAAAACGTAAACAATTAATGCCGAGTTTAAAATATTTTAGCAAGCAAAAAGTGAATGATTTAATGGGTTTAAGTTTAGCTTTTTTTATTATTCAGTTATGTATGATTGTTATTTTTACTACTGATAATCTAATTATTACAAAATTTATAGGTCCAAAAGAAGTAACAAATTATGATATTGTTTATAAGCTTTTTCAAGTGGTAATTACGTTATCTGTAATTATGTTAGATCCTTTTTGGGCGTTATATACTGATGCTTACCAAAAGAAAGATTTTACTTGGATTAAAAAAACAATTATTAGGCTTAATAAGTTATTTGTAGTTTTTGTTTTTTTAGTTTTAACGTTATACTTCATTTCTAAACCCCTAATAAAATTTTGGATACAAAGAGAACTTCAGATTCCCAACAACCTATTAGTATTTATGGCGATATTTGTTTTAATAAGGGTTTATGGAATAATTTACATGAACTTTTTAAATGCAATAGGTAAGGTAACACTACAAATGTATCTGTACATTTTAGGTGCAATTATTAATATTCCTTTGTCTATTTATTTTGTAGAATATTTTCATTTAGGTAGTAGTGGAGTGATATTAGGTACAATTTTTAGTATATTAGGGTTGTCTATTATTTTACCAATTCAAACATTTAAAATTTTAAAAGAATAATTTCAAATAGAATGTCAAAAGCTTTATTAAGTGTAATTACTGTTTGTTATAATTCTGATAAAACAATAGAAAGAACTTTATATTCAATATTAAATCAAACATATACCAATTTTGAATATATTATAATTGATGGAGGATCTTCGGATTCTACAATTAAAATTATTAAATCTTTTGAAGATAAATTTAAAGAAAGAGGTATTGTTTTTTCTTGGATTTCAGAAAAAGATACAGGAATTTATAATGCTTTTAATAAAGGGATTCATTTATCAAATACACAATGGGTTTCTTTTGTAGGGTCTGATGATTGTTATACAGAAAATGCACTAGAACTTTACTCAAGCGTTATTTTTAAAACAGAAAAAAAAGTGGATTTAATATATTCTAATATAGACATTGTTGATGACCAGGGTAAAAGTATAAAAGAAATAAATGCTATTTGGACTTGGTTTAAGTTTAAAAGATATATGAACATAGCCCATGTTGGTGCTTTTCATAATAAAAATTATTTTTCTAAGTATGGTTTTTTTAATGAATCTTTCAAGATCTGTGGAGATTATGAGTTGTTATTAAGAGCGAGAAATCACTTAAAAACCATTAAGATAGAAAAATTGACAGTAAAAATGGCGAGTGGTGGTGTAAGTAATACTCAAATTAATCTGGCATTTAAAGAAACTTTTAGAGCAAAAAATAAAACTGCTAGAATAGGCGTTTTTACCTGTTTTTTAGATTATACTATTGCTTTATTTAAATATCATACAAAAAAAATAATACGTGCGTTTATTAGATAAATACCTTGTTACTAGCAGTGTTTTAGCTCTTTTTACTGAAAGTTTTACCTTTCATTTTCTGATAGATTGGAAATTTTTTTACATCATTTTAATTACGAACTTAACCATCCTTGGGTACAGAAATAAATTAGTTGCAAATAAAAATATGTTAATTATTTTTGGTTTTTTACTAGTACATGGTGTTATTATGTACGTAGTTTTAAGAAACCCAGTTAACTCATTATTTGCACAATTAATAGGTGTGGTTTTAAGTAGTTTTTATTATTACAATTTTATAAAACTGTACACAACCAAATTACTGTTTAAAACCTATGTTAATGTTGCTTTTTATGTTGCATTATTGGCAATACCAATGTTTTATTTAAATATTAATCTATTTACTCCAGGAAGGTTGAATGGAATTCTATTAGAACCAGCTCATTATGCGGCAATAATGTTACCAGCTGTTTATGTAACTTTAATGAGAAAATCTTATTTTAAATTTGTAATTATTTTAACTACAGTTTTACTTTCAAAATCATCTATAGGTTTTGTTGGGTTAGTTTTAATATTATTTTTACCTCTTTTAAAAGTGAAATATTTTTTAAAGTACTCGATCCTAGTATTTATTTTATTCGGAGCAAGTTCATATTATGTTTATACGCAATGGAATTTGCCATTAGATGAAAAAAATGGAAACGTATTGGTTCGAAGAATTAAACAAACACAAGAGTCTTTAGTCGCAATAAATACAGGAAGGTTTAAAAAATACACCAATTTAAGTTCCTATGCGTTACTAAGTAATATGTTTGTTTCAAAGAATATTTTTTTGCATTACCCTTTGGGAACAGGCTTAGGATCTTACAGGCACGAATATGAAAAAGTATACCCGCAATTAACTCCACCAGAATATTTAATTAAACAAAATTTATCTAAAATAAATATGCAGGATGCGAATTCATTATTTTTACGAATGATGGCAGATATAGGTGTCTTCGCTTTATTGATAATATTTTATTTTATTTATAGAAGTTACAAATTATTTAAAAATGAACGTAAACTTGATGAACAAGGTGCATTTTTCTATTTAGCAATTAAATTATTTAGAGAAGGACATTATTTTCCTCCAGAGTTTTATTTTTTTGTCCTAATTTTTTTAAAAGACTTTAATGATAAAAATATTACACATAGTTGAAAACTACTCATTTTCGAGCGGAGGTATAAGAACTGTGGTTAAAAATTTAACCGAAGAATTATTAGCAGAAAATTATACTTCTTTTATTTTAACTTCATCTAAAGAAGAAACAGATGCCAATGTCTATGTTGTTGCTTCTGATAAAAAACCTTGGCTGTATTCTACAGAATGGAAAAGGAAAATGAGTCAAATTTGTGAAGAAAAAAAAATAGATTGCATACATATTCATGGAACTTGGATGTTTCCTCAGTTTATTGCAGCAAAGTTTTCTTATGAGAATAAAATTCCATTTGTTTTAACAACACATGGTATGTTCGAACCTTGGCTTTGGGAAAAAGGAACATTAAAGAAAAAAATATATTTTAAATTTTTAGTAAAAAAATATTTTTCTAAGGCTAAAATAATTCATTCAATTACAAACGAAGAGACATTAAATCTTAAAAAACTTTTTGTAGACTCCACTATTAAAGAGATCCCAAACTTAATTAAAAAACAAGAAGTGGAGTTAGAGGCAATACCTAGCAATGAAAAATATATACTTTATATTGGTAGGTTAGATGAGGTAAAGGGAATTGATTTACTAATTAAGTCGTTTATAAAAATAAACCCAAAAAATGTAAAACTAAAAATTGCGGGTGAATTTAACCTTTATAAAGAAAATTTAGAAAAAATAATACAGAACGCTAATATTAATCCTAAGAATATTGAATTTTTAGGATTTATTAAAGGAAGAGCTAAAGACGAATTAATTAATAACGCTTTTGTTTTGGTAGCACCTTCGCATTCCGAAGTTATAGGTATGGTTAATTTAGAAGCAGCAATTTTAAAAACACCAGTAATAACAACGTATCAAACAGGTTTAAATAAACTTTGGCAAGAAAATGGCGGTTTCTTAATTAATCCAAACCAGAAAGAGCTTACAGCTAGTTTGCAAGAAGTATTAAAATGGTCTAAAGAAAAACAAATAGAAGAAGGAGAGAGATTACACAATTTTGTAATGCAAAAATATACATGGAAAAACAGAATACAAGATTGGAAAGAATTATATAACAGTATTTTATAATGGGTAAAATAATTAGTAAAATTACAATAATTTTATACTTATCTCTGGCTTGTTTTCCTTTGATGAAAGAGAATGTTAATTCTATATTTATAATATTTTGCTCAATATTTGCTATTCATGATTTTATAAAGACTAAAAGAAAAATTGTTTTTAATAGCAAAGTGATTAAACTTACCCTTGTCTTTTGGATGTTTCTACTTTATCAGATAATTACATTAGAATTTAACTTTACCACAATATTACTTCAACTCCCATTTTTAATTTTTCCTTTACTTTTTTTATATAAACCAACTTATATAGACGAAAAAGTTAAAGATCAATCTTTGTTGTTGTTTCAAGGTAGTGTCATTCTTCAAAGTATTATTTATTTATTTGTATTTCTAAAGGAGAATAAAATACAACAAATTTTATCGATTAATAATTACAACATACCTTTTTTTAGAACTTATGTTTTAGAAAATACTACTGTAGCAATACATCAAACTTATTTTTCAGCTTTTTTGCTTTGTAGTTTTACAATATCACTTTTTTTAGGGCTAAAAAAGACTTCTAGGATGCAATTTTTTTTTAATTTTTTTAATATTATTTTCACTTCCTTCTTTATTTTTGTTTTTGTATCAAAAATTAATATTATAGTATTGATATTAACATTTATAGTATATGTAATTTTATCTTTTAAAACGTATAACAAGAAAAAATTAATAAAAGCGTTATATATTTTTATAATAGTCGGGGCTCTATTCTTCATCGGGTTTAAAGGTCTTTTAAAAGAGCGGTTTAATGAAATTAGAACAGAAATTAATAGACCATTGGTTGGCGATTATCATAACTCTGTTAATATTAGAGTTGCTATTATTACCTGTTCTTTAAAACTAGTTGAGGAAGTTCCTGTATTAGGTTATGGACAAGGCTTACAGCTAAAATTAAATGAATGTTACCGAGATAATTTTGATAGCAATTTTTATAAAAAATTTAATTATAACACGCATAATTATTATTTTAATTTAGTTTTATATGGTGGATGGTTTTTATTATTATTATTTAGCTACTTTGCATACTATCTTATTTTCAAGATAAAATATCCATTGATAATTATCGTTTTTATAGTTCAAGTTTTAATTATAAATATTACAGAGAATTTTTTTTCTAGACATTATGGAATTATCTTGTTTATCTACTTTATATCTTTATTTTTACCGATTAAAAAAATACTAAAAACTTAGTTTTAATGAAAAAGAGAATTTTAGTAACCGGAGGATCTGGCTTTGTAGGAACAAATATTATAGATTTCTATAAAGAATCTTGGGATGTTTTAAATTTGGATATAATTGAACCAAGGAACCCGGATCATAAGGATTATTGGAAGAAAATTGATATTTTAGATAGTGAATCTTTAAATAAAGAATTTGACAATTTTAAACCGGACTTTGTTTTGCATATGGCTGCCCGAACAGATTTAGATGGTGAAAATTTGTTAGAGTATGATGCCAATATAAAAGGAGTTGAGAATATAATAAATGCTACAAACCGAACATCGTCTATAAAGAAAATTATTTTTGCGTCGAGCAGGTTAGTTTGCGAAATTGGTTACGAACCTATGGATGAGTTTGATTATAAACCCTCTACAGTTTATGGCGAAAGTAAAATTATTGGTGAAAAAATAGTTAGAGATGCAAAAATAGAAAATGCCGATTGGATTATTGTAAGGCCAACTTCTTTATGGGGTCCTTGGTTTGGTGTTCCTTATAAAAACTTTTTCGATGTTATAGAAAAAAAATTATACTATCATCCAAAGGGAGAAAAAATTTACAAGAAATTTGGATTTGTTTTAAACAGTGTTTACATCTTAAATGTACTTTTAGAGGATGATACTTTAAATAAAAAAACAGTTTATTTATCTGATTTTAAAGAATTGGAAGTTAAAAATTGGGCAGACATGATTTCTATTTGTTTCCACAATAAAAAAGTGAAACAAATTCCTTATTTTGTATTGAAAACATTTTCTGTTTTTGGAGATTTATCAAAATATATAGGTTTTAAAAGCCCACCTTTGACAACATTTAGGCTTAATAACCTTACTACTCAAATGCATTATAATACTTTAGAGGTAGAGAATATTGTTAAAGAATTACCGTTTAGTTTAGAGAAAGGTACTAATATCACGTATGAATGGTTGATGAAAAAACAAAATATCAAGATTTAAAAAACTTTAAAGTCACAAAGGGATTTCGAGGGAAATCTAAAATAATTGTTCAGCTTTGGTGGGTCGTAGAAAATACATTTTTTGCATTGTCACCACAATTTTTTTATGGATGGAGAAGGTTTCTTTTGCGTTTATTTGGTGCTAAAATAGGAAAAGATGTTTTAATTAGATCTACGGCTAAATTTACATATCCATGGAAAGTTTCTATTGGAAATTATAGTTGGATTGGAGAAGAAACAGTTTTTTACAGTTTAGACGAAATAAGTATTGGAGAAAACGTAGCGATAGCTCACGGTGTCTATTTTAATACCGGTTTGCATGATTTTACTAAGAAAGAATTTACAATTTTTTCAAAAAAAATAATTATTAAAGATGAATGTTGGATAACAAATGACGTGTACATAGCACCTGGTATTACAATAGAAAAAGGAGCTGTTATAGGGGCAAGGAGCAGTGTTTATAAAAATATGCCAGAAGGATGGATCTGTTATGGTAATCCTGCAAAGCCAATTAAAAAAAGAATTGAATAAAAAAATTACTATTATAGGCATTAATTATTACCCAGAAGATACAGCTATTGGTTTGTATACTTCTCAACTTGCTAATTATTTTCATGATAAAGGTTTTCAAGTAAGCATTATTACAGGGTTCCCTTACTATCCTGCTTGGAAAATAAATTCAGAATACAATTCAAAAAAAACATTCTACAATGAAACTATAAATGGAATTGATATTTATCGATATAAGCAATATGTGCCCGCTAATCCTACTTTTTTTAAAAGAGTACTTCATTTATTAGATTTTACTTTAGGCACTTTCGTTAATATTTTTAAAATTAAGGAAGCAGATGTTGTTTTATGTATTGTACCTTTTACAGCCACTATCTTTTTAGGAAATATCCTAGCAAAGTTAAAAGGAGCTAAGCTTTGGGTTCATATTCAAGATTTTGAATTTGACGCGGCAACAGACTCTAATATTTTAAAAAATAGCCCTAGTAAATCGATACTTTTTAAATTCTTGTTTTGGATTGAAAAAACCTTACTCAATAAAACAAACCTGATCAGTGCTATAAGTAGCTCAATGATTTTAAAGTTAACCTTTAAAGTTAATAAAAATAAAAAAAAGATTTTATTACCAAACTGGGTAGATTTAAATTTCATAAATCCAGAAACGTCTGTAAACCATCCTTATTTACAATCGTCTAAATTTAAAATTTTATATTCAGGTAATATAGGAGAAAAACAAGATTGGGATTTTTTTATAGCTGTCGTCAATGCACTAAAAAATGTTGAAGATGTAGAAATAATAGTGGTTGGAAATGGAAGTAAAAGAGATTGGTTAAAAAATAAATTGGTTTATTTGGATAATATTTCCTTCTATGAGCCAGTTAGCTACAATCAACTATCTAATTTATTATGCAGTGCTGATTTACATGTTCTTTTTCAAAAAAACGATGTTATCGATACGGTAATGCCTTCTAAAATTTTAGCTATGATGGCTAGTAAAAAGCCATCTCTAATAACAGGGAATTTAAAATCTGAAGTTTGCTCTATTATAAATACATCTAAGGCAGGTGAGTATTTAGACTCGAAAGATTTGAATAAAGTTTTAAACTTTATAGAGACTTTAAAGTTAAATCCACATTTATCATATAGATATGGCACTAGTGCAAGGAATTATGTTTCTGCAAATTTTTCAAAAGAAGAAGTTTTAAAGAAATTCGAGAAAGTATTGATAGAATTATAATGAAAAATAAAATAAAAAAATATTCCTTTTTAATTAAACCGCTATTAATTATAGCGGATTTAATGATTATATTTTTTACCGTATATTATTTTTCAAGTATTGATTATTTAAACATAAAGTTTACTTCGTATATAATCTGTTTTTGGCTATTAATATCCTTTTATACAAAATTTTATAATGTTTACAGATATACCCATATTTCTAGATTATTAAGCCTAATATTTTCTCAGTTTTTTATTTTTTTACTAGCTTTTTTCTCTTATTTTACTCTATTTAGAGAAGGAGAATATATAAGAGAGCAGTATATAACGGTAATTTCGTTTACTTTAACGATTGTCTTTTTTAAATCGTTATCTTTTTATTTATTAAAAAAATATAGATTATCTGGCGGTAACTTTAGAAGTGTTGTCGTTTTTGGAGATAGTAAATCTGCTCAAAACGTAGTTTCATTATTTAGTGAGAAACAAGATTTAGGATATCGATTTAGGGGCTTCTTCTCTGATAAGAGCAGTAAGGCAAAAAAATACTTAGGCTCTATTAAAGCAGGTTTAAAGTATGTCTTAGATCATGAAATTGACGAAATTTATTGTGAAGTAAATTCAATAACATCACAACAATTAAAAGAGATTCGAGATTTTTCTAATAAGAATAATGTCGATATAAGATTAATTCCGGAAAATAAGGCAATTTATAGTAAGAGTTTTATGTTAGAATATATTGGTACAATACCTATTTTAAAACCTAAAGAGTTACCGTTTGAAAAATTTGAAACGCATATTATAAAAAGAATTTTTGATTTAATATTTTCTTTTTTAGTGATTACATTAATCCTTTTTTGGTTAATGCCAATTTTATGGATTATAGTAAAGTTAGAATCTAAAGGACCTTTTTTCTTTAAACAGATTAGAGATGGTGCAGATGGTAAGCAGTTTTATTGCTATAAAATTAGATCAATGAAAGTTAATGGAGACGCTCATAGAATACATGCTACAGTAAATGATACAAGAATTACTAAAGTAGGAGTGTTTTTAAGAAAATCTAGTTTAGATGAATTGCCGCAATTTTTTAACGTTTTATTAGGAGATATGAGCGTAGTTGGCCCAAGGCCGCATATGAATATTCATACAGAAAAATATTTAAAAGAAATAGAAAATTATATTATTAGAAATTCTGTAAAACCAGGAATTACAGGTTTAGCTCAAGTTTCTGGTTACAGAGGAGAGATTAAAAAGAAATCCGATATAGAAAACAGAGTACGATTAGATATTTTTTATATAGAAAACTGGTCTTTTATTTTAGATTTAAAAATAGTTTTTCAAACTGTTTTTAATCTATTTAAAGGCCAAGAGAAAGCGTATTAATTACATGAAAGAAAAATTAGACATAACAGCATCTATTGTACTTTATAACGAAAATTTAGATGAGCTTAAAAAAACGGTAAATTGTTTTTTAAGGATCTCACTAAAAAAGAAGCTTTATTTAATTGATAACACTCATGAGAAAAGATTTAAAAACGTTTTCAACGATAAAGATATTGAATATATTGGATTAGGTGAAAATATTGGTTTTGGTGCAGGACATAACGTTATATTAAGTAAAATTAAAGAATATTCAGAGTTTCATTTAATTCTAAATCCTGATGTTATTTTTAAGACGGAAGTAATCACAAATTTAATTATTAAACTAAATCAAGATAAATTAGTGGCAATGATAGCTCCTAAGGTATTATTTCCAAATGGTCTACATCAATTTTCGTGCAGAAGATACCCTTCGTTAAAAGAATTGTTTGCCAGAAGATTTCCTTTTCTAAACCCTATTTTTAAATCAACTATTTACAAAGGTCAGTATAGAGATAAGGATTTAAATACTTCATTTTATGCAGAATATCTAACAGGATGCTTTCATCTATATAAAACAGTCGATTTTGTTAAGTTAATGGGCTTTGATGAACGTTATTTTTTATATATGGAAGATGTTGATATCTGCAAAAAAATAGATATTATAGGAAAGAAAAAATTATATTATCCGAACGAAGAAATAATCCATGTTTTAAAACAAGGTTCTTCAAAAAGTTTGAAATTATTTTTACGACATACTACATCCGCAGTTAAATACTTTTCTAAATGGGGTTTTTAATTAAAAAATAAAATTCATATTCCTTATAAATTTAGTATCCAAAGAATTTAAAATATATTTGCAGACACAACAAAATAACAAACATGAATGTACTTATTTTAGGTTCTGGAGGTAGAGAACACGCTTTTACTTTAAAACTTTTAGAAAGTAAGAAGATCAATCAAATTTTTGTAGCTCCAGGTAACGCAGGAACTCATAAAATAGCAACAAATCTACCTATAAGTGTTTCTGATTTTAAAGCGATTAAAAATGCTGTTTTAGAAAACGATATTAAAATGGTTGTTGTTGGCCCAGAAGTACCCTTGGTAGAAGGTGTTCACGACTTCTTTTTAGCCGATAATGAGTTGAAAAACATTCCGGTAATTGGTCCAAAAAAAGACGGAGCATTATTAGAGGGTTCTAAAGATTTCTCTAAACAATTCATGCAAAAACACGGAATTCCTACAGCTAGATATCAATCTTTTACAAAAGATAGTTTAACAGATGGTTTTGCTTTTTTAGAATCACTAGAACCTCCTTTTGTATTAAAAGCAGATGGTCTAGCGGCAGGAAAAGGAGTTCTTATTTTAAATTCTTTGGATGAGGCAAAGTTAGAATTAAAAGAAATGGTTTCTAATCAGAAATTTGGAGAAGCTTCATCTACTGTAGTTATTGAAGAATTTTTAAAAGGAATTGAATTATCTGTTTTTGTGTTAACTGATGGTAAAAACTATAAAATTTTACCATCAGCAAAAGATTACAAAAGAATTGGTGAGGGAGATGCTGGTTTAAATACGGGCGGAATGGGCGCAATTTCTCCTGTACCATTTGCAGATAAAGCTTTTTTAAAGAAAGTGGAAGAATTGGTTGTAAAACCAACAATTGCCGGTTTGCAAAAAGACGGAATTGATTACAGAGGCTTTATTTTTATAGGATTGATGAATGATAATGGAATCCCTTCTGTAGTTGAATACAATGTAAGAATGGGTGACCCAGAAACAGAAGTTGTATTGCCAAGAATAGAATCAGATTTATTTGAGTTGTTTGAAGGTGTGGCAAATCAAACTTTAAATGAGAAGTCTTTTTCTGTAAGTAAAAAAATAGCAACGACCGTAATGCTGGTCTCTGGCGGATATCCAGAAGCATATCAAAAAAACAAAGAAATTACTGGTTTTGATACTGTTGAGGAATCTATCGTTTTTCACGCAGGAACAACTATCAAAGACAATAAAGTAGTAACTTGTGGAGGTAGAGTAATGGCAGTAACCTCTCTTGGAGACTCTATAGAAGAAGCTTTAGCTAAAAGTTACAGAAGCATTTCTATAATTCATTTTGATAAAATGAATTATAGAAAAGATATTGGTTTCGATTTAATATAAATTTTAAAACTATCTCGCTTTTTCAACCGTAAAAGAAAATTCTGATCCTTTGTTGTAGATACTTTTTAGCAAGATTTTTTGATCATGTGCTTCAATAATATGTTTTACTATAGAAAGACCTAATCCTGAGCCGCCTTGTTCTCGAGATCTACTCTGATCAACTCTGTAAAAGCGTTCAAATAAACGTGGGAAATGTATTTTTTTGATACCTTCTCCGTCATCTATAACTTTAATAATAAATTTTTTATTTGTGTAACTTTCAACGCCAACAACAGTTGTTCCGTTTGGTTTCCCATACTTTATAGAGTTTACAATAAGGTTGATAAGTACTTGTTCTATTTTTTCAACATCCGCTTTTACAAAAACAGGAAACTCATAAATTTTATCAAACTGAAGTGTAATATTCCTTTTTTTAGCTTTCATTTCAAATAAATCAAAGACATTTTGAATGAGTTCAAGAATGTTAAAAACTTCGAAATTTATTTTCATGCCGTCATTCTCTAATTTGGCAATCATATCTAAATCTTTTATTACAGCGACCAATCTTTCTACCCCTTTATTGGCTCTGTCTAAATACTTCATGCGTATTTGTTTGTCATTTACAGCGCCTTCTAATAAAGTTAAAATGTAGCCTTGTACTGTAAAAAGAGGTGTTTTTAGTTCATGCGCAACGTTGCCCAAAAAATCTCTTCTAAAAGAGTCCATTTCTGTTAAATTTTTTATTTCTAGACGTTTTCCTTCAACAAATTTTTCCATTTTTTTAGAAAGTATTTCAATATCTGTTGTAGCACTTTCTCTTTTAAGGTCATTTACATTTAAAAATGAAACATCTTCATAGATTTTTTTTAAACGTCTGTAAATAAAATGTTCTGCTCTGTATTGAATGATAAAAAAAGAAAGTAAAAAAAGAAAAAGAATAGAAATTATAATAGTAAAAACACTATGGTCTTTACTGATTAAAAAGTAGGAAATTGCAGCTATAATTACAGAAAGTAATGTTAGATATAATGCGGACCAAAGCGCGTATGAATATGTTTTTTTTAATTTCAAAATTAATTTATTAATCTGCACCCTCTAGAACAAATTTATAACCGACACCTTTTACAGTTTTAAAATGGTCATCACCAATTTTTTCACGAAGTTTTCTAATATGAACATCAATTGTTCTACCGCCAACAACTACTTCATTACCCCAAACGGTATCTAAAATTACTTCTCTTTTAAATACTTTTCCGGGTTTAGAGGTTAGTAAAGAAAATAGCTCGAACTCTTTTCTAGGAAGCGAAATCTTTTTCCCAGCTTTGTACACAACGTATTCATCTCTATCAATAACAATATCTCCAATTTTGAAAGTTTCTTCACTTTCTTTATCGGTTTTTAATCTTCTTAATAAAGACTTTACCTTGCTTACTAAAACTTTAGGTTTAATAGGTTTTGTAATATAGTCATCTGCGCCAGCCTCAAAACCAGCTACTTGAGAGTAATCTTCTCCTCTTGCAGTAAAAAATGTAATAATTACATTTTCTAATGATTTAATTTTTCTAATTTTTTCACAAGCTTCAATACCATCCATTTCTGGCATCATGATATCTAATAAAATTAAATGCGGAATATTTTTTTTCGCAACTTTGATAGCTTGCTGTCCATTTTCAGCAGTAAAGATTTGATATCCTTCATTCTTAAGATTGTACCCAACTATTTCTAGAATGTCTGGTTCATCATCAACTAATAAAATTTTAATGTCGCTTTTATTCATAATCTTTTTGAATGTTGAATATCAAAAATACTGATAATTCTATTAGAAATGCGGGTTCTTAACAATCATTTAATCTAAGTTTTTTTAATTTACTTTTAGATAACATTGTGGTGTTATAAATAAAACACACTTACTTTTCCTTTGATAACGATTAATTAATATACTGTTAATCAAAATAAAGGTGAATTATTTCTTATATTTACAATTAAATTCTTAAATCAAATCACACATGAAAAAAAATTACATTTTAACTTTATTATTTACATTCTGTTTAACAGCAGCTTCTTTTGGACAAGCTTTGTTAACAGAAGATTTTAATTACGGGGAAACTGCTGGAGATTTAACTGCAGTAAGTTCTAGTGCTTGGACAGCTCATTCAGGTACTACAGGGTTTGTTTCTTATGATATTACAGGCCTGTCAATGACCGATTATCCTTCATCAGGTGTTGGTGGTGCAGCAATGATATTAGCGGCTAGTGCTGAGGATGTAAACAGAACTTTTGCAGCTCAAACTACAGGTAATGTTTATGGTAGTGCGCTTGTTAGCATTACTGCAGCAAGCACAGGCAACTATTTTATTCATTTAAAAGATTCAGGTAATAATTTTAGAGCTAAAGTAGGTGCTAAAGATGATAGTAATGGTAAAGTATTATTTGGAATAGGTTCTAGTTCAAGTACTCTTGTTTATGGAACTACTGTTTTTGAATTGAATACTACTTATTTATTGGTTTTTTCTTATAATATTGGTACTGGTGTTTCAAATTTATATGTTTTAAGTGCTGTAGCTTCTTCTGAGCCAGCTTCACCAGAAGCTACTGATACTGGATCAACTGGTACTGAAATGATTTCAATTGCTTTCCGTCAAACAAGTGGTATTCCAGATGCAAAAATAGATGGAGTTAGAGTTGCTTTAAATTGGGCTGATATTATGAATAATTCAACTGCATCTGTAAAAGATAACGCAATTGAAGGTTTCACAACCTACCCAAACCCAATTACAAACAATACATTTACACTTACTAGCAAGAGTTCTAGTAAAAAATTAGTTACTATTTTTAATGTTTTAGGTAAAAAAGTATTGTCTTCAAGTTTTTCTGGAGTAAAATCGAATGTAGATGTTTCTGCAATTTCATCAGGAATTTACATTTTAAAAGTAACTGAAGATGGTAAAACAGCTACTAAAAAATTAGTAATTAGATAAAACACTTTTTATATTAAAATTTTATTATTTTAGAAGCTCCAAATTTATGTTTGGAGCTTTTTTTATTTTTGTATCTTTAGCTTGAAAAAGAAAATTTTTGCTATGAATCTTACCAACAACTTAAACGACATCCTTTTTTTAGACATAGAAACCGTACCTCAAGAAGAAAATTGGTTTTCACTTTCTAAAACTACTCAAGCGCTTTTTGAGAAGAAAACGCAGTACCAACGAAAAGAAGAAACTACGGCAGAGCAGTTTTATGAACGTGCGGGTATTTGGGCTGAATTTGGTAAAATAATTTGTATCTCTGTAGGCTATTTTGTGGATGTAAAAGAAATAAAACAATTTAGAATTACTTCTTTTTTTGGTGATGACGAGTACAAACTTTTAACTGATTTTAAAGTACTCTTAAATAAGCATTTCGCCAAAACAACAAATGTTTTATGTGCTCATAATGGTAAGGAATTCGATTTTCCTTTTATCGCTAGAAGAATGATTGTACATCAAATAGAATTGCCTAGCAAACTAAACTTATTTGGTAAAAAACCATGGGAAATTCCGCATTTAGACACCCTAGAACTTTGGAAATTTGGCGATTACAAACATTATACATCATTAAAGCTTTTAACGTCTATTTTAGGAGTACCATCACCAAAAGATGACATCGACGGTAGCGAAGTTGCAGGGGTTTATTACAAAGAAAAAAACATTGATAGAATTGTTACCTATTGCGAAAAAGACACCATTACTGTTGCGCAAATTTTATTGCGTTTTAATAATCAACCATTGTTAAAAGACGAAAACATTATTAGGGTTTAGTGTATAAAATCAATATTGGTTTCATAAAGATGGTTAAAAAATTTTGAGTTTCGAAAAGGTTATATTCCACTACCAAAAAAGTTAATTTTATTATTTTGATCTTTAAATCTCGATGTAATAATTTTAATCTTCTTGTTTCATAGAAAGCTCAAACCAACGCTCTTCTTTAACTTCTATTTCGTTTATAATTTCTTGTAACTCTTTAGATTTTTTTGAAATGTCATCAGTAGCAATTTCTACATTTAAAAATTGATTTTCAATGATTGCTTTTCTTTTTTGAAGTCTTTCAATTTCTACTTCTAAAGCACCAAACTCTCTTTTTTCATTAAAAGTTAGCGGGTTTTTAGTTGCTTTTGTTTCCGTTTTCTCAACTACTATTTCCACTGGTTTATCGTCAATATTTTCATCAGAATCAGAACTGTCGTAGGCTCTAAAATCAGAATAATTTCCAGGAAAATTTTCTACAATACCTTCGCCTCTAAAAACGAATAAAGCATCTACAATTTTATCCATAAAATATCTATCATGCGATACTACCAAAAGGTTTCCAGGATAATCTAACAAGAAATTTTCTAACACATTAAGCGTTACAACATCTAAATCGTTAGTTGGCTCATCTAAAATTAAAAAGTTAGGATTTTGAATTAGAACCGCACACAAATACAAACGTTTTTGTTCTCCACCAGAGAGTTTTTCAACAAAATCGTATTGTTTCTTTTTATCAAACAAAAAGCGTTCTAAAAGTTGCGAAGCAGAAATTTTTCTTCCTTTTGTTAAAGGGATAAATTCTCCAAATTCTTTAACAACTTCAATTACTTTTTGACCTTCTTTGATGTTAATTCCAGATTGTGTGTAATATCCAAATTTAACAGTTTCTCCAACCACAACTTTTCCGCCATCAACTTCATTTTCTTGCGTAATAATATTTAAGAAAGACGATTTTCCTGTTCCGTTTTTACCAATAATCCCTATGCGCTCTCCGCGTTTAAATATGTAATCAAAGCCGTCTAAAATCTTTTTATCACCATAAGATTTAAATAATTTATGAAGCTCTAAAACCTTGCTTCCTAAACGTTCCATATTTATCTCTAACTGCACTTTATGGTCTAATCTACGTTGACTCGCTTTTTCTTTTATCTGATAAAAATCATCAATTCTAGATTTCGATTTTGTAGTTCTCGCTTTTGGCTGTCTACGCATCCAATCTAATTCCTTTTTAAAAAGATTTTTAGCTTTGTCTGTAGTAACTTGTTCTAGCTGTATTCTTTCTTCTTTTTTCTCTAAATAGTAAGAGTAATTACCTTTGTATCTGTAAATTTTACCTTCGTCTAGTTCTAAAATTTCATTACAAACGCGTTCTAAAAAATAACGATCGTGCGTAACCATAAAAAGGGTTATTTTCTCTTTTGCAAAAAAGGATTCTAGCCACTCAATCATTTCTAAATCTAAATGATTTGTTGGCTCATCTAAAATTAAAAAGTCAGGTTTACTAATTAGAACAATTGCTAAAGACAAGCGTTTTTTTTGTCCTCCAGAAAGCGTTGAAATTTTAAGTGTTAAATCATCTAGTTTTAACTTTGACAAAATTTGAGTGTATTGCGTCTCAAAATCCCACGCATTGTATTGTTCCATCAACTCAAAAGCGTTTTGATAAGCTTCTGTGTCATCAAGATTTTTTAACGCTTTTTCATATTTATTAATAACAGAAAGTATAATGTTATCGGTGGCAAAAATGGTTTCCTCGATGGTTAAATCTGGATTTAAAATATCATTTTGAGCTAAATATGCTATAGAAACGTCTTTTCTAGTTACAATTTGCCCAGAATCTGGTAAATCTAAACCTGCAATAATATTAAGGATTGATGTTTTTCCTGTTCCGTTTTTAGCAACAAAGGCAACTTTTTGGTCTTTATTTATTCCAAAAGAAATGTCTTGAAACAAAATACGCTCACCATAAGATTTTGAAATGTTTTCTACTGAAAGATAATTCACAAGTAATATTTTTTGCAAAGAAACAAAATCAACAGCTAATTTTAAGGATTTAAAAAAAAATCATTTTTTAAATCCATCTCCTACGCTAAAAATGCTCTAGTTTTTGTAAGTAAACTATTTTTAAAATCTCTCAATTAATACTATCTTGCGTCTAAATAATTGAAATAAATAGTATATGAAAATTATAGTGCCAATGGCCGGGATAGGATCTCGTTTAAGACCACACACACTTACAGTTCCAAAGCCTTTAACAGTCATTGCAGGTAAACCAATTGTACAACGTTTAGTAGAAGATATTGCTTCTGTAATCGATGAAAAGATTGATGAAATTGCTTTTGTAATTGGTTCAGTTGCAAAAGGTTTTCCAAGTGATACAGAAGAAAAATTATTAAAAATAGCAAAAGAATTAGGTGCAAAAGGTTCTGTTTATATACAAGATGAAGCTTTAGGAACTGCACATGCAATTTATATGGCTAAAGAATCTCTAAGCGGACCATGTGTTGTTGCGTATGCAGATACTCTATTTAAAGCAGATTTTACGTTGGATGTAAATGCTGACGGCGCAATTTGGGTTAGTAAAGTTGACAATCCTAGTGCATTTGGTGTTGTAAAATTACAAGACGGTTTTATTACCGATTTTATAGAAAAACCAAAAGATTTTGTTTCAGATCTAGCAATTATTGGAATTTATTATTTTAAAAGTGGTGAAAAACTATTACAAGAAATTCAGTATTTGATCGATAATGATTTAAAGGAAAATAATGAATACCAATTAACCAATGTTTTAGAATCTTTAAAGCAACAAGGTGCAAAATTTATTCCAGGAACGGTAAGTGCTTGGATGGATTGTGGTAAAAAAGACCCAACGGTAGACACAAATAAACAAACGTTAGGTTTTGAATATGCTGCAGGGAAAAATTTGGTTTCTTCGGATGTCGTTTTAAATAATTCAGAAATAATTCAACCTTGTTATGTTGGCAAAAACGTGGTGTTAACAGACACTAAAATTGGCCCTTATGTTTCTATTGGAGAAAATAGTGTTGTAGAAAATTCTACCATTGTAAACTCTTTGATACAAACTAATGTAGCAATTTCAAATGCAAACTTAAATAATGCTATGATAGGTAATTATGCAACATATAATGCAAAATACTCTTCTGTAAGCATTGGCGATTTTACAGAATTAACATAATTGAATCAAAAAGAAAAGAACATAAAACACAAAAAAAAGAGGCAATTTAAGTATGTTAAGTTGGCTCTTTTTTCGTTTTTTATTTTTCTTTTTTCAATTGATAGTTTTGCACAAGATAGTATTCCTGAAAAAGAAGATTTAACAGAAGAAACGGAACTTAAATTTCAACAATTCTTCTTTAAAGCCTTGTCAGAAAAAGCGATTGGAAACTATCTAAAAGCGATTGAAAACCTAGAAAGTTGCAATCAAATTTTATCAAACGATATTGCTGTTTTTTTTGAATTTTCTAAAAACTATTTATTTTTAAATAACACTTTACTAGCAAAAGAATATATAGAGAGAGCTTTAGTTAAAGAGCCAACGAATATTTGGATGTTAAAACATTTGGTGCAGATTTATTTAAAGGATAACAAGTATGCAGAAGCCGTTAAAGCGCAGCAAAAAATAGTTTTAATCAATGCTAAGGAAAGAGAATTTTTAGCGAGATTGTATGTTTTTAATAACCAAAATAAAGAAGCAATTTTTTTAATGAATACATTAGAAAAAGAGAATCTTTTATCGTCTTATTTAAAAAAGCTAAGAGCTAATTTAGAAAGTAGAAACGAATATTCAATTAAAAAACTTTCTGTGGATGTTGATGTTGAAGAGGTTGATACTGTAGAAGAATTAAACACTGTTAAAGAAGAATTATCAAAAGATATAAGTGTTTTAAAGAGCCAGTTTAAAGAAGTTAAATCATATACTATATTAGAAGAGATTTTAAAAAACTCTAACGATAATCAAACAGATTTATTAAAATTTAGTGAAGAGGGTATAGCTCTTTTTCCTGCACAAGCTTTTGTGTATCTTGTAAACGGAAAAGCTTTAAATGATACCAAAAATTATAAAAATGCGTTATCAATATTACAAAGTGGAATTGATTTTGTTATAGAAAATAAAATGGAAGCCGCTTTTTATTTAGAAATAGCAAGAGCCTTTAAAGGTTTAGGAAATGATAAAGATCAAATGAAATACCTGCAAAAAGCTAAAAAGCTAAAAAGCTAAAAAAATAAAAAATGAAGTTTTTAAAATATATTTTACTAGTTATCATTGTTTTAACCTCTTGTAAATCAAAAAAAAACATGATTGATGCCAATGCAATTGCAAAAGAGATTTCCTCAAAAAAAGTAGCAAAAAAACATATTGCAGCTAATTTTGATAAAAAAACATTGGATGCCAAATTAAAAGTGAATTTTAATAATGGTAAAATAGATCAAAGTCTATCTGTTAATTTAATGATTGAAAAAGACAAGGTAATTTGGCTAAAAGGCACTAAATTTATTACTGTTTTTAAAGCAAAAATTACACCAACAACTGTAAGTTACTATTCGCCTTTTGCTAAAAATTATTTTGAAGGAGATTTTTCAATGATTAAACAATTACTGGGTATAGAAATTAACTTTCAGCAATTACAAAATCTATTTTTAGGGCAATCATTACTTAATGTAAAAGAGCAAGAGCAAGAATTACAAATTGTAAATAATAGATATATTTTATCACCAGAAAAACAAGCAGAATTGTTTAATATTATCTTTACAATTAATCCATCGCATTTTAAATTAGAAGAGCAATCTATTATAAATGTTGCCAAAAATTTACGATTAGATGTAAAATATCCTTCGTATACTTTAATTGATAAAGTTATTTTTCCAACAGAAATCAACATTAAGGCAAAGACAGCAGATTCTTTTACAGATATTGATATTATTTATAGATCAGTTGAATTTAATACCAATTTAAAAATTACATTTGACATCCCTAATGGGTATAAACGTTTAGAATTTTAATGAATACTCGTACCTTTTATATCTTCCTTTTATCAGTTCTTCTGATGCATATTACTGTTTTTAGTCAAACTAGAAGTCAGTTAGAATCTCAGCGCAAAAAACACAAATCAGAAATTATAAAATTGACGAAATTACTTTTTAATGAGAAGAAAAAAGAAGAAAATGCGTTAGAAGATTTAAGAGATATTAAACTTAAAATTGATGCTAGAAATAAACTTATTGCAACTATTAATTTAGAAGCAAAACTATTGTCTAGAGAGGTTGTAGCAACTCAAAAAAAAATAAACAAACTAAATAAAAAGCTTACAGATTTAAAGGCTGATTATGGTGATATGATTTTTAAATCGTACAAAAGTAAATCCCAACAAAGTAGAATGATGTTTTTAATGTCTTCGCAAAATTTTTATCAAGCATATAAGCGCTTAGAATATATGAAACAATATACGTCTTTTAGAAAAAAACAAGGCGAAGAAATTATTGTTCAAACAGCTTTGATTAAGGTTTTAAAAGACTCTTTATTATATCAAAAAAATGTAAAAGAGACTTTAATTTTATCAGAAGAGAAAGAAAAGAAAGAAATTGAAATAGACAAAGGTAAAAAAGAGGTATTAATTACAGAGATAAAGAAAAAAGAAGGAAAGTATAAAAAGGAATTACAAAATAATATAAAAGAAGACAAAAGAGTTGCTGCTAAAATTGATAAAATTATAAAAGAAGAAATTGACAGAGCAAACAGATTGGCGCTAGCAAATGCTAAAAAGAATAATATATCAGCACCTATTTCAACTTCTAAAAACGAGTTTATTTTAAGTCCGGAAGCAAAAGCCTTAGCGGCTGAATTTGAGCAAAATAAAGGTAAATTACCTTGGCCAGTTAAAGAAGGTTTGGTGGTTAGAAAGTTTGGAGAACAGCCACATCCAACTTTTCCAGGAATATCTATAAACGGAACAGGTTTGCATATAGTTACTAGTAAAGGCAGTAATGCCGAAGCTATTTTTAGCGGCGAAGTTTTAAATATTTTATTAGGCTCTGGAGGTACAAAAAATGTACTTATTAGACACGGAAATTACATAACTTCTTATAATAATCTCGAAAACACATTTGTTAAAAAAGGAGATAAAATTGTAACCGGTCAAAATATAGGTAAAATATTTATGGATAAAGTTACCGAAAAAACAACTTTAGTTTTTGTGCTTTTTAAAAACACAACACGTTTAAATCCTGCTGTTTGGATGTTGGCAAGATAATTAGCTCTTCATCACTTTTTTAATAATATTTTTTCCTGTCATTGCAGCTGTTGTAATAACGCCAGAAAACAGAGCTGCAGCAACACCTGCGGTTACAACATCTTGCCCCGTTAAATAAAAATTTTTAATTGGTGTTCTTGGTTTTAAAAAACGCTGTCTAAAACGTTTTGGAGTATGATCTAAGCCGTAAATTTCCCCTTTATAATAGTTGATAAAATGTTTAGTTGTTAATGGCGTAGAAAGCTCATAACACTCAATTTTACCTTTTGCTTGCGGTATGTGTTTGTATAAAACGTCTAACAAACGTTTTGAAATTTTTTCCTTAAAAGCATCATAATCTTCACCACGTTTCATCCATCTTGTGCCTTCCCAACTCTTAAAGCTATCATAGGGCAATAACGTAATAATATCAATGGTGCTTTTATTGGGGTATCTGTTTGGCCAATCGGGATCTTTTGAAGAGGGAAATGAAATATAAACTACCGGAAAATCTGCCTCTAAATTTTCTAAATAATTGTCTATGGCTGTGTCATGATCTATCTGGTCTGGATAAATCCAATAATTAGTTTTTGGCAAATTTAACTCTTGAGGAGAACCTTTTAAGCCAATATATAAACAGGCATGAGAAACAGACCTTTTTACAGTTTTTAATTGTTGTTTTAGTTGGTGTTTTTCTGCAACTTCACTCGGAATTAATTGATTATAAGTAGTCATTATTCCTGCTCCAGAAATAATGTTTTTAGCAGAGAATAGTTTGCCATCTTTCATTTTTACACCAACAGCCTTATTGTTTTTAATAACAATTTGATCAACTTCTGCACTAATTAAGATAGTTCCACCGGCTTTTTCTATTACGTTATTAACTGTTTTCACAATTTCTGATGAACCTCCAACAGGAAAGCTACCGCCTGCAAAATAATGTCTAGCAACGGCTGCATGCATCGCAAAACTACTTTGTTTTGGTGGTAAACCATAATCTCCGTATTGACCAGACAGTACTTTAATAAGTTCTTCGTTATTGGTAAAAGATTTTAAAACTTGATGTGTCGTTTTATCAGAAAAATGATAAAAAGGTTTGCGCATTTTACTTCCAAAAAGTGAACTTATTACTGGATGCAAAGCTTTGTCCATATAAAAGTTCTGACTTGTTTTTGTAGCGTTAAAAACAAGCTCTACATATTTATCAATGGCTTGTTTTTCGTCAGGAAAATAACCAAGCATTTTATCTTTAAAGTTTTGCACGCCTTTTACAAAATCGTATTGTTTATCGCCAATAACAATTTTATCATATACATCGCCCATATCTGCCCATTTTAGTTGCGCATCAGAAATGTAATCGAATAATTTTTTTATCACAGAACTTTCTCTTTGAACTTCACCTATATAATGAATGCCAACATCCCATTCAAAGCCTTTACGCTTAAACACATGTGTAAATCCGCCAGCTGTGTAATGACGTTCTAAAACCAATACTTTTTGTCCTTCTTTTGATAGAATTGCCGCGGTTGTTAAGCTTCCCATTCCAGAACCAATAATTATGGAATCGTAATTATCTGATAATGTAGGGTTTTTCTTGTAAGATTGAATCATAAAATTAGTTGTAAAAAGCTTAGTTGCTAATATACACTCTAAACTGTATGATTTAATTTTCTTTAGAATAGTATTTAATATTTTTTTGAAGAATTATGGAGTTAGGAACCGTAATAAATTCGTTTTTAGAAGTTTTTAGAGTGATGAAAAAAGCGCCGATATCTCTAATCTCACCACTAATGTCATAATCTTTTTCTAGGATTGTAATTTTATCGCCAATTTTTACAGGATAATTTACAAATAAAATAATACCTGCTGTAATGTTTGATAAAATAGACCACTGCGCAAAAAAAGCAATTCCTAGAATCGTTAAAAAAGAAGAAATATAAATTAATAATTGTTTTTCATCTACGCCCCAAATAAATGCGGTAATCACAATTACAGTTATATAAATAAGTATGGTAATTACTTTATTCGTTAGTAGCACTCTTGCTTTTTGAAAACCAAATTTTAATTGAATTTTACTAAGTGATTTTGTAATTAATAAACGTAATATAAATGCTAGTATAAAAACAATTAAAGATTCTATAATTTTATATTGATTTATAAACTCCATCTTATTTGTTATTAATTAAATAAAGCCTTTAGAGCAGTTGCTTCACTAGGTTTTAATTTACCTGCTAAAATTAAGCTTAATTGTTTACGTCTTAAAGCGCCCTCAAAACGTTCTATTTCTAAAGCTGTTTCTGGTTTTATTTGAGGAATTATAACAGGTTTACCTGTTTCGTCTACTGCAACAAAAGTATAAATACCTTCATTTACTTTAGTTCTTTGTCCAGATTGCCTGTCTTCTATCCAAACATCTACATAAATTTCCATAGAAGATTTAAAGGCTCTAGATACTTTAGCCTCTATGGTTAATACGCTACCAACAGGCACAGATTTGTTAAAGGCAACATGATTTACCGAAGCCGTAACAACAATTCTGTTAGAATGACGTCTAGCAGCAATACTACAAGCCCTATCCATTCTTGCCAACAATTCTCCTCCAAAAAGGTTGTCTAAATAATTTGTATCTCCGGGTAAAACTAAATCAGTTAGAATTGTTAACGATTCTTTAGGTGTTTTTGCTTCCATTTAAAAATTTCTTCAAAGATAGACATAGCCTCTAGATAATAGTTACTTATTTTGCCAATAACCAAGCATCTGCAGATACAGTTTTTTGTATTTTATATAAGCTATTGATTGCTTCATTTCTATCAGTAAAACTATCAAAAGAAACCTCTGTTAATCCCCACTTATTAACGCCAATAATTTTAGCGTTAAAGCCAAGTTCTTTTAATTGATTTACTTTTTTCTCAGCATTTTTAGGAAATTGAAAAGCACCTGCTACAATATGAAAAGGCTTTACAGTTTCTATTTCTTTAACAACATTTAATTCTATAGTTGGTAATGGATTTGCAATTACAAAAGTAGCAGACTGTATTTTTTTCTCAATTGCTTTTTCTTGATTTGCTAAAATTGTTTGTTTTTTATTTTGTTGATAGGCATTGTTACCAACAAAACTTAATGTTAATAAAATAGCAGCCGTTGCAGCATATTTTATAAATGTAGGAATCCCTTCTTTATCTGCTGTCTTTATAACAGAAATTAAAGGTTTTACTTGTTCTTGATATCTTTTTATAGATGTAGATTCAATAGGCGATAAACCAAAAGATGCGGTTAAATAATTAACTGTTTTAGTAGGTTCAAAAATAATTTGGCCTCTATTATTTAGTGTTAAAAAACCAATAGAGCCAATTTGCAAAGGTTTAGTTTGTATTTCAATTTTCCATTCTATAACCGCTAAATTAATAGCAGTAGAAGCTTTTTCGAAAGAAATGTTTTCTGATGTAGCAATGTAATTAGCCAATAAACCGTCATTTTCTTTTAGAAGACTATTAAAAGTAATCTGTTTTTTTGGCGGATATATTGTATGAGAAGTTTTATCTATTGTTGCGCCAATCTTGTTGGTTACAAAACCTCCAAAATTTGGTATAATTACACAATTGTATCTATATAATAACTCGTTAATGTAGTTGGCTAAGTTCATAAAAACAAATATAGAAATTTTGATGTTTTGTAAAACGGATTCTCGTAAATTTTATCAACAATTATTTTATATATTGGTACTTAAATTGTTAAATATTGAAAGAAGAAAAATTACTTGCAATTTTGCGTTTGCAAAAAAGCAGAGCTATTGGCGATGTTTTAGCTAAAAAACTGATTATTAAAGTTGGTGATGTGGAGCAGATTTTTAGAGAAAAATCTAATAGTTTACTGAGCATTAATGGTATAGGAAGTCATGCAATAACGCATTTATTTGATAAAAAAAACATAGAACTAGCAGAGCAAGAGCTTGCTTATATCCAAAAAAACAAAATTGCGTATTCTTATTTTTTAGAGGATACGTACCCTAAAAACCTGCTAAATTGTATCGATAGTCCAATATTATTGTTCACAGACGGAAATATCAATCTAAATAATAATAAAATTATTTCTATAGTTGGTACAAGAAATATGAGTTCTTACGGGCGCGACTTTTGTAATAAGTTAATAGAAGAACTAGCCGAATTTAATCCTATAATTGTTAGTGGTTTTGCATACGGCGTTGATATTTGTGCACACAAAGCTGCAGTAAAACATAAGCTGCAAACTATTGCAGTTTTGGCGCATGGTTTTGAACAAATTTATCCAAAAGTGCACAAAAAATATATTAACGAAGTAAACGAAAACGGCGGTTTTATAACCGAGTTTTGGCATGAAGAAGACCCTTTAAGAGAAAATTTTTTAAAGAGAAATCGTATTGTTGCAGGTATTTCTAAAGCAACAATTGTAATAGAAAGTGCAGAAAAAGGAGGCTCTTTAGTTACAGCAGACATCGCTAACTCATACAACAGAGATGTTTTTGCTTTGCCAGGCAGAGTAACCGATGTGTATAGCAAAGGTTGTAATAATTTAATTAAAAGCAACCAAGCACATTTATTAACATCATCAAAAGATGTAATAAAAATGCTGAATTGGGATGTGTCAGTAAAACCTAAAAAAGCAATCCAGAAGCAATTGTTCATCGAGTTAAATGTTAGCGAACAAACTATTTACGACTATCTATTAAATAACGGAAAGCAATTATTAGATATCATTGCCATAGATTGTAACATACCGCTGTTTCAATTATCATCAACGTTATTACAAATGGAGTTAAAAGGAATTATAAATCCTTTACCAGGTAAATTGTTCGAAATAATCTAAACTTAATTCTTACTTTTGAAGATATTCAAAAAGTAGAGATGGCGTCAGAAGAAAAATTAATATCAAAGAAAAAGCCAGCATTTCCTATTAATGAAATGTTAAGTAATTATTTATCAGAATACAACAGAAACACTAAAATTCATATTTTTTATGATGATTTACTTCGTTTTCAAGGTTCTGTTACTGTATATGATAAAAATGATGAAGATACACTCTGGGTTAGAACTTATTACACAGAATATGATAGGGTAGATATAGATTTAAGCCTTAAAAAAATTTACACAATTTTACACTCTAATGGAGATCAAGACACAATTCCGTTTTTAAATGTAGACGCAATTGATTATTGTACGTTTGGAAACTCAAAACCTTTTAGAATAAAAATCAGAAATATTTTAAATGATAATTTTACGTATTTCTATGTTAAAAAAGCAGATGCCTCTCGTGTTTATGGTTTAGAATTAGAACATATTTTATCTCCTTATAGCATCAATTTTTTGGTGTATAAAGACACGCTAATAGAAGAGCATATTGTTGGTATTCCTGGTGACGATTTTATAAAAGATTTTTTACCAAAATGTACAGAATCAGAAAAATCTCAAATAGCAAAAGAATTTGTAAAATTTAAAGAACGTTGTTTTGTTCGCTTATTAGGCGATATGCGTTCTTACAATTATGTAATTGTACCAACACACGATTTTGATCATATTGTTTATAAAATTAGAGCTATTGATTTTGATCAACAGTCGTTTGAAGGAAACTTAAAAGTCTACAACTTACAGTTTATGAAAGAAAACTTTCGAATGGTAGAAATGGTCAGTAAAAAATTGCAAAATAGTTCTATAAGGCAATACAAGATCGAAGAACGTTCTTATATGGCAAAAAGGATGATTACTTCACCTAAAAGGTCTGCTCATCTTATAAAATGCATGAAAAACGATGTGATCTCTTTTCCTGAAAATGTTAAGGCATTAAAAAAGGATTTAATAAATTATGTTGGCGATGTAGAGTTTAAAAAATGCAAAAACATGGGCGAAATCCTAGAAACAATTTTAAATTTTGTAAAACGTAACTATTTAGATATTAGTAATAAAGAATTGTTTTAAATTTTTTAGAAGCTATTTCCTGCTTTTCACTTTATCTTTTTTATAAAAATAAAAAAGGATGCCGTTTCAATCAGGGCTGTACTTGTTTACAAGCTTTTTGTATTTCTAAAATATTTTTTTGGTTAAATAAAATTTTTGAAAGACTTTAAATTTATTTTCTACTACGAATACTCTCAATAACAACAGTCAATAAGATTAAACTACCACCAATAAAAGTATTAATACTTGGAATTTCATTTACAAAAAAATATGCAATTATAATTCCAAAAATTGGCTGAATACTTCCAATTATACTTGCGGTGGTCACAGAGAAATGTTTTAGAGAATTTACCATCATGGTATGCCCAATTGCGGTAGTTAATAAAGCAACTAATACTAAAAGTGGCAACTGACTTTCAAAATTTGAGAAATCGCTAAAAAATAAAACCGGAAGTAATAGTACACTAACGATAATCATTTGATGCAACATTAATGCACTTCCGTTGTAATTAATAACATGTTTTTTTAAGGTAAGGTTTCTAAAAGAATAACAAAAAGCAGATAAAATTCCGAATAAAATTCCTTTTAAATGACTGTTTTCTAATGATAACTCTGGCACAAGAATAAACACGCCAACTAATACCAAAGCTGCAAGAAAAACGTGAATAGGATTTAATTTTTGCTTCGAAAAAAAAGGTTCTAATAAAGCTGTAATTACAGGAAATGTGAATAAAGAAAGCATTCCTAAAGCCACGTTTGATAGTTTTAAAGCAATAAAATAAGTTATCAAATGTGCGCCCATAAAAAAGCCACTAACTACAAACGAATAAAAATCTTTTTTAGAATTTATTTTTAAGTCTACCTTTTTTACTCTGCAGAAAACATAAATAAAAACAGAAGCAAAACTTGCTCTGCATAAGATAATTACCTCTGCTGGGAGTGCAATATATTTTCCTAAAACGCCAGAAGTACTTATAAAAAGCGTTGCTAAAAGCAAAAGTGATAAATTTTTATTGTGTGAATTTCCCATTAAAATTTATTTCTTTTTTTTCGTACTAGAAAAGCAATAATCATATAAATAAATCCAGGAATTCCTATCCAAATAATTTCATTGCGAATAACATAAACACCACGTTCACTAAAAAATCGTAAAACTCCAATTGGTGAAACTTTTATAGGTGTAAAAGGAAAAAAATAACGAGTATTATCAAATGGAGAAAAGAAGGCTACTCCATATCCACCATTTGTTAAAGCATCTAAAACTGAGTGTGAAGCTACACATAAAAAGAAAAACAGTAGTAATATGAATCCTTTTTTACTAAAAAATTGTTTTCTGTAAAAAATAGCGGTCACTAAAATACTAAACAATAATGCAAAAAGTAGCGAATGAGAAAAGCCTCGATGTCCCCAAAAACTGCTGTATGGAATGCCAAATTGAAACCCAATAACATCTGCATCCGGTATTATTGCACAAACAATTGCAATTAAAATTAATTTCCAAGTTTGCTGGTTTCTAGAAAAACTTTTTCCTAGAGCTATGGCGATAAATGCATGTCCAAATAATGAAGCCATTTTATATTTTTTTCAATATTGATACAGCTATTTTTACAGTGTCAATTTTAATAAAAGTAATTAATAAGCGCAATCCGTTTTTAGTTTCTTTCTCTTTCATTACGCAGCTTTTACCATTTTGCTGCACATATTTTAACATTCTTGAAAAAGCTTCTGTATGGTAAAATTCACTTTGTTGATTGGCAACAAAATAACCCATCATTCTTTTTTGTTTTAGAATAACTTTCTCTAAACCAAGTTCTTTTGCCAACCATTTTATTCTAACGGAATCTAACAAATCTTCAACTTGTTTAGGGATTTTTCCAAAACGATCTATAATTTCTGTTTCAAAAACTTGTAACTCTTCTTCAGTTTTTAAATTAGACAATTTGCTGTATAAACTTAACCTCTCTGTAATCGAATTGATATAATTATCAGGAAATAAAATTTCGAAATCAGTATCAATAGTTACCTCTTTTACGAATTCTTTTGGTTTTAAAGTATCTGTTGGATATAATTCTTTAAATTCATTTTCTTTTAATTCTTCAATAGCTTCTTGTAATATTTTCTGATACGTATCAAACCCGATATCGTTGATAAAGCCACTTTGTTCGCCACCTAACAAATCTCCTGCACCACGAATTTCTAAATCCTTCATGGCAATGTTTATTCCGCTTCCTAAATCAGAAAATAAAACCAATGCTTCGATGCGTTTTCGAGCGTCATCAGTCATCATATGATAGGGCGGAGTTATAAAATAACAGAATGCTTTTTTATTAGAACGACCAACTCTACCGCGCATTTGATGCAAATCAGACAATCCGAAATTATTTGCATTATTAATAAAAATTGTGTTTGCATTTGGCACATCCAAGCCGCTTTCTACAATCGTTGTAGAAACTAAAACATCAAATTCATTGTCCATAAAACCAAGCATTAAACCCTCTAGTTTTTTGCCTTCCATTTGTCCGTGCCCAATTCCAACTTTTGCGGATGGTACTAATCGTTGAATTAAACCAGCAACTTCCTTTATGTTCTCTATTCTGTTGTGAATAAAGAAAACTTGTCCGCCTCTAGAAATTTCATAAGAAATAGCATCGCGAATTGTTTCTTCAGAAAAACGAATTACACTTGTGTCTATTGGATGCCTGTTTGGCGGAGGCGTTTTTATAACGGATAAATCTCTTGCAGCCATTAAACTAAATTGTAAAGTTCTAGGAATAGGAGTTGCAGTTAATGTTAACGTGTCTACATTTTCTTTTAGTGTTTTTAATTTATCTTTAACAGCAACGCCAAATTTCTGCTCTTCGTCAATAATTAATAACCCCAAATCTTTAAATTGTAATTTTTTACTGGTAAGTTGATGTGTGCCAATAATAATATCTACACTTCCGTCATTTACACCATTAATTGCCTCCGATTTTTGTTTTGCAGTTCTAAAACGGTTTAAATAATCAATTTTAATAGGGAAATCTTTTAATCGTTCTGTAAATGTTTTATAATGTTGAAAAGCTAAAATTGTTGTAGGTACTAAAATTGCTACTTGCTTGCCATTATCAACAGCTTTAAAAGCTGCCCTTACAGCAACTTCTGTTTTACCAAAACCAACATCGCCACAAACCAATCTGTCCATAGGTTGTTCTTTTTCCATATCATTTTTCACATCCTGCGTAGCGGTAAATTGATCTGGAGTATCTTCATACATAAAGCTGCCCTCTAGCTCATGTTGAATATGTGTGTCTGGACCAAAAGCGAAGCCTTTTTCAAGTTTTCGTTTGGCATATAATTGAATTAAATTAAACGCAATATGTTTAACTCTCGCTTTTGTTTTTTGCTTAATTTTTTTCCAAGCACCAGAACCTAATTTGTATATTTTTGGAGCTTTACCGTCTTTACCGTTAAATTTAGAAATCTTGTGAAGCGAGTGTATACTTACATATAAAATATCTCTTTCGCCATACACCAATTTAATAGCTTCTTGCTTTTTACCCTGAACATCAATTTTTTGCAAACCACCAAACTTTCCAATTCCGTGATCCATGTGTGTAACATAATCGCCAATTTCAAGTTTGTTTAATTCTTGTAAAGTGATGGCTTGCTTTTTAGCATAGCCATTTTTTAATCTAAATTTATGATAGCGTTCAAAAATTTCATGGTCTGTATAACAAACTAACTTTTGCTCAACATCTACAAAACCTTGATACAACGGAAAAACAACAGTTTCATAATGAACTTTACTTCGACTTAGCTCAGTAGAACCTTGTTCTGCGTCATCAAAAATATCATGAAACCGTTTTGCTTGTTGATCGTTAGCGCAAAAAATATAATTGGTAAAACCTGCTTTGTGGTGCTCATTTAAATCATCAATTAATAAATTAAACTGCTTATTAAATGGCGGTTGAGGTTTTGTTTTAAAAGCAATTTCTAATTTTTCATCAGATTTAGATCCTTCAAAATTTACCAAAGAAAAATGCTGTAATTGATTTTTGATAAAATTACCATCACAAAATAATTCTTCTGGTTTTGCTCGTTTTATTTCTTTGGATACGTCGGCAAAAGCTTCTTCTGCCTTTGTATAAAATTTATCTAGTTTATCAGAGATTAAATCGATGTTTTTAATAAAAATAACCGTTTCTGATGAGATGTATTTTAGAAAACTTTCTCTATTTTCTTGTAAAGTTTTATTCTCTACATTTGGTATGATAGAGATTTTTTTAAGCTTCTCTTTAGAAAGCTGAGTTTCTACATCAAAAGTTCGAATACTATCAATTTCATCGCCAAAAAATTCTACTCTATAAGGTTCGTCATTAGAGAACGAAAACACATCAATAATTCCTCCTCTTACAGAAAAATCGCCTGGTTCTGTTACAAAATCTACACGCGTAAATTTGTACTCGAACAAAATTTCGTTTACAAAATCGAGCGATAAACTTTCACCAACAGCAACTTTTAAAGTGTTTTTTTCTAGCTCTTTTTTAGTAACTACTTTTTCAAATAGCGCAGTAGGATAGGTAACTATTATTGCAGGTTTTTTGCGAGAATTAATTCTGTTTAAAACCTCTGAACGTAAAAGTACGTTTGCATTGTCTGTTTCTTCTATTTGATAAGGTCTTCTGTAAGATCCCGGGTAAAAAAGTACATTTTTTTCGCCCAGTAATTGTTCTATATCATTTAAATAATAGGCAGCTTCTTCCTTATCATTAAATATTAAAAGATAAGGTTTTTCTGATTTTTTAAAACTTTCAGAAATCACAAAAGACAATGACGATCCAACCAAATTCGTTATTTGAAAATGGTTTTTATCTTGTTGAAGTGCTTTAATTAACTGCGAAACATTCGCCGATTTTTGGTATTTATTTACAATGTTCTGGGTACTCAACGTAAAATATTTTATGCAAATGTACTGTGTAATTGTATAAAAAGTCAAATTGAACTTTATTTTATTGAAGAATACAATATATTTGTTAACTAGATAATTATTATTCTATCAAAACTCTAACAAAAATGAAATTAAAATTAGCATTCATTTTTTTACTTTTTTTTGTGTCTACTCTTGTGATAAAAGCACAAAACGATAGAAATAAATGGACTTTTGGAGTTAGCGCAGCCTCGGCCTTGTATTTTGAACAAGATAAAAAGGCGATTGGTGGCACTTTTATAAATCAAACACCAAGACTTACTATTTCTAGATACCTTTTTAATAATTTAACGATGGTTGGCTCTTATGCTACTTCTGCTTTAGATTCCCAAAAATATACCACATTAGATGGCGCTTTGCGATACGATTTTGGCGCTTCTTATGATAATGTTGTGCCGTACGTATTGCTAGGTGGAAGTTTTGTAACTGCCCAACAACTTACGCCTACTTTAAACTTTGGAGTAGGTAATACATTTTGGTTTTCGCCAAGTTATGGTATTAACTTTCAATTAATTTACAAGTACTCTGAAGACAGGTTCCAAAGTCAGTATTCTCATTTTTACCCTTCAATTGGTTTGGTTTATAGTTTTAAGCCAAGAAATATGAATATGAGATTGTGGGATAGAAAACACTAATTTTTAGTGTTCTAGTTTTACATACTTCTTTAATAGAGTACTCATTTTATCGCTGTTGATGTACCTATTTACTTGCATATCAATTTTAAAATCTGAATTTAAAATCGTTGTCGTTGGGTAACTTATTTTTCTATTAATCGACGCTAATTCTTTTGCCAATTCATGAATTCCTGTTTTAGTTCCGGATGGTTTGTAAACAAACGTTTTCCCTAAAAAAGTGATGTTGTTTTTATTCTCTCCGTTTAAAAAAATAAGATAAAATTCACCATTTAAAATACGAATTATTTCCTGATTTTTAAAAGTTGTTTTCTTCATTCCAAAACAAATTTTACACCAATCTGTGTAAAGAAAAATAAGTATCGGTTTTGGTTTTTGCTGATGTAACTTCTCAACTTCCTCAAAACTAAGAATTTTTAAAACTTCTTTTTCTGTATTTATTTGCGCACAGATTGTAAAACATCCGAAGAAAATAAAAAGTACAAGAATCTTTTTTGTGAAATTCATAATTGGCTTAGTAGTATTTTAAAAAAGAGTATAACGAACACCGGCAAAAGCTCTTATTCCTTGGTTAGATGCGTACACGTAACTCGGGTCAAAAGCATCACTAAATGGCATATCTGCACTATTAATACTATTTGCGGCAGGTGTAAAATTTAATAGGTTTTTAACGCCACCATAAATTTCCCAACTGTTGCTAAACTTTTTGCTCAATTGAATATTTTGAATGCTAAACCAAGGAGAATATCCATTTCTTAGGTCATTTTCACCTAATAAAGGTAAACGCATAGGTCCGTATAGGTTTCCTGTGTAATCTAGTGTAAAATCACTATTAAATTTATAAGAAATAGACCAAACCCCGCTAAAACTTTCGGTTAGTAATTGTGTTCTTTTCACCTCATTTTCGGTTACAGAAACTTCCATTAAAGTAGCTCCGGCATTTATAGCTAATCCGTTTGTGAATAGAAAATCTGCATTTAAAGAAATTCCTTGCGAAACAGAAAATCCTTCTAAATTAGCATAGATGATTTTATTAGGATCGGTTTCGTAATCAGGCAAGATTCTATTATTAAAGTAGGTATAAAAAGCACTTGCATCTAAAGTGATAAAAGAATTTTCAGTATTTATTTTCTTCACATAATTAACGTTTACATTCCAAGATGTTTCTGGGTTTAGTTCCCCATCAAACTCTACGGTTCTTGCGCCTGTTAAAGCTGCATGATCTTCTGTAAAGATATTTGCGACTCTAAATCCGTTTCCTGCACTTAGTCTTATAATAGTAGTGATATCTCTAGAATTCCACTTGTAATTTACCCTTGGCGAAAAGATATTTCCATGCACACTATTTTTATCCCATCGAACGCCTAAAAGAATTTTTTTTCTGTCGGTTAAACTTATCTCATTTTGCACAAAAACGCCTGGTAAATGAATAATTGAAGGCCTATTTTCAATTCCATTTTCATTTAAAGTTGCAAAAGTAGTATCATCGTAAAAAGTGTAACGATAAGCTGCGCCCAATAATAAATCGTGTTTTCCGCCTACTTGTTTGTTGTAAACTAACTGTCCAAAACCAATTAACTGCTTTGCATCATAAGAAGTTTCTCCATAAAAAGAATTTTGATAATGCCCGTTTGCACTAAACTGAAAATTTAAATTTGCTGTAGTTGGCAATTCGTAGGTTCCAAAAGTTTCCCATCTATTTGTGTAAATACTTTCTCCATAAATTTGGTTTCCTCCTCTAAATTCTCTTCTCCAATTCATTTCTCCTCCCCAACGATCTTCATACACATAACGCCCAGCTATGGTAAAAACTTTATTACTTTTTCTAGTGATATTTAATTTATTAAAGATTGATATTCTATTTTGTAAGGTCATATCGGTGAAGTTATCATTATTGTTATCAATTCTATTCTGATAATTGAAATAATTCACACCTAATAAACCTTGCACTTTTTCTGATGCATTATAACGCAAACCAACATCTAAATTTACTTCTCCCCAAGAACTTACAAATGTATCGGTAGATAATAATGGTGCATTTGTAGGTTTTTTAGTGATAACATTTATAATACCACCAACTGCTTCCGAACCGTATAAAGTAGAAGCTGGTCCTTTTACAATTTCTACTCTTTCTATCAAGGCTTGCGGAATTCCCGTTAACCCATAAACGGTAGAAAGCCCGCTTACAATGGGCATTCCATCAATTAAAACAAAGGTATAAGGGCCCTCTAAACCATTAATATGAATGTCTCCTGTATTACAAACACTACAATTTAATTGCGGACGAACGCCGTTTACATTTTGTAAAGATTCGAAAATAGAAGGCGTCGGATTTTTTCTAAAAAAAGTTTCGCTATAGACTTCTACAGGAACAGGACTGTTTGTTTTTGAAACTGGCCTTAAAGTTCCAGAAATTACTATTTCACTTAAAGAATCATCTTCTAATAAAGTAATATTCCTTGTGATTTTTTTATCATTTGTAATAGTAACATTAATAGATTTGGTTTTGTACCCAATACTACTAATTATAACTGTGTAACTGTCTTTTGGTATATTGTTTAATTCATACAAACCATTTTCATCAGACGAAGTACCGATTTTGGTTTTCTTTAAATACACATTTGCGTACGGAATCTCATCGCCATTTTCAGTAGTTATTTTTCCGCTAATGGTCTGTCCGTAACTGAAAGTTGATAGCAGTAAAAAACTAATAAGTAGTAATTTTCTCATTTTAAAATATTTTAATTTTCGGCAAATATAATAATATTTTTAGACTTGTCTAAAAAATTATTCGAATAAAAATAAAAAGTATATCTTTGTATCACTAAATAATTAAAATGTTTACACTTTCTGAAGAGAATTATTTAAAGGCAATTTATCATTTGGAATCAGATTCTAAAAAAGGAATCAGCACAAACGCAATTGCTAAAAGTTTAGAAACAAAAGCTTCTTCTGTGACAGATATGATAAAAAAACTATCTGAAAAAAAAGTAGTGCTCTATAAAAAATACCAAGGTGTTACGTTAACTGTATTCGGTAAAAAAACCGCCGCAAACATTGTTAGAAAGCATCGATTGTGGGAAGTTTTTTTAGTCGAAAAATTAAATTTTTCTTGGGATGAAGTACATGAGGTTGCAGAACAATTAGAACATATAAAGTCTCAAAAATTGATTCAAGAATTAGATTCTTTTTTAGGTTTTCCAACACATGACCCTCATGGAGATCCAATTCCTGATGATAAAGGAAATTTAAAAACCATAGAAAAAAGTTTATTGTCTTCTTTAGGTAAAAATGAAAGTGGATTTTTTGTTGGTGTAATAGATTCTTCTTCAGAATTTTTACAATTTTTAGACAAGAAAGGAATCACTTTAGGGAAAGAAATTACAGTGTTAGAAAAAGAAGATTTTGATGATTCTGTATTTATTTTAATCGATGATGAAAAGTTATCAATATCACAAAAAATTGCTACTAATTTATTTGTTAAAAAACGATGAGTTCATATAATCCAGTTGTTTATCTTTTAGTCTTTTGTGTTATAATAGTCTTCTTGGTGTTGGTTTTTAATAGCAAAAACGGAATTTATTTTAGCTATTTAAAATCAATAAAAGCAACAAAAAAAACAGCCGTTGAAGACATTTTAAAATTAGTCTATCACAATGGCAGATATACAGAAGTTGATATTATTGAGCAATTGGAGTATTCGTCTAGATTAATTGAAAGTTGCTTATTAAAAATGCTTTCAAAAGAATTAATAAATAAAGAGGCTCATTTTTTTCAATTAACCGATGAAGGGCATGAGTATGCTTTAAGAATTATACGAGCGCATCGATTATGGGAAAAATATTTATCAGAAAAAACAGGTTTTCATAAAAATGAGTGGCACGACAGGGCAGAACAAAAAGAACATGAATTATCTGATGACGAGTTAGACCAACTAGCAACGCTATTAGGAAATCCTAAATTTGATCCACATGGAGACCCAATTCCGAGCAAAACAGGTAAAATTGTTGAAAAAAAAGGAGTTGATTTAGTACATATGCCAGTTCATAGTATTGGAAAAATAATTCATATAGAAGACGAACCAGCATTCGTTTACAAACAAATATTAGCTCAAAAAATTCATTTACATTCTCAAATAAAAATTATTGCAAACAATGATAAAAGCATCTTGTTTGAGGCGGAGGGTGTAGAATTTAATTTAACACCTGAAGTTGCTAAAAATATTACAGTTCAACTATTAGATCCAGAAAATATCTTAGATATAAATAATAGTCGCTTGTCTAATTTAAAGATAAATGAAACAGCTACAATTATTGGAATTTCTAAAGAAAGCAGAGGAGAAAATAGGCGAAGATTGCTAGATTTAGGCTTTGTGAAAGGAGCAGAGGTTCGTATAAATTTAGTAAATCCTTTAAAAGATCCAACTGCATTTTTAATAAAAGGAACTTCTATTGCGTTAAGAAAAGATCAGTCAGAAAAAATTTTAATCACTAAAAATATCAGTAATGAAAACAACACCTAAATCGGCTTGCGAAACCTGCGCTCATCATAGCTTAGACGCAGTAAAAAAATTAGGAGTTGATATTACAAATGTGGATTTTGTGATTGCATTAGCAGGAAATCCGAATACTGGAAAAAGCACTGTTTTTAACGCTTTAACGGGTTTAAGACAACACACAGGTAATTGGCCAGGAAAGACAGTTACGCGTGCCGAAGGAGCTTTTGAATACAATCAAAAAAAATTTAAGCTCATCGATTTACCAGGTACGTATTCTTTAATGTCTCGATCTGAAGATGAAGAAGTAGCTCGGAACTTTATCCTTTTTGGAAAACCAAACGTAACCATAATTGTTGTGGATGCGAGTAGATTAGAGCGAAATTTAAATTTAACCTTGCAAATTTTAGAGATTACAAACAATGCAGTTTTGTGTTTAAATTTAATGGATGAAGCTCAAAAAAATAATATCCAAATAGATACTAGAAGTTTATCTAAAGAACTAGGTATTCCGGTTGTTGCGACAAGTGCTAGATCTAAAGAAGGAATTCCGGAGTTAATTGCAACAATTAGTGATGTTGCTTTGGGTAAAATTATTTGTAAACCACATAAAATTAAAAATATTCCGCCTCAATTAGAAGAAGCGATTAAGAAATTAAGTACCGCTATTCAAAATCAATATCCAACAGTTTCAAATAGTAGATGGTTAGCTTTTAGGGTTTTAGAAGGAGATGTGCATATTATTGAGGCTTTAAAAACAGGCAATTTTAGCTAATAAAAAATGAAAGAAGTAGAAGAATTTGATAAAATTATTGCCTTATCTAATGAATTGCGCTGGCAAATTGGAGACGATTTTCATGATGATCTTACAGAAGCTATTTATGCAGATGCTGCTAAAATTGTAAAGAAAACCGTAGTACAAAACTCGCAAAAAGGGACTTTAGGCATTGATGCAAAAATAGATAGCATTGTAACAAGTAAAATTTGGGGTTTTCCGTTAATGTTATTTTTACTTGGTTTCGTTCTTTGGCTAACTATAATTGGTGCAAATTACCCATCAGCAATGTTGTCAAGTTTATTGTTAGATATTGTACATCCATTTTTAAAAGAAAGTACTGCTGCTATTGGCTTTCCTTGGTGGTTGTCTGGGTTTTTAGTTGATGGTGTTTATTTAGCGGTTGCCTGGGTAATTGCAGTAATGTTGCCGCCAATGGCAATATTTTTTCCATTATTTACATTGTTAGAAGATTTTGGGTATTTACCAAGAGTTGCTTTTAACATGGATTCACTTTTTAAAAAATCGGGCGCTCATGGAAAGCAGGCACTAACAATGAGTATGGGTTTTGGATGTAATGCTGCCGGCGTGGTTGCTACTCGCATAATCGATAGTCCAAGAGAACGATTAATTGCCATCATTACCAATAATTTTTCTTTGTGTAACGGTCGTTGGCCAACACAAATATTACTAGCAACTATCTTTATTGGTGCTGTTGTTCCGGAAACGTATTCAAGTATAGCCTCTTTATCGGCAGTTGTAGGAATCGCTGTTTTAGGTATCTTTTTTATGTTTTTCTTTTCATGGGCTTTGTCAAAAACAGTCTTAAAAGGAGAGGTATCTACTTTTAATTTGGAGTTGCCGCCTTATAGAACACCTGTTTTTTGGAAAACAATATACACATCATTAATAGATAGAACTTTAATTGTTTTGTGGCGAGCAATTGTGTTTGCTGCCCCCGCAGGAGCAGTTATTTGGTTAATATGTAACATTACATTAGGTAATGAAAGTATTGCAGCGCATTTAGTACATTCTATGGATGGATTTGGATTTATTCTAGGATTAAATGGCGTTATTTTATTGGCGTATATAGTTGCAATTCCGGCAAATGAAATTGTAATTCCTACAATATTGATGTTAACTGTAATGGTAACTGGAATTTCTGCTGGTTCTGGATCTGGGGTGATGTTTGAGTTAGATTCTGTATCCGCAACTGCGGATATTTTAAAAGCAGGTGGATGGACGCTCTTAACAGCTATAAATGTGATGTTGTTTAGTTTGTTGCACAATCCTTGTAGTACAACAATTTACACCATTTATAAAGAAACTAAAAGTTTAAAATGGACGGTTGTTGCCTCTATTTTACCAGTAATTGCAGGATTTATAATTACTTTTTTGGTGGCGCAAATTTGGAGAATTATTTTTTAAAAGACACAAAATAAATTTAAAAGCCAAACAAATGTTGTTTGGCTTTTTGTATTTTGCACTAAAATAAAATTGTGCAACAACCATCAACCTTCGAAGTTTATAATGCATCTGCCGGAAGTGGAAAAACATTTACACTTGTAAAAGAATACTTAAAAGTTTTATTGAATTCTGAAGATATTTTTACGTTTCAGAAAGTATTAGCAATTACGTTTACCAACAAAGCCGCTGGTGAGATGAAAGAGCGCGTGCTTTCTAATTTAGAAGATTTTGCAGACGGAAAACAGAATGATCTACTCAAAATTATTCAGCAAGAAATTACAATTGATAAAGCTACAATTCAAGCTCGTAGTAAAAAAATTTTAGAAGTAATTCTGCAAAATTACTCAGCTTTTTCAATTACCACGATTGATAGTTTTACACATAAAATCATTAAAAGTTTTGCCTATGATTTAGGTTTGCCGCTTAATTTTGAAGTTGAGATGGATGCAATTTCTCTTTTAAATGAAGCCGTAGATGTGTTAATTTCTAAAATAGGAACCGACAATAAGCTCACAAAATTACTTATAGATTATTCTCTAGACAAAACAGATGATGACAAATCTTGGGATATTTCTAGAGATTTAAATGAATTTGCAAAAGTACTTTTAAATGAAGATGACATTAAGCATTTTAGAGTTTTAGCGGATAAACAATTAGAAGATTTTACAAATCTAAAAACGAAACTTTTTACACATCAAAAAGAATTAAAAGAAGCGTTAAAGAATGTTGGAATAGCTTGTTTGGAATTGATTGAAAACCATGGTTTAGAACACAAAGATTTTATGCGCGGCACAATTCCTAAATTCTTTTCAGATTTGAGTGTAGTTTCTGTTAAAATCGATTTTCTAAAACGAGGAGAAACTATTGAAAAGGCGATTGAAAATAATCAATATTATTCAAAATCAACATCAGAAGTAATCGCTTCATCCATAGAAAATACTGTTCCAGAAATAATCAATTTATATAAAAAAGCAAAAGATATTTTTAGTCAGTTTTTAATGAATAAATTGGCGTTAAAAAATATTATTCCGTTAGCGGTTTTAAATAATATCAACCTAGAATTAGCGCAAATTAAGGAAGAAAATAACATCAGATTAAATGCAGAATTTAATCAACTAATTTCTGACAATATAAAAGAACAACCTGCGCCTTTTATTTATGAAAGAATTGGGCAGCGTTTTCAGCATTATTTTATTGATGAAATGCAAGATACTTCTGTGTTGCAATGGCAAAATTTAATACCGTTAATTGATAATGCTTTAGCACAAGAAAATAGTAATTTATTGTTAGTTGGCGATGGGAAACAAGCAATCTACAGATGGCGAGGCGGAAAGGCAGAACAATTTATTGCCCTTGGTTCTGATGTAAAAAATCCTTTTCACATTCCAAAAGAAATTAAGAATTTAGAAACCAATTTTAGAAGTTTTTCTGAGGTTATTAAATTTAATAATTCTTTTTTTCAGCATACTTCAAATTTTCTTCAAAACGAATCCTATAAAGACCTTTTTTTAGAAGGAAATAAACAAGTAGAAAACAGTAAAAAAGGCGGATTTGTTTCACTTACTTTTTTGGATAATGAAGAGGATAAGGATGCGAACAACGTAAAATACACGAAGAAAGTTCTAGAGAAAATTAATCAGTTGAAAAATGAGTTTTCGTTAAATGAAATTTGTGTTTTAACTCGCACCAAAAAAGACGGAGTAGCAGTTGCCAATTATTTATCAGAAAACGGCGTTGCTATTATTTCATCAGAAACATTACTGATACAAAACAGTGTAAAAGTTTGTTTTATTATTGACGTTTTAAAGGTTTTGCAAAATCCGAATGACGAAGAAACGCGTTTTGAAATGCTGTATTTTTTGCATCAACATTTACAAGTAGAAAAGCCAAAACATGTTTTCTTTAAAGAGTTTGCAAAATCTGATACTGCAACTATTTTAGAATCCTTAAAAAGTTACGGAGTTTCTTTTGAGATTTCAACGTTTTTTCAATTGCCTTTTTACGAGAAAATAGAAGAAATTATTAGAGGTTTTAACTTGGTAAATTCTTCGGATGCGTATGTGCAATTTTTCTTGGATGTGGTTTTAGAGCAGCAAAGAAAGTCTACAGATATTGGTGCTTTTTTAGAGTTCTGGGAAATCCAAAAAGAGAAACTAAGTATTGTTGCGCCAGAAAGTGCAAATGCGGTTCAGATTATGACCATTCATAAATCGAAAGGATTAGAGTTTCCTGTGGTTATTTTTCCTTGTGATGTAGATATTTATAGACAAATAAATCCGAAGGTTTGGTTGGATCAATTGCCAGAAAATTATGACAATTTCAAAGAATTATTGGTCGATTTTAGCAAAAGCCTAAGCGAAGTAAACAGCAGAGGTTTAGAAATCTACAATCAGCAAAGAGAAGAGCTAGAATTAGATAATTTTAATTTGCTATATGTTGCTTTAACGAGAGCTGTAGAGCAGTTGTATGTAATTACAGAAAAGAAAATATCTGCAAAAGGAGAAGAAAATACTAATTTTTATTCAGGTGTTTTTATCAATTATTTAATTAAGAATGACCGTTGGGATGAGGATGTTTTAGAATATTCGTTTGGTAATGAAATGCGAGTTAGTATAAGTAAGCAAGAAATTTCACAAACAGAAGTGCATCAGAAATTTATTTCTACTCCGTGGCAAGAACATAATGTAGTTTTATTAGCAAGCGCTTCAAAATTATGGGATACAACGCAAGGAGAAGCTATTAATTTCGGAAACTTATTTCACGAAATGTTAGCGAAGATAACTACCAAAAATGATGTTGATAAAGTTGTTGAGCAATATCAGCAGCAAGGATTCATTGATAGAGCAAAATCTTTAATTATAAAAAAGACAATAAATGCGGTTGTAATGCATCCAAAATTAGAAAACTATTTTTCAAAAGATGTCATTATATATAACGAGAGAGAAATTGTAGATGTGGATAATCAAGTTATAATTCCGGATAGATTAGTTTTTACTGATAAAAAGGAAGTTGTAATTATTGATTATAAGACAGGGAATCCGTCAAAAGAACATCATCAGCAGTTATTAAAATATGAAAGAGTTTTAAAGTCGATGAATTTTAAAATTGATAAAAAGATATTAATTTATTTGAATGATGAAATTGATGTTGTTGAAGTATAGTCAGAAAAAATAAACTTTGTAACTTTGTACTTCTTAAATCAATAATAAATGTACGGTAAAATTAAGGATACTTTAAATAAAGAAATACAAGAACTAAAAGACGCTGGTCTATATAAGACAGAAAGAATTATCACGTCTGCACAAGATGCTGAGATTAAAATTTCTACTGGTGAAGAAGTTATTAACTTTTGCGCAAATAATTATTTAGGATTATCGAATCATCCAGAAGTAATTCAAGCGGCAAAAGATACAATGGATACGCATGGTTTTGGTGTGTCGTCTGTTCGATTTATTTGTGGTACTCAAGATATTCATAAAAAGTTAGAACAAAAGATTGCAGACTTTTACAAAACAGAAGACACTATTTTATATGCAGCTGCATTTGATGCAAATGGTGGCGTTTTTGAGCCTTTATTAACTAGTGAGGATGCTATAATTTCTGATAGTTTAAACCATGCTTCTATCATAGACGGTGTTCGTTTGTGTAAAGCTGCGCGTTATCGTTATGATAATAATGACATGATTTCTTTAGAAGCGCAGTTAATTGAAGCCAACAAACAAAATCATCGTTTTAAGATAATTGTTACAGATGGAGTTTTTTCTATGGATGGTATAGTAGCTAAACTTGATGAAATTTGCGATTTAGCAGACAAATACGACGCTATGGTGATGGTTGATGAATGTCATGCAACCGGTTTTATTGGTAAAACAGGTCGTGGTACCGTAGAACTAAAAAAGGTAATGGATCGAGTTGATATTGTTACCGGAACTTTAGGAAAAGCTTTAGGTGGTGCAATGGGTGGTTACACTACAGGTAAAAAAGAAATTATTGAAATTTTACGCCAGCGTTCCAGACCTTATTTATTTTCGAATTCTTTGGCGCCGGCAATTGTTGGGGCATCATTAAAAGTATTCGATTTAATCGCTAATGACACAACTTTACGAGATAAACTAGAATGGAATACAAATTATTTTAGAACAGAAATGGAAAAAGCTGGTTTCGATTTGGTTGGTGCAGATGCAGCAATCGTTCCTGTGATGCTTTATGACGCAAAACTTTCACAGATGATGGCTAATAAGTTGTTAGAAGAAGGTATCTATGTAATAGGTTTCTTTTTCCCGGTAGTTCCGAAAGAAAAAGCTAGAATTAGAGTACAACTATCAGCTGCTCACGAAAAAATACATTTAGACAGGGCTATCTCAGCGTTTAAAAAGATAGGAAAAGAATTGAAAGTTATTTAAAAGCAATAAAAATTTGCAAGTCTATAAAAATTTTGTAGTTTTGTCTTTGTTCAAAACATTTAAGATATTACTTTTGGGATTTTATAATGAAAATTTAATTTAAAAAAATTTTGAAAAATTTGAGGATGAAACAATTAAAAATAACTGTGATAGCTTTATTTACGTTAGCTTTAGGTAGCAATGTAAACGCACAAGATGCAAACAATCCGTGGGCAGTAGGCTTTGGGGTAAATATTGTAGACTTTTACAATGGTTCTGATTTTGGTAATCAAATGAAGGATTTATTAGGTAATAAAGATTGGAATGTTTTGCCTTCTATATCTAGGATTACCGCTGAAAAGTACCTAGAAAAAGGTTTTTCTTTACAATTTGCAGGGTCTTTAAACAAAATCACTTCTTTTACAGGTTTAGATGATGTTGATTTCCTATACTATTCTTTAGGTGCTAATGTTAAGTATGATGTAAATAATTTAATTGGAGACACTTCTAAGTGGTTCGACCCATTTGTTTATTTAGGTGGAGATTTTGTATCGGCTAATTCCAATTCAGAAGGAATGCTTAATTTTGGTCTTGGATTTAATACTTGGTTTAATGAAAACCTAGGTTTAACTTTCCAAACAGGAACTAAAAAAGGTTTTTCTAACCAAGTTAGAGCACATTACCAATCTTCTTTAGGTTTAGTTATTAAATTTGGAGCAAAAGATGCTGATTAAAATGATGAGTGCAATAAAGATAAATATTAATTTAAAAAATTTGAGAATGAAACAATTAAAAATAGTTGTGATAGCTTTGTTTACGTTTGCTTTAGGTAGCAATGTAAACGCACAAGATGCAAACAATCCGTGGGCAGTAGGCTTTGGGGTAAATATTGTAGACTTTTATAATGGTTCTGATTTTGGTAATCAAATGAAGGATTTATTAGGTAATAAAGATTGGAATGTTTTGCCTTCTATATCTAGAATCACTGCTGAAAAGTACCTAGAAAAAGGTTTTTCTTTACAATTAACAGGATCTTTAAACAAAATCACTTCTTTTAAAAGTATTGATGATGTTGATTTCCTATACTATTCTTTAGGTGCTAATGTTAAGTATGATGTAAATAATTTAATTGGAGACACTTCTAAGTGGTTCGACCCATTTGTTTATTTAGGTGGAGATTTTGTATCGGCTA